>WNFX01003576.1_pt1 | contig 47864 bp, 40 predicted proteins | sample 5400111 | NCBI WGS metagenome assembly WNFX01 (sample SAMN13153363, study PRJNA577476) | soil metagenome | isolation source: 40 cm soil or saprolite under grassland replicate 1 | place: USA:California | collected 2016-06-15
GCTCCGAGGGCTTGAGGATGAAGGTGTTGCCGCAGGCGAGTGCGGGCGCGAACTTCCACATCGGGATCATGGCCGGGAAGTTGAACGGCGTGATGCCGGCGACGACGCCGAGCGGCTGGCGCAGCGAGAACAGATCGATGCCGGGTCCGGCGCTCTCACTGAATTCGCCCTTCAACAGGTGCGGGATGCCGCACGCGAACTCGACCACTTCGAGTCCGCGCTGGATGTCGCCTTTGGAATCGGCGACGGTCTTGCCGTGCTCGGAGGACAAGAGCTGGGCGAGGCTGTCGAACTCCTTCTGCACGAGCTCGAGGAATCTGAACAGGACCCGCGCGCGTCGCTGCGGGTTGGTCGCGGCCCAGGCCGCCTGCGCCGCCTCGGCATTGGCAATGGCCGCCTCCACTTCCGATCTCTTGGCGAAGCTGACCTTGGCTTGCACCTCGCCGGTATTGGGGTTGAAAACGTCGCCACTGCGGCCGGACGTGCCCGCGACTTTCTTGCCGCCGATGAAATGGCCGATTTCGCGCATGCGTGCCTCCCTCGGACGCTTGGCTCGCGTTGGAGAGCCGTCGTTTCCCGTGTCAGATAGCGCAGCTTGCGCCGCGCGGGAAGCGGGCGGGGTGCCGACAAACAGATCAGCCGCCAACAGCGCAGCCTGAATGGGTGGTACTTACAGATAATCGCACCCGCGTTGGGATGACAGGCTGGACAGCGAATTAAATCCTGACCGGTTGGATTGTTCGGGCTAGGGAAGCCGGCGCGGAGGTCCAGAAAATCCGATTTCGGCGAGGAACGGGCGCAACAGGCGCGAGCCCGGACTCGTTGCCGATCGGCAGCAAGCCGTTGGAGCCAGCGGATCAGCGCGCCTGCGCCAGCGGCTCGGGTCGCCGGGCGGAGGGCGCGCCTGCGGCGAAATGCGGTATCACTTCGGCCGCAAACAGGCGCATGGACTCTTGCGCCGCGCCGAAATCGAGCGCGCCGAAATTGATCTGCAAAGAGGCGTGCTCGAACGCGCCGATCGATTCGACGACGCGGGCGATGATGGCCTTGATCTCGTCCGGCGTGCCGACCCAGGCGCCGCCCGAGGCGATCTGGCCGTCGAGGGTGAACGAGCGCAACCTGCGCATCGATTTGTCGTAGTCGCGATAATCCTTGGAGGTCGCGCCCCTCGCCCAATCGCCCACCGCCTCGTTGAGCGCGCGGAAATACTCCTCGAACGGCGGCCGCGCGATCTCGCGCGCAAGCCGCGCATCCTCATGACAGAACATGTGGAACGCCACCATCACCTCGCCGTCGCCGGGATGGCCGGCCGCGCGCCACGCTTTGCGATAGAGCTCGATGAGCGGCCCGATCGGACCGATCGGAATCGCCATCAGCGCATAGCCTTTGCTGCCGGCGAACTCGAACGACTCCGGCGTCTGGGTCGCCGCGATGTAGAATTTGGGGCGCGGGCGCTGCGTCGGCCGCGGCAGCGAGGTCACGTTCTCGAACGAATGGAAGCGGCCGCGGTGAGTGGCATGCTCCTGCGTCAGCAACAGTTCGATCTGTTCGAGGCCTTCGCGGAAACGCGCCTGCGATTCATCGGGCGAGATGCCGAAGCGGCGGAATTCGTGCGGCAGAAACGCGCGCGCAAATCCGACGTCGAGCCGCCCGCCCGAAATGCCATCGAGCATCGCGATTTCACCGGCGAGCTTGAACGGGTGGTTGAATACGGGCAGCACCGCGCCGGTGACGAGGCGCAACGTCTTCGTGCGCTGTGACGCGGCGGTGAGGAAAACGATCGGATTGGGGCTATAGCCGCCGTAACGGGTGAAGTAGTGCTCGACCGTGCGTGCGTGGGTAAAGCCCAATGTTTCCGCTTCTTCCGCGATCGCGAGCGACTCAGCGTAGTAATCGGCGGCGCTCTTGTCGGTGTGATCGACGGCAGGAAAAAACTGCACCCCGAATTGCATGTGGTGCCGCCCTTTCGTTCCGCTCGCGTGGAAGTGTCGGCCTGCGATGATCTGGGATGTCGAGCACTATAGGGCGACAGAGCCGACAGTCAATCGAACGGACCCATCGACGCCCACGGTCGCGCATACGCGCCGTCGCGATTGACAGCGTGTGGACGTGATCTAGACTTTCGTTCGATCGCCGTCGACATGAGAAAGGTCGCGCGCCATGTCCGCCGCCGCCCGGCTCGATATCAGCGAAGTCCGCAAGGCATGGAAAGAGGCCAATCTCGCCCCGCTGTGGGAGAATGCGAGGGCGCATCGGCCGGCGCCGCTGCCGGAGGCAGCTTATCTGTGGTCGTGGGACAAGATCCGACCGCTGATCTCCGCCGCCATCGACGTTGCCTCGCCGGAGGTGGTCGAACGGCGGGTGCTGCAGCTCGTCCCTCCGATAGCGAAACATCAGGACGAGCAGCAGACCTCGAGGACGCTCTCTGCCAATATCCAAATTCTGTTGCCGGGCGAGAAGGCGCGGCCGCACCGCCACACGATGAATGCCTTGCGTTTCGTGCTCGAGGGCTCGGGCGCGATCACGATCGTGGATGGCAAGCCTTGTCCGATGGAGGAGGGCGATCTCATCCTCACGCCCTCCTGGACCTGGCATGAGCATATCCATCAGGGCGACGCGCCGATCGTGTGGCTCGATGCGCTCGACGTGCCGTTCCAGCGATATATGGGGACGGGTGCATTCGAGCCGGGGCCGGTCGCCGACATGCCGGAGACCGTCGCCGACGCCGCCTTTGCGGTCGCCAATGTCGTGCCCGATACCAACTACGCGACCAAGGACTACTCGCCGGTGTTCCGTTATCCCTATGCGACGGCCGCGGCGGCGGTCGCCGTCGCTCCGTCCGCGCGCGATGGCTCGCGGCGCGTGCGCTACATCAATCCGCTCACCGGCGGGTCGGGGATGGCGATGATGGATTGCTTCCTGGTGCAGCTCGATCCCGACGCGATCACGCTTCCCTTCCGCACCACGGCGAACTCCGTGTGCTGCGTGGTGGAAGGCTCCGGCGAAAGCCAGGTCGGCAGCGACACCATCCGATGGAATAAGCGGGACATCTTCACATTGCCGCAGGGCAACCGGATCGTTCACAAGAGCAGCGGCGGGACGGCGCGCCTGTTCCAGGTATCCGACCGCGATATGTACGCCCGGCTCGGGCTTCTTAAGGAAGAGTACGGGAATATCTCGGCCTGACACGTTTCAAGGCGAGGTGGTGCCCCGCTGGTCGTGGGAGACGCGTGGCGCGCGCGTGGAACTTGTCTCGCCGGGGCATGTTGCCAGCGGATGACTGGTGATATAAGGCGCCGCTCGTTTTGCGGTGCGTCGGGACTGACCCTGCCCCCATGGCCCAGGTAGCGAACGAAGACACCGGGCCCGGCGCGGCCCCTTCGGTTACCGATAGCGTATGTCAGGACAAATCGAACCTCTGGGCATTGGCTCTCGGCAGCGTCGGCGTCGTCTACGGCGATATCGGCACAAGCCCCCTTTACGCGTTTCGCGTGGCGGTGGTCGCGGCGGTCGAATCCGGGCCGGTCACACGCGACATCGTGCTCGGCGTACTCTCACTGATCCTGTGGGCGCTGATCGTCGTGGTGGCGATCAAATACGTGCTTCTACTGCTGCGAGCCGACAACAACGGGGAGGGCGGCACGCTATCGTTGACCGCGCTGGCGACGCGCGCATTTGGGCGGCGGACCGCGCTGGTCTTCCTGCTCGGCGTCGTGGGCGCTTCCATGTTCTTGGGCGACGCGGTCATCACGCCGGCGATCTCGGTGTTGTCGGCGGTCGAGGGACTGACGCTCGTCACACCCGCGTTCGAGCACTCTGTCGTGCCTCTGACCATTGCCATCCTGCTCGGCTTGTTTGCGGGACAAAGCCGAGGAACCGCGCGGGTGGCGAGTTTCTTTGCACCGGTGATGGTGATCTGGTTCGTCGCCATTGCGGTAGCCGGGCTTCTCCACATTCACGATGATCCGGGCGTGCTCGCCGCCGCCAATCCGGTCTACGCGGTGACGTTTCTCTACGGCCACGGACATATCGGGCTGGCGACGCTCGGTCTGGTTTTCCTCGTGGTCACCGGCGCAGAGGCGCTTTATGCCGACCTCGGCCATTTCGGGCGCAAATCGATCCAGACCGCTTGGTTCGGTCTTGTGCTGCCGGCGCTGCTGCTCAACTATTTCGGCCAAGGCGCCAAGGTGCTCGCCGACCCTACGGCGATCGAAAACCCGTTCTATCGGCTCGTGCCCGAGACCTTGCTGCTGCCCATGGTCGCGCTCGCGACTGCGGCGACGGTCATCGCGAGCCAAGCCGTGATCACCGGCGCCTATTCGCTGGTGCGTCAGGCCATTCAGCTCGGGCTGTTGCCGCGGCTTGCCATCATGCACACCTCGGCGTCACAGGCGGGGCAAATTTATATCCCGCGCGTCACCGGCGCGCTGCTGGTCGGCGTTTTGCTGCTGGTCGGCCTGTTCCGTACCTCGAGCGCGCTCGCATCGGCGTATGGAATCGCAGTCGCCACCACCATGGTGGTCGATGGTCTCCTCGCCTTCATCGTGATCTGGAAGTTCTGGCATTGGCCGCTGTGGCGGGTCGGCGTGGTCGTTGCGCCCCTCGTCCTCGTCGATGTGATCTTCTTCTCGGCCAATCTGCTCAAATTGCTCGAAGGCGCTTGGGCGCCGATCCTATTCGGCGCGTCAATGGTGCTCCTCATCCTGACGTGGCGCCGGGGCACCAGTATCCTCGCCGATAAAACGCGGCGCACCGAAGTGCCGCTCAATATCCTGCTGGCGAGCCTGGAAAAGCATCCGCCGCACATGGTGCCGGGGACGGCGGTATTTCTCACCAGCCAGCCGGACTTCGCGCCCACCGCGCTCCTGCACAACCTCAAGCACAACAAGGTTTTGCACGAGCACAACGTCATCCTCACCATCGTTACCACCGATACGCCAAGGGTGACGGACGACGAGCGGGTGAAGATCACGGTGCTGTCGCCCCGCTTTAGTCTGATGGCGCTCAAATTCGGCTACATGGAATCGCCGAATGTGCCAAGGGCGCTCGCCGTTGCCCGCAAGCACGGCTGGCACTTCGACATCATGTCGACGTCGTTCTTCCTGTCTCGCCGCGCGCTCAAGCCGGCCGCTCGTTCCGGCATGCCGCGCTGGCAGGACCGGCTATTCATCGGCTTGGCCAAATCGGCGAGCGACGCCACCGACTTCTTCCACATTCCGACCGGGCGCGTGGTCGAGGTCGGCACGCAAGTTGCGGTGTAGCGGCCTGGCGGTAGCTCGGACTTGCAAGTCACTGAAAAGATTGATAGATTTTTGGGTGCCGCACACGCCATTGCACCTTGTGGGTGCTGCTCCGCGTTTCCAGCAAGACTTGGAACGGGCCGCCCTCGGCCGCCCTATTATATAAGCGCGGGCCGCCGTGTTATATTGCGGCGCAGCATTTGCGGCGAAAATGACATCTCCCATCACCACGGTTGCCGCTGACCGCCGGGGCGCCATTCCGGCGAAAGCGAACGGCCGCACAACGTTCTGGGCGCTGACGATCGGCAGCGTCGGCGTGGTGTATGGCGACATCGGAACGAGCCCGCTCTACGCGTTCCGCGAGGCGGTGAACGCGGCCTCGGCCGGCGGAACGGTCACGCGTGCGGCCGTGCTCGGCGTCCTCTCCCTCATCCTTTGGGCGCTGATCGTGGTGGTCACGCTGAAATACGTCCTCATCCTGCTGCGGGCGGACAACAAGGGCGAGGGGGGAACGCTCACGCTCATGGCGCTGGCACAACGCGCGCTAGGGAATCGCGCCAGCGCGATCGTGCTCTGCGGCATCATCAGTGCGGCGCTGTTCTACGGCGATGCCGTCATCACCCCCGCCTTGTCGGTGCTGTCCGCGGTCGAAGGCCTCAAGGTCGCAACGCCGGCCTTCGATCCCTACATCGTGCCGCTGACGGTGGTGATCCTCGTCGCGCTCTTTGCCGTTCAATCGCGTGGCACCGCGAAGGTTGCAGCTTTCTTCGGACCGATCACCGCGTTGTGGTTCATTGCGATCGCTATTCCTGGACTCATATTCGCCCTCAGCAATTTGGAAGTCCTACTGGCCTTCAATCCGGTCTACGCGGTCGAGTTCTTGGCCTCGCATGGCATCATTGGGCTGATCACCCTTGGCGCAGTGTTCCTCGCCGTGACCGGTGCCGAGGCGCTCTATGCCGACCTCGGTCATTTCGGCCGCAAGCCGATCCAGACCGCGTGGATCGGTTTGGTTCTGCCCTCGCTGGCGGTGAACTATCTCGGCCAGGGCGCACTGGTGCTCGCCGATCCGAAGGCGATCGAAAATCCGTTCTTTCTGCTCTATCCCAGCTGGGCCTTGCTGCCGATGGTGGTGCTGGCCACGGTCGCAACGGTCATTGCGAGCCAGGCCGTGATCACCGGCGCCTATTCGCTGAGCCAGCAGGCGATCCAGCTCGGTCTGCTGCCGCGGCTTGAAATTCGCCACACCTCACAAGAGCACTATGGCCAAATCTATATGCCGCGGGTGAATCTCTTTCTGCTGGTCGGCGTGCTGTTTCTGGTGTTGATGTTTCGCTCTTCGAGCGCGCTCGCCTCGGCCTACGGCATCGCGGTCACCGGTACCATGGTCGTTACCGGGATGATGGCGTTCGTTGTGATCTGGAAGGTGTGGAACTGGTCGCCGCTGGCGGCAGCCGCGCTGATCGCGCCGTTCCTGTTCATCGATCTGAGTTTTCTCGGCGCCAATCTGCTCAAGGTGGTCGAGGGCGGCTGGGTGCCGCTTGCGCTCGGCGGCCTCGTGATGGTGGTTATGTACACGTGGCGGCGCGGCAGCCGTCTGTTGTTCGAGAAGACCCGACGCCAGGAAATCTCGCTGGATCAGCTCGTACACATGCTCGAAAAAAAGCCGCCGACCCGTGTGCCGGGCACCGCCGTGTTTCTCACCAGCACGCCCGACTCCGCGCCGACCGCGCTCATGCATAGCCTCAAGCATTACAAGGTGCTGCACGAATACAACGTCATTTTGACGATCGAGACGGCGGACCTGCCGCGGGCCGACCCGGCCGAGCGCGTGCGCATCGAGAGGGTGGGCGAGACCTTCGCCCGCGTGGCCCTGCGCTTCGGGTTCATGGAGACTCCGAACGTCCCCAGGGCGCTCGCGATCGCCCGTAAGCACGGCTGGCAGTTCGACATCATGTCGACCTCGTTCTTCCTGTCGAGGCGCGCGCTCAAGCCGGCCGCCCATTCCGGCATGCCGCGCTGGCAGGATCGTCTGTTCATCATGCTCACGCGCATCGCCAACGACGCCACCGACTATTTTCAGATTCCCACCGGGCGGGTGGTGGAAGTGGGCACGCAGGTGACGATCTGACGCCAGTGTGGCGGTTCAGAAGTCCGCATCATTGTTGCGCGCGTCCGAAATGCGGACTTCTGAACCAAAGCCACACTAGATCGATAAGTTGCTAGTGTCCTTCGATTCCGAAGTTCGCAAATGAGGCTGCGGCACAATGATGCGAACTTCGGAATCGGGACACTAGCCGGCAGCAAAATCTCGCGGGTCTTGATTCTTGGATTGTGACGCGCGACTTGTGAGCGGCGACGCCGCGCCCGAATCGAGGAGTAAGTCCCATGTCCGCTCAGCTTGGCCGAGAGAACGTGCATGATCTGACGCCGGAGGAGGTGGCGCGAGGGCTCGCCGAAGGCAGGGTCCTTCTGGTCGATGTCCGCGAGCCGAACGAGACCGAAATCGAGCGCTATCCGGAGGCGTTCTATCTTCCGATGTCGGAGTTCGATCCCGCTGCAATTCCCGATCCCCAGGGCCGGCGGGTCGTATTCGCCTGCCGCTCGGGCAACCGGTCGGTCACCGCGTCGCTGATGGCGCAGGCCGCGGGGCTGCCCTACGATGCCCATCTCGCCGGGGGCATCAAAGCCTGGAAGGAGGTCGGTTTGCCGACCGAGAGCTGAAGCGCGCCGCGGCGAAGCCAAGCCGGTTTGCGGTGGAACTGTCCAAGAACGCCTTTCCCACCCTTTCATCCGATGGTCTTGAGGAGTTGATCCATGCGCCGACCGATTCGGCTTGCCCTTGTTGCAGCCGCAGCCATGACCATCACGCCTGCCGCCGCGCAACCGAAAGAGCGCATCGTCAACGTCTACAATTGGTCGGACTACATCGCTCCCACCGTCGTCGAGGATTTCAGCAAGGAGACCGGGATCAAGGTTCGCTATGACACCTTCGATTCCAACGACACGCTCGAGACGAAGCTCCTGGCCGGCAAATCCGGTTACGACGTGGTGGTGCCGACGGCCTATTTTCTCGAGCGCCAGATCAAGGCCGGCGTTTTCCAGAAGCTGGATAAGGCCACTCTGCCGAACCTCGCCAATATGTGGCCGGAGATCTCAGAGCGACTGGCGGTATACGATCCCGGCAACCAGTACGCCGTCAATTACATGTGGGGCACGACCGGCATCGGCTACAACGTCAAAAAGGCGCGTGACGCGCTTGGGGCGAACGGCAAGATCGATAGCTGGGACATCGTCTTCAAGCCCGAGAACTTGGCCAAGTTCAAGGACTGCGGCGTGCATTTGCTCGATTCCTCCGACGACATCCTGGCGGCGGCGCTGCACTATCTTGGTCTCGACCCCAACACCACCAACGAAGCCGATCTGCAAAAGGCCGCCGATCTCGTGACCAAGATCAGGCCCTACGTGCGCAAATTCCACTCCTCGGAGTACCTCAACGCGCTCGCTTCCGGCGAGATCTGCCTCGTGGTGGGCTTTTCCGGCGATATCAAGCAATCGCAAAAGCGCGCGGTGGAAGCCAAGAACGGTGTCGAGATCGCCTACGCTATACCGAAGGAAGGTGCGCAATTGTGGTTCGATAATCTTGGCATCCCGCGCGATGCCAGGAACGTGGCCGAAGCGGACGCGTTCATCAATTATCTGCAGAAGCCCGAGGTGGCCGCGAAGAATACGAACTTCATTTCCTATGCCAACGGCAATCTGGCGAGCCAGAAATTCATCGACAAGGCGATCCTGGACGACAAGACCATCTATCCCGACAAGGCAACCATGCGCCAGCTTTACACCATCAACGCCCATGATCCGAAGACGCAGCGGCTGATGAACCGGCTGTGGACCAGGATCAAGACCGGCAAGTAAGGGCGAGATTCGGCGACGCTCTCGTCATCGCCAGCGCCGATGCACCCACAGCCATTGCTCGGGATACTCGCGCACCCAGCCTTCGATCACCGATGTGATGGCCTGCATGGTCCCCTCGACGTCGATCTTGCCGTCGGCATCGCGGCGCGGCTCGATGGCTTCGGTCAGGTCGACGCGAAAGCGATGGCGGTCGGGCAGGCGGATGATGCGCGTGCCGTAAATCGGGCAATCGACGTGCCGCGCCAGGCGGGCGATGAAGGGGTTCGCCTTGCAGCGATGCCCGAAGAAGGTCACGTCCACGCCGTTCACGTAATGTTGGTCGACGACCATAGCGACGTGGCCGCCGGCTTCGAGCACGCGCAAGAGCTTGATCGGCGCGTCGAGGCCGGTCGGCACTAGGGTGCCCATGCTGCCTTTGCGGATCTGGATGATGGCATCGCTGACGGCGCCGATATTGGGCTCACGGTACAGCACGGTCGTCTCGAGACGATACTTGGCCGCAACCAACGCCGGCAGTTCCCAATTCGCGAGATGGGCGGCGAAGACCAGAGCCGGCCTGCCGTCGCACCGTAACTGCCGAAATCGCTTATCGACTTCGCTCGTATAGAGAATATCGCCTATCTGGTGCGGGTCGGGATCGAACATCTGCAGGCGATCGATATGGGCGAACTCGGCTGCCACGCGTCCGAGATTGTCCCAAACGCCGCGCAGGATCGTTTCGATTTCGGCCGGAGATTTCTCCGGAAAGGCGGCTGCGAGATTGGCGCGGCCGATCTTGTGTTCCTTGAGCCTCGGACCAAGCATGCGCATGAAGCTGGCGGCGAAGTCGGCCATGTGCTTGCGGTTGGTTGCGCGGATCGTCCGCAGCATCCCCACCGCCAGCGATCCGAGCGCGGTATCGACGCCTGATTGGACATGCCGGCGGACCCGATGGACGAGGGTTCTCGACTTCGTCATGAGGCGGTGCTCGCGGCGGCTCGTCAAAAGGCGACGATGATCTTTCCGAACACCTGTCGGCTTTCGAGCCGCGCCAGTCCGCGCTCGACGTCGGCGAGCGCAACCTCGGTGTCGATCACCGGCAACAAGCCGTTTGCCATCTTGGCGAGGCTCTCGCGGATGTTGCGCATCGAGGCGCCGAACGAGCCGATAATGCGATATTGCTGTTGAAAAAGCTGCATCAGGTTGATGGTCGTCGATGGCCCCGAAGTCGAGCCGCAAGTGACCAGCCGTCCGCCGCGCTTGAGGCAGAGGAGCGAGCCGTTGAAGGTCTCCGCGCCCACGTGCTCGAATACCACATCGACGCCCTTTTTGGCCGTGATCTTGCGCACGGCGCCTTCGAAGCGCTCGGTGCGATAATTGACCACGTGATCGGCGCCCAGCGCCTTGGCCTTTTCCGCCTTGGCATCGTCGCCGATGGTGGTGATGACGGTGCAACCGATCGCCTTTGCCATTTTGATGGCGACGGAGCCGATGCCGGAACCGCCGGCATGCACCAGCACGCTCTCGCCCGGCTCGAGGTGGGCATTGTCGAACAGCATGTGCTGCACCGTTGCAAAGGCGATCGCCGCGCAGGCGGCGTCGCGCAAGGCGATCCCCTCGGGAACCGGTATCACGAGGCGCGCCGGCATATTGACGAGATCGCGGGCGAAGCCGTCGATGTGAAAGCCCATGATGCCGCCGACATTTTCACACAAATTGTCGCGGCCCTCTCGGCAGGCCTTGCAGGTGCCGCAGGTCAAGGCGCCGTACATGACGACGCGGTCGCCGGGCTTGAAGGCGGCTATATCGGGACCGATTGCGGCAATCTCGCCCGCGGCCTCGGCGCCGACCACGAGCGGCAGCTTGCGCCGCGCAAAAGCCATGCCGCGATAGCCCCAGAGGTCGAGGTGGTTGAGCGCCACCGCCCTGATCTTGATCTGCACCTCGCCCGACGCTGGGGTCGCAGGGGCGGGAAGGTCGGCAAGCTCGAGCTTGCGGTCGGCGACCAGCGTGAGTGCCCGCATGGGTCAGGCGGGCTCGCGGCTCATCACCAGCGAGACGTTCTGGCCGCCGAAGCCGAACGAATTCGACAGCGCGTGACGAACCTTGGCATTGCGCGCGGTGTTCGGCACGACATCGAGCGGTATGGCCGGATCGGGGACGCGGTAGTTGATCGTCGGCGGCAGGCGTTGGTGCTCCAGCGTGAGCAGCGTGAATACGCTCTCGACCGTGCCGGCGGCCGACAGCGTGTGCCCGATCATCGACTTGTTCGAGGAGATCGGTATCGATTTCGCGCGCTCGCCGAATACCGACGATACGCCGAGATATTCCATCTTGTCGTTCTCGGGCGTCCCAGTGCCATGCGGGTTGATGTAGTCGATATCGTCGGCAGTAAGACCGGCGTCCGCGATGGCGTTACGAATGCAGCCGATGATGGCCTTGCCGTCGGGGCTCGAGCGGGTGCGGTGGAACGAATCCGCCATCTCGCCGCAACCCGCCAGCACGCCCAGGATCTTCGCCCCGCGCGCGACGGCGGATTCGTAGTTTTCGAGAACGAGGGCGGCGGCTCCCTCCGCCATGACAAAGCCGTCGCGATTCTTGGAGAACGGCTTTGCCGCCGCCTGCGGCGGGTCGTTTGCGGTCGACAGCGCGGATAACAGCGAGAAGCGGATCAGCGACTCCGCATTGACGGAGCCGTCGGTGCCGATGCAGAGCGCAGCCTCGGCTTCGCCACGGCGGATCGCTTCGACGCCGAGCTGGATCGCGCTCGCCCCCGATGCGCAAGCGGTCGACACCGAAATCGGCGAGCCCTTGGTCCCGAAGCGCTCGGCGAGATGCTCGGCCACGGAAGCGAACAGGCAGCGTTCGTGAATGGCATGGAAGCGGCCCGACGCGCTCGCGCGCAAAAGATCGTCGTATCCGACCGCGTCGTTGGCGCCGGAGCCGGCCGCCAGCACGTCGCGATGCGGCCACTCGATCTCGACCGGAGCAACCGCGAGGAACAGTGGGCCGGGGAAGTCGCCCTTGCTGCCGATGCGAGCCTCGTCGATCGCCTCCTCGGCGACCATCGACGCCATGCGCTCGCCAAGTTCGGTCGAGCAGAACGGCTCGACCGGCACGAAATCGACGCTGCCGGCGATCGTGGTCTTGAGACCCTCGTTGGCGAAACGGGTGATGCGGTGGATGCCAGATTCTCCGGCCGTGAGCTTGGCCCAGTTGTCCGCCTTCCCGGCTCCGAGCGAGGTAATGATGCCCCTGCCGGTGACCACCACGACCGGCCGCTCGTTCTTGCCGCGCGACGATGCCATCCAAGCCTCCTTCACGTCACCGCCTCGACCAGCGCCATGCCTTCGCCTCGCCAGTGGCCCACGGCGGTGACCGCGACGCGCTCGAGCGGACCTTCATACTCTCGTTCGACGCCGGAGGAGTCCACCGCCGGGAACAATTTTTCGCGACCGAGCGCAAGCGTGGCAAGCGCGATGTTCATGGCGAATTGCGGCTCGAAGCCATGCCCGAGAACGCTGCCCGTTGCCCGTACCAGCACGTCCGGCAGGGTTTTGAGCCAGGCGCGCTCCTCGCTGGTCGCCGGTTGTGCGCCGGTTGCGCCCGAGATCACCGCGATGCCAGTGGGCGCGGGCGGCGGCGCGAGACGTTGCCACATGCGCGCCAGCGCGGCGGTGACTGCGCCGGCCCGTCGGCCCGAGCGCTCCGACAACACCCCTGACAGCCGCGCCAGCGGCTTGGCGTTGCGCGCCTCGGCGTGGCCGCGCGCCTCCAGCACCAGGAACGCGCCGAGCGAGCCGAGCACCATGCCCTTCGTGCGCTCCCAGACCGGCTGGAAAGCGCCACGCAACATGTGTCCGCCGCTGTCGTAGAGCAGCAGCAAATCCTCGCGCTCGCCGTTGTGCGATCCGCCCACCAGCGCCAGTTCGCTTTGTCCGGCGGCGATGCGCGCGAGCGCGATGCGTACCGCGTCGACGCCCGCCGCCTCCTCGCCCATGAACGTGCGCGAGGAGCCGGTGACGCCGTGGACGATCGAAATATTGCCTGCCAGCAGATTGGAGAGTTGGGCCAGGAACAGCGTCGGCCGCAGGTCGCTCATCAGCTGTTCGTTGAGGAAGGCTTCGGGATTGGCGGATTTGGGCTTGTTGGTCAGGATCGCAGCATCAACCGCGACGTCGCGCTCGCCGCCGCCGGCGGCGACGATCATGTCCATGCGCGCGAGCAGTTCGGCATTGCCCTTCACACCGGCGTCCGCGAGCGCGAGCCCGGCCGAGTAGGTGCCGATGCGCTGCCACGGCTCCATCTGACGCTGGTCGCCTTTCTTCGGGATCTGCTTGTCGAGATCGAGCGGCACGAGCGGGTGGACGAGGTAGGGAGCGAAGGTCTCGGCGTCGACCTTGATTCGTCGTTCGGCGAGGCCCTGCCAATGCGCGTCGGCGCCTTCGCCGAGGCAGGACACGATGCCGATGCCGGTGATCCAGACCTCGCGCGGCACATCAGCCATGAGCGAGGGTCCCCATCGGGAACTCGAGGATCGCGGCCATCTTCTCCATGCTGGCGCGGAATTCGGGGTTGGGGAATTCAACCAGCCGGAACGTGATCTCGGCATTGCAGGTGAGCTTGCCGTCGCACCGGATGTCGGCCTTGGTGACGGCGTAGCCCGAGCCTTCGTGCAGCAACTTGGCCGAGAGCGAAAGACTTTGGCCGGGCGACACGAACGAGCGCAGCTTCGCTTCCTTCAGCGCGGCAAAGAACGGCATGCGCGAGAACTTGGTCACGGCGATGACGAGCCAGCCCGAGGTCTGCGCCATGGCCTCGATCAGCAGCACGCCCGGCATCAACGGATAGCCGGGAAAATGCCCTTCGAAGATAGTCGATGCGGTCGGGACGCGCGCCTCGGTACGGATGGTCTGCTGGGAAAGATCGAGATCGACGATGCGGTCGATAAGCTGAAAATACTCGAGGCGCATGCGAGCGCGTTAGGCGCCCTTGGCAGCGACAAGTTCGTCGATGCGGGTGCACAGGTTGTTCAATTGAAAATATTGCTCGGTCGTGGCCTTGCCGTCATTGACCTCTTGCGTCCACTGCTCGAGCGGCATTTTGATCCCGAACGCCTTGTCGATCGCAAACGCGATGTCGAGAAAGTCCAGGCTGTCGATGCCGAGATCATTGATGGCGTGGCTTTCCGGTTTGATCGTGTCACGCGGAATGTCGCAGGTCTCGGAGATGATATTGGCGACGGTGTCAAAAGTCGAAGGCATCAGTAAATCCCTGATCGGCCACGCGTTTCGAGCGACCGCCGCTGACGTGTTTGCGATTGCGGGTCGGATCGTCCCGGAGCGGCCCATCTCCCCCGCGAGATGTCGGGTGCCCGTATAGCGAAGAGGCAGCGCAAGTTCAATGGCGCCGCCCGAGCGCGAAAGTTTCGACGATTGAAGGTATTAGGGACCGTTTCCGAGTGATCGAAGCGGCCGCGCATGGGATAATCCGCCAGTCGGAGAGGGCCAAAACGCGGGTGGAGGGACTACGACACCCCGTCAACCAAGGGAGGTTCGTTCATGCGCATTCGATTTGCTTTTGCCGCCGGCCTCGTCGCGATCTGCATGCCGCCATCGCTGTCGAACGCGCAGGTTATCACGCACCGGGACGTCGGGGTGCGCATGGGGCTCGCGATCGCCGTTGCCGCACTCGATCAATGCGAGGCGGATGGCAACAGCGTGTCGGTTGCCGTCGTCGATCGCGCCGGACGGCTGCGGGTGTTCCTGCAGGCGGACAAGGCAAATCCCCACAATCTCGAACTGGCGCGACGCAAGGCCTACACGGCACGGACCTTTGGCCGCACCAGCGCCGAGTGGGCCAAGCGAACGGCCGACACGCCCGAACTCGCCGCGCAGCGCGAACTCGCCGACGTCATCGCGCTACGCGGCGGAGTTCCGATCAAGATCGGCAACGAGACGATCGGCGCGGTGGGGGTGAGCGGATCGAGCTCCGAAGGCGACGAGAAATGCGCCATGGCCGGCATCGCCAAGGTGGCGGATCAGTTGCGATAGGACCGGCATGCGCTCGAATCGATAGAATCGGATCGGCTCCGTCACACGCGCTGATAAAGTCTTTGTTCTCGCCGCAATAGCGCGTGTCGAGCTCGCGGCGGCGCGTTCCTGCGCGACCGCGGTTACGGCCTCTCGCCACGATTGACGCCAGGATCGTGCTCAAGAGCGCGGACGCCGAGCGGCGCGCCGCAAGTGGTTCATTTTGCCTTCCCGTGCGAGGCACACCGCGCTCTACGTTTTCGCTGCGGGCGCTGCACGTTTGCCCGAGCAGCATCGCTGCCAACTTACCGCCGCATTCGAAAGCGAAGGGCTCGGCCGCTCAAAGCGGCCGACAAAACGGCGTCGTGTCGCAATGAAAGGAGGATGTGGTGAAAGGTAGAATGATGCTGTTCGTTGCTTCGATCTTAGCCTACCAGTTTTCTCCCACTCATCTCACACCATCCGCCGCAGACCAAACCGGCGTTGCCTCGGTCTATACCCACGAAAGTGGAAGCGGAACCGCAAGCGGTCAAAAATTAAATCACGAGGCGTTCACGGCGGCCCACCGCACGCTGCCGTTCGGCGCCAAGGTGAAGGTCACGAACAAGAGCAATGGACGCTCGGTGATTGTGACCATCAATGATCGTGGTCCCTTCGTGCGCGGTCGAGTCATTGACGTAACGCCGGCGGCGGCGCGCGTGCTCGGCTTCTCCGGGCTTACGCAGGTGGCCATCGATGCCGGCCAATAGTGCGCTCGCGCGCAGCGGTTTCGTCAACGCTCGAGGGCCTTGACGTCGATCGGCGCGCAATTGCGCCGGCCGGACAGGACGCAGTCCTGGTTCTTGCGCATATCGGCGATTTGAAGCGCCAGCCACACGCCTGCGACCGCCAGCGCGATGGTGACGCCCAAGGCCGCAAGGTTGACCATCATGCGGTGGCGGTAATTGTCGTCTTGCTCGTCGCCGCCCTCGTATTTTGCGAGGTCTTCGACGGGCGAGGCGCCTAGCGTGCGCCGCGGCCAGCGCCATCCGCCACCGCGCGCGCCGGCGCCGCGGGGTCGGAACGGCACGACCCGGTGGTCATCGTCGCTCGCGTTGGAGCGCTCAGAGGTCACGGTGACTCCTGGCATTTGGGGGCACACTGCCTCTATCGGCGCGTCGGCGTCCGATTTCAAGCAAAACCCCCGTAAAGCATGCTCGCAGCAGTGATTTGCGACTTTGGCTGTGCGGCGCGGCGGTCGCCGCCAAGGCCCGTGGCGCGCTAGGCCGAGCGCAAAAATTGCGTTTGAGACAACCAAGAGTTCCTTGTCTGAAGCGCCCTTTGAGCGTTAAATTTACGAGAAATTTACGTGGGTGACAGGTGAGTGACAGGCGATGGGACGATTGTCTTTTGTCGTCCGAAGATAACCGAGCTTGATCGAATAAAAATGCCGCCAACGAGCGGCGGGGGTGGCCTGCCAGCACCCCCGGTGATGCCGGCGAGATGCGCCGGCAGGGAGAATGCGCCCGAGCGTGGAATGAGCGACGCCCTGTCAGCCTTGCTGCACCTTTCTGCGCACGACTATTCGTGGCTGGCGCAGTTTTTTTCGCTTCTGTTCCTGCCATTCGCGCACGAGGACCTCGCCATCATCCTCGGGGCGTATGTCGTCGTGAACGACATCATGCCGGTCGGGCTCGTGGCGCTGTGCATCTATGGCGGCATGGTCGCGAGCGACTTCGCTTTGTACGGGATTGGCGCAGGTGCGAGGCGGCTGCCGTGGCTCAGCCGCCTTGCGGTCGACGATCGGGTGCGCAATTTCACCGATATGCTCAAGCGCAATCTGTTCGAGATCGTCGCGCTCTGCCGCGTGGTGCCCGGCGTCGTCTTCGTTGCCTTTGTCGCCTGCGGATGGAGGCGTGTGCCGCTCGCGCGCTTCACCGTCGCAAGCCTGGTGGTGTCCGCGCTCTATCTGCCGCTCATGCTCTGCATCGTGGTCTTCTTCGGCGACACGCTCGATGGCCGTGTTGGTTGGTGGGCGTGGCCGTTGCTGCTTTGCGTGTTGGTGGCGATCGGATTCGTCCGTCGACAGGTTTTCAACTTCCAGCAAGAGCCCAAGTCCGCCGACCACACACGGCCGATCCACGTCCCGCTGCGCAAGGTCGGCAAGGTGGCACCGAGGGATCGCATCCCGCTCGGCCTGTTCTACCTGCCCTTGATCGCGAGCTGGATCCGCTTTGCATCGCGATACCGGTCTCTGACCCTGCCGACGGTTGCCAATCCGTGCCATCCGATGGGAGGGATGTGGGGCGAATCGAAAAGCGGCTATCTCCTCGACGTGGCAGCGAACGAGCGGCGATGGATCGCCGATTTCGTGACGGTGACGCGCAGCGCCGGCCCGCGTACGTTGTTCGCCGACCTCGAGCGGGTTCGGCAATCGCTGTCCGGCGCCGGACTGGCGTTTCCGCTGATCGCCAAGCCCGACGTCGGCCGCCATCGCCTATGTCGGATCGACGATGCTTTGGCGCTGCGCGAATATCTTCGCCATTTCCCTGCCGGAGAAAAGCTCATCCTTCAGCGGTTCGTGACCTGCAGCGGCGAGGCCGCGGTGCTTTATGCGCGGCTGCCGGGTGCGCAGAGCGGCCGGATTCTCTCGCTGACCTTTCGCGCGGGCACACAGTGGTGCGATGCGTCGCGCCATGTCACGCCGGAGCTCGAAGCGCGGCTCGACGCCATCGCGCGCAGCATGCGCGAATTCCACTACGGCCGGTTCCACTTGCGCTTCGCCTCGGCCGACGAGCTCATGCGGGGGGAAAATTTTTCGGTGATCGAGATCAATGGCCTCCGCCTGACCGGCGCGAGTACACGGTCGAGGCGCTCGGCGCGACGGCGCCGACCGCGAGCGAGCAACATCACTGAGGATTGCGCCGTCACCGCGCGCGGCGTGCCCTGCGGGCAATGGTGGCGGCTGCGATAAATCCGACCGCCGCGAGCGGCAGGCCTACGTACCAGCGTTCGCGCTCGCGCCCGCGTGTGCGCAGATAATCCATCACAAAACGCTCGCCGCGCCCCATCTCGGTCAAGGTCTGTTGCATCGATCCGATGCGGCGAATCTCGTCGGAAGTAAGCTCGTCGCCTTGCCAGCGGGATTGCCGCTCGCGGTCATAGAGCCGGTCGATCTCTCCCTTGTGACGGCGCTCGATCGCGGCGGCTTCGAGATAGTCCGCGCGTTCCCGCGCGGTCATGAAGCGATCGGGTCCGATTCCCGTTGCTGTTTCGATCATGGCAAGGATCGGATGATCGCCTGCCGGCGCGACGACGACCCAAGCACCGGAGAGGCCGAGCAGAAGGCACAAGACGAGCCCGCCCACATGCAATCCGCGTTGCCGATTGCGGCTGCGCTCCGCCGCGGGAGCCGTGATGAAGGCGCGTATCGCTCCGGCAACCACCAGAACCGCGGCGAACGTCACGACCGTGACCGCGCCGGTCGGCGCGTCGAGCAGGAAGGACCCGAATATTCCCGCCGCGCTCGCAGCCGCGCCGGCGATCCAACCGATCACCAGCGCCACGCCGATGTGGGAGGAGAATAAGCTGCCGACTAGTGCCGGAACGATCAGGAAGCAAAAGACAAGCAAGACACCCGCGGTGGCCACCGAAGAGGTGACGACCACGCCGAACGACAAGTAGAAAACAAGATCCCAGAATGCGAATTTTCCAATGTCGGTTGGCGTGTCCATATGGTCGGCTGCGGCCAGCAGGGGTCGTCGCAGGAGCCAATGAATCGCTCCGATGATGCTATAGAGAATGATAAACTTTACGAGCTCGTCTGCGGTCACCGACAGAATGCCGCCTACCAGCATCTTTTTGACGTGCTCGGCGCCCTGCGGGGAGCGATCGACGACGAGCACCGTCGCAGCCGTGGCGACCACATAGAGCACGCCAATGAAGGCTTCCTGCCGCACGCTGCGGGCAAAGCCACGGCTGGCGGTCAGCAGCAAAGCGCCCACCGCAGTGAAAATGAGCGTGTAGGCATAGCCGGCGGCGCTCTGAACGGCGTGGCCTGCGACCACGGCCACCGTGGCGCCCAGCGCCGACACCTGCGCGAGCGCAAGATCGGCAAACACCACGTTTCGCCGCAGCACCTGCAGGCCAAACCAAGTATGAATACCGGTGAAGACGATGGCTGCGGCGAGCGGCAATGCCGCGAATGCGAGGACGTCCTCAAACATGCAGCGCTCAGTTCGATGGGGCGGACAGCGCCCGCGCCAGCGTGGCGACATTATAATCGAACAGCGCCCGGAAGTCGGTGGCCGCAGGCACGCTGCCGACGGACGGCGCGAGCTTCACGACCACCGCGCCCGTCCGCCGGGCGAGCAATTGCGATGCCTCTTCGGGCTCGAACGGCTCGTGCACGATCACGCGTATTTTCTGTTCGCGGATCGTCGCTGCGAGTTTGGCGAGCCGCGCCGGGCTTGGCGCCACGCCCTCCTTGATCTCGATCACATCGACGATATTGAGCCGAAAGCGGCGCGCGAAATAGGGCCAGGTGTTGTGATAGGCGATGAGGCGTGCAGCGCGGTGAGGGGCGAGAAGCTGTTCCCACGCCACGAGATCCGCCTTGAGGCGAGCGAGAAAGCCGTCGCGGTTGGCGATGATTTTCGCAGCCGCTTCAGGCGCGACACGGATGCCGGCCTCTGCAATTGCGCCGGTGATTATCTCGGCATTGGCGGGATCGAGCCAATAGTGCGGGTTGGCGAGGCCATGGGCGTGCCCATCCCGGTTCGCCGGATCGATGCTCGATCCCTTCACCTCGAGCAGCGGAATGCCGACGGATGCGTCGACATATCCGGGGCCGCCGCGGTTGATCGCGGCATCACCGTGCATCGACAATAGCTTGTCGAGCCAGTGATCGTAGCCGAGCCCGACGCGGATGACGACCGAGGCGCCCTTGAGCCTTGCGTGATCCGAAGGCCGCGGTTCGAAAGCTTCCGGGTCGGCTGCCGGTGGGATGATGGTCTCGACCTGCGCGAGGTCGCCGATCACAGCCCGTGCGAGGCTGGCAAGATCGCCGGTCGTCGCGACGACGCGCATGTTCTGCGCCGGTGCGGCCGACGATACGAGAAACGTCGCAACGATGCTGGCGAGCGCGGCGCGCGGTACGAACCGTGCGCGCGCGACGTCCGGATTGCGGGGGCCATCACCTGCGAGCAACGAACACGCTCTTGGGCAGCAGGCAGTGCACGTTCTTCTCGGTATCCGAGATGGCACCGATCCGACAATCCATCGCGACGCTGGCAAGCCCATAGGCATCGAGGCGCGCGATCTTCCTTTCGCTTTCGAGCCACTTGATCATGCCCATCGAGGCCGTATCCATGGCCTTGTTCAGGTCCGCCTCCTTCGCGTGCGAAACGTAGTATTTCGCGGTTTCCTTGGTCGGACGCTCCATATCCTCGCGCGCTGACGGGTTCTTGGGGCTAAGGCAGTGAATGCCCTTCTTGATGTTGACCACCTGCGACACACGACAATCCGATACCGTGGTCATCAGTCTTGCCGCCTGATCGGCGGAAACATTGCGCTGTTCGGAGAGATATTTGATGGTCTGCGCCTTTGCCTGATCCCATGCCTTGTTGAGATCCTGATCAAACCCCATGGTGATCCAGGACGTTTTGGTCTCGATGCGCGGGAAATCGAGCGGCTTGCCCTTGATCACCTCAAGCGTGAGATTCATCTCTCGGTATGCGGTCTCTACCGCTGTGAGGTTGACTTCGCCGTTACCTTGGGCGGCATGTGAATCGCCGGTCCACAGCAATGCGCCACGCACGTGCACAGGCACGTAGAGTGTCGTGCCCTCGGTGAGATCACGAATGTCCATATTACCAGCATATTCTCCCGGCGGCACAGTGCTGTAGCGACCGGGCTCTTTGCGTGCCACGCCGATCGTGCCGGGGAAGGGTCGCAGGGGAATTTGCACGCCTGGCAGGAACTCGGTGACCTTCTTGTCCCAATCGAGATATAGGTATTTCACTTGGCCGTCTGCGTAGTCCTTTGGGAACTGCCCGAACATGCCCGGCACGTTGAAGTTCGCCGCGTAGGCCCGCGGCACGATCTTGTTGATCGTCACCTTGAGGACGTCGCCGGGCTCCGCGCCTTCCACATAGATCGGCCCGGTGACCGTGTGCGGTCCGCGGCCCGGATAGTCAGTTCGCAGCTTCTTGATCTGATCGATCGTGGTGCCGGGAATGACCTGGTTGTGGCTATGCATCATCGTCTCGAGCACGACGATGTCGCCACTATTGATGCGCAGCACCGGGGGTTGGGCGTTGTCGAACCAGCCCCATTGGGTGGTTTCCAGCGTGGCCGGTAAGAGATGTACCTTCTTGCCGTCAGGCGACAGCACGATCCGCAAGTTCGGATCGGCCGGCCCGATTGGTGGCACCGCCTGAGTGGGCGGTGCGGCGGGCGCCGGCTGCTGCTGCGCGCGGATGGCGGTTGCTGTGATGAGCCAAGCTCCGCCGATGATCACGCCAGCGGCGGCAAATGCAATCAACCCTCGTCGCTTCATGGTCAGCCCCTCTGTCACTTTGGGAATATCTGCAGCAAATAAACAGCAAATAGCGTGCCATTCCGCCATTGTTTGCGCCGCTGGACGACAGGGGCCGGGCTCCCGGCGAGCGGCTAGCTTAAGTTCAGCGCAGCCAGTAGAGAACTACCAAACATTTACGTGCAACAGCAATCCTTGCGACCGTTTGCCACCAAGACGATCGCCGCCATCGGGCGGCGTCTGCGTCAGCGCCTTCGCTACGTCTCCGCAAATGGGAGCGGCTCGCCTGCCGGGGGCGACATGCGAAAGACGTTGAGGATCATCGATATCAGCGCGTAGTAACCGAGGATGCCCACGAACTCGACGGTCGCAGCCTCGCCGAGAACGGCACGCACGCGCTCGAACGTCTTATCGCTGACGCGCCGCGTCTTGTAGAGCTCCTGGATGAAGTCGTAGATTGCGCGCTCGTCCTTTGGGGCCGATTTCGGCACGCGCCCCTTGTGCAGATCGCGGATCGTCTCCGGTTTGACGCCCGCGCGCTCGGCCTGGGGCACGTGGGCGAACCACTCGTATTGCGCGCGCCACAGCTTTGCCGTGGCCAAGATGGCGAATTCGGAGAGCCGCGGCGCCACCGCCGTCTTGAAGCGGCAATGACCGCCGAGTTGCTGCGCCAGCTCCCCGAAGGCCGGAGCATGCAGGAACACCGCGAACGGCCCGCGGATGGTCGTGCTGCCGCCGCGTGGGCCGGAGCGGATCGAGTCGAGCAGCGCGCGCTGGGCGGGCGTAAGCTTATCTTCGGCGAGAACGGGGACGCGGGGCGGCGGCATCTTCTTGGCGGGCTTTTTGGCAGGCATAGGGCCTCCTCTTTGCGCTTTCGCTCGCGCGGTGGCGCGCGGGGTTATTTGAACAGCAGCGACTTGATGATGATCGGTACCACGTTGGTGAGCTCGATGACGCTCCCGATGTCGACGTAATCGAATTCCTTGAGCTGCACGCCGTCAATCGCGATCACGTCGGCGGCGGGCGCAATCTCGTGCAGGATGATGCGGCCGAGGCTCTTGCCCACATCGCCGTCGATCAGGAGCACCAGCGGCATGTCCTCTTGCAGCGTCCGCGGCAGCGCGGCGCAAATGCCGGTCGCGACCGCGTGCAAGCGCCCATGCGAGGGATCGCCGCGCCACGGAAACGAGAGCGCGATCGGGCTTTCCCCTTCCTCGAAGTCGGCGCGCGTGAGCGCGCTGCGCATGGCGGCGGCGACGGCGCCGGCATTGACCTCACCGTCCAGAGCGAAGTTGCACGACAGCACCGGCAGGTTTTGCAGCGGCAGCTTGCCGGGATCGGCGATCAGGATGGTGTTGCCGCTGATCTGGACCGAGAATTGCGCGGCGCCGATGACGGTGGCGCGAATGCCTTGGCCCGGGTCCCAGACCGGAGCAAGGTCGCGCCGATGCGCCAGCAGATGGCGCAGCTCCTCGGCAAGGTCGGAGCCGAGATCGCCGAAGCGCCGCGTTTCCCGCTTGTAGAGATATTCCGCGACGCCGCCGGAAAAGGTGATGGCATCGATGCTTTTGTTGGCGAGATCGGCCGGCCAGGCCTCGGTCACGAGCAGCGCCCGGGCAAGCTCACCGGGTTGGCGCAGATCGATCAGCCCCATGATCATGCGAGCCATGCGCGCGGCGATGCGCTGGCGGTTCTCCGGCGCGAGTGGCGTACCGAGTGCGAGCTCGATGCCGAGAGCCTTGGCAATTTGCTCGGCCGGCGCTTCGATGCGCGTGAGGCCGTCCGCATCGTCTTCGACGGTCAGCCGGCCGCCCACGGCAATGGCGCAGGTGGCTAGGATGCGGCCCTTGTCGATCAGCGCGAATTTGGTCGTGCCGCCGCCGATGTCGACATTGAGCAGCATCGCGTTGTGTCCGCGCGAGAGCGCGACGGCGCCCGACCCGTGGGCCGCCATCTGGCATTCCATGTGGTGGCCGGCCGAGGCGCAGACGAACTTGCCGGCTTCCTCGGAAAAGAGATCCGCGATGGCGCGCGCGTTGCGGCGCTTGAGCGCCTCGCCGGTCAAGATGACGGCGCCGCTGTCGACCTTCTCGCGCTCGACGCCGGCATAGGCGTAGCAGCCGCCGATGAAGCCGGCGAGATCGTCGACGTCGATGGTGTAGTCGGGCCGGTAGGGCGTCAGCAAAATCGGCGATTGCCAGAGGATTTTTCGCTCGACGACGACGAAACGGCTCGACAGCGCGGTCGAGAGCCGCTGCAGGTGCACGCGCGCGAACATCAGATGCGAGGTTGACGAGCCGATATCGATCCCGACCGTCGTCAGCTCGACATTGTCAGCGGCCCAGGCGACCTCGTTGACCGCGACGTCGTCGGGGCTGACATGAAGGTGCTCGAATTCGAGATCGTGCATCGGCGCTAGTAGCAAACTATGAGTCTGGTGCGGCTCTTGGATTTGAAGTTCCTAAGCGAGCTTGCGGTTACATGGTGGGATCTTCAAACCCACCGCACTAGGCCGGAGCCTTGGCGTAGGGCCGCTCGTCGATGAACTTTGCCATGCCGGACGTCACGCCGTGCTTGCCGAGCTCCTTGAGATAAATTCCGTGGATGCGCGGGTCCTGGTGCTCGTATTCGATCTGGCAGCCGCCGTCCTTGACGCTCACGTCCATCCCCAAGAAGACACGTCGCTTGTCGGTGGTGAACGGGTAGCGCAGGCTGCCGAACGCGACGGCGAGGTAGCGCGCGGGATCGGGCGCAGTGTTGAAGTGCTGGTGGAACATCTGGTCCGGCGGCGCGAACACCCAGCCATGCTTCCAATCGATGCGCACGAAGTCCTTTGCGCCTTCGTACCAAAGCAGCGAGAAGCCGTGCCCGGTGACGGCAAAGACGTGGAAGTCGGGGCCGTGGCGATGGGCTTTCTTGTAGGTGCCGACCGGCATCTGCGAGGTGTGGGCGTGCATGGTGCCGTCGGCGAGGATGAACATCATGTTCGATCCGCCGGCGCCGCGCTGCTCCCAAGTCTTGAGTTCGAAACCGGCGAGATCGGGGACGAAATTGGTCTCCCACATGTTGCGGCCCGGCCGCACCGGAATGAACTCGCCCTCGCCGCTGAAATATTTGGCCGCTCCCTGGCGTTCGGGAAAGTCGTAATCGTTGTCGAACACGAAGGTATCGTTGTGGAAGAGGTTGAGCATAAGCGCGAGATTGTTGGTCGAGGCGAGCCGCGCGTGCTCGCGACCGCTCGAATTGAAGTGCTGATAGCGGGCATTGAGCGGCAGCGCGAACAGGCTCTTGGGGCCCCATTCGAAGCTGTGCTTGCGTCCGTCGCTTGTCTCGATGGTGGTGTTGCCATGCCCGGACAGCACGTAGACGACTTCTTCGAACAGATGCTTCTGCGGCGCCGACTTCGCGCCGGGGGCGAGCTCGAGCACGAAGATCGAGACGAAGTCGCCACGGCCCTTGAGGTGGACGAGGCCGCCGTCGATCCCGAAGCGCGGCCACGGCGCGGTCGAAACCTCGAGCAGGTCGACGCCGAAATCCTCGGTGATCGGCACGCCTTCTTTCGCCGCCCAGGCGGCGTAGGGGTCGAGCAGCATCTTGGGGTGCGCGATGTCAGCGATCGGCTTATTCATGGCTTACCTCGACAATGGGGCCGCGCAGGTGTCATACTTAGCCCTCTAAGTATGCTAGCAATTTTGGCCTGACCTGTCGAGTTACGGGTCACGCCTGGGAGATCGAGAAGATGGTCGCGAACCGTTCGCGCGGCGCCGGCGAGGCGGTGACCCGGCAGATGCTGCGGCATTGGCAGGAGGCGGTTCCCAATGATCGGCTGGCGCATCTCGTCAAGCATGCGGCGAGAGGCCTCGCCCGCGCCTTGCAGATGCGGCTCACCGAACACTCGGTCTCGTATGGGCACTGGACCTTCCTGCGCATTCTGTGGGAGGCCGAAGGCCTTACGCAACGGCAGCTGAGCGACGAGGCGGGGGTCATGGAGCCGACCACGTTCTCGGCGCTCAACGCCATGGAAAAACTGGGATACGTTGCGCGCCAGCCGAGCCCGACGAACCGCAAGGAAGTTCATGTCTATCTGACCCCTAAGGGGCGCGCGCTCAAAACCAAGCTCGTTCCGTTGGCCGAAGAGGTCAACGCGGTCGCCCTGCGCCGCGTCGACCCCGGCGACATCGCGGCGACGCGACGGACGCTGCTGGCGCTCATTGCGAACCTGGCCGCAGACGAGACCGAATCGCTCTCGCTGCGCCGGCGCATTCCGTCGACGCGGGAATTGTCGCGCTTGTTCAGCGGTTCCCGCGTGCGTGCTCGCAAAACCCTGCCGCGCCGCCGTGCGCACGCTGGAAGGTGACTGCCTCACCCCAACCGACTCCCCGACGGGGAGCGGGAGCGCTCCGGCATCGCGGCGCTTTCCGTTGCCAGCGCCGCCATCAGCTCGGCGCAGGACGCGCTCTCATCGAGCGCCATCGCGGCCTCGACGATACGATCGCGCGCGGGTTGGGCAAGATGGGGCGCAGTGAGGGCGCCGAATTTCTTGATCACGGTCTCGGCCTCGAGCCGGCCGCGCGAGCAGCCAGGCGGGTAGGGAACCTCCACCACCTCCTCGCGTCCGTCCTCGGTCCGGACCTCGAGCGAGCACGGATAGCTATCCGGGGCGCGTCTATTCCACGCGCTATCGTTGACGATCTCGAGCCGCGCCATCAAGGCGCAGACCTTCGGATCGTTCCAGCGCTCGCCGTCGAACTGGGCAAGCCCGAACTCCCCGTCGATGAGCGCGACGGCGGCCAGAAAATTGAAGCTGTGGTCCGCGGCCTCGCGCGAAGCCGGCTTTATGCGGCCGGGATCGTCCTTCTGCCGACGCAGTCCCGGCGTGTCGGGGATGACGAGCCTGAAGCCGGCCAACCGGCCGACGGCGCCGCGCAGACGACGATGCATCTCGATGCCGGCGGCGACCACGCTTTGTCCCGTAGCCAAGCAGGGGAAGGCCTTGACGTTGGCGGCCATGATGTAGCTTTCGGCCGGCAGCGGCGCGGTCAGGGCCGCCGCTGCGTCGCCCTTGCAAAAAACCTCGCGCATCCCGCGCGGGTTCTCGAACAGATCGAGCGGCCCGGTGATGCCGCGCTCCGCCAATAGCGCTGCTTGCATGCCGTTTTGGGCCACGAGCGCGTTGGCAATGGACTTGGCGGCGGAAATGTCGCCGAAGCGCACCGCGGTCGAGGTCGCGGCACGCGCTGCGCTGAGCGCGATGGCATGGGCAAGACGTCCGCGGTCGAACCCCATCAGGCGGCCCGCCATCGCGGGCGCCGCCAGACCCGAGACCGTGACGCCGTCCCAGGCGGAATCGCGCTCCATCAGCTCCTTGCAGCGGCCGAAAATCTCGTAGCCGAGCACCACCGCGGCGACGACTTCGCGCCCGCACGCGCCGGCGAGCTCGCCGGCCGCGAGCGCCACCGGAATGTTGTCGCTGGGATGGCCGCCGAGGTCGCCGCCCTTGGCGTTGACGTAGTCGTTGAAGTCGAGGATGCGCACGAGCGCGCCGTTGGCGAGCACAGCGTTGGGCGCGGTGGTCCGCCGCGCGCGGCCGATGACCGTGCATTGCGGCGCGCCGCCCGATGTCTCCACCACCGCAAGCAGGGCGTGCGCGGATTGCTCGCCAAGTGCCGCAAAGCCGCAGCCGATGGTGTCGAGCAGCAGAAGCTTGGCCTGGAGGATGGCGGCTTGCGATAAGTCGCGCGCCTGCATCGCGAGTACCCACGCCGCGAGCTGCTCGACGACGCCCGGTTCAGCCGCGTGCGAGGCCTCTCGTGTCGTCATGTCCTTCGCCTGTCGTCATTTCCGCGTTGTGGGTCATACGCCGCGATCGGGAACGAGCCAACCGGGGTTTTCGCCCGCCGAGCGCGCGTGCTAAGGCTGACGCCTTGCTCAAGAGCACCGGGGACAGCCAACAAATGGCCAAGTTGCAGCTTTCGTTCGCGTGCGGGCTCTACGACCGCATGCAGCCGCTCTACACCGGCGAGGTCAAGGTCGAGGGCATCGACCTCAACTTCATCGCCATCGATCAGCCGCGACCGATCTTCGACCGGATGGCGGGCGGCGAGGAATTCGATGTCGCAGAGTTTTCGAGCTCGGAGTTCGTGCAGCGCTTCGCCCGCAAGCAGTGCCCGTTCGTCGCCATTCCGGTCTTTCCGTCGCGCGCGTTTCGCCACGGCTTCATTGCCGTCCACCGCCAGGCCGGCATCAAGACCCCCAAGGACCTCGAGGGCAAGCGCGTGGGCGTCCCTTTGTTCACCATGACCGCGGCCATCTACATCAATGGGCTGCTGCAGCACGAATACGGCGTCGATCTCAGGAAGGTCCGTTGGGTTCAGGGGGCGATGAACACCGGCGGCGCGCACGGCAGTCCGACCGTGCTGCCGCTGCTCGAGCCCATGCCGATCGAGCAAAACACCTCGAACAAATCGATGAGCGATCTGATCGAGGAGCGCGCTGTCGACGCGACGCTGGGCACGAGCCTGCCCGAGGCGATCCGCAGCAACCCGGACATCGTGCGGCTGTTCCCGAATTACGCGGAGCTCGAAAAGGCGTTCTACAAGCGCACGAAGATCTACCCGATCATGCATCTCGTTGCCATCCGCAAACAACTCTACGAGAGATATCCCTTTATTGCCACGAGTCTGTACAACGCGTTTTGCGAATCCAAAAAGATCGCGCTCGAGAAAATGTTCAATCTGCGCGCACTCCGCTACATGACGCCGTTCCTCATGCGCGACATCGACGAAATTTACGAGCTGTTCGACGGCGATCCGTGGCCGTACGGCCTTGAGCCCAACCGGCCAACGCTCGAAGCCTTCGTCACCTATCTCACCGATCAGTCGTTGATCGCCGCGCCCGTTGCGGTGGATGATCTCTTCGTTCCGACCTACTAGGACAACCAGCCCTCATCCTTAACCGAAGACCACGTCACCTCGGGTCAGCCAGCCATGAGCAATCTCGACACCGTCATTCAAGACCTCGTCATCGCCAATCGCATCCTCGCGCGAGAGGAGGTGGTGGACGCTTACGGCCATGTCAGCATCCGCAATCCCGACAATCCAAAGCACTTTTTCCTCGCCCGCTCGCTCGCACCCGAGCTGGTGGAGCGCCACGACATCGTCGAATTGGGCCTCGACGGACAGCCGGTGGGTGACGAAAAACGTGCGCTCTATCTCGAACGATTCATCCACGCCGCCATCTACGAAGCGCGGCCCGATATCCATTCGGTCGTCCACGCCCACGCGGAGGACATTCTCCCGTTCGGGATCGCGCAGGCGACGCCGCTTCGCCCGGTGATTCATTCCGGCAGCTTCATCGGCGCCAACGTGCCGGTGTGGGACATCGCCGACAAATTCGGCGACACCAACCTGCTGGTCACCAACATGGAGCAGGGCCGCGATCTGGCGAAATGTCTCGCCGACAACAATGTCGCATTGATGCGGGGTCACGGCTTTGCTTCGGCGGCGCGTTCGCTCATCGAGGTGGTTCGGATGTCGGTCTATCTGCCGCGCAACGCGCGCGCGCTCCTGCACGCCAAGCAATTGGGTGGTGAAATCAAATATCTGCGGCAAGGCGAGATCGATGCGCGCAACCGCGGTTACAGCCCCTATTCGGCGGAAACCTGGCGGGCCTGGGAATATTGGGCGAACAAGGCCGGCTGCGGTCACATGCTCAGCAAGCCCGAGCCCGCGCACGCCCACAAGAAATCGTGAGCGGTCTCGTCACGCGGTGAGACGACGGATTTCGCCGCCGCTCCATCCGCGCTACGCTGCCGCAACGGAGGCCTTTTGACCCTTCGCGGTGCAAGGGAGCGCACCGCGATCCCGCCATCGATACTCAGTTGCGCGCCCAAGGGAGCGAGTCATGAGTTCAGCGCCAGAGAATCTCGAGAGCTATCTGTCCGGTCGTTGGCTGCGCGGGGAGGGGATCGAGACCAGGCTGGTCGATCCGGTCAAGGGCGACGAGCTGGCGACGGTTTCGGCGAAGGGCGTCGATCTTAAGGGGGCGCTCGTATTCGCGCGCACGCAAGGGCAGGGCGGCCTGCGAAACCTGAGCTACGCCGAGCGCGGCAAGCTCGTCGGCGCCGTAGCTGACGTGCTGGTCGCCAACCGCGCGCGCTATGAAGATATCGCCATCGCCAATTCCGGCAACACGAAGGCGGACGCGGCGATCGACATCGATGGCGGCATCGGGACGCTGAAATATTACGCCCGGCTCGGCGGCAGCCTCGGCGACGCGCGCATGCTGCTCGACGAAAAGCCAGTGCGGCTCGCCAAGGCCGAGAATTATCAGGCCATCCATCTGATGGCGCCGCGCCGCGGCGTCGCCATTCACATCAACGCCTTCAATTTCCCGAGTTGGGGGCTGTGGGAGAAGGCGGCGGTATCGCTCATCGCCGGGGTCCCGGTTCTCGCCAAGCCCGCCTCCGCGACCGCGCTGCTGGCGCACGCCATGGTGAAGGACGTCATCGCCGCCAAGGTGCTGCCCGATGGTGCGCTGAGCCTCCTGTGCGGCGGCGCCGGCGAGCTCCTCGCGGCGCTCACCGGCGACGACGTCATCGCCTTTACCGGCTCGGCCGACACCGCCGCGCGCGTGCGCGGCCATCCAAACATGGTGGCAAGGAGCGTGCCGGTGAACATCGAGGCCGACAGCATCAATGCGGCGCTGCTTGCGCCGGATTCCGCGCCCGGCAGCGTAGCCTTCGATGCCTTTCTGCGCGAAGTGGTGCGCGAGATGACGGTGAAGGCCGGACAGAAATGCACCGCGATCCGCCGCATCTTCGTGCCGGCGGGCAAGGCCGATGCGGTTGCCGATGCGCTGGCGGAAAAACTCAAGGGCACCAAGGTCGGCGATCCGCGGCAGGCGGACACCCGCATGGGGCCGCTGGTCACGCGCGGCCAGCAGGCGGCCGCATTCGAGGGCATCCGGCGCTTGGCGTCCGAGGCTGCCATCGTCTGCGGCGGCGCCGATGCTCCGACGCTCGACGGCATCGACAGGAACAAATCGGCATTCGTTACGCCGACCTTGCTAAAGCTCAAGGATGCGGGCGGCGCGCAGGCGGTGCACGAGGTCGAGGTGTTCGGTCCGGCTGCGACCATCGTGCCCTATCGCGATGAGGAGGATGCCGCCGGGCTGATCGCGCGCGGAGGAGGCTCGCTGGTCGCTTCGGTCTACGGCGAGGACAAGGATTTTCTCGTCCGTATCGTGAGCGACATCGCGCCGAGCCATGGCCGCATTCTCGCCGTCGATCCCACGATCGCAACCGCCCATACCGGGCACGGCATCGTCATGCCGCAATGCAATCACGGCGGACCGGGCCGCGCCGGAGCGGGTGAGGAGCTGGGCGGGCTTTACGGGCTGCGCTTCTATCATCAGCGCCTGGCCGTGCAGGGATCGAGCGATCTCATCTCAAGCCTGCAGGCGAAGGCCGCAAGCGTGCATTGAGCTTCGGCCTCGTCGCCTCTCGAACAGCGGTGATAAATGCTCTAACCTCCGCGGTTCAGCGGGTGGGTGGTCCGGTGTCGTCATCCGAAGAAAGAACGGCGCGCAGCTTCGTCGAGCGCCACGGCTTGTGGAACGACGAGCAATTCGAGGCGGCGGCCCGTGCCGATAAATGGATCGAGGAACACGGGCTCGAGGTCGTGCGCCTGTCGTTTCCCGACCAGCACGGCATCCTGCGCGGAAAAACCGTGATGGCGAACCAGGCCGCGGCCGTGATGCGCAACGGCTGCTCAATCACGACCACGCTGCTCGCCAAGGACACCGCGCACAAGACGGTGTTTCCGGTTTTCACCGCCGGCGGCGGGTTCGGCATGGCCGAGATGGAGGGCGGCGGCGACTTCCTCATGATCGCCGATCCCTTGACCTTCCGCGTGCTGCCGTGGGCGCCGCGGACCGGCTGGATGCTGTGCGACATCTATTTTACCAACGGCAAGCCGGTGCCGTTCTCGACCCGGCATCTTTATCGCCGCGTACTGCAACGGCTCGCCGAGGCTGGGTTCGACTACGTCGCCGGGCTCGAAGTCGAGTTCCATGTGTTCAAGCTCGACGATCCGCGCCTGACGCCGGCCGATGCCACCTGGCCGGGCGAGGCGCCGCGGGTGAGCTTGCTGTCCCAGGGCTACCAGTATTTGACCGAGACGCGGTTCGATCAGTTCGAGCCCACTCTCGAAACGCTGCGCCGCGAGGTCGTGGCGCTCGGCTTGCCGCTGCGCTCGGTCGAGGTCGAGCTCGGTCCGAGCCAGTGCGAGTTCACGTTTCAGCCGCAGGTCGGACTTTCACCCGCCGACACCATGATGCTGTTCCGCAGCGCCGTGAAACAGATCTGCCGGCGGCAGGGCTGCCACGCCACGTTCATGACCCGTCCGAAGGTCGAGAACGTCATGTCGAGCGGCTGGCACCTGCATCAATCCTTGCGCGACCGGCGCTCCAGCGCCAACGTTTTCATGCCGAACGACAACGATGCGCTGTCGCGCGCGGGGCGGAGCTTTTTGGCGGGTCTGCTCGCCCACGCGCGCGCGGCCGCCGCCTTCACCACCCCGACGATCAACGGCTACAAACGCTACCGCAGCTATTCGCTGGCGCCGGACCGCGTGATTTGGGGGCGTGACAATCGCGGCGTGATGATTCGCGTGCTCGGCGGCCCCGGCGACGCCGCCACGCGGCTCGAGAATCGGGTGGGCGAGCCGGCCGCCAATCCGTACCTCTACATGGCGTCGCAAGTTGTCACCGGCCTCGACGGCATGGAGCGAATGCTCGATCCGGGCCCGTCGGCGGATAGGCCGTACGAAGTCGAGGCGCCGCATCTGCCGAAAAGCCTGGAGCAGGCGCTCGCCGCGCTGCGCGAAGATGCCTGCCTCGCCGCCGGCTTCGGCAAAGACTTCATCGACTATTATTTGCGCATCAAGGAGGCTGAGATCGCCCGCTACCAGTCGGAGGTCACGGAGTGGGAGCAGCGGGAATATTTCGAGCTGTTTTAGGCGCCCGGTTGAGCTTCGGCAAATCGCGCGTCCGCGAATCTCAGAAGAGGTTTTGAAGCGGTAGGCGTCGCCGCCCGCGTTCAAGTCACGATCTATTCCAACATCTCGCGGGAGTTCGCGAGTTCGGAACAAGCACTAGGCGAAACCGGGGGCCTATTCGGGCCGCTAGACCTCCTCCCTTGCCCGGTTGGCAGCCAATTGGGGTCGAAGGAGCCTTCTGAAATTCGCTGCACCGTATCTCGCCGCTGGCCCAGCTCGCCACGGTGCGCGGCAGGACCTTGGCCCACGCATGTTCGCTGGACGACGCCTGCGACCAAACTCGCAGGTTGGTTTCTGACAATCCACGCTCGCAACAGGGAGAAAACTCCAATGAACGATCAATTTCCGCCCCCTAGTTGGTTCATGCGGCCGGAGACTTGGCCATACTGGATGCCGAACTCGCTGGTGGGCGCGCGCACGCCGCCGGCGCCGCCAGGAGACACTTGGGATGCCCCGTGGCCGGGAACCTCGCGTGGCGGAATTCTCGGGAATCTCACGCGGTCGGTTGAGGAGATGTGGGCCAATCCATCGGCAGGAATAGCGTGGCCTCCAGCGACACCGACCAACCGGCCCGCATTCTGGCCTATCCTGCCGGAAGCCAGTCGGAGTCAAAACGGCACGTTCTCGTGGCAGACGTCTCCCGCAGCAGGTTCTGGATTTCCTGGGACGGCCGCCCAGACGATTGATAGACCTTCGGTCGGTCCGTGGCCGGAGGAAAGAAGTGCGACAACGCCAACCGCCCCGAGCGGATCGTCAACTAAACCGAGCCCGCCGTTTTACGGTCCAGGCGATGTGCTGCTGCCTCCTCCCGAGCCGGCACCGCGCCCGCCAGCGAAGGATTTTCGGACGTGGTTGCGTGACGCCCTGTCGGACGAAAATGTCCGCTACTACGCCGGCCCACACCTCTATGACGCGCTGCTGAAGTTGCACGCCCTTACTCAGCTGTTGCCGGGCTCCGGCACGGTGCAGTCAACTCAGGATGCATCGCTTGCTGGTGAAGAGGCGAAGGCCGGAAATTACGGCAAGGCGGCAGCTCATTTGGGTCTCGGCACCGTCAATGCAGCTCTCGATTGGCTTCCGCCCGCAAAGCTCGCGCTCATCGGCGGCACAATGGCGAGAACATTTCCTTGGAACAAGCTGCCCACGGCAATGAAAATGGAGGCGGCAGGCAAATCGGCCGATGAGATTTGGCGCGTGACAGGATTGGAGAGGGCAGCGGATGGGCGGTGGACCTTCGAAATCCCGGACAAGGGATATCAGGTCAATCCGAATGTGGGCGAACGAATAGGGTCGGAATCAGTCACCGTTGCACCGCTTTACGAACATCACGCTCATCCGGGCATGCAGGAGGCCTATCCTGGCCTCTCAAATTGGGAGTCGCGGTTGAGCATCAGCCCACTCGAAAAGCCGCGTGGTGCGACCAACGTCAACAGAAGCCGGCTGGCGGTCCATGCGCCGACTCTGGAGCAGGCCAGAAGCGTTGGTATTCACGAGCTGAAGCATTTGATCGACTGGATCGAAAAGCACCCGCCGGGTGGTTCTCCGCACCAATTCATGAAATTGGGCATACCAGAGCAGGAAGCCTATGACTTGTATAACAGGCTTATCGGGGAAGTAGCGGCGCGCAATGCGCGAAAACGTCTCGACTGGGGCGACATAATACGGAGTCTCAGGCGGCCGGCAGCCACGGAGGACGTCCCACGACATCGACAGATCAATCTTTACGACGAGTAATCGTCCGCGGCATGTCCTTTCGACACACTGCAACGCCCTTGCGGTTGATTCGGCAGTCGACAAAAGGCATACCCTTGCGATCTAAAGCTTGAAGCCGTCGGTAGAGGGCCCGCGAACAACGCCGGGTGTCGAGGGGAGGTCCGTCATAGGACAAAAGACCGTCGAGAAAGTGTTCCATCGCTTTCTTCGGAGTCAGTCCGAAGCCAAAGATGTGTCCCAACAACTCGTTGTCAACGATCACGTACATGGGTTGCAATCGAACTGCTTAAGACTGCAGTTGAGCCTGGGCCTCTGCTTCCAACATGTTACCGAATCCTATACGCGGTGTTTGAGAAAGTCACGCCAGCCTAATCCACGCTGCTCGCGGGCATGTCGCTGATTCGCTTTTATGAGATGCTGGGATGCGGCCCAGCTAAAACGGCGTTTTCGCTGACGGTGTTTGGCAGTTCGGACGGTCACTGTCCCCCGCGGCATGTCCTTTCGACAAACGGCAACGCCGTCGCGGTTGATTCGGCAGTCGACAAAGAACATACCCCTGCGCTCCGGAGCTTGAAGCTGGCAGTAGAGGGCCGGCGGGTGTCGAGGGGAGGTCCGTCATAGGACAAGAGACCGCGGAGAAAGTGCTTCATCGCTTTCTTGGGGGTCAACCCGAACCCAAAGATCTGCCCGCTCTCGCTGTGAACGATCACGTACATGGGTTACATTTAGCTCCCTTGAGACTGCGATTGGGCCTGAGCCTCCGCTCCAATATGTTAACGATCCTACAGGCGACACCTTAAGAAAGTCACGCCGGTCTAATCCCCGCTCATCTTCACCTCACTGATGCTGTTTATGAGATGCTCAGATGTCTCAGTTGCAAAATGCTCCTTTCGAGTTGTACCAGCAAGGCTCTTGAGGCAGCGCTGCTACGTCGGGACTACGCATTTAATTTCTGGAACTGTGTGAATACGTGCATGCAGCAATACGGATGTCCAACTGTTAGAGGCTAAGCAAGAGTCGATGTCCAGGAGTCGGAAGATATCCCGGGAAGCGGCGAAGAAGATTGTCGGCCTGATGATCAAGCATGGAGCGGAGCAAAATGCGGTCCTCGCCGAGATACAATCCATTTGTGCGGATCATGAATTTCAATAGTTGAATTGTACCCCGATCTGAAGCCATCGCAGTGGAATAAGCGTCTCCAATCGCCTCTGCGCAACGGAGTGCCCTCAGTCCGGCATAGTCGGCGCCCTGCGAAATCTTTCTGAGAATATCGGCAATGACGACGGAGCGTGCTCTTGTCGGGGCGACGGCCGCGCGCTATGTTCAAACGGTCGTTTGAATTATGGGAATCGGTATGCTGCGGCCAGCAAGAGTGACGCGAGTCTCGAAGGCCACGCGGGACAAGATCATCAAAGCGGCGTCCCACGTCTTTGCACGCAACGGTTATGAGGGCGCCGGCATCCGAGCCATCGTCGCCGAGGCGGACGTCAACCAGGCCGCGATCAATTACCATTTCGGTAGCAAGGAAGGGCTTTATCGCGCGGTTCTGCAAGCAGCATTGCGCGCGCTGATGAAGGATGACGATGCGCCGCAGAACCCCGACACCCTCCCGCGCGAAGCGGCATTGCGCTGGTTTGTGCGCCGGCAATTGCGGCCGATGACCGCTCGCGACGAACTCAGCGAATATGTGCGCATCTTCAACTGGGAAACACTCAAGCCGAGCCCGGTCTTCCGCAAATTCATGGCCCGGGAGGCGGCACCTTTCTTTGCCGCCGCGACCGAGTTGGTTCGTCGGTTCCTGCCGAACAGGGCCACGGACAGGCAGGCGGTTGTCGGCGCTTTGTGGCTGTTTGGGCAGTGCAGCATTTTCGTTCGCAACGCCGAGCAGCTTGCCAACCCGCCGCTGCGCCTCAAGATCGACGAGCGCTTCGTGGACCGACTTGCCGACACGATCGCCACCTGGGCCGCGGACGGGCTCGGCCGACCGCCGACGCGGTCCTAGGGACGCATTCGGCAAAGCGCCATCGCGCCAACGGCAGTCGGACGACGACGGGGTCCTGCTATCCGCCCAAGTCCCTTAGCGCGCACGCTTTCCGCCGCGCGCCCGCATCCGCTCAATCGCGCCAGGGCGTCACTTTTCCCCTGCTTTGCCACGCTTGCTTTTTCTTTCTGCCCTGAAGTTGTCTCAAACGGATGTTTGAAAATCAATCAACCGTTTGAAATCGGAGGGGATCGTGCGAACAAGGTTTACTTTTCTGTCCAGGTTCGCTGCCAAATTCATCGAAGTCGCAGGGGCGGGGCTCGCCAGCGCGCTCTGCGCTTATTTCCTCGGCCAGATCGAAAGGCCGCCACCTCCTCCGGCAACGGTCGTGCAGATGTCGCCCGTGAACGCAGAGCGCACGCGGATGGCGCGGGACGATCACCCGCGCCTTGGCGAAAGCGCGCGGACGGAGACCGAAGGCCAGCCGGACAGCGTGGCGGCCACCCCGGCAACCGCCTCAGCGCCGAAGCTTGCGAAACCGGCACAGGCCGCACTACCGCGCCGCAATCAGCGGTCGGAGCAGGGCCCGCTCGCGGAAGCGAAGGCGCCCTCGGGCGAGCCGCTGGCGATCTCGCCATCCCGCGTCGCATCCAATTCTGCGCCTAAGGCGGCGGGGCAAAGCGTCCAAGCGCCAGCCGGCTATGATGGAGTTCTGGCATCGAATAGCGGCGAGGAGGAACGGCCGCTGCTCGCGAGACTTAAACAAATCCCGTCCTGGTTCTTGCCCGAAAACGACAGGATTTTTGGCGAACTTCCTCGGCCGCCAATGCCGGTCGGCGAATTCTTGCAGAGTTCGATGTAGGCGGCGCCCGGCCGATTCGGACCGGGCGGGAGATCGTCTTTGTCATTTCCAGCTTTGCCGTTAGCGCGGCCGATGCGCTCTTGCGGGCGCCATCGGCCCGGCGGGCTATTTGAGCACTGGGGGTTGGACTCGTGGCCTCAAAGAGTGCTCCGCGATTCGTCGATATCCCGGCCGCGCAAGATGACCGTTGCCATGCCTCATATCTGAGCGGCGATTTAAGCCCGTGAGAGGGCATTTTTCTGTTGCCATCGCTCCCGTTTCGCCGGTCCGCGGCCCGAGTTCCGCCTCAGTTCCGTTCATCAATAATGTCGGGAGTATTGGAATACACCAGCGCGCATTGCGGGAGAGGACCTACGAAAAAGGGCGCGGTGAGTGGGGGCATGCCGTGACTCGCTTTTCAGGATCAAAATTTGCCACGGCGCTGCAGCCCCGCGGCGTGGCGAAATACGCCCTCGAGCTGGCGATCATTGGCGCCAGCTATTTTGTTCTGGCGAAAGCCGGCCTGACGCTCGCCGCGATCTACTCGAGCGCCGTCCCCATCTGGCCGCCCGCCGGCTTTGCCTTGGCCGCCGTCCTCTTGCGCGGTCTGCGCATTTGGCCGGCGATTTTTGCCGCAGCATTTGCCATCGGCGTGCCGCCCGACATTGCCGATGCGCGCGTTGCCGCTTCGATCTTGCTGTCCCTGGGCGTTGCGGCGGGCAACACGCTTGAAGCGATCATCGGCGGCTACCTGATCAACGTCTGGTCCCAGGGCCGCAAAACCTTCGATACGGCGGCCGCAGTCGTGAAATTCGCCTTGGTCGGCCTCGGACCCAGCACGATGATCGGCGCGGTCGTCGGCGTCGGCAGCCTGTATCTCGCCGCAGACGTTGAATGGGGGAACTTCGTCGCCCTAGGCGCCGCATGGTGGCTTCGCGACGCGGCGGGGGCGCTGGTGATCACGCCGGTCGTCGTGCTGTGGGCGGTCGCTGATTTCCGAGGCTTCAATCTGGACAAGGTCTTGGCCTCGGGCGCCACCATCGTCGTAGCGAGTGCCGTAGGCCTTATCGCCTTCAGTCCGCTCATCGAGCAGAGCGTGAACAGGAGCGCGTTGGGGTTCCTGGCGGTGCTGCCGCTGTTGTGGGCGGCGCTGCGGTGCGGAGGGCGCGACACCGCGACCGCCGTGCTCATTCTCTCGTGCTTTGCCGTCTGGGGCACGTTGGCGGGCGGCGGGCCGTTCGCGGGCGCGACCCTTGACGACGCGTTCTTGCCGCTGATCGCGTTCATGCTCAGCATTTCGGTTGTGAGCCTCGCCCTGAGTGCGCATGTCGCGGTGCGAAAACGCATCGAAATGAAGTTGCGCCAGCAGGAGCACATTCTCCGCGCCATGTTCAGTCAGTCCGTCGTGGGCATCGCCCAGATCGACACGGCGGGGCGTTTTACCCTTGTGAACAATGGATTTTGCGGCATCGTCCGACGTCCGGCGCCAGAACTCCTGCAGATGGGCATCCAAGATCTGACCGAGCCCGACGACCTGCCCTACATCCGCAATCTCATCGGGCAGGCCATCCACAGCGGAGATGGATTCGCCATCGAGACGCGAAACATGTTGCCCGATGGCTCGCGCTTGTGGGTCCGCAACAATGTGTCGGCCATTACCGATCGCAGCGGCGCCGTGCGTCACCTCATGGTGGTCGCGGAGGACGTTACCGACCGTCGCCGCGCCGCGGAGGATTTACAGCGCGCGCATGACGACCTGCGGAAGGCGGTCGCGGAACGCACCGCGACCCTCAGGCAGACGACCGAGGTCCTTCATACCGAGATCGAGCAGCGCAAGCGCGTCGAAGCCGCGCTCAAGCACGACATCGCCGAGCGCCGCAAGGCGCAAGAGGCGCTGATGGAAAGCGAGTGGCGCTTTCGGACGGTCATCCAAGGCGTCACCGATTATGCGATCTTCATGCTCGACCGCAGCGGTTACATCACTAACTGGAACGTGGGGGCGCAGCGCATTCACCAATACGCCGCGGCGGAAATTATCGGGCAGCATTTCAGCCGGTTCTATTCCGAGGAGGAGCAATACCGCGGCGAGCCCGCACGCGCGCTCCAGGTCGCCGCCTACGAGGGCAAATGTGCCGTCGAGGGCTGGCGCGTGCGGCGCGACAAGAGCCTATTCTGGGCGAGCGCCGTCATCGAGGCGGTCCGCGACGAGGCGGGCACCCTTGCCGGCTTCGTGAACATCACGCGCGATATCACCGAGAGACGGGAGGCCCAGGCATCGCTCGAGCGGGCGCAGGAGCAGCTGGCGCAGTCTCAGAAGATGGAAGCGCTCGGTCAACTGACGGGCAGCATCGCCCACGACTTCAACAATCTGCTGATGATCGTCAGCGGTCACGCGCAGCTGCTGCGCCGCCGGCTCACCGATCCCAAGCATCTGCAGGCGATCGACGCGGTGCATTCGGCCGCCAATCGCGGCGAGAGCTTGACGCGTCAGCTCCTGGCGTTCTCGCGGCGCCAGCCGCTCAACCCCGTCGTCACCGACCTCAAGGAACGCATCGAGGCCGTGCATGAAATGCTGGTTGGCTCGCTACGCGGAAACGTCCAGCTCAAGTGCGACATACCGGCCGATGTTTGGCCGGTTGAGGTCGACATCGCGGAGCTCGAACTGGCGTTGGTCAACATTGCGGTCAATGCGCGTGACGCCATGCCCGGCGGAGGCTTGATCAAGCTGTCGGCCCGCAACGTCAGCCTGAAAAAGAGCGACGGGGTAGATCAGCTTGAGGGAGACTTCGTCGCCCTTGCGATGACAGATACCGGTGTCGGCATCGCGCCGGACGTCCTGCCGCGGATTTTCGAGCCGTTCTTCACGACGAAAGCGCTCGGAAAAGGTACCGGTCTCGGATTGGCGCAGGTCTACGGCTTTTCCCATCAATCGGCGGGCACCGTCGTCGCGACCAGCGCGGTCGGCAGCGGCACCACCATCACCATTTACCTGCCGCGCAGGCAAGCGGCACCGGTCGAGGCCGCCGTGCAGGCGCCTCCGACCCAACCCATTGTGCCCGGGCAAGGCACCATTCTCGTGGTCGAGGACAACGCGGAGGTCGCCGACATCACCGCTTCTCTCGTCGAGCAGCTCGGTTATCAGACCGCGCGCGCGGAAAATGCCACCGAGGCGCTGAACCGGCTGCGACGCGGCGACAAGGTCGATCTCGTTCTCAGCGACGTCGTCATGCCCGGCGGTATGAACGGCATCGCGCTGGCGCAGGAAATTGCCAACCACTATCCGCACATCCCCGTCGTTCTTACCAGCGGCTACAACGACGTGGTGCAAACCGCGCAAAATCGGTTCGCGATTTTGCGCAAGCCATTCCAGCTATCGGTTCTGGAAAAATCCATTCGTGAAGCGCTTGAACGCGGCGCAACGCGCGACGACGGTGAGCGCGTGCTGCAAATCGCGCGCTGGCGCGGCACGACCGGGCGGGAATGAACGCGGCGACACCGCGCTCCCGCCGGGCAGTCAACCGCAATCACGCAAGTGATCGAAGCTTCGGAGCCCGCAATTCTCGCATTGCGGCCGGTGGAGCACCGGGAACCGACGGTGCTGTTGGTGTGCTACGCGAACAGTAAAATGGCCCCGCACAGGGCGAGCCCGGCGACCCAAATCAAGTCGAGGTTGACCCATCCCCGTCGCAGAAAATCGACCCCTGTCCAGTGGTAGACGATGAGTGAAACCGCGGCGATGGTTGCGAGCATCGCACCGGAATGAACGCCGAGCGCGGCGAGCGCAAGGGGAGCGCCGGAGGTCGCCTCGGGCGCCGACGCCGCGGAGGCGCAAATCGGCGCCAGCGCCGGGATCAGCATCAAGCCGGCGCCGTGCGCACTCGCCATCAGGAAGGACCATACGACGAGACCCAGCAGGCCGGTCTGCATCCCGACCCGCACGCGCCGTTGATGGCCATAGAGCGCATGCCAGGCGGCCCAGGCGATGAGCACGATCGCCGCCAGCCGAATCAGCATCGTGTGATCGATGACAAGCCCGAGCGCAAGCACGGCAAGCAGCACCGCGGCAACCGCGGCCGCGTGCCCAACGGCGATCGGAACCAGCGACAGCAGCACGATCCGCTGGCTTCCGCGGTGCAGGCCGAGTGCGACCGCGAACAGCCAGCCCATTGCCGGATTGAGCCCGTGAAAAAGCCCAAGGCCCGCGAGCGTCAACCACGGCCAGACCTCGGTAGAGACTGCGCTCATGCCGATCCTCGCGGCGCGGGTACGGCTGCCTTCCCCGATTTGGTTACGTCACGGATAGCAATAGGAATCCGATGAGCAGTCACCGCCTTGCAGCCGCACTTGGTGCGGTCGGTGCCCTTTCGGCCAATCGATGAAGAACTTCGGGTCGAACGCGATACCTCCCGCGGGGCCGGCGTCGAGCTTGACCATCCAGCCGTCGATCCCCTCCGGATAGAACTGCGGATCGATCGCGCCGTATAACGAATTGGTGAAATAAACGCGCCGCCCGTCGCGGCTGACCTCCACCATCTGCGGCCCGCCGTTGAGCTTGCCGTTCTTCGCGCCCGGGTGCGTCGCGCGCGACACGATCCCCCCAATGCGCACCTTTCCGGTGAGCTTCGGGTTGAATGGATCCGACACGTCGTATTGCTGCAGGTCGCCGGTCCCCCAGCACGCCACGTAGAGGAAGCGGTCGTCCATCGATAGATCGATATCGGTCACGAGCGGCGGAACCGCCTTGAAGCCCTTGAGCACAGGCGGAAGGTCATCGGGATTTGCCGGCTCGGCCGGGATCGAGATGATTTTTTTCACCGCCCACCGGTTGCCATCGCGGTACCAGGTCCAGATCGAAGAGGACAGATCCTTCAGGCTGATCACGCAATTGACGAAGCCATGGGCTTTGGTCGGGTCGTGCGCGGGCCTGAGCTCGAACACAAGCTGGTGTTCTTCACCGAAATCGATCTCTTGCAGGTGGGTGCGCTTGGTGAAATCCCAGAAGTGCAGGCGCCTGCCGTATTTGCTGCCGAGGAGAATTTCCGGAACGAGGCCGTTTTCGAAGGTGTCGGGCGTGCCCCATTCGCTGGTCACCATGGTGTCGTAGCCTAGATGCCACCACACGTCATAACCGAGCTGCTGCGATCCGCGGTCGACCTCCCAGCGGCCAAGGGGTTCGAAACTCTCGTGATCCATGACGAACACGCCGCCGGGCGCCTTGCCGTCCTTGTTTCCGAGGGCCGCGACATAGATGCCCCCGGGCCCGCAGTGGACGGTATGCGGGCGGGTATAGCCGGTCTTGTCCGCAAGCTCCGCCGGCTCGATGACTTTGACGATCTTCGGCGCCCGCGGATCGGGTTTGGTGTCGAGAATGTAGATGCGCGAGGAGCGCAGGCCCGGGACCACGAGGTAGCGTCGCTCCACATGGGGGTGCGGCGCGTTCGGGCACAAACATGACGAGCAGGCGTTCCAGCCAAAATGATGGAACTCGTCGCCGATCTCGGTCGCCGCCACGTTACCGATAATCTTGGAATACGATGACGATTTCGGATCGACATCGACGACCGCGATGCGGTCGGGGGATTTTCGGTCGGGATCGAAGGCCGCGACATAGGCGAGCGATTCGGGCGGCGCCTTCGCCGCTTGGCGCGGAGAGGGATAAAAAGTTGGATCAGGCGTCCAGGTGGGCATGTGATTCTCTCCTCTCGAGACTGACTTGCTTCTCCATGTCTCGGCTTGGGTTCCATTGCGCAAGCATGTTGCGCTTGACCGACCCCACCCCGATCGAATCACTTGCGCGCGGCGCCCGTTTTCTCCAGCTCGCAAGCGCCCTGCGGGATTTGCGCGAGCGACGGCGTTCTGTGCGGTTTGGGGCATTCTAGCTCGGCAGCCCGCGGCATATCGAGCCAGGATCGGCTCTTGTACCCGGTCCGTTCTGGTGCGCCACTGGATTGCGGCCAGCAGAACGGCATGGGTGCGCGGGACATCAGAGATGTCCAAAGTGAAGTCGCTTGATACTGCTGCCGAGACCGCCGAAAGGCGGCCGATCGAGCGAGGGAAAAAGTAGCAATGCGTGCCCGGACCGGCGCCCGGACCCGGGGTGTCTCCGAAGCAACGCGGCCTGCACGGATGGGCAGATCGAGGGTAAGGCCGTTGACCAATTTCACTTTCTGAGGAAGATTACCGACGAAATACCCGGACGCGCTACGCGAACAGAACGAGCGTTGAATGTCGACTAGGGGGCACGTAGTCGCAGTCACCTGTCTTGCTTTGGAGGCACGCATCGCCCTTGGTCCGGGCGTGGCGGTCATCTGCAATCATGCCTCCCAGCTCGTCGCCTCGCTGGAGGCGGCGGCCAAGCGTGGCGCTGCGGGCATCATCAGCTTTGGAATTGCCGGCGGATTGGCGCCCGATCTCGATGCCGGCGACTGGGTGGTTGGATCAGGCGTCAGGACCGAGCAGGGGCACTTTCCAACCGACCGTGGATGGGCACGCGCACTGCTCGAGGCGCTTCCGAGCGCCGTCCACGCGGAGATCGTCGGTGCCGACGCCCCGGTTGCGGAGCCCTCGGAAAAACGTCGGCTTCACCTGCGCACCGGTGCCGTCGCCGTCGATACCGAATCACACGTTGCGGCCAGGATCGCGGCCGCGCACCGGATTCCATTTGCCGCCTGCCGGGCGGTCATCGATCCGGCCCACAGCGTGCTTCCGCCCGCGGCGATGTACGGATTGCGCCACGACGGCACGGCGGATGTATTCGCGGTATTGCGCTCCGTTGTGCGGCAGCCCAGCCAGCTTCCTGCGCTCACCCGCACCGCGCTCGATGCCCGCATCGCCGCGGCGGCGCTGCGGCGCGGCCGACGGTTGTTGGGCGCGGGACTGGGCTTCCCGTATTTCAGCGAGCCTGCGCTTGACGGCCGGATGGCCATCGAGATGGGCTGAGCCGTCGGCCAGCCGTCACCTCTTTGCGGGAGAGCCGTGGCGTTGCTGCGCCGTGATGTCGACGGCGCGAATCATCTTGCCCGGGTCTCGATTTCGACGCTGATCCGCCAGGCGAATTCCTCCGGCGCCGCGCATCGCCTATAGCCTCTGCTCGGCCTGAATCAATTTTTGCAAGATTTGCTTGTACCGCACCGGCCCCACGTCGATCGCGAGAATGACCGGATCAACCGCAGTCGCCGCGGCATCGATCATCTCTTGCTGCGCCTCGATCACCGGTGCGTCTTGCTCCTCGAATGCGAACCGGCGGGTTGTCGATATCTTGTCCTTAATCTGCGCGTTCAACCGATCATCCGCGGTTAAAACGTTGAACCGCACGGCGGTGAAGAAATAGTGGGTGGTCTTGTCGCTTTCCGGGGTGAGCATATGAATTGCATGATAACCGGTCCCGCTCTCGGGCACGGCCCCGGGCGCGCAAATTCCTGTCAGCAGACGCAAATTGCTGGGCGCCATCCACCGCATGCGGGTGAACTTGTCGACGCGTTCCGGCACCGACGGCATCAGAATGGCGAATAGTCCCGGCGCGGTCGCATTGCGGGCGTAACGGCCGACGACGACGTCATCGCCGTCCTGCTCGACGGTGATTTCGGATTCGACCGTATCCGCATTGCCGAGAATTCCGTCGTGCAGATAGGACGTATGGCTCAAGTCGAGCAGATTATCGATGATGAGCTCGTAGTTGGCGCGAATGGTGATTCGGTCCCGTTTCGTCGCGTGCGTCGCCGGAACATTATCGAGCACGCTGAAGTCCGGCACTTTTGCAAGATCGGGCGGCTGTTCGCCCATCCAAATCCAGATCGCCTTGTGCTTCTCCGTCACTGGATAGCTGCGGACGCGGGCGCGGGGAGGAATGTTTTTCGTTCCATGCGGGTTCAAGACGCAAGCGCCGGACGAGTCGAATTCCAACCCATGATAGGGACACTGAACGCGATCGCCGGCGACGATCTTGCCCATATGCAGGGGTGCGAACCTGTGCGGACAGCGATCCTGCAGTGCGGCAACATGTCCGTCCGATTTTCGGAAAAGAACGACCAGCTCTTTCAAAATCATGCGGCTGAGCAATTGACCGTCGACGAGGTCATCGGACCAGGCGGCGACATACCACGCGTTGCGGAGATAGGTCCCGCTGATCATTTTCTTTTTGCTGTCGAAAAGCTCGAGCTCCATGGCGCGCGTCATCGCGGGTCCTCCATGTCTGAGGCCGACTAAGCAGAGGTTCGATCTTCGCAATGGCGAGGCGGCGTGCCTGCGCGAATGCAGCGGATTATCTTTCGGGCCGTCGTTGCGGGTCAAGCCGCCGTCTCGGGCGTGACGCACGGCGCAAAGCCGCTCGCCGCCCTTTGCGCTGACGGTGGCAGCCGCGAACCATCAGTTCGCGTCGACGGGAACCAAACTTGCCCTTTCCCGACCATGTGCCCTTGAGATCGGGAATTGCGTCCTGTGCGAGTGCGGACGTTGCTGCCGCGCCGACAAGCGCCAACGCAAAGACAAGATGTCTCATCGCTTCCTCCCGTGCTGATACGATCGCTCTTGGAGTTGGATTGGCTGGGGGACTAGGATTCGAACCTAGATTAACGGAGTCAGAGTCCTATAACGAGCATTGTTTCCACCAGGGAATTTGCCTGTATGTCGCGTTTGTGTCGCATCGAGTCCCGCCGAATTAGATCAGCTTTCGCTCGACCACGTACCGGCGCCCTTCGGCGGTTATAGCCCAATTGCTGTCGTCATCGAGGAACCCTGTGATATCGGCCAATTTTGGCCTCCTGCAACCGATCAAGGTGATACTCAAGGATGCCTCTTTTGAAGCCAAGCGCAATGGCCATTGCTCCGACAGCACGATGCTCAATCTTGTTTGCTCGGAACAGATAGCCGTGCGGTTCAGCCGCGCCGAAGGCGCTATAGCTTCTGCCTATTCGACCAAATCGTGACGGGCGTCACAGATTTCTCCCCGGTCCAGCTTGTACAAGCCAAGCTCAGAGTCTGGTCCCAGGAGAAAGAACGTGGCACCGAAACTAGATAGACTCGCACCCATCTTCGGAATGGTTGCGACGTTATTTGCCAAGGCTACGACGAAGCTCGGGCTGGCAACGACCATCGCGACTCTTTGGTTGACCGCAGTCCCCATCGCTGGCGCGGTTGCTGACGGAGTCCCTATCAGCGCGGCACGCGCGGCGGCCATTCACGAGTGCAACCTCTTGGCCGCACGATATCCGCTACACGACTGGGGTAACACCCAAATCTATCTGTATCGGTCCTGCATGGCCCGACATGGCCAACAAGAATGATTGGCAAAGCGCGGCCGCAAATGCCGTCGGTCGCAGTGCGGCAGCGGCGGCGCCCGGGTGCTCGCTTAGTCGTTCCATTAGATGCATTGTCAGCAGTACCGTTTGCCGGGTGGCGCTAATATCAAGATGGAGGACCGATCATGAAAAAGCTCGGTATGCTTGGGATAATCGGGGGGGCCGCAATATTGACTGCGGCGCCCTTCTCCCTGCAATGGTCGCAAAAGAATGTGGCGCTGTCGCTTGACAGCGCCGAAGCCCAGGTAGGACGGCCGCCAACTGCGACGAGCGTTGCAGGTGTCAGCCGAAGGGTTCATCGAAGGGCATATCGCCGCGCAGTTTACGCAACCGCAGTGGCTGGATTGGATGGATACGGCTATTACCGCTATAGCTTGCCGGCCTCCTGCGGCTACGTACCGTACGGCTTCAGCTACGCCGCACCTTGCGGCATCTACAGCAGCAGCTACGCCGCAGCTTACGAGCGTCTACAAGCAACAGCTACGGCTGCACCTTACGGCTACAGCTATGCCGCACCGTACAGTTATTACGGACCGTCCAGCTACTACCGGCGGCCTTTCGGGATTTTCTACTGAGGGTGCCTGCCGCGTGGAATGAGCGAGCTTAGCGGCCCAACCTGTACGCTTGCGCATACTCTACCCGCGCTGTCCCTTCGGTGGCAGCTTGTGCGCCAACTCGGGCCATAGCTCTTCGAGCACTTCGCGCATCTCGTCAGAGATAACGCCGATGCTTGCGATTATTCTGCAACATGGACGCGGCATGGCAGGCGCTCTTGAGTGCAGTCAGAATTCAAGATATGCCGATGGAATAAGGACTTTTTGAGTGGCTGGGGGACTAGGATTCGAACCTAGATTAACGGAGTCAGAGTCCGCTGTTCTACCATTGAACTATCCCCCAATTGGGAAACGCTAATCTGTGAGTGTAACCTCCGGGGCGCGTCCACGCCTCGTTCCTTTCTCTTGGTCAGCGCGGGGGCTCGAACGTCGACGCGACGCCAGCACATCTAGGACATCTGGGTCGGCTTTCCAAGCGCGAAAGGCCCGGCCCCTAGCGTGGGCGCCACCCGGTGTTTTGCGACCGTCGCATTGTCTCGCCGCGTCGCTCGATTGTAGCGGCAGACGCCGCTCACGCCGTGCACCGGCCCGACATGCCGAATGCCACGGTGGCGATGGCCACCAGCGCACAGGCGGCGACGTAGAGGAACACCCCGCGCGGAAACCCGTGGTCGAGAAACTGCGCGAAGATCAAGGGCGCCACCATGCCGCCGATATGAAAGCCGGTGGTGACGAA
>WNFX01000439.1_pt1 | contig 47789 bp, 35 predicted proteins | sample 5400111 | NCBI WGS metagenome assembly WNFX01 (sample SAMN13153363, study PRJNA577476) | soil metagenome | isolation source: 40 cm soil or saprolite under grassland replicate 1 | place: USA:California | collected 2016-06-15
GAGAAGATGAAGTTGAGGGGTTTTCGAGCACGTACTGTCGGTGATGCGAACCCTCACCCTACCCTCTCGCTTGCCAAGGGAGAGGCGGAAGAAGCCTCTAAATGAATTGTTCACTTCAATTGTTCCGTCGCGCGATCAATCAATCTCGATCTTAGTTGGTGCAATGTTCGCTCGAGGCCGATTTTGTAACGTGTCGCGTTCTCTAGCCGCAAAATCTCGGGAGGCGCACAAGTGAGCTGAGTGCGCGCACGCTCACGCTCACGCGCCGCCTCGATGTTCGGCGCTTCATAAAGAAGTTGGCCTTTGCGGAAGATGGGCACCAGTAAATCAGAATAATCGGCCTCCGTGGGAATCTCCGTCTCCTCTTCAGTTTCGAGGTCTACAACCACACAGTGGTCGTTTATTCCGTGATCGATTTCGTAAATCGCGTCGGCGATGAATCTGCCGTTCGGCTGGCAAAAGCGGCGAACCTGCAACAAGCCCGGGTATGAAGTCTTCGCGGGTTCATCGGAAAGTTTGATGCGGTATTGCCATCGACTGCCGGGACGCCGAACTGCACCAAGTTTGTAAATGCCGCCCAAGGCAGCATCGGGCTGGCCGGTCGTGAGCTTTGTTCCTACGCCCCACATGTCGATCTTTGCGTCGTGCCGTTTCATGTCCGCGATGATGTGTTCGTCAAGGTCACCCGAGCAGACGATCTTTGCCTTTGTGAAGCCGGCTTTATCAAGCATTCGCCGCGTCTCGATGCTCAACGCGACGCGATCTCCAGAATCCAGCCGCACCCCGATCATTTCGTGTCCGTTCTGGCGCAACCTTCCAGCTACATCAATCGCGTGGCGCACCCCATCGAGAGAATTGTAAGTATCCACAAGGAAGACACAGTTGTTGGGCATCGCTTTGGCATACGCTCGAAACGCTTCGCTCTCGTTTTCGAAAAACATGATCCAGCTGTGGGCCTGCGTTCCGCTCACCGGAATTCCGAAGCGCTGACCGGCTTGCAAATTCGACGTACCCGCGCAGCCGCCAACACAGGCCGCTCGTGCCGCAGTCAAACCGCCATCAACGCCCTGCGCGCGGCGCAAACCAAATTCAATGACGGGATCATTTTGGGCAGCCAGACATACGCGCGCCGCTTTCGTCGCGATCAGGCTTTCGAAATTCAGAATGTTGAGCAGAGCCGTTTCCAGAAGCTGACATTGGATAACCGGACCGCAGACTCGAATCAGCGGCTCGTTCGGAAAAACCAGCGTCCCCTCGGGAATTGCATCGATCTTACAGGTCAGTCGCAAACTGCGCAAATAGTCGAGAAAACCGACACTGAATAGTGGCTTGCCGTCGTTCCCGAGCTGCGACGCGAGATAATCAATTTCGGTTTCGTCAAAATGGAATGCGCGAAGGAAATCGATGGCCGTCGCGAGTCCGCACGCGACTGTGAATTCGCCACCGAACGGGTTCTCGCGAAAAGTGACGTGGAACGCGGCCTCGTAATCACTCACCCCAGAATTCCAATAGCCACATGCCATGGTGACCTCGTAAAGGTCGGTCGTTAGGGCGGAATAACTGTGCGCTGACGTCTTCACAATGGACTCACAAATTTAAACAGCCGGTCCGAGTTCGCGAGTTTTGGGGAGCGCAGGCTGGAAGCCTGCGTTCCCCGGAGGCGACCGCGGCCCTGTCGCATAACGTTTCCCAGATGAGTGGCGATGAAGCGAAGATCAAAGAAGCCTGAACGCAGTTTTCAATTCCTGCGAGTCAACGAGCGAGGAGGCAAGCCGCGGAAGCGCGGCCTAACCGAGATCCGTGGGCCGTATTACTCCGTTATAGGTCGGCGTTACCTTGAAGATCTGTTCGAAACGATGGGCGCCTACGTCGATTCGCTGAAGTTTGCGGGCGGTTCGTTCACGCTCATGCCAGAACGAGCGGTGCAAGACATCATCGAGCTTTGCCACGAACATGAGGTGCTCGTTTCGACCGGCGGTTTTATCGAGCGCGTGCTCGTGCAGGGCGACGACGCCGTGCGGAAGTATGTCGCCGAATGCAAAAAGCTCGGGTTCGATATCATCGAGATCTCGGCTGGGTTCGTCTCGATTCCGACTGATGATTGGCTGCGGCTGATCGAATTGGTGCGCAAATCGGGATTGAAAGCGAAGCCGGAAGTGGGGATTCAATTCGGCGCCGGTGGCGCGAGCGCGGCTGAGGAGCTAAAGGCGGAAGGTACGCGCGACCCGAGCTGGGCCATCGCACAGGCAAAGCGATTTCTCCACGCCGGAGCGGAGATCATCATGATCGAAAGCGAAGGCATTACTGAAAGCGTCGATCCATGGCGGACGGACGTTCCCGCGAAATTCATCAACGAGATCGGCATGGAGAAACTGATGTTTGAAGCCGCCGATCCCGATGTGTTCGAATGGTACATCAAGAACTACGGTGCAGATGTGAACCTGTTTGTCGATCACAGCCAGATCGTTCAATTGGAATGCCTGCGTGCCGGGATCTGGGGGACAAAGAGTCTTTGGGGACGCGTGGTGACTTATAGGGAATGACGAAGCAGGAATGAAGAATGACGAATGAAGTTCGACTGCTCAAATGACGAAGAATGGCGAGTAAAACTGTTTCGTCATTAGGGTTTCGTCATTCTTTTGTCATTAGACATTCGTCATTTGCCAGTGAGGTGAAGTGAAAACCAATCGCTGGCGAGTTTGGCAACTTTCTCCAGCGTCCCCGGTTCTTCGAAGAGATGCGTCGCACCGGGGATGATCTCGAGTTTCACTTCGCAGTGCATCCTATCGCATGCTTGCTCGTTTAACTCGATGACGATGTCATCGTTGCCGCCGACAATGAGCAGGGTTGGTGCCTGCACTTTTGGCAAAGCGTCGCCCGCGAGATCGGGACGCCCCCCGCGCGATACGACCGCGCCTACATCCTGCGGAACATCGACCGCCGCCACGAGGGCCGCAGCGCCGCCTGTGCTCGAGCCGAAATAGCCAATCCGCAAATCGCACGTTTGTGGTTGCTGCTTTGCCCACTTTGTCGCTTGAACAAGGCGTTCCGCCAGCAAATGGATATTGAACCGAAGCTCGCGAGTCTGGATGTCGATCGCTTCCTCGTCCCTCGTGAGCAAATCAAAAAGCAGCGTCGCCAGTCCGGCGTCGTTGAGTGTGCGCGCCACAAATTGATTCCGCGGACTGTGGCGGCTGCTCCCGCTGCCATGGGCGAAGAGCACCAGCGCAACCGCGCTCTTAGGAAGATGCAACGTTCCCGAGAGAATTGCTCGCCCGGCCTGAATTTGCGCTTCAATCATCTTTTACGCCTGCTTTGAGTCAACTCGACTTTCTCAGGATATGTCCCGCACGGAGCCGCCAAGCAGCTCGCGCACGTCTTGGTCAGTTGTCTGCGAGAAATCTTCGTAATACTGGCCGACTGCTTGAAAGAATTCAGGCGTGCTCAGGCAGATCGTTTCGTCGGCTTGTTCTTCGATCTCATGGCATGTATCCGGCGGACCGACCGGCACGGCTACGACGATCTTAGCGGCGCCGCGCTGTCGCAGCGCCTTTACTGCGGCGCGCATCGTTGCCCCCGTGGCTAATCCATCATCCACCAAAATGGCAATCCGATCCCGCAACTCCGGTGCCGGGCGTCCCTCCCGATAGATTTGTTCTCGCCGCTGCAGTTCTGTTGTTTCCCGCGCGGTAATGGTCTCGATTGCCTGGTCTGCATGTGGGATCGCGCGCATGACATCTTCATTCAAAACACGCACGCCGCCGGAAGCGATGGCTCCGGCAGCTAGTTCCTCAAAACCCGGGACACCGAGCTTGCGCACGATAAAAACGTCGAGTGGCGCACGAAGGCGTTTTGCAACTTCGTTGGCAACAGGCACGCCGCCGCGGGGCAAACCGAGCACAATCACGTCGTCGCGATCTGCATATTTCTCGAGCTTCTCCGCGAGTACCCGCCCCGCTTCGATTCGGTTTGGAAAAGCTCGGTCCATGCGGCTAGTCTCGCCGCTTTATGCTGCCGAGGCGAGCGCCTTCCTCTTAGGATTTCGCTTCTGCGCGCAGTGGCGCGTTGTTAAAACTCTCGGTTCAGCTGGCGGGATTCCGATTAGGCCAGGGTGGGGGTGGCGGAAGCTCGTAGCGTTTCGTCTTTAGTTCTTCCTGAATCTCCTGGATCGCACGGTCCAGTTGCTGATCTTCGCCTTTGAATTCTTTCCCGGGGTCGTTATCGACGACGATGTCGGGATCGACACCGCGACCTTCAACGATCCATTGTTTGCCGTCCTTTGAATACGGAGCGAATTCCGGCTTGAAGAATTGGCCGCCATCGGCGAGCGGCAGCGACTCTCGTATGCCAATGACGCCACCCCAGGTGCGTTTACCGATCAATTTGCCAAGTCCAAGCGTTTTAAAACGATAGGGAAAAATATCGCCATCCGATGCGGAGAATTCGTTGGTTAACGTCACCATCGGACCCGTGAACGTCTGCGGCGGGTCGGTTTGGGGCATGCTGTTGCGCGCCATGCCGACCATTACCAGAGCGCGCCGCAACCGCTCGATCACCAGGGGCGAGACAAATCCGCCCCCGTTGCCGCGAACATCAACAATAAGCGCGTGTTTGCGGATTTGCGGGAAGTAAAGCTTCGTAAACTCGTTCAATCCGGGCTGGCCCATATCTGGGATGTGCAGGTAACCGACTTCGCCGCCAGTTTTCTTGTTTACGTAATCGATGTTCTTTTGCACCCAATCGAGATAATAAAGCGGCGCTTCGTCATCGATAGGCACCACGGTCACGTCGCGCGCGCTGGCGTCAGTTGGTTTGGAGTTCACGCGGAGGATGACCTGTTTGTCGGCAGTGGCGATTAGCGCGTCGTAAAGATTTGGCAGGCTCGCGATCGGCGTGTTGTTGATTGCCAGAATGTAATCGCCCGGGTTCACATTCACGCCGATGTCGGTTAGTGGCGAGCGCGTTTTCTTGTCCCAATTTTCGCCTGGCAAAATGCGTTCGATTCGATAGGCGTGCGTGGCCGGATCACGCGAAAATTCCGCACCGAGGAGGCCGAGCTTGATTCGCGGTGTGTCGGGGCGCTCGCCGCCGCCAACGTACGTGTGGCCGTTGTTCAACTCGCCAATGAGCTCGCCTAACAGGTAGGTAAGATCATTGCGATGATTCACAAACGGGAGCAACGCAGCGTATTTGTCTCGCATTGCTTTCCAATCGACCCCGTTCATAGTGGGCGAAAAGAAGAAATCGCGCATTTGTCGCCAGCATTCGAAGTAGATTTGGTTCCACTCGGCATGCCGATCCAATTGCATGTCAAGCTTCTCGATCTTGTGCTCGTGATCTTTGGTTTCGAGCTTGTCCTTCGGGACATTAATGATGGCGTAATCTTTTTTGATCTTCACCAGCATCTTTTTGCCGTCGAATGTGATTTGGTAATTGTTCGCGTCGCCTAGGACGGTCTCCTTGCGATCGTCCACGTTGTAAACACAAAGGTGCGATTTCCTGTCTCTTTCAGGGAAGCCTTCTTGGTCATCTTCGCCGATTTCATCAGCGGCGGTGCGGCGTAGATAAAAGATCCGCCCGTCATCCAACATACGGATGTTGCGATAGTTTCCCGGCGTAATTTCCAAGCCGACGATCCGATTCTGGATTCCATCGGTATCCACTTTTACAATGACTGGCTTCTTTGGCTTTTCTTCCGTTTTTTTTCCGGCGGCTTTTTCTTCCGGCTTTTTCTCTTCGGCTTCCCTTGCTTTTTCCTTTTGTCGTTTCTCCTCAGCCTTGCCGACTTCATCGCTCTTCGGAGCGAGAGGGTTTGCCGTTTCTTTTGCCAGCGTCACCAGATAAACGCGCTGCATGTCGCGATACACGTTTGCAAATTCTTCGTCGCCAAATGTCGGCTTGAAATCACGCGCCGAACCGAGAAGTAGATATTTTCCATCGTCGCTAAAGACTGTTTCGCCGGAGCCGTACCAGCTATCAGTGACAGCAGTCTGCTGTTTGTTTGCCACTGAGTAGAGATAGACACGCGACATCCCATTTTCCTCTGGGCGCGCCCAGGTGATCCGCTGGCTGTCCGGCGACCAGGCGTAACCTTCAATCTCTCCGTATTTGTCCTGATCGACCTGCGTCACTGCTTTGCTCGCAACATCGACGTAGCGCAATCGCTGCAACCGGTCGCTCCAGAGCAGTTTCTTGCTGTCGGGCGACCATTTTGGCGCGTAGTAATAGGTGTCGGCGCTACTTGTAATCTGCTGGGGCTCGCCTTTGCCGTCTTGAGACCGAACGTAGAGTTCGTTTTCACCGGTCACATCCGAGTTATATGCAATCCATTTTCCGTCTGGCGACCAAACCGCATCGCGCTCGTGTGCGCCTGAAGTTTTGCTCAAGTTGCGTGGCGTTCCGTTCTTTGCCGGCACGGAAAAAAGATCGCCGCGTGCCACTGTGATGGAACGCTCGCCATCCGGCGCGAGGTTCACAGATTCGATATGTTTGGCTGCATCGACAAACGCTGAGCGTCCAATCGCGAAATCTTCCTTGATCTCGATGGGCACCGGCGTTGCCTGACCGCTCGCGAGGTCGTAGCGCCAGATGTAACCCGCTTGCTCGAACACGATCGAGTCTTTGCCGATGGACGGGAACTTGATGTCGTAGTCTGTAAAGTGAGTGAGTTGCTTTTCCTTCGTCGCAAGGTCGATAACGAACAAATTCATGCGATTGTCGCGGTCGGAGATGAAATAGATCTTGTTGTCCGGTCCCCACATCGGGCAGATGTCCTGCGCGGGATTGTTTGTCAGATTTTCGGTGGCGCCTGTTTTGAAATCGTAAATCCAAACATCGTCCGCCATGCCGCCACGATAATGTTTCCAGGTGCGGAACTCCCGGAACACATGGTTATAAGCCATTTTGGAATCATCCGGTGAAAACGAAATGAAACCGCCGCGTGGCACCGGGAGCTGTTGCGGCAATTCCGCGTCCAGCCCGACGGTAAATAGTGCCCCGATGAAATCGTTGAACGACTTCATACGCGAACGGAAGACGATCAGTGGCTTGGTGTTTTGCCACGCCATCACGATGTTGTTAGGCCCCATTCGGTCGGAGATGTCATCCCGGCCGAGCGTGGCCGAAGTCGTCAGACGTTTCGGCGCGCCGCCCTCGGCTAGCATCACATAGACCTCCGTGTTGCCGTCGTATTGCGAAGTGAAGGCGATCTGATTTCCGTCCGGCGAGAAACGCGGGAACGAGCTATAGCCTGGGCCGCTCGTCAGGCGTCGCGCAATGCCACCCTCTTTGCCGACTGTATAAATCTCACCGGCATAGCAGAAGACGATTTGCGTTCCATTCGTGGTCGGGAAACGCAACAGGCGCGTCGTGTCGGGCAATTTTTGCGCGGAGACGAGCGAAATCGAAATTAGGCCGCAGGTGGCCAAACAGAGAAGAAAAAGAGATCGAATTAGCGTGTTCATGGAAAAAGATTGAAGTGAGCAAGCTGCCTTTGAACACATCAAAAGCAACAATTTGGATGCAGGCGCAGCGCTTTTGGATTCAGCCAGTGAGGCTGGTGATGAATAAATGGGATGCAACTGAGATTTTAGCTAAAACGCCGCTGAGCTTTGTTTTTGTCTGAAAAGGGTGCACTGCGAAGCACACCGGCGGAAGGGGTGGGATTCGAACCCACGGTGGGTTTCCCCACGCTCGATTTCGAGTCGAGTGCCTTAAACCGGACTCAGCCACCCTTCCAATCGCTCGATATTGTCTACACTTACCGATGGCGGAATCGAGACGCGGATCATTTATGAATTCAAACGTTCGATGGGCGACTTCGAGGCATACAGGCTCCTGGCAGACGAAGCGGGCCGCGATATTCTGCGGCGAATCTACCAGAGCTATGCCGACATAGCAGCTCGACACGGTTTGCCGATTCAGCTTGGGTCGCCCACGTGGCGCGCCAGCCGTAAATGGACAAAGGATGTCGAGAGCGTGAACGCCGCTGCGGTGGAATTGCTGAGCGCCGTTACGCAAGAGTTTACTGGTGCGCGGATCATCCTTGCAGGCGTGATCGGGCCGGCGTCAGATGGCTACGCGACTGACGAAGCTCTCAGTGCCGACGCTGCCTTTGCTTACCATCGAGACCAAGCCAATGTCCTTGCGAGACTGGATGTCGATCTTCTCTACGCGCCAACCTTTCCAGCGTTTTCAGAACTGTCTGGTGTTGCCCGCGCCATGGCGGAAACCGGTCGTCCATATGCGTTGGCACCGATGCTGCACCCGAATGGCACGATGCTCGAGGGGACACCACTTGCAGACGCAATCACCCGAATCGACGCTGAGATGTCTCCAAATCCGCGTCATTACATGATTGGCTGCCTTTACCCCACACACGCCCGAACCGCGCTGCGGACATTACGCGCTTCGCGGCCCGATCTCGTTGAGCGTGTTCGCGGATTAAAGGCCAATGCCTCACCGCTTTCGCCCGAGGAGCTCGACAAACTAAAGCATCTGGCCGCGACTGACGTTCAGGTTTGGGCGCGGGACGAATTAGCATGCGCGCGTGAGTTCGATCTTGCCATCCTGGGTGGCTGCTGCGGAACCGACGAACATTACGTCGAGGCTTTGGCCAACGCGGTAGTTGGGTAAGGGTGGGGTTGACGCTTCCTTAGGCAAAAAATGTTACAATTTTGGGCTTGCCATGCCTGAACAGAGGGCTGCATATTGTATGTTCCAAGGACAGCCACGCTATTACTTGTTGTTCACTAGGATTCACAAGTTGTTTGCGCCGTTGTTCACAAGTATTCGCATCTTATTGAAAACCTCAACCCTCCCTCACCGCCATGATTCAACTAAAACCCGGAATTCCGCCTGCCTCCCTTAAAGGACCAGCTGAACCCCCAGTACGCCGAAGAAACAGGGCCGACAAAAAGAAAAGGAGCGGCCTGCGTTTTGAGCGCGTGTTCAGCGATGCCGCAGTTGCGCCATTTGATCAAGTTGAATGGGAACGGCGCATTGCGGAGATCACCGATGACAGTGGAAAAGTGATCTTCAAGCAGGACGACGTTGAAGTCCCGAAAAGCTGGAGTGCACTCGCGACCAAAATAGCTGTCTCGAAATATTTTTACGGCGACATCGCGAACGGCACCGATCCATACAAGGGCGGACGAGAAACTTCGGTGCGACAATTGATTCATCGCGTCACGCGCACGATCGCCGATTGGGGACTGGCGGATGGCTACTTCGCGGATGCGGAAGCTGCTGAGGTTTTCTACGACGAACTGACCTGGTTGTGCTTGAACCAATACGGCGCGTTCAACTCGCCGGTCTGGTTCAACGTCGGCTTGTATCATCAATATGGCGTGGGCAAAGGCGCTGGGGCCGGCAATTATTTCTACAATCGCGAAACCGGCAAAGCGGAACGCGCCGCGTCGCAGTACGAGTATCCGCAGGGAAGCGCGTGTTTCATCCAGAGTGTAGAGGACACGATGGAAGACATCATGCGGCTGGCGATGAGTGAAGCGATGCTTTTCAAGTATGGCAGCGGCACCGGCACCGATCTTTCTTCGCTCAGATCAACGAGAGAAAAATTGAGCGGCGGGGGCAAACCTAGCGGACCGCTCTCGTTCCTGAAAGTTTACGACCAGGTTGCGAACGTGGTGAAGAGCGGCGGCAAAACGCGGCGCGCGGCAAAGATGAACACGCTCAAAGATTGGCACCCAGACATCGAAGAGTTCATCGATGCGAAACAGAAGGAAGAAAAGAAGGCATGGGCGCTTATCGAGCAGGGCTACGATGGCAGTTACAACGGCGATGCGTACGGCTCGGTCATGTATCAGAACGAAAATGTGAGCGTGCGGGTAAGCGATGAATTCATGGAAACGGCGCTGGAAGGCCGTGAGTGGTGGACGCGCCGCGTAACGGACGGCAAACCGTGCGAATGCAAAGATGCGCGCACGCTGTTGCGCAAGATCGCTGAAGGAACGCACATCTGCGGCGATCCTGGAATGCAATTCGATTCCACGATCCACAAATGGCACACCTGCAAAGGGACAGGCCGTCAAAATTCCACCAACCCGTGCTCGGAATATCTGTTCCTCAATAACACGGCGTGCAATCTGGCTTCGCTGAATTTGATGAAGTTTAAGACTCCGGAGGGCGACTTTGATATCGAGCGTTTCAAAACGGCGGTGCGCATTTTCATTACAGCGCAGGAGATCATCGTGGATAATGCGAGTTATCCGATCAAAGAAATCGCGGAGAATTCGCACATTTTCCGCACACTTGGACTCGGCTACGCGAACCTCGGGTCGCTCATCATGAGCTACGGGTTCGGTTACGACAGTGTGGAGGGCCGGGCGCTCTGTGGCGCGATCACGGCGATCATGACTGGCGAAGCTTACGAGCAAAGCGCGCGATTAGCGGGGGCGATCGGGCCATTTCCAGGTTACCGCGACGCGCGCGCCAGCGGCATGCCGAAGCCAGTCGCCAAGGACAACGTCGAGTCGATGCTGGAAGTAATCGAGCTGCATCGCCAGGCGGTGCGCGAAATCTCGGACGCGAAGAAATTCGCGCATTTGAAAGAAGAAGCTGCAAAAGTTTGGGACAGCGCCGCGGAAATTGGAAAGCGCTATGGTTATCGAAACGCGCAAGTCACTGTGCTCGCGCCGACGGGCACAATCAGTTTCCTGATGGATTGTGACACAACAGGAATCGAGCCGGACATCGCGCTGGTGAAATACAAACTGCTCGCGGGCGGCGGAATGCTCAAAATTGTCAACCAAACGATCAAACCTGCGCTGGAGAAACTCGGTTACAATTCCGACGAGATCGAACGCATCATCGCGCACATTGACGCTTTCGACACCATCGAGGATGTCATTGATACGGATGGATCTACAATTTCATCCGGATTGAAACCGGAGCATTTGCCGATATTCGATTGTGCGTTCAAGCCGTTCAAAGGCGAGCGCAGCCTCAATTACATGGCGCACCTTCGAATGATGGCCGCAGCGCAGCCGTTCCTCAGCGGTGCAATTTCGAAGACGGTCAATATGCCGGAAGCTGCCACTGTGGATGACATCATGAACACCTACGTCGAAGGGTGGCGGCTTGGTTTGAAATCAGTGGCGATTTACCGCGAGGGATCGAAACGATCCGCGCCTTTGAATACCCGAAAGACAAAAGACATGGGCACTGCAGCCGCCGATACCGACGGCGGCGTCTCCACCGTTACGGGGGATGAGGATCTTCAAAAACGCATTCTCGAACTGGAACAGGAAGTAGCGTCGTTGCGCGGTCTGGTCGATCAACCGGTGCGCCACCGCATGACCGACACTCGCATGTCGCTCACCCACAAGTTCGAGATTGCCGGTCACGAAGGTTACATCACCGTGGGGCTCTACGCCGACGGCCAGCCGGGTGAGCTTTTCATCACCATGTCCAAAGAAGGCAGCACCATTGGCGGATTGATGGACACAGTCGGCACACTCACTTCCATCGCTCTCCAGTACGGCGTGCCGCTCGAAAGTCTGGTGAAGAAGTTCGCTTACCAACGATTTGAGCCCAGCGGTTTCACAAAGAACCCCGATATCCGCCACGCCACCAGCATCACTGATTACGTGTTTCGCTGGCTGGGCTGCCAATTCATCAAAGGCTACAAGGAAGCGACTTCGCCCAATCGAGGCCAGCCCGATCTGCCGCTTAAGGAAATTGCGGAGATCGAGAAAAAGGCTGTGAATCGACCGGTCTCGGATTTGGCGCGCACCGCCGAGAAAGAAGTGATCGACGTGATCACAAATCATCCGCCCAGTGATTCCGAATCTGGTGGACAGAACGGGAACGGCGTTGGTTACGCCTACCGTGTAACAGTGGCGCTTGGCAGCATCTTTATGGGGATCACCTGTTCGGTTTGCGGAAGCGACAAGGTGATCCGTGCCGGCGCCTGCGGCGTTTGCACGGAATGCGGAACAAGTCAGGGGTGCAGCTGACAACGGCGCTCGCGGAGATACACAGTCGCCACTCACGATGAAACTCGGGATGAAGGAAAAGCGCAATGCCCGCGCGTACGACGATGAACCACCGAGACAATTGGGGAATCTGCATCAGCGGATGAAATTTGTAATGAGAGCTCTGGAGGAGGCTCGCGGCTGGAAAACAAGCGAGCCTGACCCAGAGTTCGACCACCTATACCACGACCTAGTGTACGGCATCCTTGACCTCGAAACCGAGGTTAAGTTTTACAAACCGGCCAAACCTCCTTTCGCCAAAAGACAAGTTCGACTCCGCTACGCCGAAATTAGGCGATGTCTTGCAAATGAAGTGGGACGGCCTGCGTCGCAAAGGATTGATGCCCTGGGGTCGAGCTGCTGAAAGATCGCTAACCTCAAAGAGTCGGCTAGGGGGAAGCACGCACCCGACTTTGGCACACGTGCGCGAGGAGTCATTTCAATTTCATCTCGTATTGGACCGCACGTCTGCTTGAATATTTTTTATATGGAACAGCTGGCGAACTCGATTTTATTTGAACAATGACTGATACAGCCCAACCCCAATCCTCTATTTTGCGCTGCCCAACGTGCGGAAATGCTGAGCTGTTCTACCAAGTGGATGAGCACGTCGAAAACCTCGTGGACGGAGATCTAAATCACCTGCATCTACTTTTTGCTGACACGGCATTCTATGAATGCTACGAATGCCACACACAAATTCCCGCTCCTGAGTACAGCTAGTGCGCGGTAACGCTCCGATTTTTGTAGACGACACGGTTCGCGAGTTGCGAAAGCGGTATGGAAAGCCGACGGCGTTCGGTAAAAGCAGGCTGTACCAATTCGGCAATGCGCTCTCGTGTTCGATCAACTATTCAAAGAAACTTCGCGGCGATAAATACTTCTTCGGCTTGGCGAAAGAAGTTGTCGATCCGAAGTATAATTATCCAGAAACCAAGCTAGGAGCGTTCGCGCTGCTGATTTGTGGAGCGCCGGACAAGATCGTCGTGCTTCCACGGTCGCTTTTGTTGGAGATGATGCGTGATGTTTCTACGAGGAAGCTCGATGTCTTTTACGAGGACGGCACATTCATCCTACAAACGACGGGTCATGCCAAACTAAACGTAACGCAGTTCCTGAACGCGTTCCCGCACTCCGAAGAAACACGCAGTGGGGCAGAGGGAGAAGAAGGTTCTGAAGCGGTTGCTGATCGCGTGCACGTCAAAATTCAGCGGGACCTGATTCACCTTGGGCGCGCTGAAGGGTGCAGCGTTTGGGTGCCGCCGAACGACCGCAATCTTTCGTACAAAGGCAGCGACTTTTCTTCTCTAACGCTGAGCCGACTTCCAAATTTTGGCTTCGAAGAAAACACGCGCCGAATCGTTCACAACATTGACGTGCTCTGGCTTACCAAAAACATCATTCGCAAAGCGTTTGAGGTTGAGTCAACAACGTCCATCTACAGCGGATTGTTGCGGTTGAACGATCTAGTCCTCACACAACCGAATAATGCAATTGAGCTTTTCATCGTGGCTGATGGAACTAGGCGAGCACGAGTTCTTAATCAGCTTATTCGTCCATCGTTTCAAGAACTAGCAAAGCAGTGCCGATTTCTCCGCTTTGACGTTGTCGACGACGCAATTAATCGAATTGAGTCGCTCAAATTGACGAAAGGCGCGCGTGTTTCCGGATTGCTTGAGGGAGAACGCTTCTCAATGCCAGAAGAATACATCTATCCGAGCGGCGTTTAGCGCATTACGTGATTCCTGTCCATGCGAAGGGCGGCAAAGATCGAATGAGCGTTGTCCAAATTGAGCAGGATATCGCTGTCTGCGGTGCAAAGTTCAAGGACGCAATCTGCCGGCCAGTGGGCGCGCAGTTTATTCAATCCGATTTGATCGCGCTGTTCGAGTTTGAAATGGCATCAGATGGCGTTCGCGTCAGAACGGAGCGCCATTATCATCTGGTTCCCCCCGAAGAACTAACCGAGGAAGAGTTGCGGCGCTATCGGATTCCCGCGCTCAGCCTACTTTCAGATGTGAAATCGGGCTGATAGCTATACGGTTAAATAATCGGAATTGATTTGCGCCCCATTGGACACGCGCGCGCGCATGGCTACAATGCGTCGCCTGTTTTTCTAAAGACAACCTGAATGAATAAGCTCGACGCGCAGCGACAGAAAGAAATCCAGCAAGCTGAAGAACTGCTTTTTGCAGGTCCACAGGCGCTCGGTTTTACCAAAGGTCTTTTCCAGGGCCATTTCGTCGCCGATTGGGTAATGCCTTATCCGCGCATTCCGGCGGCGCAACAAGTCGAATTGGACGGAAGTCTTACCGAGCTTCGCCAATTTCTGGACGAGCATCTCGATCCTGCGGAAATCGATCGGAAAGCGGATATACCGCGCACCGTGATTGATGGCCTTGGCCGGGTCGGCGTGCTTGGCATGACTGCGCCGAAGGAATATGGCGGACATGGATTCTCGCAGATGGCTAACTGCAAAATTCTGGAAGAGATCGGCCGCCGCTGCGCATCGACATCGGTTTTTGTGAATGCGCACCACTCGATTGGAATTCGCGCGTTGTTGCTCTTTGGAACGCACGAGCAAAAGCAGCGATGGCTTCCAAAATTGTCGACCGGCGAGCAGTTGGGTGCATTTGCGCTGACCGAAAAGGAAGCAGGATCGGATGCGGCAAACGTGCAGATGCAGGCGCGGCCGAGCGAAGACGGGTCGCATTTCATCCTGAACGGTGAAAAGCGCTATATCACCAACGCTGCAATCGCAGATGTGCTGACCATCATGGCGCGCACGCCGGTGCCCGGATCGGACAAGACCTCGATCACAGCTTTTCTGGTTACACCGGACATGCCCGGATTCGAAATGATCGAGGCGCGGATGCCGAAGATGGGAATCCGCGGCACGGCAACCGGCCGATTCGCGTTGCGCGACGTCAAAGTTCCAAAGGAAAATATTCTCGGCCCGCCCGGCAAAGGCCTCAAGGTCGCGCTGACGGTTCTCGATTTCGGACGCACAACATTCGGAGCGTGTTGCACCGGCGCGGCCAAGACTTGTTTGCGTTTGGCGATCGAACACGCAAACACGCGCAAACAATTCAACAAAACGCTCGGTAATTTTCATTTGGTCCAAAAGAAAATCGCGCGCATCGCGGCGGATGCTTACGCGATGGAAGCGATGACGACGATCACTGCATCACTGATCGATCGCGGCCTTGAGGACTACATGCTCGAGACGGCGATGCTCAAAGTGTTCACTACCGAGCGGCTATGGGAGTGCATCAATGATGTGTTTCAGATTTATGGCGGCTCGGCGTATTTTGTCGATCGTCCGCTGGAAAGAATGATGCGCGATGCGCGCATTAACCAGATCGGCGAAGGCGCGAACGAAGTGCTCACCTCCTTTATCGCGCTGGTAGGGATGCGCGGGCCGGGCATGGAGTTCAAGGAAATTTACGACACGATGATGAAACCGACACGCGAGCGGGCCTTTGCAAAAGCGTGGACAGCTGGCAAGCACCGGCTCGGTGCGACCGTGCGGGTTCCCGAGATCCCCGTACGTAGCGCCGAACTGCGTTGGTTCGCCAATCAGCTCGGTCGCCTGATCTGGCGTTTCAATGTAGCCGTAAATCGCGCACTGATCACTTACCGCGAGCCGATTCTGGATATGCAGCTTGTCCAGGAGCGGATCGCGAACGCGGTGATGGACCTTTTTGCTGCAACCTGTGTGCTCAGCCGTCAGGATGCCGAGCTTGAGTTAGCGCAACGAAATGGAAATTCATCGACCCCGGACCAGTTCGCTGCCAATTTGTTTTTGCGTCAGTCGTTTCGCCGCATTCGCCGTTTCCTCGACGGGCTGACGGATAACGACGATAAATCGGTGCTCGCGACAGCGAATTCCATCCTGGGTAATCCAGGCAACTAACTCCGAACGCATTCGCGAGTAAAATTTGGCCGCGCGTATTTACAGCGACAAAGACGCCGATCTCCGTTGGCTGAAGGGAAAAACGTGCGCAGTAATCGGGTTCGGCGCACAAGGTCGAGCACACGCCCTGAATCTCAGGGACAGCGGAATTAGCGTAATTGTGGGGCTCTATCCAGGTAGCAAATCGCGCGTCCGTGCCAGGCGCAGCGGTCTCGAAGTTCTGGACACGGCCCGAGCCACGCAGCGCGGAGACGTCATTTTCCTTGCACTTCCCGACAGTGCAATGCCGGGAATCTATGCGGAACAGGTCGCGACGAATTTGCGATCTGGCCAAACGCTGCTCTTCGCGCACGGCTTCGCGATTCATTATCGCACTGTCGTTCCCCGGAGAGATGTAGACATTATCATGGTGGCGCCGAAAGGCCTCGGACCGATGGTGCGCCGCGAATTTCTCCGAGGGCGTGGTGCACCTGGTCTAATCGCAATTCATCAAAATCCCAGCAAGCACGCGAAGCAAACCGCCCTGGCCTGGGCAAAGGGAATCGGTTGCACGCGAGCCGGCGTAATCGAGACAACTTTTCGCGAGGAGACGGAGACCGATCTTTTTGGCGAGCAAGCGGTCCTTTGCGGTGGAACAAGCGCGCTCATTCGCGCCGGTTTCGATACGCTCGTTGCCGCCGGATATCCTCCTGAGCTTGCTTACTTCGAATGCCTCCACGAACTCAAGTTCATTGTCGATCTCATCCACGAAGCGGGAATTTCAGGTATGCGCAAATTGATTTCCGATACCGCCAAATGGGGCGAGCTGACGGTCGGCCCCAAAATCATTGATCAAACTGTGCAGAGGCGGATGAGATCAGTGCTGCAAAGAATTCGCTCCGGTCAATTTGCGCGTGAATTTATTCGAGAGATGAAAACTCCACGCACACGCTACGCGCAGTTACTGCGAGAAGCCGAGAATCATCCAATCGAAAAGGTGGGGGCGCGACTCCGCGGTATGATGGCTTGGCGTGCAAAAACGTAAACTTACCTTCGCGCTGCCGACGGCGGCAGCACGCCAGCATCGGCGAAATCTTGGGAGGTTTTGATTATCTCCCCACAAGATGGCCTAAAATAGTCATATGGTTGGCCGTAGTCGGAATTGCAGCGAGCCGATCGCAAGGTTGCGGGATCCTCGAGGTTCCGGTCACAGTGTAGCACATCTTCTTTGAGGTCTTAGGAGCCACCTGTTGTCTTGCCGGCAGTATCACGGTCTTGCTCGGATCAGCAGCAAATGCCGATGCGCAAAACGCGAGTGCAAGCACCACGCTTGCGCATCGGACCGACCAGCCGCCCACGCGACTTGGTCTGCCTACTGTTTTCACGTCCCAATTGTGATGCGGCTTCGAATCTTGTGCAAGCTCATTCGGCGTTGTTTTAAGACAAAAAACCGAGATTTTCGGCCACAGACCTCTTGCGATTAATCCGTCCAAAGGAAATGCTCCAGGCGAAGATTGGTAAGACGCGCTTTTGCTTCTTCGCTTCGGCTGCCTCCCGCTGCAGCGAGTTTCTCATAGATAGCAGCAGCAGATTCCCACTTCGAATCTTCCTCCAACAGGCGCGCAGCGTTAAACCCAGCCTTGTAATACCAGAAGAGTTCGCGCCGCCGATCTGGGCGCGCGTCTTCCTCCAATATTTTGTAAAACGCGGCAAGCGCATTGGCGCGCTCGCTTTTCTTTTCCAAACATAGTCCCTTCTTAAAGAGCGCCTGGTTGCGCCAGTGAATCGGCTCGTCCTTATCGGAGGCGAGTTGATCATAGATTTCGATCGCGCGCTGATAATTGCTTGGATCGGTTGTGCCCATTTCAAAGAAAATGTCGCCCTTGCCGCACATCGCCTCGCGTTTTTCGGGGAGACCGGCATCACTCTTTAATACCTCATCGTATAGGGCGAGAGCGTCCTTGGGTTTGCCAAGCTTGCGCTCAATCACAGCCTGCTCATTGCGCGCCGCCCATCGCAGCGAGCCGTTCTGCCGCACCACCTGATCAAACAGAACAATTGCCCGGTCCAGCGAATGTTCACCCATGCTGGACATTGCCGACTCTGCAGCGAAGAACAGGGCTTTTTCACCAAGCGAATTATCGGAAGTCTGTTGCGCAATAAGTTCAAACTGCGTCTGTGCGTTCGCAAAATCCTGGCGTTGGTAATAAAGCTCAGCCAACTTCATTCGAACTTCTTGAGCGAACGGCGAGGTTCCATGTTGTTCGAGGAAGCGCTTTGCGAGCTCAATAACTTTCGCTTCATTGCCGCCGGCTGATTCCTCAATCCAGATGTTGAGATAGTCACCGCGTTCCGCAGCTGCCGCCGTTGGCGACTCGGCTGCGCGAGTCAGATACTTGCGCGCTTCGTCGAGGCGCGGTGGTGAGGCATGAAAGGCCAGTTCCGCCAGGCCGACCAACGCTTCCGAGACCCGAGGATTTTTAGGAAAATCACGAATGAACTGTTGCAGCGATCTTGTCGCTTTTTCGTCGCCTTTTGCCGCTTGTACCAGGCCTGCCTCCAATCGCAAGTCGGCACGCGCCTCTTCGTCGCCACCCAGTTTTTCCAGATCACCGTAATCAGCTAGAAAACGTGTGTGGTCATCGAGTTGGAGCCAGCCGGTGGACGCGTTGAAAAGCGCAATTTTCGCCCACGGCGAACGGGAACGCGCGATTCGTTCAAAGTCTGCAGAAGCTTTTTCAAATCGCCTCGCGAGGTATTGTGCCTGGGCGGATAAGAAATCGATTTGGGTCAGCAAAGACGGCGCAGGATGAAACGAGCGCGCGCCGTCCAAAATCGCAATCGCCTCATCGAAGTGTTTATCCTCGATCTCGAATTGTGCAAACTCGAGCAAAGCAGGTGCAATCGCCTCAGACTTTGCGCCGGTGCGGCGAAGATCGGTAAATAATTGTCGCGCTCGCTCCCTGCGCCCTGCACGAATTTCGAACCGCGCGAGATACCACCGCGCAAATGTTCGTCGTGGCTGTTCGGGACTGCGCACCCATCTCTCCAGTTCGTTGCGCGATGGTTTGTGTTCCGCTCGATACAGCTCATCCAGTCTGGCGAAGAGAAGAGGGAGATCCGGGTCCGCTGGATGATGATCAATAAACTGCTCGATAACATCGTCTGCGATTTCAGGCGTTTTGAGTTGCACTTGCGCTTCCGCGACACCGAAGACTGCCGCAATGAGCGTGGAGTGAGCTGCTCCTTCTGGTCTTTTCAGGAGAGCCTGAAAAATGCCGATCGCTCTTTCAGGTCGCCGCTGGATTAGTTCCAGTCGCCCCCGCAATACGCGGCGCTCTCTTCGTTCCGCGACCGATGTGGGCTGCGTCTCTTCAAGAAGACGCCGCGCGCCCGCAGCATCGCCTGTTTCAATGTACAATTCGGCTGCTCGCAATTGCGTTCGCGTCGCCCATTCCTTGTCATGAGTGAGAAGCGTAAATTTCTTCAGCGCTTCATCACGTCTTCCCAACGCCCGCAGCATTTCCGCTGACCCGAACGTCGCTGCGCTGCGAAACGGCGACCGCTCATCGCTAGCCAGCTGCTCGTAAAGTAGCAGCGCTTCGGCCCACCGATGCAGGGTTGCGAAGGCCTGGGCCCGCCAAAATTTTGCCCAGGGCAGGTCACGTACCCGGATATCGTCCAACAAAATCAGAGTGTTTTCCGGCTGCTTTGCAGCTATTTGCGCTTCGGCAAGCTTTTCCACGACCGCGCGCCACTCGACTTCGGGCAGATTGTTATTCAACAACGCCTGCAACCGCACCAGTGCTACTTCAGGAACGCCTTCTGCAATCGGTGCGCTAGCTTCGAAAATTTCGCTGGAAACGTCTGCCTTGGCGAATTGCGCGAGCAGGCTCATCAGACACATCAGTCCTATGCGTCTTATGTGGCTCATGTGTTCTTCAATGACGGCCGCAGATATTTTCCCGTATAGCCGCGTGGCAGCTCGGCAATCTTCTCGGGTGGGCCTTCTTCCACGATGTCGCCGCCGTCCTCTCCGCCTTCGGGGCCCAGGTCAATGATCCAGTCCGCGCACTTGATCATTTCCAAGTTATGTTCGATCACAATCACGGTGTTACCCGCGTTGCGCAGCTTCATTAAAACTTGCAGCAATTTTTCGATATCGGCGAAATGCAATCCGGTCGTCGGTTCATCGAGGATGTAAAGCGTGCGGCCAGTTGCCTTTTTCGCAAGCTCCGTTGCCAGTTTTACTCGTTGAGCTTCTCCACCGGAAAGGGTCGTTCCGGCCTGACCAAGTCGCAGATAGCCCAGGCCCACATCCAGTAACGAGTCTAATTTTTCTGAAATGCTGGGCACATTTCGGAAAAAACGGGCTGCTTCGTCCACAGTCAGATCAAGGACATCGGCAATGTGCTTGCCTTTGTAAGTGATCTCGAGGGTTTCACGGTTATAGCGTTTGCCGTGGCACACCTCGCATTCGACATAAACGTCGGGCAAAAAATGCATCTCGATTTTGATTAGTCCATCGCCTTCGCAATTTTCGCAACGGCCGCCCTTAACGTTGAAGCTGAAACGTCCCGCGTCATAACCGCGCACCCGCGCTGCAGGCAATTGACTGAACAATTCGCGAATCGGAGTGAACGCGCCCGTGTAGGTCACCGGATTCGACCGTGGCGTTCGTCCAATCGGACTTTGATCGATCACAATTGCCTTGTCGATTTGTTCCACTCCGCGAATTGCCCGGTGAGCGCCCGGTTTTTCCTTCGCATTATGAAAACGTCGAAAAAGGACACGTCGCAGAATGTCATCCACCAAAGTGGATTTACCGCTGCCGGAAACGCCGGTCACACAAGTAAAACAACCGAGCGGAAAAGAGACGGTAATGTTTTTCAAATTGTTTTCCGTCGCCCCAACCAATGTTAGCCAGCCCTCGGATTTGTCGGTCGACCGCGGTTTAGCGCGCTGCTTGGGAATGGAAATTCGCGCGCGACCTGAAAGGTAATCGGCAGTCAAAGAATTCTTCGCGCGCAGGATGTCTTCGAGCTTGCCTTGCGCAACAATTTCGCCGCCACGCGGACCCGCGCCGGGACCAAGATCGATTATATGATCCGCGGCCCGTATCGTTTCTTCATCATGCTCGACCACAATGACGGAATTGCCGAGATCACGGAGACGGCAGAGTGTTCCTAGCAGCCGCGCATTATCGCGCTGATGCAGCCCAATGCTTGGTTCATCCAAAATGTAAAGGACTCCCGCGAGCCCGGAGCCGATCTGCGTCGCCAACCGGATTCGCTGCGCTTCACCGCCGGAAAGCGTCCCGCTCTGGCGATTGAGTGTGAGATAACCGAGGCCAACTTCGACTAGAAATTGCAAGCGGGATTGAATTTCGCGCACAACGTCGCGAACAATGGTTCGTTGCTGCGCAGTCAGCTCGAGCGTCGCGATAAAGCGCGTGGCCGCTTGAGTTGTCAGCTCACTCAGCTGATGAATGTTCAATTCACGCGCGCGCCGATCCTTTATGGTGACCGCTAAGATTTCTGGTTTGAGCCTTCTACCATTGCATACTTTGCATGGTTCATACGTCATGAACGATCGAATGCGGTTGCGAGTGAATTCGCTTTGAGTCTCCTCGTATAGCCGCTGCATCTGCGGAACAAGTCCCTCGAATGGTTTTGCAACTTTCGCTTCACCATTATCGCTGAAATCCATCTCGACCGGCGTCCGATTCGTGCCGAAGTAAAGCGCCTGCTTGAATTGTTTCGGCAATTCGTTGAAAGGCACGTCTTCATCGATGTGAAAGTGCTTCACGAGCGCCTTTTGCAGGTGCCGATAGTATGCCTGCATACGCTTCGTCCCACGCCGCCACGGCGTGATCGCGCCTTCAGCGAGCGTTTTGCCCGGATCGGAAATCATCAGCTCGGGATCGCAAACCAACTGGGTGCCAAGTCCATGGCAAGCCGGGCATGCCCCGAGGTGGCTGTTGAAGGAAAAATGTCTCGGAGTTAGTTCGCCGATTCTAAAGCCAGTAGCGGCGTTTCCGTAGTCAGTGGAGTAACGCAGTTCCGCCCACTCGGGGGTTGAAGTGTTGGAGTGCTGGAGTGTTGGAGTCGTGATTTTCTCGTTACTCCCTTTCTCCATCACTCCATCACCGCGTCGCTGTCGCACGACAACGACGCAATTCCCGCCCCATTTGAGCGCAGTCTCAATTGAATCAGTAAGACGGATACGAACGCCATCACGAACAACCAACCGATCGACCACCGCCTCAATGGTGTGCCGCTCGTTCTTGTTAAGCCGGATCCGCTCGGAGCGATCCAACTCCACAATTTGACCGTCAATCCGCGCACGCACGAATCCTTCGCGCCTGATTTTTTCTATTATGTCCCGAAACTCCCCCGGCTGATTCTCGATCAGCGGCGCCAGCAAAATGATTTTCGACTCCGGCTCGTAAGCAAGGATTTGATCGACAATTTGCTGGGGCGTTTGCCGGCTCAACGGCTGGCCCGTCAACGGATCGTGCGGCCGCCCTATAGCCGAAAAGAGGACCCGTAGATAATCATAAATTTCGGTCGTGGTCGCGATCGTAGAACGCGGATTCGCGCCGGCGCTGCGCTGCTCGATAGCGATGGCGGGCGAAAGTCCCTGGATGAAATCCACGTTTGGCTTTTCCATTCGATCGAGAAATTGCCGTGCATAAGCCGAGAGGCTTTCGACGTAGCGCCGTTGACCTTCGGCATAAAGAGTGTCGAAGGCCAGAGAGGATTTCCCCGAACCACTCAAACCGGTAATAACAACCAGCTTTTCCCGCGGAATTTCCACGTGAAGGTTCTTGAGATTGTGCTGGCGGGCACCGCTAATTTTGATAACTTGCGCAGGCATTCTGACCACAAACGTCGAACCTTCCAGTCAAGCACAGTCCTCCTTTTTCTCCAGCGAAATTGTGTTACGCGAGCGAAAACGAGCGCCGGGATTTCATCTGAAACCTGGAATCGGCAACTTAGAGACACAAAGGAGGTCAACAGGAGAAATAGCTTGCGAGTGCTTTATGCGATCCCAAGATACAACGTTGATCGCCAGCGTAGTTCAACGCGCCCAGCCAAGGATCCGCGCTGCTAAGTTTGGGACCTACGCGAACGCCCACTGAAATGAACGAGCAACGCCGTGCTATTAGCTTGGAATGTTCCCCAGGCAGACACTTCGCACCTCGTAAAGCGACGGATTCTGCAATTCGGCGCTATTTTTATAAGTCATTGGCTTCGTACCTTTCGCTGTATGTTCGTCCGGAAGATGAGGTCGTTGAGATCAGTCCTCGCAGCGGAGACTTGGGCACGCGATTCGCGAATTATCGCTCAGTCTCGAGTGTAGCAACGCTCGAAACCGCTCGCCAACCGGCGCCGGATTACGTGCTACTAAACGGGACGATCCACTATGAACGCGACATTCAGGAGATGCTAAATCAGCTACGGGCATCCCTTGGGGGAAGCGTGCGGATACTATTCGTGTATTACAGCATGCTCTGGAAACCGCTTGCTTGGCTTGGGTCAAAGTTTGGTCTGCGCACTCGCTCCCCAGAACAGAACTGGATCGCTCCCGAAGATCTCGAGAATTTTTGCCATCTCGCCGGACTCGAGATCATCCGCCACGACTTGAAGTTGCTCTGTCCAATACCAATTCCATTTCTCGCAAACTTTCTAAATCGATATCTCGCGCCGCTCCCGTTTTTCCGGCTTTTTACGATGCTCAACATTGTCATTGCGCGTGCTCTTAAATCGGTACGTGAAGCGCATCCTTCGGTTTCTGTTATCGTGCCGGCCCGCAATGAATCGGGAAACATCAACAGTCTTCTTGCCCGTTGCCCGATGATGGGACGAGAAGACGAGATCATCTTCGTCGAAGGAAATTCAACGGATGATACGTGGGAAAAAATCCAACAAGCCGCAAGCGCTTATACGGGTGCGCATCGACTGATTATTGCGCGGCAAAAAGGTCAGGGAAAAGGTGATGCAGTGCGACTCGGTTTCGATCTGGCGACAAAAGATATTCTGATGATTCTCGATGCCGACTTGACCATGCCTCCCGAAGAACTTCCGAAATTTTACAACGCGATTGCCGAGAACAGAGCGGAGTTCGTAAATGGCAGCCGACTGGTTTATCCCATGGAAAAACAGGCAATGCGGTTCTTCAATATTCTGGCGAACAAATTTTTCGCGGCCGCCTTTTCATTTGTACTCGGCCAGCGTTTCAAGGACACCTTGTGCGGCACCAAGGTGCTTTCGCGTGCGCACTACAAACGCCTCGCGGCCGCGCGGGAATTCTTTGGAGATTTTGATCCTTTTGGAGATTTTGATCTTCTTTTTGGCGCCGCTCGAATGGGTCTAAAGATCGTTGAGATTCCCATCCATTACCATGAGAGAACATACGGAACGACCAACATTCAGCGCTGGCGCCACGGATTAATTCTGCTCCGCATGCTGATGTTTGCTGCACGACGAATGAAGTTTCTCGGGCATGAAACCTCGCATTCACAATAAACCGTAGCAGCTATCTCAGCATGAACGGCAGGCCCTGTTACTCATTCTGTTGCTCATATTCAGAGCCGCTTTTGCAGAGTAAGAGGAAGCGTAGGAAGTAAGAGACAATTATCCATGCAAGACCGGATTAGCAGAGAGATCCAACACGGACGTGTCCTGGCCAATAAGGGAGCCGAGGAAATCTGGAATTGGGAGAGTCCAGCGGGCAAATTGCGGTGGGCCCGGCGAGTGAAGATGCTCAGCAGCCATCTGAAGCCCGGGATGACTGTGCTCGAACTGGGATGTGGCACCGGCTACTTCACTCGGGAATTGGCGCGCTCGGGAGCGGATGTCGTTGCCATTGACATTTCACCCGAGCTCCTGGAAGTCGCGAGAGCTAATGACTCCGTGCCAAATATCCACTATCAAATCCAGAATGCCTATGCGTTAGGCTATTCTGACGCTGTGTTTGATTCTGTCGTGGGCAGTTCGGTTTTGCATCACCTCGAAATCGAAGAGGCGCTACGCGACATATACCGCGTGTTGAAGCCAGCAGGTACAATCTATTTTACAGAGCCGAACATGCTGAACCCACAGATCGCGATACAAAAGAACATTCCCTGGATTAAACGAAAGCTTGGCGACTCACCGGATGAGACGGCCTTCTTCCGCTGGGCACTCCGGCGGTTGCTCGAACAAACGGGCTATCATGGCGTTCGAATCGATCCGTTCGATTTTCTGCATCCAAAAACGCCGATTGCTCTGATCGACCGCGTGAACGTGCTCGGTCGGTTTCTCGAGAGCGTGCCTGTCATCTCGGAAATTGCGGGCTCGCTTTATATCCGTGCGATCAAATGAGCAGTGCGTCGACGGTCTTGCAGAGCCAGGAGACAAAAGACCGAGCCGAAACATTGCGTAACCGTGCGCGGCTCGGCGCCAACAAGAATCTTCTTTTTTGGTATCGCGAGCTTTACCGCGATCAATTCAGAGACCTTCCTAATCCGTCAACACTCTCAATACTCGAGGTAGGAAGTGGCACTTCGCCCCTGAAACAATTTTTTTCAAACATCATAACAAGCGACGTACTTGATCTTGACTATCTCGATCTTGTGTTTGACTGCCACGAGATCGACAAGCTGAATGCAATCAAAGACAACAGCATCGACGTCATTACGCTCACGAATGTGTTACATCATCTGAAAAGCCCAATTGCTTTTCTTAACCGTGCTGCTAGCAAATTGAAATCAGGCGGCAAAGTGATTGCGACGGAGCCTTTTTTTTCCGTGTTATCGACTCCCATCTTCAAGTATCTGCACCACGAACCGGTGGATTTCCGAATTCTCGAGCCCGAGTTAGGCGAAGTGCAAGGGCCGCTGGCATCAGCGAACATCGCGTTACCGTGGCTGATTTTCTTCCGGAGGCACGAATGGCTGCAACGATTGGACGGCACCTTCGATGTTGCGACTTTGTCCGTTAGGCTCTTCAGCGCCCTATCCTACATGGCCACCGGCGGAATCTCGCATCGGCTGCCGATCCCGCATTCTCTTTATCGGAGATTTTTTTCGACGGATCTCGCATTCAGCCGCCATTTTCCGCGCCTGTGCGCCTCCTTCTTCACAATAACTCTGGCGCGACGCTAAATGTCGGCTTCGCTCCTTCGTAGCATTGGAAATAAGGTTTACGAACACGGCTTTCCTATCTACCGCCTGTTTTATCGTGCTTTTAAAGCTTACACTGATTGCGCGGAGCGGCAGCTACTCCGGAAGATGTTGTTTCCAGGCGCGGTTGTTGTGGATGTGGGCGCTAACATTGGAATTTATTCGGAGTTTCTTTCCCACTGTGTTGGTCCGACCGGTCTGGTTCATTCCTTCGAACCATCGCCGGATAACTTCAGGCGATTGTCTGCTGCCACACATGATCTTTCAAACGTCCGACTCACTCAAGCTGCGGTTGGGGAGGCAAGCGGCGAGTGCAAGCTCTACGTTTCGGATAAGCTAAACGTCGATCATAGAGCGTACAAGGCTGATGGAGATTCACGCCGGGCCATTCCAAGTGAAATGATCGCGCTCGACGATTACTTCAAACCCGGCCAACGCGTTGATTTGATCAAGATAGATATTCAAGGATACGAGCTTCATGCGTTACACGGCGCCCAGCGCGTGCTACAGGAAAACCCGGACATCAACCTTTTGCTTGAGTTTTGGCCTGCTGGCTTGAAGCAGGCGGGCGTCGGATGGGAAGAACTTGTGGAGATGCTTCAGGGCTTAAATATGAATCTGACTCTGGTGAGAACCTGTGGTTTGGTTCCCTTCGATGCACATGATGTCCGAAATGATATCTCCTGGTATGTTAACCTTTTCGCCCATCGCAGCCCCGGCCAGATCCACAATTGGCCGGATTAATTGTGTAGCCACGTTTCACAGAGGATGTGATCAGGATTCCTAGGCAAAATCGTCTTAGCGATTATCGTCGAGTAAATGCGCACAATTGTCGTCACTGGATCCGCAGGATTAATTGGTTCGGAAACTATAAAGCGGTTCGCAAAAGAGGGAGCGCATGTTGTTGGAATCGACAACGACATGCGCACACAGTTCTTTGGCGCAGAAGCATCGACGAAGCAAATACGTGATGATCTGATCGCAAAGGTCCCTGGCTATGATCATTATGACCTCGACATTCGGGACGCTTCCGTAGTCGCAGACTTATTCAAACGTTATGGCGGAAAGATCGATGCGATTTGTACATACTGCATCACAACCATCGCATGATTAGGCGGCTCGCGACCCACAGATCGATTTTACGGTTAATGCAAACGGCACACTGAACTTGCTCGAAGCGGCGAGAAGATTTTCTCCTGAGGCGCCATTTAGGCGGGACTTGGGTGGATGGCCGCAAACGTACTGAAGAGCGATTGCGGGACAAACCTAGCTGGACGTCATCTGATCGGGGCAAGCGGTCGAAGCGTTTATGTACAAGCATTGCAATTACTGAGAGAGGAGTGTTTGGCCGAGATTAGCCAGCATCCCGGCAACCTGTCGCGGGGATGGTAGCGTCGGCGCAGCTGATTTTGATAATCCGCAGGCATTCTGACGACGAATGTCAAACCTTTAGCAAAAGGACACTGCCGGTTTTGCCAGCCGAAAACGCGGCTGGTTCCGCTGCGAACACGGCACGTGCGCTCAAGGCTTACTTGCGCTTCAGGGTTGCGATGAAGCATTACGCCGGTATTGACCTTCCTGACAAATGGCGACCTTTTCTCGCGATATGGTCTATGCGCCTTTGCGGACAGCGCGCCTTTACAATCTATTGCAAGAGTACGTGGGCGGTAGCCGGGACCGCGCAGATTTCGTAAGGACGCGTGTCGTTATCGGGCCTGACCAGAAAGTCGTGGATGCTGGTTGCGGCACTGGCAGTGCCTTGGAGTTTCTACCATCCGTCAACTACTTCGGATATGACCCTAATCCCGACTACATTCGCGTAGCGCGATCACGTTACGGAAGCCGCGCAGAATTTTTCTGTGGAAACGCCGGCAACCCGCAAGTTCGGCAGTTGGCGCAGGACGCAGACGTGTTTCTTTCCCTTGGCGTACTTCATCATCTCACTGACCAGCAGATCGGCGAAATATTGAACCTTGCGCGAGCCTGTCTGCGTCCCACGGGCTGTTTCGTTTTTTATGAGCCTTGCTTCAGCGCAAAGGATGACTGGGTTGGCCGGGTGTTCATGCGTCTGGATCGCGGTAGAAATATTAAAACCGATCAGGCGTGGCGAGCGTTGGTATCACAGTATTTTGAGACCGTAGAAGAGTTTATTCGCCGCCCTGTTTACTTGTTCCGCTATACGATTCAAGCCCTTATCGGCCGGAACCCGCGCCAATGGTGATTTTTGCGCCCTGGGCCAGATAATCGAGGAAAGAACGGGGATGAAAGTCATAGTCTCGTCGCGCCAAAGCATTGTTGTACGTTTTTGGCAGGACGAGCCGATCGATTTGATCGCGCTTGAACGGCAAGGGTAACCCGAGCGCCTTCGCGGCGCGTAGCATCCCGACCGGTACAGGCACTACAAAAAGAGGACGCACGGAACTGCGAAGCGCCTGGGCCATCTCCGTGGCGGCGCAGGAGCGCTCAGCGCAGAGAGTGTAAGTTTGCCCCGCAGGGTGTCGGCGAATTGTCGCCTCCGAAATAAACTGTGCGGCTTCCTGCACGCTGATCGGCGCAAACTTGATTGAACCGCCATGGCGAAAATCCGGCAGGACGCGCACTTTTCGCGCAAGTGCAATGAGCGCATCAATTCCCTCGCTATTGCCGGAACCGTAAATCTCTGCTGGGCGGATAATCGTATAATTCAGACCGCTATCGCGGATGGCTTCCTCGGCTAACCACTTGGATCTTCCGTAGGCTCCGGCATCTGGGTGCGCGCAAATTGTGCTGACATATGCAAAATGCTGCGAGGGCAGGCAGGCGCAGAGCAATTGCTTCGTCAAGTCTGTATTCACTCGAAAATACTCCGACGCATTATCTGAATGCGTCAGCGCGGCCATATGCAAAACCACCTGTACTCTCTGCAATGCCGCGGGGTTGCGAACGGTTTCCTCCAGCCCTCCGTGCAACCGTTCGAATTCCGCGTCCGGAATCTCCACTCTTCGCTGGTGCACCACTGCCACGACGCGGACTTGCGAGACCAGATTGCGCAGGACATGCTGACCGAGCGTTGAACTGCCGCCCGTAACGAAGACTGTATCCATCATTTGGTTTTGTTGGCTGGCGAAGGCGAGCGCCACCAGTAATCGATCATGTGGCGCATGAATTCCAAGACGGCGCCGGGCTTCACGAATGATTTCCTTGCTCCCAGTGAATGAAATTCAACCGGAATTTCGTAGACATGGAGATTTAGATTGATGCAGTTTAAGATTAACTCGGCGTCGATGAACCAGTCGTCGGAATGCAGCGTCATTCTTTTGTACGCCTCGCGTTTCATGATCTTTGGCTTTGAGTTTACGTCCCGCAGCCTGCTGGACCCGCGAAAGAAGAGGTGAAACAGCCAGTTGTAAACAGTCGAAATAAGCGTCCGATAAAAGCCATCCTGGCGCTGGACGCGATACGTCTTTACCATATCAAAATTGTCGCTTCTTATCTTCGCGAAACAGGAGAAAATTGCCTCGACGGGAAATTGGCCGTCACCGTCAATCACCCCGATATACTTGCCTCTGCAAGCATCTAATCCGCGGCGCATGTCCCATCCCATTGCTCCTTGTTTTGGCTCAGCCAGAACACGCACATGAGGCAACCGTTGGGCAAGCTGCTGGCAAGCTTCCGGGGTTCGATCATCGGAGCCTTGCCAAAAATTCGCGACGAGGATTACTTCCCATTCGAAGCGAAACAGCGACATTATCTTGTGAAGGTTCTCAACGAATGGAATGATTTCTTCCTCCGCACGATAACAAAGGACCGCGATGGAAAACTCGATGGGCGCTTCTACCATTCTCTCGGTGCAATCATCGCAGAGTCATCATCCCGGTCAATTGTGTCGAGCGCGGTATCGCCGCAGCGGATAAGATAATGGCCTGATGGAACAGAGCTACGCCCAGCACTATGCACTGCTCGAAGGGGAGCACTGGTGGTTTCGCGCACGCCGGGTAATACTCCGGGATTTGCTTGCCCAGTTTAAATGGCCGCAGCGGCCGAGAATTTTGGAAATTGGTGTCGGTCCCGGCTACAGCCTTCTCGAAGTTTACCCGCCGGATGCTTGTCTCGAAGGCGTTGAACCAGATCAGGGGCTTGCCAGACTGGCAGCAAAACGGGGTCCGGCGGCGGTTTTCCAAGCGCCCATCGATCAACTTCCCCCAGAAATTCAGGACCGATCTTATGATGGGATAACAATGTTCGATGTGCTCGAACATATTCAAGATGACGGAGACGCTCTGCAGATTGTACACCGAAAGTTACGGCCAGGTGGTCGAATAGTGTTGTCTGTGCCTGCTTACAACTGGCTTTGGGGACAGCAAGATGTCGTTAACCAGCACTGCCGACGGTACACTTTGCGCACTCTGCGAGACAAATTGCAAGCTGCCAATTTCGCTATCGAACGCATGACGTACTTCAACACGTTTCTGTTCCCACCGATCGCCGCTGTCCGGCTGGCAACGCGTGTCACTCGTCGCCAGCCCGCAGAAGAAGGAGACTTTACTTACGTCCGCAGGCCCTCAAACGCGGCTTTGTTTACCTTGTTTGCATCGGAACGGGTGTTCCTGAGGTACTTTGATTTTCCGTTTGGCGTTTCAGTCTTTGCAGCGGCTCTAAAAGAGTAGCACATGCATCAGGAGCCCTGATACTTGCGCCTGTGTTCGGAGGCGTGTTCTAAACCAACCAAGAAGCAAACCGCAACAGCTTAAAGGCCTGCCATCTGACAATGAGCCAAAGCCGCGACTCATCGCATGCTTCCGTAACCGGAGAGGCTCGAGCCGCGACTTCATGGCTTTCACCAGTGCTGGTCTTAGTCATTGTCTTTCTAATCATTAATCAAGCATTGGTAACTGGGGCGTGCGTTCAAATCTGGGACGCCTGCTCGTTCTATACTCCGGCACTCTCGCTTGTGGCCGACCATGCCCGTAAGGGTGAATTGCTTCGATGGGATCCTTGGCTGGCGGGCGGCACACCAGATTTCGCTGACCCGCAGGTCGGCGCCGCTTCGCCAATTGCAATAATTGTCGGCGCAATCGGCGGAGGAACTAGCGGAACTTTTCGGGCTTACTGGCTTTTGATATGGGTGTTGGGTCCCCTCGGTTTGCTCTTACTGGCGCGGCATCTTGGCGTGCCTCCGTGGGGTGCCTTCCTGGTTGCCTTAGGTTACGCCTTCTGTGGCTTCTACACCGCTCACGCTGAGCACACAACCGTTCTTTACTCATTTTCATTTGTGCCTTGGTTTATCTGGCGCTTTGACGTGGCCCTGGTCTCTCTTCGTTTCAAGCCGGCGGCTGAAGCAGGGGCACTTTGGGGGCTGTCCGCTCTGGGCGGTTATCCAGCTATCGTAATTCTGAGCGGAGGAATGATGTTCCTATGGGGACTCGGCCGCTGCTTTTGCGGCAGCAGTGAGATGATCCAGGTTCATATGCGACCAATTGGAGACCGACTCAAGTTCACGTTTTTCGCGTTGGTAGTCGCCTTCTGTATTGGAGTCGTGGTACTCGCACCAACCTATGTCGCGTTTTTCAGGGAAGGGCTCGGTTATACTGAAAGAGCGGGTGCCATGGCCCGTCGGGCGGCAATTGCAGCCACGCAAAACGCACTTCAGCCTGGGGCGCTTGCGACCTTTTCAAGCCCTTATCTTACCGCCCTCAAGTTCCCTAATTTGAATCCCAGCTTGTGGACAGGAAGTGATATTTCTGTCGCGGACGTCTACATCGGCGTTCTCCCTCTGATTCTGAGCTTACTCGCGATCTGGCAACGACCACAGTCAGGCTGGAGGTGGTGGCTAGTGGGAATTGTTGCTTTTTCGCTCGCGTGTGCGGTTGGTGACAGATTGCCGATCCGCGGCTGGCTCTACGACTACTGTCCTCCGACGAGATATTTCACGCATCCCGGTATGTTCCGGGCCTACGCCATTTTTTCGGCAGCTGTTCTTGCTCTCCTGGCTACGCGGGACCTCGCTGCGGCAGTTCCGAGGCCGGAAAATCGGATATGGCGCCGGTTGGTGTTGATCTCGTTAGCAATCAGCGTCGCAGCCGTGTGTGCCTACAGGTATGTTATTCATCACGTGGCTAACCTGGGTAACCAGCTTAGCCTTAGCAATTGGCATCTGGCCGTCACGTGGTTCGCAGCGGTTGGAGTTTCCCTGCTTTTGCTGTTGTGGCAAAGAGCGCGAAAATGGTTTGTGCTCTGGTTCCTCCCCTTGGCTATTTTAGACGCAGGGCTAACACTACGACTTTCCCAGACATTCGTGTGCGATAGCGGCCGAACACATTCGTTGCTGATGCGAGTTGATGCCGGCCACAAGGCGCGACTAACTCTAACCAATCTCCAGCGAGAACTAAAGCCGCCCCTGCCGGTGGGTGGCATTCATTCCAATAATACCGCCACCTTGCGGCTGGCCACTTTCTACAACGATTCCACTATGAAGAATCGTTTTCATCAGCGATTTGCGGATCATCCAGTGTTATTGAATTTGGGACTGGGCGCTGAGCGAATTTGGTTTGCACGCGATGCGGTAGCCACAGCTCCTTCTCAGTATGCCTTTGACGCTCTTGTAAAGCGAAGCGAACAATTGGGAGCACCAGTGCTCGTTGTACACTCGCGTTCACAAATGGCACAAGTCAGCCTTATCAGTTCATCCGCAGCTCCAGACGCAACCGCGCTTGCTTCTATCTCCCGGTTAGCAGCAGCTCAGAAAGTGCCGGCACAAGTTGTTAGTTACACGCCCAACAATTTAAAGATTAAGGTTTCCTGCCCTGTGGACGGCTGGGTTCTGGTGACTGATCGATGGGCTGCGGGATGGCGCGGCAAAGCGAATGGGAATCCAGTGGAAGTCTTTGGTGGAAACTTCATCTTTAGGGCTGTGCGGGTTCGTGCAGGGGAAAACACAATCCAATTTTATTATCCGCAGCCTCTGTATTTCGCGCTGCTTCTTCTTAGCTGGACCACTCTGGTGGCGGTATTTGCGCTGCCGCGATGGAGAAGCTGCAAAGGCTCACTGGCTAAATGAATCTGTCCTCACGGAGATGCAACCAAAAGGTTCTATTTTCCTACAACTCGGGACAGGGTCAAACGTTAGACGCAATCTTGGTCAACCTTAGTCGAGATAGCACCTCTGTGAGATTTAACCGCCGTGTTAGGATTCTGGACACGCCTGAGCACTCGGGAAGTTTGCAGTGTCGCGCTTGTGGTTGCACACTTTTCGGATAACTGCGAAAAGCCCAAGGACCAAAAGCGATACGGTCGTGACTCGATTTAATCCCATTAGAGCCCAAAACAGCGTGGGATGGTATTCAAATTCAACTCGATTTTTTCCAGCGCCCAGGAGCACACCAGTTTGCCACTCGTTGACGCGTAGAACCGGCTGCTTTTTGCCGTTCACCCGAACCTTCCACGCGGGCGTGAACCATTCGTTCAAAATCAAGAGAGAAGCCGAATCACATTCAACCTTCGAATAACTTCGATTTGGTTGATCGACGATCTTGAAGATATGTTCCTGAACAGACGACACCTGCGGACCACGCAAAAAAGCCTCAACTCTTTTGAAGTCGCGAGAAGTCACGTAAGCTTCTGAGAGATAATTAAAGCCTTTACCGATAACCTTTACAAATTCGGCTTCAGTGTTCGTGCGGCCTGCGACTCGATTCACTAACGTGAGCCGCCCCAGGGGCTGCGGATTCTCGTAAAGACGATAGCCTTCCGTTTCCAGAATCGGTTTTGCATTTGGATCGAGTGGCGAATCATTAGGACCGCATAACACATAACGCGCTCCCATCATCTCGCGAAGATGCGGGACATTCCTAAGCTTGCTGAAACGAACTTGATCATGTGGCTGTGGAGTCAGCTGATTGTAAAAACTTTTGATTTCATAGTAGCTCGCATTCATCGCCCAAAACGGAACAGGAAAGTTAGCGTCCCGGAAATCCACCCGGTAGTCCTTTGCATCGATCTTGTTGGCAAAATCGCGTATAACCCTATGACTAAGTAAATTGATCGGTTTATTAGAGTCTGATAATGAAACTGAAATCCCTCTTATCGGAATGACCACTGCAGCCAAGGAAACGAAGGCTGCGGCTGAAGCGATCTTTGCGGACCTTGGGAGCCTAAAGACCCTCCCCAGCAGAAACAGGCGTGGCGCAGATACCATCACCCAAGGGCCGCCTGAGCCCCGAAGGAACAGCTCAGGGTTAACTAGCTTTTTAGGAAGAAGCTCCCAAAGAATGACTATGGCAAAAGCTGCTGCCAACAAGGCTGGAACGATAAGCTGCCGAGGATTGCCACTCTCTTTATAGTGCCTGAGGTTCCGCGCCAAAAGAGTACAGCCAACTCCGCTTAGGAAGGAGATACCAATCACGAATAGAACAAGATAGCGTCCAGCTTCTCGAATCCGATTAAGGAGGGGAACACGGAAGTTCACGTAAGCGAGTCCCAAGTTGGTCCCAAACCCGGATAGCAACCCATACAAGGCGATGGCTCCAAATGCCACCGCTAATACGCGGAGAAAACGATCGAGCCGACGAAAGTAGATTACAGCCGATAGCGTTCCGATCACACCAAGCGGGCCGACGTACGGGCTGCCAACGACGTTCTGAATCCAAGTCGGTCTGATTAAAATACCTGCTGCTTGATCCAGCGTAAGCTGATGCAGGTTGAAATGCGCCCATGGAATACGCGCGTGTCCAATGACGGCGGCGCCGCCACCAATCGCCCTAATCATTTTGTCGGTGGCGAGGTACATTGGGACAACCGCGGCTCCGGCCAATCCAAATGCGATGCCAATGCATATCACCAGGGACCATGCTAGGCGCCAGAGGTCTGCAAAGCGTCGCTGGAGAGCAAACCATACTACGCCTGCTGCAAACAGTATCAGGCAACTCAGAGCGGCATGAATTACCGGTTGTGAAGCGCTCGCTAGCGCCAGCAGGCCAGCTGCAATAGAAAAGACAAGCATTCCACAGGCTTTTCCCGGAAATCGCAATAACAATACCCCGCCGGCAAGCACTAATGGCAACCATGCGTAGCTGGCTGTGATAGTGATCCAGCTGGCGTAGAGCTCCGTGTTCCGCGCCAGCATCCCGACCGATGCGCCAACGTATGCGGCCCATGGTGGAACGGTTGAGCATCGCAACAAAACATAAAGATTGACGTAAAAAACGAAAATGTGGAGTAACGTCAGATCCGTGAGCGTGTAAAGCGACGCCACTGGTCCCCCATAGTTGAGTAATCCAAAAAAATAAAACGGGTAGAGAATCGAGAAATGAGGGCTCTCGAACACTGGAAAACCCGTCCCAATATCCGGCAGGTAGTACGGGACATCGCCGGACGATGCCAAGCGTGAGATTTCTGAAAATATAGGCCCGTAGAGATGGACGTTATCTTTGAACGGCCCAAACAGAAGGTGTGATGCCAAGAATGGCGCGTAACGAAGCAAGAAGGTAATAACCAGCGCGAGAATGGCAAAGGCGTCCAAGCCGCAGAGATTGCGCAGAAATGCTGTCCTAGTCATCGACTCGAGATGTCAGTGTCGGCACCAATGGCAGCTGATCGCCAACGCCATTTCATCGACGCGCCCGGTCCACTTAGTGTTCAAAAGCTTTTCGACAATAGATGAAGCATTTCCCTGCCTCGCCAAAGGTGTCGAATGGAATCAGCATGCCGTTCGTGCTATGTGCGCGAAAATCGCGGACCGCGCGTATCTGTCCGTAGTCCGGATGGCCGTGGAATGCCCACATGTCGTCGAAGTAAAGCAACGCTCCCGAAACAATAAAGCGATCAAGCCAAAGTAGCGAGTCAAGTGTGGACGTGTAGTAATCGACATCGATAGTCACAACTGAGGGCGGAGAAGGTTTCACCTGTTCGATTAAGGCATCGGTTAAGGACTGTTTGAAATAGCCCTTGATGTACCTGACCGGTACGCGTTTGGCGAATGGGTGCGTGTCGATTTTTTGACGGATGGTATTGATGCTGTTGGCCATGGCACCTTTGCCCCAGGAGCTGTGCCGATCAGCGGGATGATCACTCGATGGCAAGCCTTCAAAACTATCAAATGCAAAGACGCGAAAATCGTCAGCATCAAGACCGTGTTTAAACGCCACTTGCTGGGCGGCGAGCATGAATGCTGCCAAGGTACCGCCCCATCCGATTCCAAATTCATAATAGGTCCCAAATGGTGAAGGCGCTCTATTTTTCATTTTAATCATTTTCTCCAAATATCCGGTGAACAGTCCAACGAGCGAACTGCGCGGATTTGTGAATATGGCGTCCATACTAATCGCTTCAGAGGACTTTGCCTGCACGCTCACCTGTAACACAAAACTGAACAGCCTTGGTCCAATTCACATTTGGCACACTAAACTAGCAGCGACACTCGCACGCAATGTCTCTCATCCGAAAAAAGCATATTGACTACATGGGATTCTTTCGGATGCTTCGAGACCCTGAGATTTGCGCACATGAACATTCTTGCTGCCGAGTTATTCGACAAAGCTGACTTTTACCGCAAACAATTTGAGACTGCGAAACCGTTTCGTCACGTCTTGATTACTCCATTTTTTGAACCGGCCATTGCTGAGGCGATGCTGGCCGAGTTTCCTGTTCCCCGCGAGAACGAAATGAGGAACGAATTTGGGAGAAAGAATCGCAAATTTGCCTGCCATGATGTTCGTTCAATCGGCCCAACCTATCGGCTCATAGACGACTACATTGCATCGCCTGAATTCGCCAAGATTATGCAGCGCATTACCGGGATTCAGGACCTGCTGTATGATCCGGAATATCATGGTGCTGGCACCCATGATAACCTTTCGGGGCAGGGAATGGATGCCCACGTTGATTTTAACTTGCACCGGACGACCGGATACCATCGCCGGTTCAACGCAATTATTTATCTGAACAAGGAATGGAAACAGGAATGGGGAGGAAATTTGGAACTTCACACGAATCCCTGGGACTTTGAAAATGATCAGATCAATTCCTATCCCCCGCTTTTCAATCACTGCGTTCTCTTTGAAACAAACGAGCACTCCTGGCATGGCTTTCAGAGGGTTCAAATGCCGGAGGGGCGTGAGTTGTCGCGTAAGTCTTTTACCATCTACATGTACACTAAGGATCGGGCGGCCGATGAAATCGCTCCCAAACACGGAACGATATATGTGCAGCCGGGTCCGCCGAAGCATTTCGAGGCCGGCTATATGCTCACTGCTGACGATATACAGGAGCTCAGGATAGCCTTTATACGGCGTAACGCTTATCTTCAGGGCATGTATCAACGTGAATCTCAATTGCTCACGCAGGTCGAGAAGCTGACAAAGGCGGTCGAGCATCTAAGAAAAATGCAGAAAGCTGGCCAGCAGGCACCGTCAAACGCAGCTCCGCTACCGCAAGCTAGCCGAACTCCAGAAACTGCACAGTCCAAAGCGTAGTCCTACTTGTTGCGCGCCGGCAATGGCGACGCATAACGACGCATCAGCAAATTCCTCTTCGCTTTAACCTGAGCTAGGACTATCGTCGCCGACGTGGTGACTTGGGTTGAAATAGTTTGTCGTTAGTAGTTTGGATCCAGAATGCTTTGAATAACTTTAGACAGGATTATGGTAATGCCTCAGCGCTAACGTCCCATAGCTATCCGCCACTGTCTTAGATACTCGGCAATTTTCTGTCGTCCAATGGGTGCCTCGCGCTAGCTATCGCTTCGCGGCCTTCCTGACAATGTCAACATTACTCATCCGCGCCAACTTTCGCGGCTGGCTGGGATCGCAGTGTAACGGCAATGACGAATACAAGTCGGCCACATCAAGTGTCGGGTTCTCTAGACTCCAATTACTTTCGTCACCGATTGAATCAGATTGGCGGTCGGCGTCGAATTAACCATGGGGGGTGCAGCCGTGTTTGGCGCGCTTGTAGATGAATGTTGCTTACCGGAATCGTGAGGTACATCGGGCCTGCTCATTTCGCACGAGAACTCGGCACTGGCGAATCAAAATGTTTTAGGCGATAAAAGCGAACTGCCAATGGAACCTGTATCCGGGAACACAGTCCTGATCATCGAGGATGAACGTGATGTGGTCGATCTTCTTGCGCTCAATTTGCGCAAGGCCGGTTTTACGACCTCGACTGCGATCGATGGCGCTGCCGGACTGGAGAAAGCGCGCAACGAAAAGCCAGCGTTCATTATTCTCGATCTCATGCTGCCTAAGATGCCCGGGCTGGAAGTTTGCAAAATTCTGAAAAGCGATCCAGGGATGCGCCAGGTCCCAATCATGATGCTCACGGCGAAAGCTGAAGAAATTGACCGGATAGTCGGTTTGGAATTTGGTGCGGACGATTACGTAACGAAACCTTTTAGTCCGCGGGAAGTGGTCTTACGCGTTAGAGCGATCATGCGCCGTGGCGAGGCGAAACCGGAGGAGGAACGTTTGACAGCCGGCCCGATTACAATTGATCCGGCGCGCCACGAGGTTTTCGTCAATAAGAAACGCATCGAACTCACGAGCCTCGAATTTAAACTCTTACGCACGTTGATGCAGCGACGCGGCCGCGTCCAGTCGCGCGATCGTTTGCTCAATGACGTCTGGGGCTACGAAAGTGTCATTGACACGCGCACAGTGGATACCCATGTGCGTCGCCTGCGCAAAAAACTTGGCAAAGCCGCCGATGTGATTGAAAGCGTACGCGGGTTCGGCTATCGACTGAGAGAAAACTAAGGCCAGATGTATTGGCTCATCCTGGGTGTACTCTGCGTCTTGTTCGCAGTGACAGCGCTGTTTCTCTGGCAAAAATGGGCCGGGCCCTGGTCACAGATTGAGCAGCTCGTCTCGCAAATAGCCCGCGGTGAACGCCCGTCCACATTCCTGGTAAACGGAGGAGCGGATCCGCGCCGAATAGGTCTCAAGTTGGAGAACATTTTTGCGCGCCAGCAGGAACTCGAACGCCAGATCGCCAGCCGCGAATCCGGCACGCAAACGATTCTCGGCGCAATGGAGGATGGGCTGCTGGTAGTTGACGCGCGCAGCCACGTTGCGCTTGTGAATCCCACATTCGAAAAACTATTCGAATTGCCCGATCCAGCAGTGGGCGTTCCTTTGGTCGAGGCCGTCCGTCACGCAACGTTGGATCAACTCGTTGCGCAAACGCTGCTCACCGGCGAAGCAATGCGAAGTGAGTTGAGCCTGGTCGATTCGCGAGCCCACAGCGAGCGGCATATCGAAGTCAACGCCGTTCCAATCAAGAGGGCTGAGGATGAAGCGACCGGGGCGGTTGTGCTCTTCCATGATATCACGGAATTGAAGCGGCTGGATCAAATCCGGAGGGACTTTGTGGCGAATGTTTCGCACGAGCTGCGAACGCCGTTGTCGATTTTACGCGGCTACATCGAAACGTTGCTCGATGAGCCGGAGACGTCAGGAGAGGAACTTGGAAGGATTCTTTTGATCATGGAACGGCATTCCAAACGGCTCCGGCAGTTGGTTGATGATCTGCTAAGTCTTGCCCAGTTGGAATCGTCCCACGCAAACCTGGAGCTCAGCATCGTAAGGGTGGACGACTTGTTCAACAACGTCATCCGTGATTGGAAAGAAAAACTCGCCGCAAAGAATCTGAAAGTGACTATCGATCTCCCGTCAGAAACGTTGACGCTTCGTGCCGATGGGACGCGCTTAGAGGAAGTGCTCCACAACCTGCTGGATAACGCGATGAAATTTTCACGCGAGAACGGGCAGATCCAGCTACGAGCGGCGCGGCGCGGCTCCGACATCGTACTGAGCGTGACCGATAATGGACTTGGGATCAGCAAGGAGCATTTGCCGCGAATTTTCGAGCGCTTTTATCGTGCTGACAAAGCTCGCAGTCGCGAACTGGGAGGTACCGGTTTGGGACTGGCGATTGTGAAACATATTGCGCAACTCCATGGTGGCCGGGTGGAAGCAGAGAGTGAGGTTGGCCAAGGCACCACGATCCGGGTGATTCTGCCGGTGAAATGACGAATGACGAATGCCTAATGACGAAGGAAGGACAAAATCCGAACGAGGAAAAGCGCTCGGGGAATTGGGTTTCGTCATTTAAACATTCCGATTTGTTTCGTCATTCGTGTTTCGTGATTTTGTTCCTGTCACACAAAAGTAACACTAAAAATTTTGACGCTCCGGCGCGCGCTACGGCAGGCTGCTGCCTCTATGAAATCTTCCAATTTTGCTCGCAAAATTTTAGCGACAGTGCTGTTAGCCGGAATCAGTGCGACCGCCTCGGCGCAGATGATGATTAACGGTGCAGGCGCAACTTTTCCGTATCCCATTTATTCAAAATGGTTCGATGAGTACGCGAAAGTCGATCCCTCGGTCAGGTTTAATTATCAATCCATCGGATCGGGTGGAGGCCAAAAACAGATCCTCGCCCAAACTGTCGATTTCGGTGCGTCGGATGGCCCGATGAGCGACGAGAACCTTGGAAAAGCGCCAGGGAAGATTCTCCATATTCCGACAGTCGCCGGTGCAGTGGTGCTGACGTACAATTTGACGGGCAATCCGAGCCTGAAACTCGATGCGGATACCATTGCCGGAATCTATCTTGGCCAGATAAAAAAATGGAGTGATCCGAAGCTAACGGCGTTAAACCCTGGCACAAAATTGCCCGATCAAGAGATCATCGTCATACACCGATCGGATGGCAGTGGAACCACATTCATCTTTACCGATTACCTTGCCAAAGTAAGCGGCGAATGGAAGGAAAAAGTCGGCAATAATACTTCTGTTAATTGGCCGGCTGGTATCGGCGGCAAAGGAAACGAGGGCGTGTCGGGACAGGTAAAGCAAACGCCGGGGGCGATCGGCTATGTGGAGCTGATTTACGCGACACAGAACAAGATGCCGTACGCAGAGGTGAAAAATTCCGCAGGCCAATTCGTGAAACCGACGATTGATTCGGTGACCGCTGCGATCGCAACGGCCAATATCCCGGATGATTTTCGGTTCTCTATGACGAATGCCCCCGGAAAGGATGCTTATCCAATCTGCGGCGCGACGTGGCTGCTGGTGTACGAACAGCAAAAAGATGCGGCCAAAGGAAAGAAGCTGGTGGAATTTCTGAAATGGGCCGCGAAAGACGGCGAGAAAATGGCCACGGATCTCGACTATGCGCCATTGCCGGAGACTCTTCAGCAGCGTGTCCTGAAACGGATCGACGAGATCAAGATGTAACCGAGGGGTGTACCGCAGCGGCCTGCCGCTGCTAATCAAAGTATTAAGTTTTTATGGCTGTGGCCGCATCGATAGCGGTGGAAGAGCGCTCTGTCCAAGCACGCATGGCGTCTCCATCCCGCTTTGGGGATAAGGCATTCGAGTGGCTTACGCTCGCGATGGCACTGGCCGTGGTGGTGCTGATTGTCCTGATTGGTTGGCAGCTCTGGATTGGGTCTTCGGTCGCTATCAAGAAATTCGGTTTTCATTTCCTCGTCACATCAACCTGGGACCCAGTCGCGGAGCAATTCGGGGCGCTGCCCTTCATTTACGGAACGCTGGTTTCTTCGCTCATCGCACTGCTGATTGCGGTCCCATTGAGCATCGCAACGGCGGCCTACCTGACAGAACTCGCGCCGCTTTGGATTCGGCAGCCGCTCGTGTCTTTGATCGAAATGCTGGCGGCAATTCCGAGTGTCATCCTCGGACTCTGGGGCATTTTCGTAATGATTCCGTGGTTGCGCGATTATCCCTTCCCATGGCTCAAACGATTGTTCGGTTGGACGCCGTTCTTCAGTGGCCCGATCTACGGGCCCAGCATACTCGCCGGCGGCATTATTATTGCCGTAATGATTCTGCCGATCATCACTTCGGTCTCGCGCGAGATTTTGCGCAGTGTACCGGATTTGCAACGGGAAGCCGCCTACGGTCTCGGCGCGACCCGCTGGGAGGCGACCCGCATCGCAGTACTAAGTTATGCCAAGAAAGGGTTGTTCGGCGCAGTGATTCTTGGTTTAGGACGCGCTCTTGGCGAAACGATGGCCGTAACGATGGTGATTGGCAATACACCGCAGATCGCCGCATCGCTCTTTAAGCCGGGATATACCCTGGCCAGCGTGCTCGCCAATGAATTCACCGAAGCGACGACCGATATGTATCTTCAGGCGTTGTTCGAAATTGGGCTGGTTCTTTTTGGAATAACAATTTTGGTGAACCTCCTCGCCCAATTGCTGTTGCGGACCATTGCCACCACATCAGCGACACGCGCGGTGCAGTAGCCATGCAGACGAGACGGTCAGACAACCACGGGTGGCGCAAATTCAAAAGCGCACTGGCGTCAGTAGTCGCTTTTGTTTCCGCAGTCCTTGTGATTACCCCGCTGGCTCTGGTGTTCTTTCACCTTGTCGTCAACGGCGCCAGCTCGGTGAACTGGGACTTTTTTACGAAACTGCCAGCGCCGGTTGGAGCCATTGGCGGCGGCATGGCGAATGCAATTGTCGGCTCGCTCGAATTGCTCGCTCTTGCTGGCGCAATCGGAATACCGATCGGCGTGTTGGGTGGAGTTTACCTGGCGGAATACGGGTCGGCGCGGATCAACTCCGGTCTGCGCTTTCTGGCCGACGTGCTCAACGGCGTTCCATCGATCACCTGGGGCGTTGTGGTCTACGGTATGGTGGTGCTGCGCTTCAAAGGCTTCTCAACCTACGCTGGTGGCCTCGCATTGGGCCTGATCATGATTCCGCTGATCCTGCGCACGACGGAGGAAGTTATTCTTCTTGTGCCAAATGGCTATCGCGAAGCCTCGCTCGCGCTTGGCGTTAGCCGGTGGAAAACAATCGTCCACATCGTGATGAAAACGGCATCCAAAGGGATCATCACCGGGATTCTCCTTGCTCTTGCTCGCGTGGGTGGCGAGACAGCCCCGCTCCTTTTTACCGCTTTTGGTAATCGTTTTTGGAATCATAGCCTCAGTCAGCCCATCGCCGCACTGCCGTTACAGATTTTTACCTATGCCATTTCCCCGTATGACGACTGGCATCGCCAGGCTTGGGCCGGCGCACTTGTCCTCGTCACCGGAATTTTCTGCGTTAATGTGCTTGTAAGAATCCTGACTCGCGGACGCGGCGCGTCAGTCGTGTAGCGTCCTAAAATGCTTAACGTCATAATGCCAACACCAGAGCGAACTGTTATGGAGCGTGTCGAACAGAAGTCCGAGTCGCCATCTCCGCCAGAGGAGACTACGCCGGCGCGGACCTTTGAGGTAAAAAATCTCTCAATCTGGTACGGCGAGAAGCGTGCCATTGATAATGTGACAATGGATGTCGCATCAAATGCTGTGACTGCGATCATCGGGCCGAGCGGTTGTGGCAAATCAACTTTCCTCCGCGCTCTCAACCGCATGCACGAGCTGACGCCAAAGACGCGTATGGAAGGCACAGTTCTCTTGCACGACGAAGATCTCTATTCGAGCACGGTCGATGCCGCGATTGTTCGGCGCCGAGTTGGCATGATCTTCCAGAAATCGAATCCGTTTCCAACGATGACGATTGGCGAAAATGTCATCGTCGGCTTGCGATTGAACGGAGTGCGCAATCAAAAATTTCTCAATGAACGGCTCGAAAAATCCCTGCGCATGGCTGCTTTGTGGGACGAGGTCAAAGACGATTTGCACAAGCCGGGCACAAGCCTCTCAGGCGGGCAACAGCAGAGACTCTGCATCGCACGCGCGCTCGCTGTGGAGCCGGAAGTGATTCTAATGGATGAGCCTTGTTCGGCGCTGGATCCGATCGCCACGGCGAAGATCGAGGAATTGATTTACGAACTCAAAGCTAAATACACAATCGTAACAGTGACACATAACATGCAGCAGGCCGGCCGGATTTCGGATTACACGGCTTTCTTTTACCTTGGCCGGCTGATTGAGTTTGGGCCGACGACCAGGATTTTCACAAATCCAACCGAAAAACAGACGGAGGATTACATCACGGGCCGATTTGGATAATGAGCAGGAGTAAGAACAAGAATGAGAAATGAGGGCAAGACGAAACTATGATCGCGCCAAGACATATTCTAGGTACATTTGATGAAGCGCTGGCGGCGCTGCGCAACAACGTGCTCATGATGGCTGGTCTGACTGAGCGCAGCCTGGAGCGGGCAATGAAGGGCTTGGTCGATCGCAATGACGATCTTTGTGCAAACGCAATTGCCGATGATGAAGAGATCGATCAGCTGGAAAAGCAGATCGATAAGGATGGTGTTGACATTTTGTTGCGCTTTCAGCCCGTTGCGTCCGACCTGCGCCGCGTAGTCTCCGCAATGAAACTGTCTTCCAACCTGGAGCGCATGGCCGACCAGGCGACGACGATTGCGCGACGCGCGCGGAAGTTAAATCGGCATCCGCCTCTGCCCGAAGTCGAGTTGATCCGGCCAATGTACGACCACGCAATGTCGATGTTTAAGGACAGCGTGGATGCCTTCGCCCGCGAGGACGTCGAGCTCGGGCGAGCGGTGGTTCCGCGTGATCAAGGACTGGATGACCTGAACCGCCTGGCCAGCCACAAGCTAGTCGAGCGCATGGCGCAGGATCCGGATCAATTGCGTGGCTACTTGAATCTAATTTTTATTGGCCGCTGTCTGGAACGTGTTGGCGATCACGCTACCAACATTGCCGAGGACGCTGTTTACGCGGCCGCTGCTGAGGATATCCGGCATCAATCCCTCGCTTCGGCAACGTGAGGGACCATTGGCGGACGTAGCTGGTCTTGCCTAATTTTCCAAGCAGTGGTTGCTTGAATGATACGGGCAACCAAGAGTGGCGTGGGCATTTGACCTGCCGGGCAGGTGAGGCGCGTGCGCCAATCTTGAGTCGCCAATTCACCACGATGTAAGATGCTTACAACAGTCGCCAAAACTAGTATTGCCCCGGAGCCTTCTCCCAAGGTTGAGCTGCTCCGGAAGGATCTTCCTCAAGAAGAGCGCCTTTCGGCTCCTGAAAATTTTATCAATCGCGAGCTGAGCTGGCTCGAGTTCAACCGGCGCGTTCTCGAGGAAGCGCAGGACCCCACTCAACCCTTGATCGAGCGAGTGAAGTTCCTAACCATTTTCAGCTCTAACCTGGATGAGTTTTTCGAGATTCGGGTAGCCGGGATCAAGCAGCAAATTAAAAGCGAAACGAGCGACATCGGGCCGGACGGTCTAAGTCCGACCGACACATTCGGTCGTATCCAGAAAACCGTGCGCGAACTCGTGGCGACGCAATGCGCACTGTGGAAAAATGAATTGCTGCCCGAACTTGCGAAAAACGGGATTTACGTGCGCGAAATGGCGGAGCTGTCGGCAAAACGCGCCGCATGGGCGCATCGTTATTTTCAGCAGGAAGTTCTTCCCATGCTCACCCCCTTGGCTGTCGATGCCAGCCATCCTTTCCCGCATCTTTTGAACCGAAGCCACAACCTTCTGGTGCGGGCAAAATTGCAGCGAGGTGGCGAGCCGCTGCATGCCATCGTGCAGGTACCGAGGGCGGTATCGCGTCTGATCGCGCTGCCGCGTGGCAAGAGCGCGGACGAGCCGTGGGAATACATTTATCTTGCTTCGCTTATCAAACAGCACATCGGCGAACTGTTTCCCGGCTTGATCCTGGATGAGGTTCATGCGTTTCGCGTCACGCGTAACAGCGACCTGTATATCGACGAGGAAGAAGCGGAAAATTTGCTGCGCACCATCGAGCAGGAGCTGCGGCGTTCGAGTCGAGGCAACGCTGTTCGGCTCGAAGTAGAGGCCGATTGCCCAAAAGATATTTTGGAATTGCTGTTGAGGTTCTTCGACCTGACAGAGGCGGACGCTTACAAGCTCGATGGCCCACTTTCGATGACGCATCTCATGCCGCTCGTGACAAACGATGCGTTTGCGAAGCTGAAGGACCGGCCCTTTCAGCCGGCGCGCGATCCAGCGCTTCCGCCGCACGTCGATTTTTTCGAGGTTTTGCGGCGCCAGGATGTGCTGCTTCATCATCCTTACGACAGCTTCGATCAAATTGTCGAGCTGATCGAGGCGGCTGCGCAAGATCCGCAGGTATTGGCGATCAAAATTACGCTCTACCGAACAAGCGGTGATTCGGCTATTGTCGAAGCGCTCATCGATGCAGCCAATGCCGGAAAACAGGTCACGGCTATTGTTGAGCTGCGCGCGCGCTTTGATGAGGCGAGCAATATTCAGTGGGCCCGGCGGCTGGAGGAAGCCGGCGCGCATGTCATCTATGGCGTGGTGGGCCTCAAAACGCATTGCAAGGCGCTGCTGATCGTTCGGCGCGATGCAGACCAACTCCGGCGCTATGTCCAGCTGGGCACTGGCAACTATCATCCGCGCACAGCGCGTATTTACACCGACTTTAGTTTGCTCACCAGTGAACCGAAATTGACGGAGGAAGTAGCAATCGTTTTCAACACCCTGACCGGCCTGGCCGGTTATCCAGGGCTGAAAAAAATAATGGTCGCGCCATTTGATATGCACAGCCGCCTCACCCGATTGATTGAGCGCGAGCGCGATCATGCCCGAGCAGGCAAACCGGCTCGCATCGTTGCGAAATTGAACGCGCTGGTCGATCACGAGACCATTGAGAAACTATACGAAGCTTCGTGCGCGGATGTGACCATCGATTTGATCGTCCGGGGCATCTGTTGCTTGCGGCCAAAAATGCCCGGCTTGAGCGACAATATCCGCGTCATCAGTATTGTGGGTCGCTTTCTTGAGCACAGCCGGATTTTCTATTTTGAGAATGCCGGCCAACCCAAAGTGTTCCTTTCCAGCGCGGATTGGATGCCGCGTAATTTTTACCGGCGCATCGAACTGGCATTCCCTGTTGAGAACCCGGGACTGCGCGATCAGATCATCAACGAAGTGCTTCCGAGTTTTTTACACGATCGTGTCAAGGCGCGGGAGTTGCAGCCCGATGGAGAGTACCGCCGTTTGAAGCCCGAAGGATCAGAGCCGCGTGCCCAGGCGCAATGGCATTTCCGTGAAGCATCTCGCGAGCGCGCAAGGAAAATGAGCGGATCGAAGAAGAAATTGCGTGCGGCCAAGTTAACTCCGATCACCGTCGCCACTGACAGCCCTGTTACCCCGAATCCGGAGGCTGAAAGCGCTCAGAAATCGGGACGCTCGGCTATGCCAGAGTCCGGCTCATCGGCCTCGGCTACTACCCAAAAGAAATCTTGAAGAAAAAAATCCTCGTTATCGACGTCGGCGGCTCAAACGTGAAGCTGATGATCTCGCGCGCGGTGAGGAGAAAATTCAAGTCGGGGCGGAAGTTGACGCCGCGCGGCATGGTGGACCAAATCAAACCGCTGGTAGCCGATTGGGAATTCGACGCCGTCTCACTTGGATTTCCTTCCCCTGTGCGCAACGGTAAGATCGTAAGCGAACCGAAACATCTGGGTAAGGGTTGGGTAGGATTCAACTTCGAGAAAGCACTGGGCAAACCAGTGCGCATCATCAACGACGCCGCCATGCAGGCGCTCGGCAGCTATCATGGTCGCCGGATGCTCTTTCTCGGACTCGGGACAGGACTTGGGTCAGCTCTGGTTTGGGACAGCTACGTCCTCTCTCTCGAACTAGGCGACTTGCCTTATCGCAATGGCAGCATCATTGAGGATTACCTTGGCGAAGCCGGCCAGACACGGCTTGGCGAGAAAGCCTGGCAGCGCGATGTTCAGCACGCCTTGGTACAATTAAAGAAATCACTCATTGCCGATTATGTCGTG
>WNFX01000913.1_pt1 | contig 47782 bp, 43 predicted proteins | sample 5400111 | NCBI WGS metagenome assembly WNFX01 (sample SAMN13153363, study PRJNA577476) | soil metagenome | isolation source: 40 cm soil or saprolite under grassland replicate 1 | place: USA:California | collected 2016-06-15
ACAGATCACGAACATACCTCACGAACTGATCGCCACGATCGAACTCGTTGAGGAACATGCCAAAACTGGTGAAACCGGGCGAGAAGAGCAGGATATCGCCGGGACGCGTCAGGGCGACGGCGACATTCAGCGCCCCGGTCAGATCGGCGAAGACGCCGCGCAGCGGATTGGGCGCATCCTGGCGCTGTGCCTCCTCCTCGATCGCTGGAACGAGTTCGTCGGTACCGCTGCCAGATAGGAGCACAACATCCCGGCAGCGCTGCACAATCACAGCGGGCCAGCGCTCCAGTGGCAGATGCTTGGTGTTGCCACCGGCCACCAGCACAATTGGTCGCTCGAATGCCTCCAGAGCGACGCGCCCCGCGACCGGCGTGGTGCTGGCGCTATCATTGATATAAAGTACACCATGCCGGTCGCACACCTCTTCCAGGCGATGCGCGATGCTCCCAAAGCGCCGCACCGTCTCCGCGATACTATTGTCCGACACGCCGAGCAGGCGCGCCGTCGTCGTGGCAAGCAGGATATTCTCTAGATTGTGCCTGCCAGCAAGCGGTGTGTCTGTGAAGATAAACGGATTGATAGCACCAGAACCACGCGCGAAGCTGCCGCCCAGCTCGATGCTCGTAAACCATGTCTCTCCAGGCGCCTCCTCGCCGAAGCGGCGCGTCCAGGGATTGTCGTAGTTAAAGATCGCCAGACCTTGCGGGGATTGGTGGCGAAAGATATTCGCCTTCGCCGCGGCATAGTCCTCCATCCCATTGTAGGTATTGAGGTGGTCGGGATAGATATTCGTCATCACAGCGACTGAGGGACTGATGGCGTGAGACGCCAGGCCTTCCAGTTGCCAGCTTGAAAGCTCCAATACCACCAGTGTGCGCTCCGTGATCTGCGGGAGGAGCGAGAGGGTTTCGACGCCGGCCACATTGCCGCCCAGGACGGTGGGCGCGCCGCTGGCAACGAGAATCTTGTACAGCAGACAGCTCGTCGTCGTCTTGCCGCGCGTGCCCGTGATGCCGATGATGCGACCAGGACAGGCCATAAAGAAGAGCGCGCTCTCCATCTCCACGCGCGCGCCATGCTCCTGCGCCAGGAGGAGATAGGGCGAGGAACGGGAGACGCCAGGGTTACGAATCACCACATCGGCCCACAGAAAATCCTCGTCGCGATGCCGGCCCAGCACGAATTCGATGGGTAGGCCGGAGAGCGCCTGTACGCTCGGCGCCAGCACTTCAGGAGATTTCATATCGGTCACGCGCACAAGCGCACCCTGCTGGACCACGTAACGCGCAGCCGCCATGCCCGAGCCCTGCAAACCCAGGCCCATTACCAGTACACGCTTCCCACGCAGATTCATAGAACCGTCCTCTATTCCAGACGCACGCAGCATCTCATATTTTCGTTGCCATGATAACAGATCGGCCTTAAGGATACAAATCTGCATCCTCGGGCCTTCTGGCGCGCTATTGAGAAAAGTAATGTTTTCCTTGAGCAAATCTTTAGCTCTTTCCTCATTCTCTTGAGCCACCATTGACGAATCGCATGCGATGCTACAATAAGTAATGACTGGCTTCCGGTAAAACCCTGAAAGCGAAGGAAGGCAACAAGGATGTGCCTGCCTGTGTTATGAAGAAAACATGTATTGATACTATGCACCGCGTATACTAACCTCAACGAGCGTAGATACACGGACAGGAGGAACCCTTTCATGGATCCAACAGAGGAGATACCACCTCAAAGCTCTCTGGACAACAATCGATATTATAAAGAAGCGCCTGCCGTTGTTGATGAGGAAGATCCGAGCGTTTTGATGCGCACAGAGGTACGCCAGGGCAGCCGGCTCGGAGATGTCCGCGTGCGCCTGGTGCGTCCCTCGCACTCGATGTTCCGCCGTCTCGATACAGGTTTGCTGGAAGCTACCGAAGCCACGCAGAATGCGCGCACGCCCTGGGAACGCGTTACGCGACTCGCCAAGCGGATTCTGATCGGCGCGCCTATCGCCACGGCGCAGGCGGAGCATGAGCGCCTCACCAAATTCAAAGCGCTGGCAGTGTTCTCGTCCGATGCCATCTCTTCCGTTGCCTACGCGACGGAGGCGATTCTGGTCACGCTAATTGCCTCCGGCTCGGCCAATCTAGACTACACCCTGCTCATCTGCTTCGCCATCGTCGCATTGCTGACCGTCGTCGTTATCTCCTATCGGCAAACGATCCCCGCCTATCCAAACGGTGGAGGCTCCTATATCGTCGCTAAGGACAATCTGGGCACGATGCCGGGACTGACGGCGGCTGCCTCGTTGATGATCGACTATGTGCTGACGGTTTCCGTCAGCATCTCCGCTGGCGTCCAGGCGCTCGCGACACTTTTCCCGTCTCTGGGACCCGATGTCGTGCTCATCGATGTTATCCTGGTCATCATCATCACCGTCGTGAATCTGCGTGGCGTGCGCGAATCAGGCTCGGTCTTTGCTATACCAACGTATATATTTGTCGGCAGCGCCCTGCTGCTCATCCTCGTCGGCTCCATCAAAGTCTTTCTGATCCAGCATCAGGGACTTATTGGACACTTTCAGCCGGTAGCAGCGATAGAACCGCTCGGCATCTTCCTCATTCTGAGATCGTTTGCGGCTGGCTGTGCCGCCATGACGGGCACCGAGGCCATTTCTAACGGTATACCGCTGGCTGGTCTTCATGTACCCGATCTTCCAGATAGCAACGCTTTTGATCCTGACGCTGGCCGCCAATACCAGTTACTCCGACTTTCCGCGCCTGGCCTCTCTGCTGGCCCGCGACCACTTCCTGCCGCACCAGTTCGCCTTTCGTGGCGACCGTCTGGCGTTCTCAACGGGGATCATCTCCCTGGCCATCCTGGCAAGCCTGCTCCTGGTCATCTTCAAAGGCGACACGACGAAGCTTATCAACCTGTATGCAGTGGGCGTCTTCATGTCGTTCACCCTCTCGCAGAGCGGCATGGTGCGTCACTGGTGGCACCTGCGCAAGGAGCATCCGGGCTGGCAGCGCAGCATTATCATTAACGGCCTGGGCGCGTTAACGACGCTGCTGGTCGCCCTGGTCATCGCCATCACCAAGTTCACTGAGGGCGCGTGGGTCGTCGTATTTCTCATCCCAATGCTCATTCTGATGTTCGTGGGCATCAGCCGCCACTACCACCACGTAGAGCGCGAGCGCACGACGGTCCTGCCCATCTCGCCGAAGGATATCCATCATCTCCTGATCGTGCCCGTACGGAAGTTGAACGCAGCATCACAACAGAGCATCGCCTACGCGCGTTCGATCTCGCCGCACGTCACAGCGGTCCATATCAATACCGACGCGGAGGAGACCGCCGATTTGCAGGAGCAGTGGAAGAGGTGGCAGGAGGGACTGACGGAACAGGAACAGGTACCCCTGGACATTATCGACCCGGTGCGCCATTCCCGCGTGCGCTCCCTGCTCCACTACATCAACACGCACCAGCAGGCCGACAAGACATTGACGGTGTTGCTGTCGGAATCGACCAGGAAATCGGTACTCGGGCGCCTGTTCAGCGATCCAGGCTCGCTGAGCCTGAAGTTCGCACTCTTCTTCCGGCCAGAGATCGTGGTGACGAACATACCCGGCTATGGGGAAAAGAGCACCATACCCCTGCGCCCACGCGATATCAAGCATCGCTTCATCGTGCCAGTCGCCGAACTTGACCGCGCCTCGGTGCAGAGCCTGGCGTATGCGCGCTCCATCGCTCCGCGCGTCGCAGCCCTGCACGTCGCCATCGATCCTCACGATGTAGAGATCGCTCGCTCCTGCGTCCTCTGCTCGCCTATATCGAGACGATGCGCGAACTCCATCCTGAGGAGACATTGACCGTCATTCTGCCCGAGTTTGTGGTCGCGCACTGGTGGGAATATCTTCTACACAACCAGACGGCGCTGCAACTAAAGTCAGCGTTTGCCTCTATACCCGGACTGGTTGTGACTGATATCCCCCAACATCTTGTGAAACGACAGTAGGGATGGAGCTTGCCTCCATCCGGTTGGTTTCTCGAGAACGCTACTGCCAGGCCTGATCGTGCTTGCCGAGGCGGATGGGGGCAAGTAGTAGGCCCCTACCATGTTTCGAGTCGATGGGAACCGACCCCTTTTCCCACAGGTTCCCCCACGAGTTTATTGTAGACGCGCAGGTAGCCCTCCGCCATTGAGCGGGCGGAAAAATGCTCCTCGACATGAGCGCGCGTCAGTTGGCGATCGATGGCCGTGAGCTGCGGGATGCGTTCCACCATCTCATCCAGCGTATCGACGAGAAAGCCCGTCTTGCCATCAACGATCAGTTCTGGCGCAGCGCCGCGCGCAAAGGAGATGACCGGGCAGCCCAGCGCCATCGCCTCGATCATCACCATGCCGAAAGGCTCCTCCCACTCGATGGGGTTGAGAAAACCATAAGCGCGGCTCAATAGAGAGATCTCCACCCCTGGAACTATTGAATGATGCGCGGGTAAAGCGCGGCCCCGATGAGGACGAGCACCGTTGTGATCGACAGCAGCACCAGTGCATCGATGCCCAGGCTGCCCAGGTCGATCGTCGCGTTCGACAGCATCAACATGCGTATGCCATCGACCACGTAGGTCAGCGGATTGATGCGCGCAATCACCTGCAGCCAGCGCGGCATGATTGCAATCGGATAGATCGCATTGCTGGCGAAAAAGAGCGGCATCGTCAACACCTGCCCAATGCCCATCACGCGGTCACGTGTCTTCAACAAGCAAGCGATGATCATTGAGAAGGTAGAGAAGCAGGCCGCTCCCATCATCACGAGGATAACCACGCCCAGGATAGCGAGCGGATTCGGATTCATACGCACGCCCAGGATCAGGGCGAGCAGATAGATGATCACCGCCTGCGGCAGGGAGCGAACGCCCGCCGACAGCGCCTTCCCCAGCACAATGGTGGCGCGAGGAATAGGGCTGGCCAGGTATTTGTGGATCACGCCCAGGTCGCGCTCCCAGATAATGGCGATGCCGTAGAAGATCGAGATGAACAGCACGCTCTGCGAGAGGATGCCCGGGGCCAGAAAGTCCATATACTGCACGCCATTCGTAGGAATGGCGCGGATGCGCGAGAAGACCCCACCGAAGATGATCAACCACAGAGCAGGCTGCACGGCGCGCGTCACCAGATCGGTCGGATCGTGGCGCAGCTTGCGTATCTCCCACTCCGTTATGTTGAGCGTCTTGACGATAAAATTGGGCAGCGCGGGGAGATGGTGTGGCTGCACGCTCGTAATCGTGCTAGCCGAGGCGCCGGGCTGTGCGGCGGGCTCTTGAAGTCTCACGGTAGCTTCCTCCTGATTCTAAGGTATCACCAGCATAATGCACAAACACATCATTGAGCGTCGTCTCCGGTCCGCCCACCGTCGCTTTCAGATTATCGGGTGTATCGAGGGCCACAATATCGCCGTGATGCATGATGCCGACGCGAGAGCACAGGCTATCGGCCTCCTCCATCGAGTGGGTCGTCACGAAGATCGTCATATCCGTCTGCGAGCGCAACACCAGGAGATGGTCCCAGATGGCCTGGCGCGCAATCGGGTCCAGGCCGACCGTCGGCTCATCCAGGAAGAGCACACGGGGCTGGTGCAGCAACGACTGCGCGACCTCCAGGCGACGGATCATGCCTCCCGAGTAATGCTGTACCAGCTGATTGCTCGCCTCCGAGAGACCCACGAAATCAAGCACCTCGTGCACACGCTTCGCCTGTATCTTGCGCGGCAGGTCGTAGAGCTTGGCGAAGATCAGCAGGTTCTCAAAGCCCGTCAGCGTCGCATCGGCGGAGAGCGCCTGCGGAACATAGCCGATGCTGCGACGAACATCCGCCGTCTGGTGCACAATATCGTAGCCCGCGACCAGAGCACCACCAGACGTAGGCGGCAAAAGCGTGATCAGCATCTTGATCGTCGTACTCTTACCCGCGCCATTCGGTCCCAGCAGGCCGAAGACCTCGCCCTGCTCGACCTCAAAATTGATCCCGTTGACCGCGGTATGCTCCCCAAACCGCTTTACGAGATCATGTACCTCAATTATGGCTGTCATGTTGAACAGCTTGCCTTTCTGTAACAACTTCATCTGCGCCCGCCGCCGCCAACACACGTTCAAGCATGCGTTGGAACTCCTGCTGCTCGCGCTCATCCAGTACACTCAACAACTGCGTCAACGCCTCGCGTTTGCGTTGTCGCCACAGGTCGATCTGCGCGCGACCCTGCTCCGTCAGGGCCACCTCCACGATACGCTCATCTGCCACCCGGCGCTCGCGCGTCAGCAGTCCCGCCTTTTCCAGCCGCTTACATGCCGACGTGGCCGAACTCATCGCGATACCAAGTTCACCGGCCAGCACGCCGATACTCAGCGGCCCTGCGCGACTGAGCACACGCAGGAGCCAGTACTGCTCTGGCGTCATCTCCGCACGCCGCACCGGGTGGGAGAGGCCGCGCAGAATGCGCCAGAGCGTGAGTAGCTCCTCCGCGAGTTTCTCGGTTGTCATCATTGTTATTCCCTTCGATCATCAATTATTTCGATGCTCTCACTAAATTAGACCACAAGAACGTAAGGGTTGCAAGCTCTACTGAAAGGATCATTATAAATCCAACGTAGCAAAGACCTTCTGCATACTTGTTTCTTTCGTAAACGTCCTCCCAGAGCCAGTTCTACATGAAAACATGAAAATTTGTAATACCCTTGTGAGAGAATTGAAACACGATGTGATCAAGCAGTGAGATTTCTATAGTATGTAATTGATACCCAGATCAGTTAATCAGGCAAGCACGCGTGACACATATCATGACGGGCTAAAGAAAGGGACAGGTCATGTATATCGCAATCCGCAGATATTCAATTGTGCCGGGAAAGGGCAAGGAGCTTTTAGAGCGCGTGCATGAAAGCTTCGTACCGCTTATCAGCCATTCGCCTGGCTTTATCGCCTACGACGCCCGGCAGATTGGAAGCCAGCAACTGATCACGACCAGCGCGTTTAACACACAGGCTGCTGCAGAGGCATCGATACTGCGAGCGTTACGCTGGGCACAAGAGAACATAGCCGAGTTTATCCTGGGATTGCCCAGGATGAGAGTCCAACAGACACAGCTCCCCTACGGTTCTGCACCTTTACCTGTCACGCACAATCGGCAGGTTGAAAAAAAGCTGGTGCTCGATCTCACATTTGAAGTCGTCAAACCAGGTGAACTGGGTGAGAAAGCCTATGAAGACCCTCACATCAGAGAGATGGTGGCCCGGATCAGGAATTTATTAACCTCAATGAAGAAAGAGCCTGCCAGGCGAGACGCCATAATTTACCGCTTCGAAGGAGATATTCTTCCTGAAGAAGAGACGCAGAAGCTCTATACCGCTGATGAGGTCATTCTGATAAAAAGGGGGCGGCAGCTCGCCGGGTACGCAGAGATTAATAGAGATACGAATGCATGGCTTAACAGAGATCGCTATGAGGGCGATATCCTTGTTGATCCAGCAATCTATAGGAAAAACGAGGACGGCAGCAATATTGAGAGAGGAATCGGTGAGCAAGGATTGCTAGAGATGCGCAGGCAGGGCAGATTGTTGCAGATAGAAAATATTGAACTGGATGTCTATTTGCGCAATCAACCTATGCAACATTTCCTTGATCATTTGATTACGACTTATGAATTTCCTCTGGCAAAACATGATATGAAATTTGGGAGACCATTAGATCATACTTACCTGTTAGTTTGCAAAGGTTCTTCTAACAGGAATACTATCGCAGTATCCTGATACCTCGTCACGACTGAGTTTTCCCTCGTTCTTCTTGCCCCACAGACCAGAGAGTGAAAAAAATCACACTATGGTTGTGATTCCGAGACTGGTATTTTTCCTCCATTTCATTTAAACTGAATAGAGAAAGCTGTACAAGTTGCATCTGTACAAAATCGCAAAAATCCTGTAGGCTGGTAGAGCGATCACAAGAGCTTATCTGCAATCATGCAATAAAATTATCGACGGAGAAAAAGTTATGGATGGTAAGGACAAAACAAATCACAAAACCTACAGTAAGGGGCAGTATATCGGAGACTACCAGGTCATCGATAGTCTAGAAGAGGACAGACTTGCCCACATCTACCTGGCTCAGTATCAATCCAGGCAGTTCAGGGTTGAGGTGCTCCGCCCGCCATTGATGAGTGACGTGAGGGAGAACTTCCTGACCCAGGTGCGGGCACTGATGGAGCTGGAACATCCACACATACTCCGTCTGCGCGATGCCGGCGTCGATAACTCTAATCCCTTTCTAGTCACCGATTATGTTCCATACCTGACACTGAGGCAGGTCTACAAGTCCGACGGCGCCAGGCCGCTCGCAAAGCTCTTACCCTATCTTAAGCAAATAGCCGAGGCACTCGACGCTCTCCACAGCAAGAATATACTGCATGGAGATATCCGGCCCGAAAATATTCTCCTGGATCGAAACGATAACATACTCCTATGGGGTTTTCGCATCGAGGCCATCGAGCAGAATCGCGAGCGCCTCAACTTTCACAAAGTCGAGGCTATGCGCGACGCTATCGCCTATACAGCCCCCGAACGCATTCAAGGAAAGCCCTTGCCTGCCAGTGACCAGTATTCACTGGCGATCATCGTCTATGAGTTCCTATGCGGGACAGTCCCCTTCACGGGATCGTACTTCGAGATCGCCGACAAGCAGGTGCAGGCGGTACCGCCGCTGCTGAGGGAGAAAGGAGTCGCCAGCAGGATCGAGCAGATCGTGATGAGGGCGCTCTCCAAAGATGCCAAAAAGCGTTACACGAACACAGAGCTATTCGTTCGGGCGCTGGAAACAGAAGTCTTGCGGGAACAGGGGATCAGCGCTCCGCCGCGCAAAGTACCCCCGCCCGTACAGCCGATCGATGTAAGCTTGCGGCAGTCAGGCGCTGCCCCTGCTCAGCCGCTTCCAGCGCAGAAGCCGATGGCTGCTCCCAACCCGGCGCCAGCGGCGTTCAACGCGCCCCAGGACCAGCGAGCAGTGCCTGGAACCATGCAGGCATCGCAGACATCCGCCCAGCCACAGAGCTTCGTTCCGGTGCCCCCACCGCCCGCAAATCCTTTGCCACAGAGCGAGCTGGCACCACGGCGCGGAGAGGCCAACAAGGTCTCGCGCCGCGTCTTCGCTGTAGGTCTGGTAGCGGTCGCGGCGCTGGGCGGAGCAGCCGGGTGGTACGCGCTCTCCAAAAAGCTGGCGCCACCCACGGTTCCGGTCATTACGCCTAACGAACCGCCGCCCGCGACACAAACAACGGTCAATAACAAAAACGCGATGATCTTCACAGGACACCTGGCACCGGTCAATGCAGTGGCATGGTCGCCTGACGGGACGCTGATCGCATCGGGGAGCGACGATACCTTCGTCCAGGTCTTCGAGGCCAGCACGGGCAAGCGCAGAGCCATCTACACAGGGCACACGAAAGAGGTCGCGGCAGTTGCCTGGTCGCCCAACGGTCGCCTGATCGCCTCCGCCGGTCAGGACGGGACGGTACAGATCTGGGACATCACTGGGAGAAAAATCCTGACCTACACGGGACATAGCAATCGCGTCAATAGCGTCGCCTGGTCTACCGACGGCCTGTTCATGGTATCGGGCAGCGAAGACAGGACAGTGCAGGTGTGGAACAGCCGCACCGGAATCAGGGTTTTCAATTTTGTAGGGCATACCGCTGGCGTGCTGTGCGTCGGTTGGCAGCCGAACAATAGTAGCGTGGCCTCCGGTTCCTGGGACGGCACTCTGCGCGATTGGGCCACGGTGCAACATGGCGATCACTTCGCGGCAGGCAAGCAGATCTTCAACTACGGCGGACACATTCCAGGAGAGGTCCTCGGGCTGACCTGGGCACCGAATGGCAACTTTATCGCCAGCGCGGGCGCCGACCAGACCGTGCAGATCTCGATTGTGAGCGACATCAAAAACGGCGGCACGCCCTTACTGCCCTTCTTCACCGATCACCGCGACCCGCGGCAGATCAATCCGGTGCGTACGGTCGATTGGTCACCGGGCGGAAACGACATTGTGTCTGGCGATACCGAAGGCAAGGTCCTCGTGTGGCATGCGGTCGGAAGAAAGACCTTCTTCACCTACCAGGGGCATAAGAAAGCGGTGAACTCCGTAGCATGGGCACCGGATGGCAAGCGCATCGCCTCAGCAAGCACCGACACGACCGTTCAGATCTGGCAACCCGCTTAGCGCGAGAGAAATAGAGGATTGATGATGCATTCCCAAAATAACTATTACTTCGCTAATATGAATACGCGGGGTGCGACGCCTCAGCAGTCACCACAGGGCGGCTGGACTCCCACGCCAAGGCCTGTTACGGAGCATCTCGCCAGAAAAAGACGCAGGAAGGTCCTGCTGATCAGCCTCTTCGTGGGCGCGTTGGTGATCGCGACCGTTCTCGGCGCGGCCAGCGTTTTGCGTGGGAACAGCACAATCGTCGCGCAGGAAGGGGGCCAGGCACCCGTCTCGATCGACCTCAACCAGAGCTTCCCTATCAGCCCCTACCTGCTGGGGAGTAACGTGTTTCCCAAAGTGGGCACGAACTCCAAAGACGCGGCGCTGAGCGGCTTTATGAGCTATTCCCCGCAGGTCGTCGCGGGACTAAAATCGGCGCACGTCCAGTTACTGCGCTTCCCCGGCGGCAACTGGGGCGAGGAACATACGCCCTCTGTTGAACAGCTCAACGACTTCAGCGACCTGCTCAACCAGGTCGGCGCAGAAGGCATCATGCAGGTGCAGCTCTCCGATCCCAACGACATAACGCCGGTCCCGCTGGATACACGGGCTACCCGCGCCTCGCTCCTGGTCGACTACATGAACAACCGGCAGAGCATCCAGCGCCTGGGACAGAATAGCCCCTTTCACCCGATCAAGTATTGGACGATAGGCAACGAGCCGGACCTGCTCATCAATCCAGACACCGGGAAGAAGTTCACCGTCGCCGATTATGTGAATGACTTCATCACCTACTCGCTCGCCATGCACCAGCGAGATCCTAACATTAAGATCTTCGGGCCGGAGATCAGCCAGTACCAGGGGCAGGCGCAGGAACCGAAAGACGCCACGAGAGCGCTATGGATGGATGACTTCTTGAAAGGCATCGCCGCGTACGAACGCACGAACTCGCTGCCGTTCCACATCCTCGATGGCGTGTCATTTCACCGCTATCCCTTCGGCCCCACCGGAGAGAACGCTAACGCCCTGCTGAACAATCCGGCGCAGTGGGACAGCGCCCTGCCAACACTGCGGCAGTTCATCGTCAATCAGTTCGGCACAGATCTCCCCATCGCCATCACCGAGATCAATACCAATTCAGGCAAGGGCATACCGGCGCAGAATCTGGCAGCCGCCTGGTGGGCCGAGACGCTGGGGGAGCTGATGAGTAACCAGGTCCAGTACGTCACCTTCTTCTCAACCGAAGGCGTCAATGCTCCCTATCCGCTCTTTACAACGCCGAACCTTAATGAGACCGCGCTCCTGCGCGTGATGCAACTCTTCGCACAGCTACAAAACAACCTGGTGCCGCTGCAAGGGCAGAACGGACCAGTCAGCATTTACGCTACCCAGGATGGCGCCCATAACACCGTCAGCCTGTTCCTGGTCAACAAGACGGCGACGGATCAGCAGGTCAGTATACACGCCGACAGCATACTGCCACTGACATCCTGGCACAGCGCCAACGTCAACCTGCATAGTTACGACTTGATGGTGCTCACTCTCCATCGCAATGGAAGCAACGAGGCCCTTAGTTTTAGCAATTCACAGTCCACGCAGCAGAATGCACCAGCGCTTCAACATCTGCAGTGCGGCGATAACACAAACGGAACGTGTTAGAGGGAGACAAGCATGAAAGATATTCTCATCAACTGCCTACAGTACCTCTACCTGGGGATTATTCTCCTGATGACGGCACAGGCCATCTTCAACATCCGCCTGCGCCTCTACATCTGGGAAGACCCAAAGCAGGCGAAGTTGAACAGTGCACCGACCGTGTATAGGGAGCCAAAGCTCTCTTTCACCATCCTGTTGCCTGCGTACCATGAAGAAGATGTCTACTTCGACACGATCCAGAAGGTATACGACCTGAATTATCCAAAAAAGCTGGTGCAGATCATTGCCCTGTTGCGCGAGAGCGACACCGGCACGATCAAAGTCGCGCAGGAGAAGCTCGATCAACTGCGTGCGCCCAACGTCCAGCTCCTCATCACGAACGACAAACACGGTGGGAAGCCGCACCAGCTCAACCTGGGCCTGAAAGTCGCGAAGGGCGATATCGTCACCATCTTCGACGCCGAGGACGAGCCGCACCCCGACATCCTGCAGGTCATCAACACCACCTTTATCAACGAGCCGGTGGATGTCGTGCAGAGCGGCGTACAATTGATGAATCACAATACGCGTTGGTTCTGTTTCCTGAACGTCCTGGAATACTTCTTCTGGTTCAAATCCTCGCTGCACTTCTTTGCCCACTGCGGCATGACCCCGCTGGGCGGCAACACCGTCTTCGTCAAGCGCCCGCTGATGGAATACCTGGGCGGCTGGGACCACACGACACTGACCGAGGACGCCGACCTGGGCATCCGTCTCTGCATCGCTAAAGCGCGAGTGCGCATCCTCTACGACGACGAGTTTGTGACCAGGGAAGAGACGCCGGCCACCATCGAGCAATTCATCAAGCAGCGAACGCGCTGGAACCAGGGCTTTATTCAGATCCTCTTCGCCGGGCGCTGGCTGAAACTGGAGAAGCTCTCACAGAGGTTGCTCGCGTTCTACGTTCTCATTCTAGCTGAGGTGCAGGCGTTCTTTGCTCTGATGGTCCCGGTCTCGCTCATCGCCTTTTTCGCTCTCAAGCTACCGATCTGGATGGCTATCCTGACCATCATGCCGTTGTACTGCCTGATCATGGCCATGTGTATCGACCTGGCGGGACTGCACGAATTCGTCAAGGTTCATCACCGCAAATGGAAATGGAGCGAGGCATTCACCTTACTGATCGCCTTTATTCCTTACCAGACACTGTTGGGAGTTGGCGCACTGCGTGCCGTGTGGAGGCAGATACGAGGCGCATCCAACTGGGAGAAGACAGCACATACTGGACAACACCGGGGTCATTAGTCCGCCAATAAGAGCGCGTAGAGATAGAGAGGGTACTGATGAACGTTCGTAATACACAACAGAACCAGCCGAGAGGGCCCCAGAACCAGCAGGGGGGGCCATCTGGATCACAACAGCGACCGCCACGACAGCCGGAAGCGAAAGATCCGGGCAGCGTCACCCTGTTCCGCACAGGCAACTTCTTCGTACACGCCTTTACGCCCATCCAGAAGACGGGACGCTTGCAGAACGCCAGCGGCAACGCGACGATCCTGGAACGGATACGCTGGACATCGGCGGAGAAACAACGCCTGCTCGCGGCGCAGACGCGCCTGCTGCCCCAGATCGACACCTTTGACAACGCACAATGGCAGGAGATACCGATACCGGGCTGGTTCGAGGCAATCGCCGTAGCCTTCGTCATCGGCGTCACGATGGTGCTGCAGGCGCTGAATATATTCAACTTTCCGGCCTATAGCGTGGACGAGGGGAACGTCATGTCCAATGCCTGGGCAATACTCCACGGCATGATCACTCCCTACGCCTATACCTACGATCATCCTCCGCTGGGCTGGATACAGATCGCCGGCTGGATACAGTTGACCGGGGGACTCGCCAGCTTTGGCAATGCCATCAATAGCGGGCGCATCCTGATGCTCGCGCTGGCCGGGGCAAGCTCGTTCCTGCTCTATATGATCGCCAGCCGCCTGAGCGGCAGCCGCAGCGCCGCCCTGCTGGCCGTCATCATCTATACGCTCTCACCGTTAAGCTTGCTCTATCGACGCGAGGTGTTGCTCGACAATATCGGCATCTTCTGGCTGCTCCTCTCACTCTGCCTGATCACAACGGGAAAGAGCAAACTGCCGACCTTCGTTATGGCGGCGGTAGCATTGGGTATCGCCATTCTGAGCAAAGGGATGCTGCTTCTCTTTATACCCGCAATGCTCTACGCCGTCTGGCTGTACGCGACGCCGTTTCAGCGGAAGTTCTCGCTCCTCGTCTTCCTCTATGTCACCCTGGCGGTGATCTCAGCCTTCGTCCTGCTGGCACTGCTCAAAGGAGAGCTACTACCTTCTAGCGCTGCTCCAGGGACTCCGGGGGCGCATCTCAGCTTGATCGGAACGCTGATACAGTCATGGCAGCAATCGGCATATGGCAACCAGTTCAGCACAACCTGGAGTGTCTGGATACGCACTGATATGCTGCTGCTGGCGGCAGGCATCGTCGCGATGTTCGTGAATATCCTGGGAGGAACCGTCAACCGCTTCCAACTGCTGACCGCCTTCTTCGCGGCCACCTATACGCTCTACCTGCTGCTCAACAACGCCAGCGAGCCAGTATTCATCGTGCCCCTGCTGCCATTTCTCGCGCTGAACATAGCAATGGCGCTAAACATTCCGCTGCGCTGGATCACAAGGAAGATAGGCTTCGATCTGGGCCGGGCCGTCCTGATCTTTATCGTCATCGGCGTACTGCTCACGGCGGGCCTGCAACAGGCAACGCTACTCCAGTCAAAAAACGCCGCGGAGCCGCAGCGCCAGGCCCTGCTCTGGATACGCAATAACGTCTCACGCAACTCCACCATCGTTACCAACAGTTACCTCTTCACCGACCTACGCGAACCCGGAGGCATGGGCGTCGGGAGCGGAAAGCCGTTTTCCAACGCGCAGATCTACTCTAATGCCTCGATGGACCCCGCGGTCTACGCCAGCGAATGGAAAGGCAACTGGCAGAATATCAACTACATCGTGGTCGATCCTACCATGCAGCACGATATTCAATCTAGCACGAACTATTCCATACTGAACGAGGCGCTACACCACGGTATCCTGCAGGCGCAATTCGGCTCCAGCCAGGACGGAACGCTGATCCAGGTCTACCAGGTGATTTCAAAGTAGGTTGGTAAAAGTAGATCATTAATAGGAAAAAACTATGCAAATATGTAAGCGTGTTCAGGAAAAGGGGAGCATATGTCATTCAATAATCAGCCAACAGAGCCGCTCACTAATCAGCCAACAGAGCCGTTCACCCCGCCCAGGAAGCGACTGACTCTCTCTCCACGCCTGCTGCTGATAGGGATTGCGCTCGTCGCGCTGATCATGGGCCTGATAGGAGCACTGATCGTCTTCGAAACGCAGTCAACACCAAACACCAATACATTGGGCAGCGGGCCGTGGCATACGCAGGGAGCGCAGATCCTGGATTCCGGCAATCGACCAATACGCATTACGGGCGTGAACTGGTTTGGCTTCGAGACCAATACCTTCGTCGCGCATGGATTGCAAGATCGGAACTACCAGGACATGCTCAAGCAGATCAAGTCCCTCGGCTACAATACCATTCGCCTGCCGTATTCCAGCCAGCTCTTTGATCCGGACAGCAAGCCAACGGGAATCGACTACAAGAAGAACCCGGATCTACAAGGATTGCAGGGGTTGGCACTGATGGATAAGATCGTCGATTATGCCAGCCAGATCGGGCTGCACATTATCCTGGACCACCACCGTTCCTCCGCCAGCGGGCAGTCGGCGTTGTGGTATACGGCGGCGTATCCAGAGTCGCGCTGGATCTCCGACTGGCAGATGCTGGCAAAGCACTATCAAAACAATCCCATGGTCGTCGGACGCCATTCTATCGGTCAACCCCAACTGGCTCATCTTCGTCGAAGGGGTCGACTGTTATGGTCCAGGAGGGAGCGTTCAGCCAAATTCGCCCTCATGCTACTGGTGGGGCGGGAACTTAGAGGGAGTCAAGACGGCTCCTGTAAAACTGAATGTTGCTAACAAGCTCGTCTACTCCGTGCACGACTATCCTTCCTCGGTAGCAGGGCATTCGTGGTTCCAGGCCTCCAACTATCCGCAGAACCTGACACAGGTCTGGGACACGAACTGGGGATATATCCAGCAACAGGGAATCGCCCCCGTCTGGGTAGGTGAATTCGGTTCGCGCCTGCAAACGCAGTCCGACCAGGAATGGTTCAATGCCCTGGTCAACTACCTTGGACAGGGCTCCAGCGGCTACAACTGGACGTTCTGGAGCTGGAATCCCGACTCGGTCGATACCGGCGGCATCTTACAAGACGACTGGCAAACCGTTGTCCAGCAGAAGCAGGACAAGTTGCGTACAATCCAGTTTCAGATGGGGGGACAGGCTACAGCGCAACAGCAGAGCAGCGTACAAACACAAACGACGCCCACCAGCGCGCCCGCTGTGACGCAGAACGCGCTGACGCTCGCTGAGCAGAGCGGAAACCAGAACGCCACGGTGAACCAGTTGCAGATCGCCCTGAAGCTGACGAATACCAGTAGTAGCCCGGTCGATCTAAAGAATGTCACCTTGCGCTACTGGTACACGGTAGACGGCTCCAAAAATGAGGTGACCGCTTGCGACTATGCTACGATCGAATGCAGCAATGTTCAGACCAGCGTAGTTAAAATGCAGCCATCCCAGACTGGCGCGGACGAGTACATGCAGATCAGCTTCAGCGGCGGCTCGCTGGCGGCGAACGCCTTCACGGAGATCAAGGTCCGCGTGCACAAAAGCGACTGGTCGAACTACAATCAGAGCAACGACTACTCTTTCGTTGCCAATGCGAGCACGTATCAGCCAACGACGCACGTGGGCATCTACAACAACGGCAAGCTGATCGGGACACGATAATCAGCAACCCGTCCTGGTAGCATTTCCAGGACGGGTTGCTGATTAGTAAGCCAGTTTTTACACGATACATGGTAAACTCTTAAAAAGCATTTTTGCAAGTAACATGTTTAATACAAGTCAATAGTCGCATAGTTATCGCTTAATAATATTTTCATATTTGTTAAGTGAATTATAATGGAAGTACGCATATTATACTTGTTGATAAGAGTAAACACAACATCAACGCATTAGGGACATCAGTGAATCCGCTACGAATGCCCGGTATCTTCCTCGAATATATGAGCGGTTCCTGGTATGCAGAGATATCTGAAGAAGTATAGCAACGTGTAGTACGTGAGCAAGAGGTTATCGTCTTGCAAGAGGCATAAGCGATAGCGAGGCCATGCTAGCAGGTATGTGCTAGCCTGGTATCCGCCGACAGCAATGAGCGTCAGGAGAAATGTTAAATGTTTATAGAAGTAATAGTTAATTATACGGTTATTTTGAGCATTTGTGACAGATAGTAGTCGGAAAGGAAAGGCAAGTGGGACTGCCTGGTAAAGGAAGGCACGATTCAAATAGAAGGGGCGAAATTAGTGAGTCAGCAATTGTGACAAGATTCCTGCAATGCGGGTATGTGGTGCTGATTCCTTATGGTGGAAATCAACGATATGACCTTATGATTGAAGATGTCGATGGGCAGCTCTGGCGTATCCAGTGTAAAACAGGATGGATTGAGAATGGTGCGATATATTTTGACACTGCTAACCATAACGTTACAGGAAAGAAGCGAGATTGGCGGCACTACCGAGGACAATGTGAATATTTTGCTGTATATTGTGCCGATCTAGGTCAGGTGTACCTCGTTCCGGTAGACCAGGTGGGGAAAACTCGCGCTCACCTGAGAATAGAGCCAACAAAGAACAACCAGGAAAAGAACGTACGCTGGGCAAAGGACTACGAACTATAAAGTGGGCCCAGCTGGGATCGAACCAGCGACCAAGGAGTTATGAGCTCCCTGCTCTAACCGCTGAGCTATGGGCCCTTGCGCGACGTATTATAACATGCCTGGCGCGGATTTGTGAAGAGGGGAAATTGCGAGTTTTGTCCATGAGTATTTTTTTCTCAAACCTGTATAGAAAGCGCTTATTCTCATGCACGAGCCCATAAAGTATGCTATAATAGCAGCAGTTACGTGCAAGGTTCTGTTCGGCTCTTTTCCTGGACAGTGACGAGAGTCGAAAAATGAGGGTGCACAAGAGCAGACAGGAGACAGATTTCGGAATGAGAGCGGGCATCCGAGGCGTTTCGCTGCTGCCTGGCAAGTGGAAGAAGAATATGAACTCTTTATACATTGATCTTTTCAAGTCTTTTGAGGAGATTTGCCCAGGTGCTTCTTGTAGCATAATCCCCCCCTTTTCTTAATACGCCCCGCTTTTACAGAACCGCGCCATTTCTGGATGCATGGCGCGGTCTAACCATTTTTTGAGGAGCATTCAATGGAGAATGAAGTAACAATCAGGATTGGTGGCGATGGGCCCTGTCTGTTCCAGGTTCGTATCAGCGATCGCCCGGTGAAATCGATGGGTGACAGCGCCGATGTGCTCATCTGTCTCAATCAAGAGGCATACGAGCGCAATATCGGTGAGCTACGACATGGCGGCGTACTCATCTACGACCCCTCCGATTTCACACCAGACACTGGCGATTGCATTACCTACGCCATTCCGTTCAATGAGATCGCGCGCAAAGAGGTCCAGCTCTTCCAGACGAAGAACATGGTCATGCTTGGCGCTATCTCAGGTCTTTTCGGTCCACCACTGGAGGCCATCGTCCAGGTAGTGCAGTCCAGGCTCGCCAAATCGCGCAAGTCCAACTCCACACTGATGGAGAAGAACATGCTGGCCCTGGAGATCGCGAAGAAATACGTTACACCGCAATTATCCAAACATGATCCCTATCTCCTGGGTCCCGTCGAGAAGGCCAACCGCGTCGTACTCAATGGCAATCAGGCGGTGGTCGCGGGCGCGCTGGCGGCGCAATGCCGTTTCTTCGCGGGCTATCCTATCACTCCGGCGAGCGACATCATGGAAGGGCTGGCCAAAGAACTGCCACAGGTTGGCGGCACATTCTTGCAGGCGGAGGATGAGATAGCGGCCCTGGCGGCTGTTCTGGGCGCGTCCTACGGCGGCGCGCGCGCGATGACCGCAACTTCCGGCCCCGGCTTCTCGCTCATGACCGAACTTATTGGCCTCTCTTCCATGGCGGAACTGCCCGCGGTCATCATTGATGCGCAGCGAGCAGGCCCCAGCACGGGCATGCCGACCAAGATGGAGCAGTCCGACCTCAGCTTCGCGTTGAGCGCCGGGCACGGCGATACACCCCGTATAATCGTTGCGCCTGCCAACGTCGCCGACTGCTACGATCTCACTATCCTGGCCTTCAATATGGCTGAACGCTACCAGATGCCGGTGCTCTTCCTCACGGACCAGTCGCTGACCGCGCGCGTGGAGAGCGTCGAGGCGAGCGTCTTCAAGCCAGCGGTCCTACAGAAGCGCATCGAGTATGATGGTCAGAGCAACAATGGAGCCGACGAGAAGGTCGCTGTCGGGGTAGGAGCCTCCAACGGCTACGCGCGTTACGCCTATACGGCCACCGGCATCTCGCCCATGACGAAGCCGGGTCCTGGCTCCGTGGCGTATGTCGCCACCGGGCTGGAGCATGACGAGCATGGGCATCCCGACTACGAGCCGGAAGATCACACGGCGATGATGGAGAAACGCTTCCGCAAGCTCGATACGGCGGCCGAAGAGCTGCCGAAGCCTGAGCGCTACGGAGACGAAAACGCGACGATTGGTATCATCGGTTGGGGTTCGACCGAAGGGGCGATTCAGGAGGCCATCGATCGCGCACGGGCAAAGGGCTATAAAGTGGCTTCACTGCACCCGCGCATCCTTTCGCCGTTGCCCGATCGCACTATTCGCGACTTCATCCGCTCGGTAGAAAAGGTCATCGTCCCCGAATGCAACTACTCGGGCCAGCTCGCCAATCTGCTGGGTGCAAAGTTCGGCCTGCAAGCCATTCGTGTCAATAAGTTCGGCGGTATTCCGTTCACCGCCGGTGAGATCTTGCGGGCTATCGAGGAGGTTAGTTAATCCATGACGCAGACAATTATCAATCCCACCCCTAAGGACTATAAGAGCGAGGTCAAACCGACCTGGTGTCCGGGATGTGGCGATTTCGGCGTGCTCAACGCCGCCTATCGCGGCCTCGCGGCGCTCAAGCTCTCACCTGAGCAGACGGTGGTGGTATCCGGTATTGGCTGCTCCAGCCGCTTCCCACACTTCATGAAGACCTTTGGCTTTCATAGTGTTCACGGACGCGCGCTGCCAGTCGCCCAGGGATTGAAGATGTCCCGCCCCGACCTCACAGTGGTCGCGGTCGGCGGCGATGGAGACTTCTTCAGCATCGGCGCGGGACACCTCGTACACGCTGCCCTACGCAATATCGACATCACCGTGGTCGTGATGGACAATGAGATCTACGGTCTGACCAAGGGCCAGACCTCGCCCACCTCACCGCACGGACACGTCACAAAATCGACGCCGTACGGTCTGCTGGCCTCGCAGTTCAATCCGATCGCCACGGCACTCTCACTCAACGTCAGCTTCGTTGCGCGTGGGTATTCCGCCAAGCCGAAGGATCTGGCCGCGCTGATTGAGCAGGGGATGCTACATAAAGGCTTCTCTTTCATTCACGTGCTCAGCCCCTGTCCGACGTTCTACCACACCTTCGACGCCTGGGATGCAGCGGTCACGCCCATTCCCGCCGATCACAACATCCGTGATCGCGGCAGGGCGGTGACACTGGCGATGGAGACACAGAAACAGTTCACCGGCCTCTTCTTCCAGGAAGAGCGACCAACGATGGACCAGGCCGCGCACGAACTCGTGAAGCAGGCAAAGACCTTCGATATCGCGCAGTATATGCAGCGCTACGCGTAAAAAAGCGGGGTCGGCTCTGTAGCCGACCCCCTTTTATGTTTTGTCGCAGGCTAGCAGTGAAAATGGTCTTCCAGCGCGCGTACGACCTGACGCGCCTCTACTTTAGTCGAGGCGATATTGAAGGCGTTCACGACCCCTTGCGAAAATTTCTCTCCACAGGGCTGGCAGAAGATGCCGCCTTCGTTATGGAATGTTCCGCCGATAGCAGTTAATTGTCGTTCAGCGGGTTTACCACACCATTCGCAAAGGCTACCACGTGGAGCAAAATCTACAGAGACAGGACGACGAAATTCATTCGTTGACATGAGGCATCCTCCTGAATCGTGCTGACAGGTATACCTGTTACGACACAGCAAAATGGGACAGCACACAAGGGGATTTTCGTACGCAGTGATCAATACGCTCGAAGCAGCCACGGCGCTACGGCATCCACGGGGTCACGCATCATTGCCCAGAAGCGACACTGCTCCTCATCCTGCAACGTCCACTATTCCGTAGACGCTGCTGTTGTAAGGCACACTATAGCACACTTTTACGCAAAGTGCCAGTTTTAGCTTCAATAGAATGACACAGCAGCCATGTAAAAATCAAATCAGGGCGCGGGCGGAAGATCGGAGGGCAAAGGCTCATCTTCCTCCAGAGCGGGGAAGCGGGACGAGAGGCGATCGCCGACGATCCAGCCGATCACGCCCAGGCCAAGCGTCATGGCGAGCCAGATCCACAGAATCGTGTTCAGCGGCATATTGAAGGCCGAAGCCAGGATGCCCGCGACCACAATACCCAGCGTCAAACCAACCGTTATGCCTGTGAGGCAACCCGGATGCTTGAGGTTGCGCCCACGTAATCTTTTCATCATAGCGTTACTGATACCTTGATCTAGAGATATTTCTTGTTCGCTATGATGATAGCGCGCAGGAGCGGAGGCGTCAAGCAGGAGAAATCGCTTTTTTATTTGCTTCAGAAAGAGTAGCGCAGCACCAGCATATCACGCAGAGGAATGCCGTTGTGTACAATGGGCGGCTGAATATAGCTGAAATAGTCGCGTCCTCCTATATTCAGGTGTAATTCAGGAACATGTTAGCATTGTTTCAGCCTCTCTAGCTATAAATCTGTCAGGTTCTGCCATAATAGCACATGCATCGACCTGTGATGCGCGAAGGAGATATTACACCATGCGACGGATAATCTGGCTCAGCGGACTATGCAGCATATTGTTGATTTTATCAGTTGCGTGTGGAGCGCAAACTCCTATCAGTAAAGCACCAGCGGGAGAGAGTCTTTATGTCCTCGACACCAGCAATCCCGCAACAAACGGTTATGCAGGCTCGCATATTATCGCGTTCCATCCCGACAGCACCACCGCATCTATGACACTACCCACAGGACTATTTTCTCAGGACCACAAGAGGATCTACAGCGCCGTTCCACAGGGAACGCAGACGATTATTACCATCACGAATGCACTGACGGGATCGACAATGCGCTCGTTCACCGTTGCTGGCAGTTACTCGACGGCAGGTACGCCATATACCACGTCGGACATCGCGACGGATGGGCGCTGGCTCGCACTACGCGCTACAGACCAGGCAGGCGGCACGATTGCGCTCATTGATACGCAAAAGGAGAGACTTGCCAAAACACTCAATCTGGGCCTGAATTTCTACCTGGACGCTGTTTCACCTGATGGAGGCACGCTGTTCCTGCTCCAGTACCTTCCCGGTCAGAACGGGCGCTACTATGTGCGATCCTACGATGTGAAGGCGAGTCGTCTCAACGATGGCATTATTGCAGACAAGGATGAGGTCAACGATCCACGCATGCTTGGTTCCGCGCTGACACGCCAGGTGGCTCCAGATGGCAAATTTGCCTATACGCTTTATGTTGATACGACGCGCAACATTGCCTTTGTACATATGCTACCGCTCGTACAGGGCAACAATTTACCATATCCACCCAACATCGCCCGCTGCCTGGATCTCCCTCTGGGCAAATCGGCGCAGCTCCTGCGCTACTACACCCTGGCCCTATCCAACGATGGCTCGACGCTCTACGCCGCTAACGGTGCGTTGGGCATCATTGCTGAAATTGCTTTGTCGAACACAGTCTTCGATTCACATGTCAGCCTTGTCAAGCATTTTGATCCGGGACAGGTAAGCTCCAACAGCAATGGGAATGCGCAGCCGCTCTACAATGGTGCCGCCCTCTCTCCTGACAACAAGACGCTCTACTTTGCCGGAGCCCAGGGCATCTGGTCGCTGCATACGAACGATATCCAGGTAGAGAAAAGCTACCTGACACAACAGGCGTTTACCGGCATTGCGCTCAGCTCCGACGGTCGTACGCTCTATGCAGTTCATCCTCAGAGTGGTATAACACTGATAGATCTGGCGTCTGGACAAGCAACGCAGGTAACGCAGAGTCCCGTCCACAATCCCTGGGGAATTGTGTGGGTCGCAGGTTAAGCGCATGGATGAACATATACTTATCGTCGATGATGAAAACCGCGTCATCAGCGCCTTACGGCGCACGCTCGCTTACGAAGGCTATCGCATTTCGACGGCGGCTGATGGAACGCGGGCGCTGGAACTCGCGCGCACGAAGCCACCTGATCTGGTCATCCTCGATCTAATGCTACCGGGAATGGATGGCCTGGAGGTCTGTCGCAGATTGAGGGAGGCAGGCGATGACGTTGCGGTGCTCATGTTGACGGCGCGCGACACGGTCACTGATCGCGTGCTAGGGCTGGAGACGGGAGCGGATGACTATCTCATTAAGCCGTTCGCGCTTGAGGAGCTGCTGGCGCGCATCAAGGCGCTACTGCGACGACGCACTCCACCCGAGTTGAGCCGCGAGGTGCTCTGCTTCGCAGACCTCGAACTGGATACAGCTACACGGCAGGCGAGACGAGGCGAGCGCGTCTTCGATCTGAGCACAACAGAATACGAACTATTGGCGCTGTTCTTGCGCAACCCGCGGGTCGTTCTGACACGTGGGTTGCTGATGGAGCGCATCTGGGGCAACGATTTCGAGGGTGGCCCTAACGTGCTGGAGGTCTATATCGGCCATCTACGCTCAAAGTTAGAGCAACAGGGAGAGCGCAGGCTCCTTCAGACAGTACGTGGAGCGGGCTACGTCCTGCGTCTCCCAGAACAGGAAAAGTGATCGCTATGTACATTCCGCTCCCACTGCGCCTGACATTGTTTTATGCTCTTGTGCTAGGAGGAGCGCTGGGAGTTTTCGGCACCATTGTCTATAACCAGGCTGAACAACGCGCTTATACAGATCTCAGGGGTACTTTGAGGAGCCGCGCGGCCAGCGTACGGCTGGGAAAAGATATCCTATCCCTTAATCCCTCTCCTGATAACGGTCCTATTATTTTGCCGAACGTGGATGATAAGGGGCAAAGCGTGGCAATTGAGGTGCTGGATAACCAGCTCCACCTGATAGCAACGACCAGCGGACAGAACTCACCACTGGGAACAGGCATAGATGCGCCCAATTCCAGCTCCGTTCCCTGGGATACACAGGCGGCCCGGCAGGTATTGGCTTCATCAAGTAGCACTACACAGTACAGTACTATCACCTACCAACAGCAGCGCTTTCTCGTCTATACGTTGCTGAACAGCGATACGGGAAACCAGCATATTATTCAGACAGCAAGTTCACTCACACCGATAGAACAATCGCTCAGCGATCTGCGCACGTTGCTCCTGCGCGGAGCAGCGCTGGTCTTGCTCCTTGCGCTGGCGGGCGGCTGGCTCATCAGTTGGAGTGTACTTAAAGCAGTCGAGCGTATAACGAGCACAGCCCGCATTATCGGCTCGTCAACGGATCTTAGCAAGCGTATACCGATTAATGCAAAAATGGGCCGCGACGAACTTGCTACTCTGGCCGCGACCTTTAACGAGATGCTCAACAATCTGGAAAAGGTCTACCAGCGCCAACAACGCTTCGTTGCCGACGCCTCCCACGAACTGCGCGCACCCATTACTGCCATTCGTTGCAATCTGGATCTGCTCGCCAAAGCGCCTGATCTGCCCGAGGATGAAGTCCATGAAGCGCTCACCGATACACGCGCAGAGGCTGAACGCATGGGCCGCCTTGTCAACGATCTTCTACAGCTTGCACATGCAGATGCGCAGGTAAACAACGCAATATCCTATGTCTATAAGAACTCACAGCAGAAAGTTGATCTGGATAGTTTGTTGCTGAACATATTCCGCCAGTATCGTCCTCTGAAAGAAAACGCAGCCAGGGAAGCCGGAAACCCCGGGCCACGCCTGACGCTACAACACATTGCGCCTGTGCAGGTTTACGGATACCAGGACCAGCTCACACAGGTACTGATCGCGCTCCTGGATAACGCGCTTAAGTATACACCTCCAGAAGGCCACGTCTCGCTCTCGTTGACGGCGGTCGCTTCCGAAGGGATCATCAAAATCAGCGACACGGGCATCGGCATTGCAGAGGAAGATCTACCTCATATCTTTGAGCGCTTTTATCGCGCCCGCCACATACGAACGCGCGATCGTGATGGAAGTGGGTTGGGGCTGGCGATTGTACAGAGTATCGTGAGGGAGCATCATGGTACTATCGAGGTAGAGAGTATAGCGGGACACGGCAGCACATTTACGATACGCCTTCCCTTGGTCAAAGAAACAGCGCGCTGAGGCCCTCAACCGCAGCCTCTATGGGTTGGAAGGGCCAAAGAAGGAGCCACACGAGCCGAAGGAGATGCCTTTCAAAGCTACGCGGTGGCTCTCCAAAGAGCATCTCACCGTGGAATGTGGAGATGAGCCACTCTTGCAATACGCTGTCCAGTACCAGCCCGATGAAAAACACCTGCGAGATATTCGTGAACCTCACTATTTTGAAACGAGCTATCGGACGCCACAGCTCGAGCTGTGGCAGAGCGATGTGGTGGAGTGGCACGCAGTCTCGCGCCTTCCCGACTATACACCTCGACAGCGCAAACGTCAGGTTCTGGGTGAGGTGGTGCAGGCCCCATTCCCTGAATTTGACGCTCGGTAAAAAAGACTGTTTTTGCGCATCTACTGATGTCGATGTGTTGAACGAAAGTAGTGGTGATTGTCACACATATTTGGCCAAATATGTTTGGGATGACAACATCTTCAACTTCCAAAAATCCCTTTCACAAGGTTTATGGATTTCGGAAGTGAGAAATGTCGCCGTCCCGCACAGAAATGGTTGGTCGATCGGTGACAGTATGCCTCACGTCTGCAGTGCATCACACTGCCCCTGGCGACTAACCGTTCAGTACAGCAAAATGGGCTGTGTAACTAGATGTGTTGAAGGACTTCATACCACTCCGGGGAGGGAGGCCCGGCTGTCAGATCACGGATCTGGGCAGAGAATTCCTGCATGGCCTGCCGCAACTGTGCCTCGTCTGGCTTTTCACTCCATACCCACACCGCCAGCGTCGTATCCGTCGCTCGATCAGCCGCGTAGTAGGCCTGCTGGAACCCTGGCAAATCGCTGGTCCGCGAGCTGTAGAAGTCCTTCCACTTCTGGGCGAACTCTTCAGCCTTCCCGGGTTGAACTTTCGCTCGGACAGCAAAGATGTACATTTTGTTTTCCTTTCTTTTTTGAAATCATCTCAAAACATGTGATAGAGGATACTCCTCCGACCTTCCTGTTGGAGGAATGGCCCCATCAGGAGTATCAATGGTGTGGTGATCCCAGGGATGATATTGGTCCTGGCGTAACGTGCCTGGGTATCCTGTATCCACCACGTCCCTCACCTCCCATGTGCAAAACACGTGCCGTACGTGGAAGAGCACGAGGCTGCTAGCCTACTGCTGTGCTCGTGACCGGAGCCGGTGCGGCCACGACCTCGAAGGCGATGAGTGCTCGCAGCCAGTCCGAGACGCCGAAATGCTCCACAACTTTGCCCTCTTCAACCTGGTCGAGCGAGATGTGCATGATCTCAATCGCTTTGCCCGTGGGAGCTACTCCCATAAACGCTCCCAGGTGCGTGCCGCGGAGCGTAGTGCGGGTCGTCACCCATTCTCCCTCGACAGTCTGCTGCTCGACCGTGGAAGACATGTCAGGGACCGCCTGAAAGAGCAGGGGAAAGATTTGCCGGGTCTGCCAGTAGCCAGGATGGTTATCGAGCAGGGCTAGATTCTTCTGGTTGATGGCCTCGTCCGCCAGCCTGGCGATGGCTTTGCATTCTTCAGGGAGCATGATTCATTCTCCTTTCTAGCTAGAGGTCATGAGAAACTCTCTGACATCTGCGGTATTTCACCGTTGCTGAAAGTGTACCTGTTCGTGCTCGATTGCACCATGAAGTTGACCCACAATTTCCCCACAGGATGCAGAGAGCAAACTGTGGTATGATGGTGTCTGGGCAGATTTTGCTCATCATGGCAGACCGTAATAGAGAGCAAGGGAAATGGAGCCGACCACCTTTGGGGCGCTGCTCAAGCGCTATCGCATGGCGGCTGGGCTGACACAGGAGGCATTGGCTGAACGCGCCAACCTCAGTACTCGGGCGATCAGCGACCTTGAACGTGGCCTCAGCCGTGCGCCTCGCTATGATACGCTTGATATGCTCACAAGTGCGATGAACCTGGAGGCCTCGCAGCGGGCCGCGCTGTTTGCCGCGGCCCGGCCTGCTTTACCGAGAGAGGTCGCGAAAGCCGCTCCCCTACAGGTGCTTCCGTTCCCACCCACTACTCTACTCGGGCGGGAGCAGGAAGTCGCACAGGCACTTGACCTCTTGCGAGAGCGCGGGGTGCGTCTGCTCACGGTGACCGGGCCAGGCGGGGTCGGCAAGACTCGGCTTGCGCTCGAGATCGCACACGACCTCCGTGCTAGTTTTGCCGATGGCCTCGTCTGGATTGACCTGACGGCTCTCCGCGATCCTTCGCTCGTTCCACAGACCGTGGCGCACATGCTGGGACTGCGTGAACAGGCGGATCATGCATTCTCCGAGCAGGTGCGTGCTTTCCTCCAGGACAAACAGTGCTTGCTGCTTCTCGATAATGTTGAGCATGTCCTCTCCACGGCAGACTTCATAGCCGATCTGCTCACGAACTGCCCACGTCTGCAAGTGCTGGTCACGAGCCGGGTGCCCTTGCACCTGCGTGCTGAACAACAACTGGTGCTGACTCCATTATCGCAAGCCGCTGCCATGGCTCTCTTTCGCGAGCGAGCGCAGCAGGTGCAGCCGGGTCTGGATAACAACTTACCTACAGTGGCAGCCATTTGTGACCAGCTGGACCGACTGCCGCTAGCCATCGAACTGGCGGCAGCACACGTCAAGGTGCTTTCCCTCCCGGTGTTGCTGGAGCGCCTCTCGCAGCGGCTCTTGCTCCTGCGTGGAGGTGCCAGGGATCTGCCGGAGCGCCAGCGGACGATGCGTGAAGCCATCGCCTGGAGCTACGACCTGCTCACAGCCACAGAACAGCACTGGTTGCGTGCGCTGGGCGTGTTTATGGGAGGCTGCCAGCTTGCAGCAGTAGAGGCCGTCTGTCAGGGCGAGGAACCCATCGCCTCCGATGTGGGGCTCTCGACCATTGCGGCTCTCGTCAATGCCAGCCTCGTCCAGGTGGAGACCACGCGAGAGGGTCTAACGCGCTATCGTCTGCTCGAAGTGATTCGCGAGTATGCGCTCGAACAACTGCGAGCAGGAGGGGAAGAGAACCTCTATCAGCGGCGCCATGCCGAGTATTATGCGGCGCTCGCCGAGGAAGCGGAACGCGTTGGACCAGGCCAGGGGAGCCGTGAAGCGCACCTCGAGCAGGAATCGGCCAATGGACGTGCGGCACTCCACTGGGCCTATGAGCGGGGTGAGGTGGCACTCGGCCTGCGGCTGGCAACGTGGTTTGGACTGTTCTGGATGAAGCGCGGCCAGATGAGCGAGGGGAGCATGTGGCTGGAACAGATGCTGGTGCTGGACGAGGCTGCTGGAGCGCAAGCGGCCCCGGCCACTGTCCGCGGCAGAGCACTCTATTACACCTCGCGTCTGGCGCTGCACCTGGGGAAGAGTGCCCGCGCTCGCGGCTTAGCGCAAGAGGCACTGGCACTGGTCGAGGGAACGGGAGATCAGGCCGACATCAGCAACGTACTGGCTATGCTCGGTTCCATCGCGCTAGCCACAGGTTCGCAAGAGGAGGCTGCTACCCACTTCACTGAGAGTTATGCTGTAGCCAAACGCGCAGGAGAGGTGGGTGCAATGGGCCTTGCCCTGCTCAATCTTGGCGAGATCGCACGCAAGCGCGGGGAGGTCGCACGTGCCACCGAGTTTCTGGAGGAAGCTCTCGCCCTGGTGCGTGTCTACGAGATGACCTGGGGCATCGCCAATATCCTCACCCTGTTGGGGCACCTTGCACGAGAGCAGCAGGACCATGAGCAAGCGAAGGGGCGCTACCGCGAGAGCCTGACGATCTACCAGCGGCTGGGCAATGCCACCTATACCGCCTGGTGCCTGGAAGGCATCGCCGCCGTGGCCTGTGCCGAAGAGAGCTATGAGCGTGCAACAAGGTTGGCTGCCGCAGCCGCCGTACTGCGTAGCGCGGCACATACCCCACTTCCCCCTACAGAACAGGAAGACGTCGATAAAGTCGTCATGACCGCACATGCTGAATTGGATGAGAGAGTCTTCACAGAACAGTGGAACATCGGCTCAACCCTGACACAAGACGACGCCATCTCCTATGCCCTGATGGGGCTTCCTAAGTGAACGGCCCAAAAAGGATCTCAACATTCTACCACCATTTCTCTTGCAGCCAGCTCATTATGTATGAAAATTGTGCCAAATTTTTGTGACAATAGGCCAGGTATTTGTGACAATATACCTATCCAACCTGGCCTTTTCGTGTTCGCTCGAAAATCTTCACGACTGTCCTTGGAGTGAGTGGAGGCCTCCTCCTCGGCGTGATGACAGCAGTACTGCTTACCTGCCATCATAAGGCTCCTCTTCCATTTCCATACCCCATAGTTCTAGCTTACAGAAGTAACCGGTCTTTGGAGGAATTCTCCGACCTCACTACAGCTTGAGAAGACGGTTTCAGGACGAGTTCCTTTTTCATGATTATTTTGTACCTGGTATGAGGTAGTACTTAGCAAGCGAGCAATGCCATTTTCACTGCCCATATGTGGATACTCACTTATGTCGAGGTTTGAGACGTGCGCTGGTTGCACCGCCTCCTGCTATTGCGCGGTCATGCCACCATCGATAGCCAGCACCTGCCCGGTAATATAACTGGCGGCTTGGGAGGCCAGGAAGAGCACAGCGGGAGGCACCTCGCCCGGTTGACCGATGCGCTTCATCGGCGTAGCAGCGGCGACTGCGGCCCCGGCGCGATCGAGGATAGCCTCGGTCATGCGCGTCCTGAACATACCTGGCGCGATCGCGTTGACACGGATACCGCGTGTAGCCCACTCAACGGCCAGTGAGCGCGTAAGATTTATGACTGCGGCCTTGCTGGCATTATAGCCGACGGTATTGAGCTGACCTCCACTCAGACCGGCCACTGACGCGACAGTAACGATCGAACCATGCTCGCGCTCAAGCATATAGCGTCCAACGGCCTGCGACATCAGGAAGGTGCCGGTGACGTTCGCCTCCAGGACCTGGCGCCAGTGCTCCAGCAACATCTGTTCAGCAGGCGCACCCCACGTCAGGCCAGCGTTGTTAATCAAGACATCGATCTGCCCAAGCTTCTCGATGCACTGCTGCACGGTCTGCGAGACAGAGGCAGCATCGGCGACATCGCAGATTGCCGTATGGACGGTTATGCCCTGCTCTTGTAAAGCTCGCTCGGCCTCAGTCAGCCATTGTTCGCGCCGTGCAGTAATAACAACCGTCGCGCCAGCGGCCCCGAAAGCCTGTGCGATCTCAAAACCCAGGCCACGCGACCCACCCGTGACCAGCGCGACCTCACCTGAAAAATCGAAAGTAGCAGTACCCATCTGACCTCCTCTTGCGTTTCAAGCAGTGAAAATTTGTGTTTGCCTCTATAATACCACCGAAAACTTTTCTTTAATGGCATTGTGGTTTATTATAATGCTAAGATCACAGCTATATATATGTGTTCCCTTGCTACTACAAGGAGTATTATCAAATGACTACAAGAAGCACCAGTATACAATTTCATATGGGAGACGATGACCTGCATCGGCTAGAGGGGCTGCCCTGGGCATTCCCGCTGGAGGAGTGGTTGAATCACGGCGTCCAGTTGCTGCTCATCCGGCGTGGAGAGTCCCGGCACCCGGTCGTCTTTGTGGAGAGTGAAGGGGTGCGCTATGCTATCAAAGAGACAACGCCGCACATGGCGGAGCGTGAAATACACAACCTATACGAGATCGAGCGGCGCGGTATTCCCGCGCTCAGTCCTATTGGCAGCGTCACTGTGCCGGCCCCACCTGTCGCGCTCGACGTGCCGCAGATAGGAGGCGTGAAACAATATGTCAGCGGAGATCGTGGATACACCGTCACACGCCTGGCCCCACGCGTCGTCCCACAAGTCATCCTGTATCGCCTGCCACTTACCAGGCGTACCAAGCAACGATTGCTTTCGGCGGTCGCCGTTCTCATGATCGAGTTGCACGAGCATGGAGTTTTCTGGGGTGATCCCTCGCTCGCCAATGTATTGATACGCATTGATGGACGACGCATACTGGCGATTATGGCAGATGCCGAGACCTCGGAACTCTTTCCGGGACCGATCAACGAAGAGTTGCGTGAACAAGATATGGCGCTCTTCGGCGAATCACTCGCCTGGCAGGCTGAAGATCTACGGCAGGCGCGCGACCTGCCCGAAGACGTACAGATACTGGATGACCAGGACTTTCGCTACTTCGAGCAACGCTACCACGCCCTCAGACGAGAGCATGCGCGCATCGCGGGAACGCCCGGTTTCGGAACCATCTACCAGGCGCAGCAATTCATGCAGGGACTCAATCACCTGGGCTTCTCACTGCTCAACATGAGCGGGCAGACGCTGCATCAGGTCGCGACGGTCCTCCCCGGCTGGTATCAGCGCCGCATTCATCAGTTGCTGCATATCGATGTGCCACGCATCTATGCGCGCCGCTTCTACAACATGATTCTCGGCCATCAAGCTATCATGAGCGAGAACGAAAATCGTGACGTCCCTCTGGAGGAGGCAGCGCAGGACTGGTACACGCGCTATCACGTTCCGACGCTCCTACTCCTGCGCAAGCATCTCACCAACGACCAGAATCTGATGCAGGCATACTTCTCCGTCATACAGCATAAATGGGATATGAGCAAAAAAGCTGGATACGAGGTACCATTGGAAGATGCCATTCTAGACTGGTCGATGCAGAGGGCGGATACAGGCAAACTTGGAGCGGTTGATCCGGCCACGGTTGCCACATGGTGGCACGAGCGCCAGCCCGTAGCAAACGCGCTGGAGCCGCCACTCCTCGAAAGCGAGGAACTTGAGCCGCTCGTATCGACAGGCGAGAAGCCGCTCGTTCGCCTCCAGCCGCCAGAGCTAGAGCAGAAGCTGTCCGACATTCTAGAACAGAGCAAACCGAAAGACTAAACAAAACGGCATAATTGTTACAGGAAACCATTAGTAGGGATGGGGCTTGCCCCATCCGGTTCTCCGAGCACGCGCTCCCCTGCCTGATCGCACGCCCCGAGCCGGATGGGGGCAAGCCCCATCCCTACTCAAGCGTTAGTTACCTTCACCGGGCGCTTATGCGATGGGACAAACCCCATCCCTGGTGTTCCCTTGCAAAACCCACCCGGAGTATGTTACAGATAGGCGAGGAGGATTACTCCTCCTCGCTGGTTCCCAACTCTTCTTCCTCCGTCTCATCCTCCTCGACGCCCTCGATCTCGCCGCCTTTGAACGAGACGATGTTGCCGCGAATCTGCTCCTCAATCGCGGATGCGACATCGCTATTCTGGCGCAGGAACTCCTTCGCGTTCTCGCGACCCTGGCCGAGGCGGATATCGCCGACGGTGAACCAGGCACCGCTCTTCTTCACCAGACCCATCTCAAGGCCCAGATCGATCAGGCCGCCCTCGCGTGAGATACCCTCGCTGTACATAATATCGAACTCGGCGGTCTTGAAAGGGGGAGCAACCTTGTTCTTCACCACGCGCACGCGGGTACGGTTGCCAACCACATCCTGACCCTGCTTGATCGAATCGGTACGGCGGATATCGAGGCGCACCGACGCGTAGAACTTAAGGGCTTTACCACCAGCCGTCACCTCAGGATTGCCAAACATCACGCCGACCTTCTCGCGGAGCTGGTTCGTAAAGATCACCGAGGCATTGGAGGTGCTGATTGCGCCGGTTAGCTTACGCATCGCCTGGCTCATCAGGCGGGCTTGCAGGCCAACGTGAGAATCGCCCATCTCGCCCTCGATCTCAGCGCGTGGCACCAGGGCGGCGACCGAGTCGATAACGATCACGTCAATCGCGTTACTGCGCACCAGTGAATCCACAATCTCCAGGGCCTGCTCACCGGTATCGGGCTGAGAGATAAGTAGGTTATTGGTATCGACGCCACAACGAGCGGCATAGACCGGATCGAGCGCGTGCTCCGCATCAACGAAAGCAGCATAGCCACCACCGCGCTGCACACTGGCGATAATATGTTGACAGAGCGTCGTCTTACCAGAAGACTCAGGGCCATAGATCTCAGTGATACGCCCGCGTGGGATGCCGCCGACGCCCAGGGCAAGATCGAGGGCAATTGAGCCAGTTGGAATGGCCTCGACCTGAACCTTCGCGGCCTCTCCCAGCTTCATGATCGCACCCTTACCAAAACGTCGCTCGATCTGCGAAAGCGCCAGGTCTATAGCCTTCTCACGCTCGCTCATAGCGGCGTTGGCCGTACCGTTGCGCTCTACTGAGGGCTTCTCTTTTCTACTCATTAGCGTTTTTCCATACAGGGCGTGAGATTAAGATTGGCTTGCAACCGTCCTGTTTCACCCCCCGCATTCCTCCTTTTGCGATGCACTCAAAGCGTTTGCAATTGTCAATCGTTGTGCGCATGGCAAAGTAGATACCAATATGTGCTGTCCGCCATGCGTCTTGCTGTGACATACACCTATTCTCTGGCAAGGACGAAAAACCGGAAACCGGTTAAGAAAGGAAATAGATATCGTGCGCTCTCCCGTGCTATTTCCCAGAGTAGAACAAGAGTACCATAAGTACATTCCCATGTCAAGCAATTTAAGACATTTGGAACAGGGACATCTACATATCGCGTCTTCCCTCGATCGCCCTGCTGAGCGTTCCCTCGTCAGCATATTCGAGGTCGCCTCCGATGGGCAGGCCGCGAGCGAGCGACGTCAGACGCAGATGCGGTAGATTGAGCTTCTCCTTAATGTCCTTCTTGATGGAGTCAGCCGTGTAATCGCCTTCGAAGCCGGGATTGGTCGCCAGAATCACCTCGTGAACCTCGCCGCCTTCGAGGCGCTTCAGAAGCTCGTCGATACGTATATCTTTGTGGCCGACGCCGTTCATTGGAGAGAGCGCGCCGTGCAGCACATGGTAAAGCCCCTTATAGGCGCCCGTCTTCTCCAGGGCCAGCACATCCAGCGGCTCCTCCACCACGCAGATGACCTCCTGATCGCGACCGGGATTGCTACAGATCGGACAGGGATCAGTCTCCGTAATATTGAAGCAGCGCGAACAAAAGATGATGCTCTCTTTCACGCGCACGATCGCCTCGGCCAGGCGTCGTGCCTGGTCATTGGGGCTGCGCAAAACGAAAAAGGCCAGGCGCTGCGCCGTCTTCACGCCGACCCCCGGCAGCTTCGCGAACTCCTCGATCAAAGCCGCCACTGGTGGTGCAATGTCGCTCATGCTCTAGAACATTCCAGGTATCTTCATGCCGCCGGTGGCGCTGCTGACGAGCTTCTGCTGCGCCTCGGTGACTTTATCGAAGGCATCTTTAGCTGCGGCCTTTACCATCACCTCTAGATCGACGATTTCTTCCGCACTAAACGCATCGGGATCAATCTTGACGTCTGTAATCTCGAACTTTCCGCTCATCTGAATTGTCACCGCACCGCCGCCAGCGGTCCCGGTGAACAGGGTAGCCTCGAGTTCTTCCTGCATCTTCATCAGTCGCTGCTGCATCTTCTGCATTTCGCGCATATTAAAACCCATGGCTTCGCATCTCCTTACTTCAACTGAATATCTTTGATCTCTGCCTTAAACATCCGCGCAACCTCCTGGACGATCGGATCGCCCTTCGCCTTTTTTGCAGCGGACTCCAGGCGCGTTGTATGCTCTTGATTTTGCGCGGCATCTTCCGACATTGTACTACTAGTATTCTCTCTCACAACGTTGTTTCTGGCAAGTGCCGGCTTCGTGTCAGAAGTCGGGACGGAAGGACTATATGAGGCGGGCGGCTCCTGCTTTTTCGGAGGCTCCTGCTTTGCTTGCCGCTGCGGAGTTGGACTCGCCGGTGGCGCGGCGGGCCGTTCCACGTGGGCCGATTGGAGCGGAGGGAGCGTCACAGCGGCATGTGCCGCGTAGTTACTGGCATTGGGCGGGGGGATCGTCCTGGTTGATGATGCGCTCCCCGGCGGCAACAGGCGCACATGACACTCCCGCTGCAGTTCGACCTTCAAAGCCCACTCGATCGAGTCATGATCTTCCTTGTTTTGCAGCGCGGTATAGTGGAACATCGCGTTGGCTATCAGTACCACAACCGGCACTGTGCGCGTCCCCTCTACGCCGACGATGGTATATCCATTCAAGACGGCGGCTATCCTGGCTCCGGCGCCACTCTTCACCGTCTTTACGCGCCTCTTCACATACTCCCAGCGCTCCCTTACATACGCGAGGGTCAGCGTGGGTTCCGCATCCTCTTCCGGCTCGCCTTCGTCCGTAGCTTCTTCATTTGCGCTGACAGGCACAGGTTCCGTCCGGGGCACGGCCTCGAACTCCTCATCGTCCTGGGGTAGCTCATCCCAGTCCGGCAATTCCTCGCCGGGGGCCTCCAGAGGTGGGGCTGCGGACTGGACCGGAGGAGGAAGCGGCGCAGGGATATCCTGTCGCTTCAGTGGCTGAGGCGTCGGTTCTGCGGCGACAGGAGCGCGCACAGGCTCTGGCCTGGGTGTAGGACGGGGCTGGACAGGTGGAGCAGCCATCGGCTGAGCCGTCTGCGCTGGTTGTCCTCCCTGCTCGCGGCGATGCAGTTCAAGGCAGGCCAGCAGGGCCAGTTCCAGGCCGAGCTGTGGCGTCCCCTGATTTTTCTGAATCAGATCGTTCTGCGCAAAGATGCGAGCGCACGCGGTCAGTTCTTCGAGGACAAACAACTGTGCCGTTTGTGTGATCTCTTTTACCTCATCCTCCGTGCCATCGATGATCGTCGCGATATCGGCTCCGGCCTTTGCCAGCATCATCGCGCGCCAGAACTCGGCCACCTGGAAGTTGACCTGACGTAGATCGGCGCCCGCCTCGACAAGTTCGTGGACCAGGTGCAGGCCAGCGGCGCTATCCAGGTTGGCGATGTGCAGGATAAACTTCTGGATGGCGCGCGGATCGGCCACGCCCAGCATCGTCTGCACCTGCGCCAGCGAGACATGCTGGCCCGCGTAGGCAATCGCCTGGTCCAGCAGGCTCAGGGCGTCGCGCATCCCACCCGCTGCCGTCCTGGCGATCAGCTCGGCGGCACTGCGATCCAGCTCGATCTGCTCCTCACCGGCGACGAAATTGAGATGATTGACGATCTGCTGCGTCGTGATGCGCTTGAAATCGAAGCGCTGGCAGCGTGAGAGTACGGTGGGCAGCATCTTATGCACATCGGTCGTCGCCATCACAAAGATAGCGTGCGGTGGTGGCTCTTCGAGCGTCTTGAGCAGGGCGTTGCAGGCTTCGGTGGTGAGCATATGCGCTTCGTCGAGGATGTAGACCTTGTACTTACCGGTGGTGGGCGGCATCATCACCTTCTCGCGCAGGTCACGGATGCTATCGATGCCACGATTGGAGGCGGCGTCGATCTCGATCACGTTAAACGAGTTGCCCGCGGTAATCTCGCGGCACTGCTCACACATGTTGCAGGGTTCGCCATCTTTTGTATTCGGGCAATTGATCGTCTTAGCGAGCAGGCGCGCAGTACTGGTCTTGCCGGTCCCACGCGGACCGGTAAAGAGATACGCGTGGGCCAGGTTGCCGCCGTTGAGCGCATTTTTGAGCGTGTGGATAATAGGTTCCTGACCAACCAGGTCAGAAAAATTTTGCGAGCGCCATTTGCGATAAAGAGACTGTGAGGCCATTTGAACAACTCCCGCCTATGCAATCTTCACGACGGGCCACAACCGACCGCCAGACGAAAGAGAAAAAGACATTAGAAAACCGATTTTCGCCCGGCCCTGCCGGTCAGCGTAATCAGGCGACCCTACGGCACCCAGAGAGGCCCATTTACCGTTGCTTCCGCAAAGATCTGGCGGGGTTCACAGACATCTGCCGCGCAGGACCCGATTACGCCGACCGGCAGGGCCGGAAGAAAACCGGTCCATCCCACTCGAACATTTTTCCTTCACGGGACAGGGTTATTATACTCCTCTGCCCACCACCTGTCAAGACAGATATTTCCCGATCAGGAGGCCATAGCGCTCTTTTGCCTCAGCAGGAATAGCGGCGCGATCGGTGATGATGGAGGTTGCCAGCGCGCTGGCGCAATCGCAGGCCAGATGAGCACGGTCCGCCGGAATCTTCTGTGCGACGTCCTGCAGGATGCGCTGCGCGTTGGCGACGTTGGCGCTCAGGTTGCCGATCACCATCTCGACCGTCACCGCCTCCTCAGTCTCGTGCCAGCTATCGTAGTCGGTGGCGCAGGCGATCGTGGCGTAGCAGAGCTCGGCTTCGCGCGCCAGCTTCGCCTCCGGGAGCGCGGTCATGCCGATGATGTCCATGCCAAGCTGGCGGTAGACCCTCGACTCAGCCTTCGTGGAGAAGAGCGGCCCCTCCATACAGACGTAAGTACCACCTCCGTGGACGTTCACACCGGGCAGACTGAGCGCCGAGTCGAGCAGGAGCCGGCTGAGTGTCGGGCAGAAGGGATTGGCGAAGGTGCAGTGCACGACGATGCCCTGCTCGAAGAAGCTGTTGACGCGGCTCTTCGTGCGATCGAACAACTGGTCGGGAATGATCAGGTCACGCGGCGCGATATGCTCGCGCAGGCTGCCCACGGCGCTGACGGAGATGACCCACTCCACGCCCAGGCTTTTCAGCGCCCAGATATTGGCGCGCACCGGGATCTCGCTCGGACTGAACCGATGACCACGCCCATGACGGGGTAAAAAGGCCATCGCTACGCCAGAGACATTGCCGATGGTGATCACGTCGCTCGGATCGCCAAAAGGCGTATGGACCCTGACCTCTTCGACCTCGGTCATCTGCTCTATACGGTAGAGACCGCTCCCGCCAATCACTCCAATTGTTGCGCGTGGTGGCATGCGCCGAACCCTCCTTCATTACGTTAAAGACTACTCCAGAAGAGCTTACATTGATCGGCCCAGAAAGCCCCGTGTTTTCAAATCGGGGATGAATGGGCATTCCAGAAGCTCCTGGTTTGTAACCAGGGGAGTCGTCACACCTTGATCCTGATATAGCGCCGCTTACCTACTTTGAGCACCGCGCCATCAACAGCAGGCAACATAAAATCGAAATCGGTAATGTGCTCTGGCTCGCTCGCCTCTCCGGCTGGGAACCAGGAAACAGCGTTCTGCTTGATCAATTCTCGCGCCTGATTTCGACTGGCGGCCAGCTTTGCATCGACCATCACGTCGACGATATTCCTGGCCTGACCCATGTAGTAATCGGGCATATCGATAGGCAGTTTACGCTCAGAGAACTGACGAATAAACGCCTCCTCGGCCTCCTGGGCGGCGTCGGCATTGTGGAATTCGGTCACGATCTCGCGCGCCATGCGCCGTTTGACATCCCTTGGATTGAGCGTCCCCTCCGCCATTTTGCGATCGAACTCGTCCAGTTCGGCCTCGTCGACGTCGGTGAGTGCCTCGAAGTACGTGCGCATGGTCTGATCGGGCAGCGACATCAACTTGCCGTACATGTCGTTGGCGGGCGCAGTGATCGCGATGTAGTTGTCCAGCGACTTGCCCATCTTTTTCACGCCGTCCAGGCCCACGATCAGGTTAACCGTCAGGATCTGCTGCGACGGCTGGCCAAAGAGCGGCTGCAGCTCGCGCCCGACCAGCAGGTTGAAGGTCTGATCGGTGCCACCGATCTCGACATCCGAGCGCAGGGCCACGGAGTCGTAGCCCTGCAGCAGCGGGTACATGAACTCTGACAGGTAGATCTCAACGCCGCCCTTGTAGCGTTTGGAGAAATCGTCGCGCTCCAGCATCTGCGCGACCGTTTTGAAGCCCAGCAGCTTGATGGCATCGGCCAGGGAGAACGCGTCGAACCACTCGCTCTGCCTGCGCACCTCGGTCTGCTCACGATCGACGATCCTGAAGAACTGGTCGAGGTAGGTAGTGGCATTGGCGTTCACCTGCTCGGCGGTCAATGCCTGGCGGGCCTCGGCTCTACCGCTGGGATCGCCCAGGCGCGCCGTCCAGTCGCCGATCACCACGACGGGCTTATGACCGAGGCGCTGGAACTGACGTAGCTTGCGGAAGACGACGGCGTGGCCGATCGTCAGGTCGTAATGGGTTGGATCAACGCCAAGCTTCACGCGCAACGGCTGGCCCTTATTGCCCTCCACCAGCAGGCGGCGCAGATCGGCCTCTTTCTCGACCTGGGCCACGCCGCGCGTGAGCAGGTAGTCTATATCTTTAGATGTTGGTTGCGGCTTTATAGTCACCTCACCCTCCCGAATTGCTTACTTCATAGTATTGGGCGCATTTTACCAGAATATGCGACGGTCGTCGAGAGGGAAGAGGTTTGATACATATACTATCAATCTTTCTAACAAATCTCTTACACTTTGCATACGTTCCTCTAACACATTGCGGGTTATAGTATGGGCAGAGAAACAAACACATGACGAAAGGAGTCCAGGCGGACTCCTTTCGAGCAATCAAGATAAGAAAAAAGGAGATTTTGCAATGGCGAATCTGACACGGTACAATCCATTCAACGAAGTTGTTTCACTGCGCGAGGCCATGGACCGCCTCTTCGAGGATAGCTTTATCTCTCCCCGCGTCGGCTTTGTCGGCAGTCGCGGCCTGGCCGCTAATCTATACGAGACCGCTGAGGGCTTTACGCTGCAGATCCCGATGCCCGGCGTACATCCGGAAGATGTGGAGATCACGGCCCAGCAGGACACGCTGAGCCTGAAGTGGCAGACGAAGGTGGAGACCCCCGAGGGTGCGACCGTGCACTGGAACGGCTTCCAGTCCGGGCAGTATCAGCAGTCGTTCACGCTCCCAGCGCCAATCAATGCTGAGCAGGCCGAGGCGCACTACAGCGACGGTATTCTGACATTGACGCTGCCCAAGGCCGAGCATGCCAGGGCGCGCACGGTGAAAGTAAACGCGAAATAGCCCGTACCGCTTCCCAGGTATCTCACACAACACACGAGGAAGAGCCGCGCAGCGGCGAGGAGTCAGAGAAAAGGCTCGCCAACAGTCATGAGCCTTTTCTCTGGCAAGAAAAACTTGCATGTTGGGTTAAGTAGTGCTTTGAGCTTTCTGAGCTTTCTTTGACTGTTTCTTCTTATGATTTTCGCCTTGCTGGTGATTTCCGCGCTGCGCGAGAAGCGCAAGCTCCCGTTCTCCACGTTCTACTAAGCGCGCCTGCCACTCGTCTTTATACTGACTCAAGGTATGGACAAGTGTCCGTGCCACAAGCAAATTGCGATACCACTTGTTGTTAGCGGGAACAATATACCAGGGAGCTTCTTCCGTACTACACTGCGCTAAAGCCGCCTCGTATGCGTCTTGATAATCGTTCCAGTACTTCCGCTCGGCCCAATCGGCGGTGGAGAGTTTCCAGGCATCCGTCTGATTCTCCTGTTGGGCCAGCAGGCGTTTTTCCTGCTCTTCGTAGCTCATATGTAAAAAGAACTTCAGAATAATCATGTCATTCTGAGTCAGTAAGCGTTCAAAGTCGTTAATGGCAGCATAGCGGCGACTCCAGACCTCTTTTGGTTGCAAGTTGTGCACGCGCACGACCAGCACGTCCTCATAGTGGGAACGATTGAAAATACCGATGACCCCCTTGCCTGGAGTGACCCGATGCACACGCCAGAGGAAGTCATGGTCCAGTTCCCTGGATGTAGGCACTTTAAACGAACGCACCTCACATCCCTGCGGGTTGACGCGAGAGAGGACCTGGTGAATCGTATCAGCCTTGCCACTGGTATCCATCCCTTGCAACACGACGAGCAGGCTCTGATAATGAGCCGCCGCCAACAACTCCTGCAACTCCCCGAGTTCCCTGCCGATTTGTTCCAGTTCTGCCCTCGCCAATGCGGGATTGACATACTGATCGATATAGTCGGGATCGTAGTCCTGCAACTTGACGTTGCTGCCTGGCTCAACTTTCCATGCCAATTGCATCATCCTTCTCCTTTCTCGCTGTCATCTTTATGTAGCGCTTGCTTGAACGGGAGTACCCTTGACCTGCCGCAACTCCTCTATCAGCGCAAGTTCATGCTCTCCTCGCTCCACTAACCTGGCCTGCCACTCCTTCTTATGTTGCCGCAGTGTAGAAACGAGTGTCCGTGCCACGAGCAAATTGCGATACCATTTGCGGTTCGCGGGAACGATATACCAGGGAGCCTCATCCGTACTGCACTTCGCTAAAGCCTCCTCATAGGCATTTTGATAATCGTTCCAGTACTTGCGCTCGGCCCAGTCAGCCGCCGAGAGTTTCCATGCTTTGGCTCTATCCCCTTGACGAGCCAGCAGGCGTTTTTCCTGCTCCTCGTTGCTAATATGTAAATAGAACTTCAGAATAATCATGTCATTGCGGGACAGCATGCGCTCAAAGTCGTTGATGTCGTCGTACCGTCCCCGCCACACCTTTTCGGGCACCAGGTCATGCACACGCACCACCAGTACATCTTCATAGTGGGAGCGATTGAAAATGCTGATCATGCCTCTACCCGGAGTGACCCGATGGATGCGCCAGAGGAAATCGTGTGCCTGTTCCCTGGACGTAGGTCCCTTAAACGAACGCACCTCGCATCCCAGCGGATTGACCTGCGACATGACCTGGCGAATCGTGCCATCTTTGCCACTTGTGTCCATCCCTTGCAGTACGATGAGCAGGCTGTGATGTCGTGCCGCCGCCAACAACTGCTGTAACTGGCCGAGTTCTTCGCTGAGTTTTTCCATTTCGGCAGCGGCCAACGCGCGATCCGTATACTTATCAATGTAATCCGGATCATAATTCTTCAGTTTGACTTTGCTGCCTTCATCAACCTTCCATGCAAGTTGCATAGTGTCTCTCCTTTCGAAGCGTCTTCTTCACTTAAAACGACGGAGAAGAATGAACGAACCTCGGACGAATCTTCGATCTCCAGGTAATCTTCCGGTTGCACCTCCAATTCTCGTGCCAGCGGGAAATAGATCAACGCATTGTACTTAGCCAGCAAGAAATCAGCCGGTTCGTTGAAAATGGGATTGTTGTTACAGACTTTACTCCTCACTAGAGATAAGCCCAATAAACCAACTATAGCAGTATATTTGTCATTTGTCGAGGCTGTTCTTTACACACCAGGGCTTCTCGGTTTTCCCGATAGTCCCGAAAGAAAGCAAAAGAAGCCATTTCTTGCTAGTGGTGAAACAAAATGGCTTTGTTTTTGCTCTTACTAGTGTTCCATCTCGAAGATGGAGCAATACGATTCCACTTTTATGAAGTGGAGTCCCTCATCTGGAGATTTCAATGAACTACACGAGTCCACTATACAAGGCGTTGGTCCTTGTCGTCGTTATTGGTCCGCTGCTGGCAACTGGTTACGCCGTCTCCCTGCTCTGGCAACGAGCGGTTCACCCAGGAGACCTTGCCTTGTTCCTGAGCATGTATGCCATCACCGCGATGGGTGTGACGATCGGCTTCCATCGCATGCTGACCCATCGCAGTTTCCGTCCCCACCCCGTCATCAAGTTTCTGTTGCTTGTGCTTGGCTCCATGTCATTGGAAGGCCCTGCGTTGCAATGGGCCGCTACCCATACCAAGCATCATGCACAGGCTGATCGCGAAGGCGATCCCCATAGTCCGGTGGAAGGCTTCTTCCACGCCCATATTGGCTGGATGTTCAAAGATCGTGAAGCAGATCCCACCATCTATGCTCGGCATCTGCTCACCGATCCCATGGTGCTGTTTGTCAGTCGCACCTTCTTTGTATGGGTCGTACTCTCGCTGCTCATTCCCTTTCTGCTTGGTGGGTGGTCTGGCCTGCTATGGGGGGGGCTGGTACGCATATTCTTGACCCATCATGTGACTTGGAGCGTCAATTCGGTCTGTCACACCTTTGGCAAGCGTGCATTTGAGACCAGGGATCGGAGCCGCAACGAATGGGTAGTTGGACTGCTCGCCTTTGGTGAGGGCTGGCATAACAATCACCATGCCTTCCCTCGCTCCGCCTTTCACGGTCTACACTGGTGGCAGGTTGACCTCTCCAGCTACGTCATTTGGATGCTTGAGCGTTTGGACTTAGTCAAAGAGGTGTATCGTGTCACTCCCGCTATGCTTGCACACCGTTCTGCGACACATGCCAGGGCTGACATGCATGCACAATAGGCACCCAGGGCTTTAGGAAAACAGGGAGAGAGAACTCCTTTGGAACCACTTCTTGTTGCATTACAAGATAAACAATCGTCTGTACGTTCCTCCGCATTTGACAGTTCCATTGACAGTAACAACCCCGTACACAAGCAACATGGGCGAACGCTACTGTACAGATAGCCCTGCTCAGTGAGCGGGGTTATCTTTTCATCTTTGCCTCCAGGAGCGCCGAAAGCATAGAATATTGACTAACGCGGTCAATGAATGATAGGATCATCAGTAGAGCACGGAGCATCGCTGCGAGCAAGCCTGGTGGTCTCTCGCCTCTATCCCAGACGCCTCCCCCTCGCCTGCTTCTAGTCTGTGCGTCTTATGCACATGAGAGGCGTTACAGATGCTCCGGATATATCACGAGGAGAAACTTCGTATGCGTATTCTCATCCTGGGGGGCGATGGCTACCTCGGCTGGCCCCAGTCTCTCTATCTCTCCAGCAAAGGGCACGATGTCACCATCTTCGACAATTTCGCACGCAGGATCTTCGACCTGGAAGGCGGCTTTCATAGCCTGCTCCCCATCTACACGCTGCACGAACGCGTTGCAGCATATAGAGAGGTCTCCGGTCGACAGATGCAGATCCGCATCGGCGATACGCTGGACTATGAAGAGTTGGCCGCCGCATTTCGCGCCGTACAGCCCGAAGTGGTCGTTCACTTTGCAGAACAACGCTCGGCCCCTTACTCTATGATCGATCGCAAACACGCCGTTTATACACAGACAAATAACGTTATCGGGACACTCAATGTATTATACGCCATGAAAGAATTTGCGCCCGAATGCCATCTCGTGAAACTTGGCACTATGGGCGAGTACGGCACGCCCAATATCGATATTGAAGAGGGTTTTATCGAGATTCACCACAAAGGCCGCTCAGATGTTTTGCCATTTCCCAAACAACCTGGTTCTATCTACCATCTAAGCAAAGTGCACGATAGCCATAATATTATGTTCTGCTGCAAGATCTGGGGACTGCGCGCCACCGATCTGAATCAGGGCGTCGTGTATGGTGTCGAGACCGACGAGACGCTGCAGGACCCGCGCCTGGCGACACGCTTCGACTACGATCAGATCTACGGTACAGCCTTGAACCGCTTCTGCGTGCAGGCTGCTGTGGGCTCTCCACTTACGGTCTATGGCAAAGGCCACCAGACACGCGGCTACATCAATCTAAGAGACACTATTAGATGTATCGAACTGGCTATCGTTTCACCGCCACGCGAGGGCGAGTACCGCGTCTTTAATCAGTTTACTGAGCAATTTTCGCTGCTCGATCTGGCGGAGATGGTTGCCAGGCAGAGCGGGCGGATGGGATTGGAGGTGCAGGCTGAGCATCTCGCGAATCCACGCGTCGAGGCCGAGCAGCACTACTACAATGCCGCTCACACACACCTGATCGAGCTGGGGCTTGAGCCACACTTGCTAGACGAGTCGGTTCTTGAGTCGCTGATCAGACTGGCTATCAAGCAGCGCGAACAGATCGATAGAAACCTGATTCTGCCGACGGTGAACTGGCGCGTGGCAAAAAACGAATTCACTCAAACGGATGCTTGATGATCGAGGGTCTCCTCCTGACGCATATAATAATCGATAACTGAGGGAATCCTCTGGCTCGCCTGCGTGTTCCAGGCCTTGTGGGTCCGGATGCTCTCGATCTTTGCTGCAACTATCTCTGGGTTGTGCATCAATCTGATCACTAGCTCTTGCAGAGCCTGCGGTTCAGGACATATCCAACCCAGGTCGTGCTGCGCGATAAATTGCAGATTGGGAGTTTCCTGGCCTGGAATAAAGGTTGTCACGAGGAATGGCTTCTCCAGCATGAATGCCTCGGAGATGAAGCTCGCCCCCGCTTTACCGGCTACCAGGTTCGCGGCTCTCATGTAAGGGGCAATCGTTCGTGTAAATGGCAGGACGCACACCTGCTTCACGCCCGCATAACGCGCCGCTATCCCCGCGTTATTACCAGCCGCCAGGATGATCTGTACAGGCTCTCCCATGTTGAGCAGAGCTTCCAGCGGCTGATCCACAGCGGCTGATCCCTTTGCACCACCTTGTAGGAAGATAGTAAATATACCTGGATCAAGCTTGAGGGCCGCAAGCGTTTCGTCGCGGTCGGAAGCCTCTAGAAACTGGCGCCGCACTGGTCTCCCGGTCAGATAGAGGCGCTCCTTCGCGATGCCCTGCTCCAACGCCTGCGTGAAAATTTCGCGCGTGGGGGCGAGATAGGCGGCAGCCTGCTTCTCGACGAACCATGTCATATGCAATTGCCCCAGATCGGTAAACTGAAAGACGAGCGGGATGTTAAGGTGTTCACTGGCGCGGGCCGCTACATAGGATAGGAACGCGTGCGTTGCGATGATGAGTTGAGGTTGCGCCTGCCCGATGACGCGTTGAAAGCGCCGGCGACTGAACAAAGTAATGATGCGCTGCAGCCATAACGCGGCGATCTCATTATCTGTCCAGGCGTACTGCCACGCTAAATATTGCAGAGAATGCCGGCTTACCCACGTATACCAGCGCTCCACACCGGGAGCCTGTGGATCGACGATCGCGACATCGTAGTCGGTTTCAAGCATCTCCTTCAGAGACTGAGCCAGGTTCATATGACCACCCCCAGTATGGGTGGTCAGAATCAAGATGGCGGGCTTCGCCACATTCATCATTTCTTCTTTACGCATGATCAGTTGATCTCTTCCGTCTTCTTAAATTCTTCCTGCTCCTGGAGGAGTTCGTGCGGCTCAGGATCGGTGCTCTCTGTTTCGGCAACCCTCCTTCGCTGGCGTACCCCGCGCATCAGTAGGGCAACAAGGATAAGTCCGGCTATGGCAGCAAGCACCAGACCGGAGAAAGCTCCAAAGAGGCCCGCCACCTCTTCCCAGCTTGCCGCAAAGCCGTAACCCAGACCAAGAGAGATAGCGGCGCTCAGTATCTGGCCACTCACATCCCAGAATAGAAAGCTCCGGTAGGGATATTGCTCAAGGCCCGCAAGCAGGTTTATCGGGCCGCCGAGGGCAACAATAAGAAAGCGCGTGATAAAGATCGCCCATTTTGTTCTGCTCCTGAAATAGAGGCGGGCGCGCTCCAGAGACTTTGGCGTAATCCAACGAAAGCGCTTCTTTCGCTCAAGCCACTCCGGCAGCACCGTCCCCAGACGACGACCAATAAAATAGGTCAGGTTATCCCCCATCACAGCGGCGCACAGGGCCACGGGAAACAGGATAAAGATATTGAGATCGCCAAAGGCAGCAAACGCTCCCGCGGCGAAAAGGAGCAGCGAGCCAGAGATAGGAGCGCCTGCAGCCGCTAAGAAAACTATCAGCCAGAGCGCCGGATATCCGTAGTGCTGCAGTGCGCTGATGAAGAGCGCATTCAATCGTTCGTCCCCCCTGGCTCTAGCAGTGGTCGGTATGTTCCATTGATAGCCGGCGCTGGTATCGACGGTGGCACGGTAAAACCGGTATGTTCCTTGCGATATGTAAGAATAGAGCGCTGGACCGTATGGATCACCTGCTCTACAGGCTGCTTTTTACGATCCGCGATCTCGTAGAGCGTCGCCTTGCGCAGTAAGGTGGTATCGCTAATGATGAGCGAGTGGCCGAGGTAGTCTTCAGGGACGTGGTAGACATGGGAGATCACGGGCAGCGTCATCCAGGGGCGAACAGTCTCCACATCTCCTACTTTGACCGCGCTGTACTGCTTCTGAAAATTGTGCACCGCCTGTACGGTATTGACGGTAGCGAAAGCTAGCGCTCCCAGTATGAGTAGTAGCAAAAGACCAATGAGACTCAGTGTAGTGCGTTCACTCAATCGGCGCAACTCCTGACGACCCTTTCTTGTATAGAGAACACTCTATAATTTAAACGTTTGAGAGCCTTCTTATGGCACGCAAATTGCTCTCGATCTCTACACATTTCATAGTTTCTCGCCTTATATCTATTCTGTATTTATTCTACAAATGTTCTCTGCTTAAGCATAACACGAGGCCAATTTGAATGCAAGCCAGTTGCCGCAACGCGTTACAGCAATACACAAGCGTAACTGTCATTTATCAGCTAAAAAATACCGTTTTCCATATAACCTGCCACGCTGTCAAGCGCCCTCAGCGAATCGGTTCTCTCACATAATATGGTTCTTACGCAACTCTGCTGATGTCAGTTATGATATGCTGAGAGGTGGTACTGTTTTTCAGAAGACGATTCGCCTGTTGCCCTTGATGGTGCTTGTACTTGTCTTTTCGCTCCTGATTTCTCTTGCTCCGATGGAGC
>WNFX01001186.1_pt1 | contig 47741 bp, 43 predicted proteins | sample 5400111 | NCBI WGS metagenome assembly WNFX01 (sample SAMN13153363, study PRJNA577476) | soil metagenome | isolation source: 40 cm soil or saprolite under grassland replicate 1 | place: USA:California | collected 2016-06-15
TAGATAATCTCAAGAAACTTCTAGCGGAACAATAAACAAGAAAAAAGCCCTGACTCATTCGAATCAGGGCTCTATGTTTAACTGTTACTTCTGACGCCACCAGAATGTTTTATCGGCGTAAGCTAACGGTACAGTCTTACCAGCTATCAGTTTTCTGAATGTTCCATCCAGCTCTTTGAGCCTTTTGCAATATTCAGCAAAGTAGGGTAAGTCCTGCAACTTATTTCTCAGACGAAGAAGCTTGATACCGATCATGGCATATTCAAGTTCATCACGGGTCTTGCAGAGAGAATAGGCATCAGTGACATCCATTTCGTCTTCTGTAACTCCGATCTTTTCTGTCACTTTGAGAGTATCTTCCCAAAATGCAAGTCGTACCTTAAGCAGTCTGTTGAGCCACGCACGAAGAATTGGACCATCATCTTCATATTCATCGGTAACATTAATTCCTGCAAGTATCTCTATCTCCTTATCAACCAACTCATCAAAAGAATCACGATTAAGTGACTCCTGCCATTCCCTGTCTTTCTCCGACATAGACTTGATGACATCTTCCATCGAGAATGCTTTTGCCCAACTTGCAACTAGTGTGAAAACATCTGGGCCATTCTCTCGCTCTTTTGCCTTTTGTTCTTCGGTCAGGGTTGACTTCTTCCCGTTGATACGCAGCAAAGCATTATGCACCATTGCATAATTGTTTCCTGCTACAGCAAGTGCAAACGACATTTGGTTAATTGGTTCTTCGAAATCCTGTACTTTTTTCATTGCACCTCCTATTATATCCTATATACTTTTACTTGTCTAGTGTCCATCTACCGCTAATAACACATTCTGCTGCATCATCAGGGCCCATAGGATATGAATTGTAGACACGGTACGGCGGGTTTGATGAATACTCATTCCGTTGGATAAGCACAAACGTACCCGTTTCATCCTCGTACTTCACCCACCGTCTTCCAGTTGTACACTGGATGACTTCTGTTGGGTTAGTGCTTTCAACTATTGGCAAAACATAGTCTTCTAGAATAGCTGTCCCATCATTAGTTCCAGCCGCTCCATTCCAATCATGTCTATCTGCCGTGATATGGTCAATCGCTGTTCCATTCGGATCAGGAATACAAGCATAGATCGACGGATCAGTGATAACATCAAAGTCGGTCGGATTTGAATTGACTTCATAGGTTTCGCTATCTACATCATATTCAAATTTTCCTTTCCCTTTCTCCAGTAAGTAATAACCTACTCTTGGCGCAAACTGAAGTTCTAGTTCTTTCTGACGTTTTTGCTTTTCTTCCTTCTCTTTCTCCTTTTTGAGTCGTTTCACTCGATCAGGATCTTTGAAGCATGGCTTACAAAGCACCGGATGATCTTCCCACCAGCCGTCGGAGCGTTTCCAGCTGATCACAGAGTTTCTGGAATAGGTGAATTTCATTTCACACGCTTCACAGGTGATGGTGACCGGCTGCTGCGCTTTGTTTGCCTCGCGGCAGTCCTCGCACAGCACCGGATCTTCCTGGCCCCGGTCAGCAATCTTTTTCTGCCACCGGGGACCGTATTTGAAGGTGTTGGTACAGGCTTTATTCTGACACGACAACTCTTTCATTTTATACTCAGGGTGTTCGCTACAGAATCGGCAGAGCTCGGGAGTCTCCCATTCGCCGACATTGCGCCTATGCCACACGATAGATTTTGCCTTATAGGGATATTCTTCCTCGCAATTCGGACAATCGATTGTCTCGTCCTCCTGATTCTTATTCGCGAGGTAGCACTCATAGCATTGTTCAGGAGCATCTTTCCCTCGTTTCCGGTCACTGCCCCGCCAGATTGCTGTGCCGTCACCGACACAGCCTGGATTTTGACAGGGAACCTCTTCATCGTCAAACCATTCAGACATGGGATGTATTTTCCTTTCTTTTCCTTGTTGGTATGTTAAAGAGCATGCGGAAGCCATCGGTGCGCTCTGAAGGATTTACCGTCTCCGTTTTCGCTCATACCGCCACGTTTCGTTTATAGGATCGGGCACGATGTGCGAAGCGAATAGCTCCTCACACACATATCCGAATTGCTGCTTGATCTCACACGCAACCGAAACGATAACGCTGATTTCCACGCCGCGATACTCATCACGCCGGGCGATCCGTTGGACAAATTTTTGGACATCTTTATCCAGCATGTTGAGCATCTCAGGCGAGACAGCGTCAGCAGGTTTTCGCCTCTTCGTTTGCTTCTTGCGCGCAGCCTTCGGAACTGGTTGTTTGTCCTCTGCTTTTATGTCAGAGGCGCCTTGCTGCTTTGTGCGGCGCAGTAGCTTCGCATACTCCTGAGTAATGGCGTCGTCTTCCTCCTTCACCTCCTCTTCCCACACTGGCTCGGGGTGATATCGTTTCGCCTTTCGTTTGACTCGTCTTACCATGCGATGCGGTCGGTAATCCCCGCTATACGCTTCAAACAGATGCACGGATGCTTTTACTGTTGATTCCGCAACCGCTATCCCCGGAGGGGTAGCTTCATGCGGCGTGGGACCGACGACAACATGCACATCTACTACAGCATGTACTTCAGGTGAATGTGTTCCAGAAGGTGCCTGTTCCATCGTTTCCGAAGAAGCAGGGGTATTATGCACATGTACAGTGACAGACACGTCGACGTGTGGTTCATATGCAGGAATTGCTTCCTCATCTGGTTCCTGTTGAGGTTTAGGGATAGCATGTTCCCGGAGAGAGACTTGTTGTGTATGAACAATTTTCCAAGCCTCCCCAACTTTTCGCTCGCCCCTTCCCGGAAGCGGCACTAGCTTTGCCGTAAGGATATCGCCGTCTTCAAGAGCAAGACAGGTAGCGTTTCTATACAGCATCCCGCCTCGTTCTCCCTCAACTTCTTGCCAGGAAAACCCGTTCTCCTCTTCAGTCAGGACAATGCGCGTTCTGCCGGGAAGTGTTTCCACTTCCTTCATAAAGCGCTGGATATCCCACTCTGTAAGTGTGGGAAAGGTCAGGTCAGCCAAGTGGAGAGACCTTACTTCGCCAAACAGACTCTTGAAACAGGGCCTACTGCCGTTCGTGTCGCAAAACGTCTTGAGAATACTGGTAAATCCCTTCAACAGGTCTTCTACCTTTTCCGGGTCAAACCCAAATGCTGCGCAATCAGCTGCAAGTGTTTTTTGATAGTCTCCTTGCAGCACCTGCGCTAACGATTTCCTGTTGAAGAAAAACTCAGCATACTTGTTTGAGAAGTAGGCAACGATGTTGTACAGGGCAAGGAGCTCACTTTGGGGCGGAAGTTCAATATCCCGTCCTCCTCTGATGACTCCTTTTCTCTGCCTCTTCTTGCCTGTGTGGGTGTTAAATCTGTCGGCAAGCGGTTCTGTACTGATGCCTGCGTCTTTGTCCGCAAGTACGGACAATGTGACACTCGATAACGCACCGGCAACAAGGTAAAAAAACAGGTCTTCTTTGTCTTCTCTTGCTAGTGCTTCCTGGAGTGCAATGGCATAGCCCAGGTCAACGCTTCCCTCAAGCCAGCGTTCACAATATCTGCCTCCTTCCGTCAGCCGGTTATCAACCGCAACGCCAAGGTCTAACAGCTTTTGGCGCTGTTTGAGAAATTCTTCAACCCGCTCGGGTACCTTATGGATACCAGACGGCAGGTTGAGAGCTTCTAGTCCCGCAATGGGATCTTCCCATGCCTCCCGGAAGCTGTACTGCGCAACTAAGGTCAGCGAGCCTTTGCGAAGCGGCAGCCTGATGGGTTCATACTGCAACTGGCTATTGAGCTCGTTGTCTGACAGACTGGAATAATACGCGTCGACTTCCCGGGTAATGTAGCCAATGCCGGGGAATTTCCGTCCCACTCTGCCAATGCGCTGCAACAGCGAATTGACGGGCAAGGGCACAATCTGAGGAAGCACGGTGTCACCGATAGTAACCTGTTCGTAGCCTGAGTTCATGGTCGCCACAAAATCAAGCGTCGGAAACGTGATACCCATTTCAACCGCCGACGTGGCAATAATGACGTACTTCTTTTTCTCCTGCTCAAGGCGGGAGAGAAGCGTATCAAATGCTTTTTTTCGCTTGGGATTTTTGATAACTTCACTTGCCAAGAGCAGAATTTCTATCTCTTTGGCATAGGGCGCCTGTTCAAGCAGCGAAGCAATTTTGTTCGCGTCGGAATCTTCACCGGCAAACGAATTGACGATAATCAGAAACCCTTTTGCCCGTCCTGTTGACAGGACAGCATCCCGGATCTCTCGTGCCACTCCCTCTCCTTGCGGAAAGTATGCAGATGTTGGGTCAGGATGGATCAGCGTTTTTTCAACAAGATCAACAATGTGCTCTTCCATCGTGCCAGCAATATTGTGCATCCATTTCGCTGCCCGCTGGATCTTGGTTGCATCAACAATGTTTCGCACACCCAGCGTTTCATGCAGGTTTGCTGTATCAACGGTTGCTGACATGTAATGGACAGGGATACCCCTTTGTCGACAAATGGCAATTGCCAGTTCGACGCCTTCGGCGCTTTCTATGGTGACATGGCCTTCATCAACAAGCACGCAATCTCGAAGTGGATCAAGCCAGCCAAAACGCGCGGCAATGGCAAAAATGCCAGTGGTCACGAATTTGATGGGCGCTTGCTTATGGAGCTTATCCACAGACGTTTGACAGCCAAACAACACAGGATTCATGGCATCGTTGGGGTTGTTTCGGGACGTGATAAAGTCCGCAAACAACTCATTCATATACTTCGTCTGGTCTTTGGCAATAGAAATCTTGGGTTCAACAATCCAGATGCGCGGCACTTTCTCCTTAAACAGCGGCGGGCATGGTTTGACATCAGCCAGTACATGCGCGCAGTGCATCAGGTAGGAATGAATGGGAGCAGCCACCGTTTTCCCGAGGCCCGTTGAGGCCAGCAGAAAGTACGGCTGGTGTCCCATCTCGTCCAGAAAGGGCGCAATCGTGAGCTTTTCCCGCTCTAAGACGTAGTGCATAAACGCTTCCAGCGCTCTGAGCGAATACGTCTGCAACTGGTTGTAGCCAGGCTTTTTCGGATCTTTGTGGTCACTTGCATAGCGGATCGCCAGGTTCGGCAAGTTGTAAACCAACTTCGTCATGAGGAACTGTCTCCTTTTCTCTTCGTCTAATTTTCAAGGTGCACAGAAGACATCCTGTCTTCAGGCATAAAAAAAGAGAACACGTTGTTCTCTTTATAATGCAAGAGCATTATCCGGCTATTATAGCAATAATCGACTAGGAATGCAAATTATGGGCTTGTCGTGAAGACTTTCAATACGTTCTGTTCTCTGGAGGAGGGAAATAACGTTGGAACTACCCCAACGTTGCTTATGTATTACTATTCTTCTTGCTGGAATGATAGAGCGCGTACTCACGTACCAGCAGTGAGAACACTGGTGAGGAACCTAGCGATCAAACAGCCACACAGAGTCTTCCTGGAAGGGTATGCGCCAGATCTTTTCAAAAAATAGTATAGCCGGATCAAATTTCTCTTTCGGCACACAGGCGATTCTGAACAGATACGCCTTGTCCTTCTCATACGTGCTTTCCAGTTCCGCTTCCAGCCACCGCTTCAGCACATCTGCCTTGTGCTGGCCGACCGGCGTGAGGAGAAGAATTGTCGGCAGCTGTTCCCCATACGCCCCACTGTATTCTCTATTAAGGAACCGGATGAGTTTTCGTATTTTATTTTCCCTGAATTGCTTCTGGTCTTTGCGTATCTCAACCTCCCACCACAAGAGCGCGTGGCTACTGCCTTTGTGAACAGTAGTTAAGACATCGGGGATCATGCCGGACAGCTCGCGTTTTAAGGTAAGGTCATGTTTGAGATCTATCAGGTCGAACTGAGGATAGGAATGGGGAAGTTTTTCTATTGCCATCATCAGGGCGGTTGTTGTCTGTAAATGCTCTATTTGGCTTGGATACGCATACGGCGTGAAGGTCGCTGTTAGTCCGTTGTTAGTCAGAAATTTCACACCGCGCCTGCTGAGATAATAAAAGTAGGGCTTGCTGACATGGGGCCTTGGAGGTCTGACTAACAGCTTCTTTTTTACCAAGCCTGAGAGCAGCTTATTAACGTACGAGGCCGACCCGGCCTGGTAATGCAGTGTGCAGACTTCTTCCACGCTCAGGAGCGGATAGGTGACAAAGGATGCAAGAATATTCATTTCATGAGGAGCAATCTCCATGAGCATTCCCCGTTACAGGAGTGTTGAAGAAGACGGGGGCGGGGGAGGCAGTTGACGGCGGCGTATTTCCTCCTCAACCGCCGATCTTTCCCGCAAATAGCCTTCTTTGAGGCACCGCGTGATAATGGTGTCCCTGATTTTTTCGTAGCCTCGTACCGGCGGCGGGGGAGGCAGGGTTTTGATCTTCACGGTTCTGACCATGCCGTCTTCAGCCACTTTTGCATAGGCATGGAAATTCGGCAGGTTGGCAAGCTCTAACATGACTTCATTCAGCATATCCGCATAGGGGCGGGGACTTTGATACACCTGTGTGTACTGGCCGGTACTTTCGTACACCGGGTTGCGGGCAAGCTCCTCCATGACCGATCGCAGGTGGCGCAGAAACGTGACCAGCTGAATAAATTCCTGTTCGTGGACGGCATGGCCGTAGTTAATCCGGGGGTCAATCACCAGCCGCTGGCACAGCGCAGGCAGGTGTGACTCAAAATCGCTGCCCGCTAAAGGGACAAGGTCCGGCCAGGTCTCTTCCCGGGATGACCGGGTCATTTCAATGCTTTCATAGGCTTCGTACCCGTTGGATGACACGTACGCATGCCACGGGAGGCCGTAAAAGTACGGCACCATGATATGTTTGTACCCGCAGAACTTGCCGCAGGTAATCAAAAGCGGCAGGGGAAGCGGCGCGTCAGCGGTACGAGTCGACATCGCCTCATACAATAGGCGGTTCAGCTCGCCAAACGCTTCTTCAATCTCCCCGGACTTGAGAAAATGCGTATCGCTCAGTCCGAGCAACACGCTCAGGAACCGTTCCTCACCAGCGTCAATGATACGCACTTTTGTTTTCTGCACTTTGAAGTCATTGGCCGGAGAAAGATACATCTGCACAAAGTCGTTAACCACACGGCTGGTGTGGCCTTTTAACAGCTGGTCAACCGCGTCCTGCTTGATGGTACGAATTGCCCGTTCTCCTGCTATGGGAGGCGGGGGAGGCTCAATATCCAGCTCAGTGACGAGCTCTTTGGCATCTTCTCCTGAAATGCGAAGCATCACCATATTCGCAACCTGCCTCGTTGCCGCCCTATTTTGCTCGTCTAACTGCTCTCTAAATTGATGCGCTACGGTGGTTGCTATGCCGTACTTGCGGCCTTCTGAAAACAACGTGGCAAATGTTTCTGTGGCAAAGCGCTGGAACTCATCAGCATACACGTTAAATTGCACACGCTTTTTTTCAGGAATAATTTTCCGCTGGTCCATGATCTGCCTGAAATTAATCGTTGGTTTACTCTGGCCGATGATATTTCTTACTAATGGCTGAAGCAGCTCATCGAGCTTATTAAGCGTACTCTCGGTATACTCATCCTGTTCCCGTTTGTTCCGTGACTCGTACCGCCGCCAGAAGGAAACCGTCTGCGGATCGGTGAGATGGGCGATATGCCTTTTTCTGAACGACGGATCGGCAAGCAGCAAAGGGATTTCGGCCAGCGTCAAGCCGGGGTTTTCCGTGATTGTTCTGAAGCTGTTCCGTAATACTTCTGCCATCCGGGGGGTGGTTCTGCTTACTTCATACACCTTCTCAAAGACATCCATCACCTCAGAAACCACCCGGTCGCCGTCAGCGGAGGCAAAGGGATTGATCCCACAGGGATGCTCTTTGGCTGCTATATCAAGGAGAAGTACCTCATCTACGCGTTTGTCGCACCGCTGAAGGACTGCTTCAATCAGCCCGCCATGCGGGTCAAGCACGCACAGCCCCTTCTCCTGGGCAATATCCTGCAAGAGGAGGTTGGTAAGCAGTCCTGATTTGCCGGTACCGTTTGAGCCAATGAGATAAAGCCCTTGCCGCCGGGACGCCTGGCTGATGTGGACGTGCTCACGGGTGTCAAGACTAACGCCGAGAACCGAGTGTGTCATATGCATTCTCCTTTAGGGCAGCAAGTGCGTCTGCTTGTTACTCCACCAGTTTTTGCCGAGCAATTTGTTCATGGTGGCCTGAATTGTTTTCGAGTCGTCTGGAAATTTTTGGTCGTAATACACATCCACGGCATACGTCGAAATGACAAGAGCGATTGTACTGAAGAGTGCCAGGCAACCACACACCAGCTGGGCCTGTTCGCGGGCGGTAACAGTAAGCAGGGTAAACACCACGAGGCTGGCAATCGGAATCCACAAGGCCGGGTGTTTGGGATGCTTGCTGATGACGTTCACCAGCTTCTTGAGAAACAGCCACATCCCATAGATAACGAGCGCGTAAAACACAATGCTCACGATCAGTGTTATGCCAACCAACGATCCGATAGCCGAGGAGAAGTCGGAAGAACTTGAGTCTGCCATGGTCGTGTGGTGTGCGTTCTTCGTGAACGCACACCCCTCCTTTCGTTAGTGCATGTCGTCAGCCGGTACGTTTTGCGGAAGACGGCCATCCGTTTTTTCCCGTGATTGAGAGAGAGGAATGGCAACATAGTCTTTTTCTGCGAGCGGATACAGACAGGTTGCCTGTACGCGGTATCCCATGCCCTCACCAGGCACGGGAGTGCCATTCGCTGAGATAAGAACAGGATGAATAGTGTCGCCCTGCTTTGTGCGCACGGTATTCGCACAGTAGACGCGAATATCGCGAGCGAAGCGCGCGAACTTGCTATCAGCGCTGTGTAACGGAATGCTATACACCACAAAACGAGGAAATGTCCGGCCTCCATCGTGACGGGTAGGGGTACCAGTACCATTGGTGGCGACACCGATATCATTGATGACGACGCCAGCATCGTTAATGACGGCGTTTGTGGCGGCAATTGCCTGATTGAGAATATCTGGATAATCGCCAAATCCGCGTTCACCAGCAGCAGGAACAAATCGTTTCACCAAACGCCACAGAGGTCGGGATTGGCCGTGCGAGACTGGGAGCACATGGCAGGTCATGCCAGTGAGGGGCTCGCAGTCTCCTAGACAATTTGCAACAGCAGCAAGGGACGGGTTCTGATCAGAATGGATCGGGGCTATGGTAAGGCCCAGAAGCGTTTGGGCACACGCCCGTTCCATCGCTTCCGCACCCATCTGTACCGCTACTTTATCAGTCACGTCCAGCAGAAAGGCAGTGGCAATGACTCCCTCCTTTTGAAGGGTTGCAAGCGCTTCTCGTCCTTTTGTAACAGCTTCCCTGGTCTCGAATATAGATCGTTCTGTCACCAGGATGATCGTCTGCCTGGGCAGGCGGTTTTTAAGCGACCGAAGCGCAGGCGTAAGCTGGGGAATAATCGACAGCGGAGTAGCAACCAGAATAGTGCCGGTATGGATCTGCTTTTCAATAGATGCTTCTACTAGGCTGTCATGCATTTTCTCTGCAAGGGCTCCATACGCAGATTGTCCGATCGTTTCCATTGTCTGGGTGTTCCTCATATCAGTAACGCTCGGGGTGATCGTGCGCGCCCCGCGCCGCAACGAAGGAATAGGAGGTGTCCCATAGGGGCTGTCCAGATCAACCAGCCCCGCCTTAAACAAACGTGAGGTAGCGCCCACGCTTTCCGCCGCTTCGAACAGCAGGGGAAGGAAGCGCCTTCCCACAGAGCCGTAGCCAACAATGCTGATTGTTTGTTTTGCGTCTTCCATTGCGTGTGACTCCTTATCTTCGTGCGTCGCACGAGGCGAATTAACAGCTAACAGATACGGCGTACGGGCGTGATGCGGGGCAGGGGATGAGCCCGGGACAACAGCATCATCATACACGCTCATCGTCCCTTGCGTGAGGTGGATCGCCACCACATCAAGCAGAGACGGCACAAGCGCGACACCGGTAGCGGTGATCCGACAGACGTATTCCCCAAACAACAGCAAAAGCGAGACAACACCAGCGCCACTGATCCCGAGCGCTAGGACTGCAAAGGGGGAGACTGCCGCGACTTCAATTCCCAGGCCGCCGAGAATATACAGAACCATCCCTTGCGCTGCCTGCGGGTCAGCAAGGTACACCGCGCGAAAGAGGTAAAAGTAGCCATTCACCGCAATGGTGAATAAAAGAAGCACTCCTGAAAGCCCCCCGAGGATGCGCCGTGACCATATTCCCAGGTGAAGAAACAATCCTGCGCGCGGAGGGATTTTCCTCCAGCACTCAAAGATGATCGCGCCAAAGAACGCAGGACACGAGATGAATAGTGCCGCAGAGGCAATATCGACGATCCCTGTGAGAGCGCCTTCAAGAGGCGATTGCTGGGCCGCTATCTGCCACAGGGCAGGAAGTACTAGCAGGGTATTCACCGTCTCACCCGCAAGAATGCATACTGCCAAGGTAACATACACGAGCCGCGAGAGGACATTGACGCCTTCCCAATAATCGCCGTTTCCTCCCGGGTGGAGGTGAAGAGAGGCAAGACGGGACCTCTGGCAGTAGACAGCAGCCTTTTGCATACACAAAGCAAGCAGTATTGGTATCCGGCTTGCCACGATACAGACAAACCCGAGCGCGTGACCAAGGGAGGGCACTTTGCGGGAGAGCAGGTATAAAGCCATAACAACCGTACACCCTGAAAGAATAAACAATAAGGGATTCATGAAACTATCTCCTTAGAACGTTGGTTTTTCAACCTCACTTTGGGCGACGTCGAAAAAGGTGACAGTACGTGCTCCAAAAGAGAGCAACAATTGGTGCCACGTCGCATCATTGGTCGCACACACCGATGCGACAGCAGGAATACACGCATGCCAGATGACGTTTACCCGCGCACCGGAGAGCGAAAGGGGAGCTATCCGTTGGACGGTTGTTGTGGACACCAGCGGTGAGGCAATAAGAAGAATCTTCTCACCCGCCACATGCGTAAAATGCGTTGCTGCGCTATCCAGACAGCCCCAGGGATCAGCGCCCGTGTTATCATAGGGGTTCACTAATCGCCTGAGCTTATCTGTCCACGTTTTCACGTGCGCGCGCAGGGCAGCGAGTTTGGTATGTTGCGTTATCAGGGTGGCTTGCCACGCGTCGTACGATTTTTGATAGTCACTTTGCGCACTGGCATTTGCGTACGGATTATCCAGTTGTGCTGGCGGCGGCGGGGCGGGAGGATCGGCAGGGAAGCCGGGAACTGAAAACGCAAGCACATCGTTTTCAAAGCTGTCATGGGTTATCAGGCCTATATATATGTCAAGCTTTTCCCGGTTTACGGTGATAGCCTGATTAATCCTGTCAGCGACCGTGTTCGCAGCAGCACTGAAGTACGTATCAGGCATAAAAGGGGCAGTGTCCAGGCATAGCTGCACAACGCGCAACGGCTGATGGGCAGCAGTGATCGGTTGCTCGCGGTGGCGGACGGTGTGATTTCCTGATGGGATGATGCTACACCCGACAAGCGTGACGATAAGAAGAGATGACAGCAGGACGAACGCACAGTCGTGGCTCGTACGGTGGTGGCGCATACAATAACTCCTTTCGGATAAAAAATCACTTGTGAAAAGGCAGCCCCGCATGGGTTAGGACGGGGCCTGCCGACGGCGGCAGAGGCTATCTACTGTCTTCATTGATCCGGTTGCGCTCATATACGGACGCATCCCTTTACTTCGTCTGAGGTACTTTCTCCTTTGCCTCCTCAGCACGGAAATTGATAGAGAATATTGTATGGCAATCCTCCAGTTCGCAATCGTTGATAATCTTCTCGGGCTTGGCAGCGCGTTTTTTCGCGTATTTCCTTGCTTCCTCTACAGACTCGGCTTCAATTTTTTCCCACACTTTCAGCGTTATGCTATAGAGGATGGGTCTTTTACGTAGATCAGTGGTTCTCCCGCGCTCACGGCCTTCACGTAGTAATGGAGAAATTTGAGGCGTCACGCTATGATTGCACCTCTGGTTCTCCTTTACCTAACCAGACGCCAAGCAGAAGGCAAAAAATCTTGTATAACTCACTTCCGTTTTCAGATTGCATCAACTTGCGACAGGTACCACAGATTAACAAGGTTTCGGGTTTAGCCCACGCATTTACGCCACAGTCCGAACACGTATATTTTGTCTTGCTGGCCGCTTTTTTCTGACTGGCTGTATCCGTGTCACAGCTTTGATCGTGATAGAGAATGGTAGGGTTTTCTGCAAGGAGTCTTGCTACTGCTTTCTCAAAGCGTCCGTTCTCTTCAATCAAATGCGTCACCTTTTGCCCAGTCTCTTTTCCTCCTGGCTCGCCGGTTGCGGTGGGAATAAGCCCAACCTCACGCATTTTGGCCGCCCATTGTTTATCATGGTAGCCTTTGCGGGGAGGTTTTCCAAAGTGACTCTGCCATAAGTGCACCATTTCATGGACAAGAGTTCCGAGTACTTCATGTGGTTTTCGTGTCGCAAAGTAGATTGGATTAAGCGCAATCTCATCAGTTACTTCTGTTGGATCAGTTGTATTAGCAAAACGTTCCCTGGAGAAATACCCGTAAGCACCTTTATGCCTTTGCATTGTTATCAAACAAGGGGGTAAAGCCCCCCTGAAGAGCTCTTTGTTGAAGAAATCATACGCGGCAGTCAAGCTTGTGTATGTTTGCGTTGTGGGGTTCTTCATAGTATCTCACCATTCTATTTTGTATCGTACGATACAATTATCGGTGTGTTGATGAGCGTCGCGTACGGGCTTTCGCACGCTGTGACAAGAACGGCACAGAGAGCAAGGATAAGTAGTCGAAACGTGTAGGGCTTCATCATTCATTAACTCCAATCAAGCTGCGTGACAAATTTCGATGTGATTGTCACGCGGTCATAGTCATGATAGCCGGCGTTGGTTCTAATCAGGTAGGTACCCGGGACAAGATGAGGGCAGTTGACCACATATTGTATTCTGCCGTTTTTCTGGACGGGGACAAATTGCTGCTCAACAGTCGCGTCAAGGTCGACCTCACCTTCGCGTCCTTCAAGGCTGACACGCATCCCTTTATACGCTGGCTTGCCCCAGATCAAAAGGGCGCCCCGCTCATGAGATACTTGGGTGGCGATATTGCGGATACGGATGGTTCGAATGCCCGTTTCTCTTCGGGGTTTACGGGTGTGATAATATGTCATTGGTGCTGCTCCTTTCACATCAATCACAGGGAATCAAAGAAACTATAGACGGACGCTGGAAGGTAAGTAAAAATGCGACCCTTTTCAGAAGTGCCAGTCCCTCCGGGCCGCAGTCCTTGCTTTTTTGCGTCGCACTGCTTATAGCACCACCCCAGGTGTCTATAAACTACCGCGCAAAGCCGGACAAAGAGTATTCGTAAGCGGTATCTTGCCTCCTGTCGTCTATTACAATGATGGCTTGTAAGGTGTGAGCCAGCTATCCAAGTTGGAGGTACAATGAATCCCACGTCTCTAGGTGTGAGTAACTAACTGGCTCACGTAAGTATATATACCTGTCAATTTCGTCAATTTGATAATTAGTGACAAAATTGTTACTTTCTGAATCAGAGATGCGCTGGCACAATGGTCTAGTTGAATAAAGAAATTCATACAATACAGGACGATTGTTTTTTAAGCACATAATTCGCTATAATGCACGTACCGCATTACAGAAGAGGTTTTCTGGCGATGCGGGGAAGACAAGCTGTTCCTAATTAGCACTGTAAGGAGATTTTCGATGCATGCAGATCAAAAAGCAAAAGCTCTTCCAAGGGGTGAAGATGAGGACTTATTCCCCTGTGAACACAAGACAGAGATAGCTCTCAGTTATGTCGTGAAGAACAACTTGGGCGAGACGGTATACGGCATGTATATCAAGGACACGCAAAACCTTTCGGAGCCAGTTGGTCTTGAACTCACGGTATATCCAGATGGGAGAAAACAGGTTAATCACAACTTTGATCCTGAAGATTTGCTTCCAGAGAATGCAGTTTGGATTGATAAAACTAATGAGGAGGAGACAGATGTAAGCTAAAAAAACGGCTCAGGTTTTTATAACCTGGGCCATGTTTCTTTTTCGGGCGATGCTTTCGTGTTTAGATATATTGTTGTGTTTATAGCAATTTCTCTTTGAGAAATGTTACCAGCCGTTCAACGGCGAGGTGGTGGGCTGTGCTTGTGGAAGAGTTATTGTCGCTTGTTTGTATCACCTCATCTATCAACTGCTGAAGTTGTTCTTTATCCGTTGCAGGCAGCGCTTGCCGGGGTTTTGCAAAAGACCCCTTCTCCGCAGGGAAGAGATTATCCAATGCTTCATTTAGCCGTTGCTTTTTCTCATCGGATAATTTGGTGTGGGGATTTCTCTCCCATAGAGCAATCAATGCATCTGCTTCTGCCCGAGAAGTAAAAACAACAGGGTTACCACAAGCGAACCCTTTTACTATCTTCAGCAAATACTTCCAGACATTCGGTCCGGTCTGGCGAGAGGAAGCATAATTACAGTGCATTTGCATCATGCTACAGAGTCGTTCTCTAGGCATACGACACCGAGCAGCAAATTCTTTCTGCGTTATACCAAGCTCATCCTTATATAATTCCTCGACCTGATCACCAAATGAACTACGCAAGAGGTGCCTCCTTACAATAAAACGCTCGTTATCCCTACTGGAGAGAGGTTAAAAGCGTTAGTTTGCATAACTGTTACCTGATACAGGTAAGTATATCTATTGGGCTTGCAGACACAAATGTCCAAAATCAGAGCCTAGCAACACTGGCAAGCTGCAAGATATAACAAATAAATCAAAAGAATAGACAAAAAGCGCCCTTCGTTCCACTTAAGAACGAAGAGCGCTTAAATGCTCTCGTGGATGCTTCGCCGCTACCTATCGGTATCTGGCCTCTTTAAATAACCTGACCACCAGGTTATACTTGCTCTATAACGTGAGCATCACGGGTTGGCTCTCCTGAACCCAGAGCTTTCCTGAGAAATCACACGATGTGTTACAGTTCGTTGCACGAGATCTCAGCATCTCTCGCTCTCTGTAGAAACATCGACTGACTACTCCTACCGATATTATCTTTGTAGAAGAATTATATCGCAAAAGACCCGCAAGATCAAGGCTACCCCTCTCTCTCCCACGGTGTCCGCCTCGCTTTATCAGGTCTAACACAAGGCCAAGACGAGCTGCTTCCTCCCTTACACGCCTTCTCCCCGCACGGGCCTTGCGGTAGTGCTGGCAGTGCCGCTGGACAGGAGCGAGGGTCTTTTGCGTCTTGACATCCCCGGCACGCTTGCTATGCTGAAACGACGGAAGGAGGTGAGAGGATGGAGATTTATACACTCAAAGAAGCAAGCAGAAAAGTAAAAATCGGCGTGGAGACGCTCAAACGGGCGTGTGAGGAAGGATTGATCAAGGCGAACAGGCTGGCCAATGGTCAATGGCGCATTGCCGAAAGTGCGCTAGAAGAAGCACTGCACAAGGGCCTCGACCTTCGGAATGTCGCGAAGAAGCCCGGCAAAAAGCAGCCGCAGCCGGAAGCGCTGAGAAGATACCAGGAAGAGCGGATGCGAAAGAAGCAGGGCGCCTAGTGCTCCTGCCTTTCCCGTCGTTTCTAAAAAGGGCTGTTTCATAAGAGACAGCCTTTTTCGTGGGTCTTCCACGGCACAATGTTAAATGATATGTGACAAAGATAGTTTCGATACCACTTTCTCCCGGAGGTCTGCTATAACCACCCCATCCCTGACGACCTCCTGACATGATGGACGGCTGTTTAATCACCAGGCTTGATACTCTTGATACGAAGGGAAAAATGATGCGGGAAGCAGCTCACAATGCTATCTTTACATTCGCGTTTTATTTGAATATAATAGTCTAATCTCTATTTATGAGCAAAAGATTTATCGTTACACTTATTGCCATTGTTATCATCATCCTGGTGGGTGAAATTGTGTGGTTTATCCAGAAAACACATGCTCTTGATGTATTCAAAGCAACACAGACAATTAGCCTGCTTAATAGCGGTATAATATTTGATGTGCCTAAAGACTTTAGTGTTGATATGTATCCGCAAAACGGACAGAATGGGAACAAGTATGGCTTTGACTATATCAATCTCATCAACCGCCAGAGCGTAACTACGCCCTCGCAATCCCAACAGGGAGGTAGTGGTACGGGTACAACAACCACCGTTTCTGTAATTGTCACCACCGGTAATTGGATGTCGTTTGCCCCCAGCAAACCGAGTCAGAAGGAAACCAAATACGGCACCATGACGAATATGACAGATACCTCGCTTGTCCCTGCCCATAATCCCCGCGTCACCGCGAACAATACGGTCGTGTATGTCTTTGACTTTCATTCGACCGATCCCACCTTTTTCTCTTCTGATACCTCTATACAAGCGAATACCAGCTTAGATGCACGCTTTCAAGACGGCAAAGTGCGCCAAACAAACATCACGGTGTTCTGCGGGGGGCCATTGAGCGCTGATGCTTCCTCCTGTCGTGCTATTGTACGCGGGATTCTTTCGAGCCTTTCTGTCCAAGAACCGCTTCCGACCGGCATCCGGGATATTACCCGTCCCGGCGCACAGTAGTCTGCTTTACTCCATCTCCTGCCTGTATTGAGTCCAGAGAAGGTCGTATATCTACTCCACACATACTTCGTTCCCTGGTTTCAATCATACGTACCAGGGTGTTTCTATTGTGTTCTTTGAAAATGTAAGAAGTAGAAAGGAAAACGATCGTGGAATCCACACGCAATCGGCAAAAATACCTGCAACGGCTTTTTGTCTGTGTTTTTATGGTTTTTTGTACACTCAGTGTGTTTGTTGTCCAAACACCAGCGGCCAGCGCGAGTACGGTGAAGATTTATAAGTCAGATATTGTTACCATGAGTGATGCGTCGCTCTGGTCGCAAGCATCAGTCAGTGTTTCACTCCGAAGTAACAGCACGGCTCTCATCAATTACGTTGCTGTTGCCTACAGTGTCCCGCATATTGTCTGTGGAGGAGGAATCCATTTTGATCTCAGAGTCAGTGTCGGAAGCAAAGACGTATATCATGCAGACAGCAGTTCACTTCCGCGACCGAAGTGGGGAGGTCCCAAAGCAGACTTCACTGTTACCCTGTATCTGCCACCGGCAGACCAACGGCTGAGTATTCCCCAGGGGAATACAACGGTGACGGTTGGAGCGAAAGAAACAACGGCTGTTAATACATTTGACGGAAATCCTTGCAGCCCCCAGGAAGCCCTTGTGGTTCATGAGATTAAAATTCCCAAAAGCAGCACAAGTAGTCCATCACCACAGCAACCTAGCCCGACGGCTACGCCGCAACCAACAAATACACCGACAAACCAACCGGCACCAACGCCCATTCCTGCGTCAGGTACCACACAGGTACCGACGCCAGTACCTGCTCCAACACCGACACCCTGTACACCTGTCTCAGGCCAAGTGACGGTGTACGAGCAGGCGAATTTTACTGGCAGGTGTCAGTCATTTGACGTGGGACAGGTGAGCGACCTTGCCACATACGGGTTGAGCGGCACTACCAGCTCGATCAAGGTGCCCAGTAACAGGACGCTGTTTCTCTTTGACCAGACAGGTCTTGGAGGGCAAAGCGGAACGTTTAATCAGGATGTATCAGACTTATCAAGCGGCAACTGGAATGACCGGGCACGGTCTCTGAAGATCGAGCCAAAGCTCGATACCTCGTGCAGTGTTCCCAATGGCGCAAATGGCGTGGTTTTGTACCGTGATGTGAATTATGGCACCAATGGCGGGTGTACCCTCGTCACTGGAAACAGCACTGATTTGGGATCTATCGGGTATACGAGATTTTCGAGCCTTCAGTTTGTTGGCAGCTTTGTACAGGCCAAGCGAGTAACGCTCTACAACGATGCCAATTATGGAACGGTTTGCGGCGTCTATACGCTCAACCAGTCTGATTTGAGGAACTGTGCGCAAATCGATATTGTTTCTCTTAAAATTGAGGACTACACCCCGCCTCAGCTTGCCAACAATGTTGTTTCAACAGCAGTGTTGGATCATCAAGGAGCAGGGAATGCCATTGATGGCAATTTGGATACCGAATGGGTCGGCGGGCACCAGGAGCCGTTAGGGTTTGTGTTCGCACATCCTGTTACTATCCAGACGGTTGTAGTCTTTGATAGAAAGCAGAACAACCCTGACAATAACCAGATCAATAACCTACAACTGGTGTTCTCAGACGGGACGGTGATTAGTAACATCGATATGACCAGCGGCGGCCCCCGGTGTGCTGATGTGTCCTTTCCGAAAAAACAAGTGAGCTGGGTCACTGTTGTCCCGACGGACGCTTCAGGAAACAACGGGTTTCGCGAGGTACAAGTCTGGGATGACAAAGGCAGCGTCTCATCGCAAAATAACTGCGTGATGAAGTATTCGCTGACTCCCCAATCGGGAAGCGGTCCGAGCCCTCTTGTTTCGGCTCCGCTCAGCCCGCCTACGGTGACGGAAACACCGGCACCGAATACGCCACCAGTGACGCAAACGCCTGTCCCGACACCGGCAGCTACGCCGGCTCCAACACCTACCCCTGCTCCGCAGAATACGGTGTTTGAGAATTTTGAAGGCAATACAGCATCCTGGCAGATGAGTAGTAACGTGTCTGTGGCATCAGCCACAGGGAACTCGTATATGCGATTCGAGCCAACCTTTACTAATCCAGCGCATGCAGAGAGGACGTGGAGCGGGTTTGACGGGTATGCAGCAATCCGGTTTCGGATGAACACCCACGGCCAGGTACTCCTCTTGGGCAGGTCGCAACTCACTCTTACGACGAATGGAATATCGTCAGTATCGCTTGCGAACTATCCCCCGGGAGGGAACAAGGTGGATGGCTGGCAGGATGTTACCATTCCCCTGAGCGACTTTACTGGTCTTTCGAACAATGAGCCATACCTTGTCCGGTTCACCTTTGAGTCATTTGATACGCAATCGACGCCGATTGATATCGATGACATCACCTTTGTCCGATAAGCACATGGTCTCTAATACTACACAGCCTTGTTTCACGAAGAAACAGGGCTGTTTTTCTTTTGAAGGGGTAGTTACAACGTTCTTGTCACCAGCCGCCATTGGATAGATTAGTTACTCAACTATGTTTTTGATGCTCAAAACCCCCCGTACTCTCTCCCACGGCGTCCGCCTCGCTTTTCCAAGTTTACCACACGTACTCGCCACCACAAGGCCAAGGCGAGCCGCTTCCTCCCCCTGCTCATCCTCTCCACGCGGGCCTTGTGCTGGCTGCGTGCGCGTGATTCTGCAATCGCATGAGGCGGGAACGCCCCGCCCGGGAACTCCCGGGAGTCGATGGGAACCCGACCCCGGCAGAAACGAAAGGAGACACGCCATGAAGAAAACCAAAAACAGACCTCTGCCTGCTATGACTATCCCCACCCTGCTTGCGCTCTCTTTGTCCAGTACCCGCATGCTGCTATGCAGTGGTGACTATTATCTGATCTGCCGATCCGCCCCGAAGCACGTGAGTGCGAAAGTCTATGACGCGCTTTCCCGTGCTGGCTGGATCACCAGTCCACAAGAAATCGGCGCGGGAATTGCCGAAGCCTCTCTTACTCCCGAGGGGAAAAGCTACGCAGAGAGGATCAGATTCCAGATGAGCAATTATTGCCAGCTGCTCCTGTTTGCAGATGCTGAGCAAGCGGTATAGCTCACGAGCGCGGACCGGGTGGCTTCTTCCCTCCGGTTCGCTTTTTTTATCGTCAACGGAGTCACGACGAAGAGTCTTGCGGGACTCCTCAAAAAGCAGGTTGAGATACTTCTTCTGTGACAGCATCAGTTTTCCGTGCAATAGCCCCATAACGTTGTTTTTTTCTCGTTTACTACGGCAACCTCAGATTCCACGCTTTTTACCAGGCTGAGACGGTGGCGTGACCGTCGGCTCTGGGGCAGCCGTGGGCGTCACCGTTGGCGCGCTTGTCGGTGAAAGCTGCGGCGTTGGAGTTGACGCTGGCGGTGCCGTCGGGCCTGTTTGCGGATATGCCGGGTTCGCAGGCGGCGCTGTCGGCGCTGCTGTCGGTACAAAGGGCACCGGGATCGTCTTTTGCCCAACGGGGGTGGAGGCCGTCGCATGAGAAATACCGACGGCACCTCCAGCAACCATGCCCATGATCACCACAACTACTGCAACTGCCCCCATGCGTTCTTTCTTCGAGCGTTCCGACGAGCTGAGGTATTTCCAGCCCCCGTGAATCGTGGTCGTTACGCCAATGATGGCAGTGAGCAATCCAATAGCATCGCTAATATTCATACTGCTCTCCCTTCTTCTGTCCATGGTGGAAATTTTCTCTGCTATTGTATGGACGGAGAAGTTCCATCCCTGACATCATTTCTCCTAGCACTCTAGCCATTCTGTGCTAGGAGAGAAATCGTTCTCGGATTGCGCCTCACCCTCGTGGGGGTGTTCCACTGGCTGGACTGCGTTTTTTTATCGTCAACGGAGTAACGACATCATCAGTTTGCCCTTAACGCCTCACATTTCTTCCCACTACCGGAAGACCAGATGGACTTTTACCCTTTCGGCTTGCACTGTTGAGGCTAGTAGTATACACTGGGGGACAGCGAACCAGCATATCGATTATCGTTCCTTTTCATAAAAGAAAGTCGTTAGGGAAGGGAGTTATCCATGTCTCCACGTCCCATCACGGAGAACACGCTGTTTTACGGGGATACCCTGTCTATTTTACGCGAGCACATCCCCAGCGAAAGCGTTGACCTTATTTACCTTGATCCGCCGAAAGCTTCACCCGTGATGTCCGGGATATTGGCCATTATGGAACAGGGGACCTAGAGATCACTGTGCATACCGATGACGACCTGGAGCAGGCAAAGTCTTTCATACTCAAAAGTTACGAAGTAAGTTAATCAATTATTCTACACAAAATGGTTACTTTTGCTGTAAAATACTCATGAGAGTCACTATAACAATTTGGAACCACATAAACTGGTGGCTCAAGTGTTGAGGAACAGTGGGGGCTCACAAGGGTATCAAAACCGCTGAGGATGAATCGATCAATTCAGATACAACTGAAAACCAAATAAATAATAAATCGGGAGAATTAAGGCAATGTCGCTAATCGATAATAAAAACCAGACGTTACAGGATGCTTTGAAAAACGCTCTTTCAACCGCAGAAAGAGTGGATATTGCCGTTGGGTTCTTCTACTTCTCAGGATTTCAGGCATTGTTTGACCAACTAAAAGAGAAAAAAGTACGGATTTTGGTTGGCCTCGAAGTTGATCCACTTCTGGTTCCCCAGATTGCACAGTACGCAAAAGATGGGGATGAAGATTTGTCCCGCTGGCAACCCCGAAGACCAACCACTTCACGAACAGCTCTTAAACTGAACTACATAGACTCTTTCATTGGCTTTATGAATGACAGCGATATTTTTGATGATGATCACACGAATGAAATTTTCGATTTATACATTTCAAAGATACACGATGGCAGTTTAGAAATTAGAAAAACAGTATCTGATTACCACGGAAAGTTCTATATTGTGCATAATCGCAAAGATGCCTCTCAAAATGGAGATTTTCCGGGTACCGTTTTTATGGGTTCAAGCAACTTAACATTCAGGGGGCTTATTGGACAGGGTGAATTGAATGACTCAAGTCGTGAGAAAAGTAAATTTGAGGAGTATCAGGTTCAGTTTGAGAACATGTGGAGTGATGCGAATTCGATTTCTATTGCCGATGCCTCGACCAAGGATGAGTTTTTAGAAACAATCCGTCCTCGTATCTGGAAATACACTACGCCACTCCCATACCACGTGTATATCCGCGTACTCTATGAATTATTCGATCAGGAAGAAATAAATAGGTTAAAAACACCCCAAGCCATTACTCACGGTTTATACACTGACCTTGAGTACCAAATCGATGCCGTCAAGATGGTGATGGATAAGCTGAATAAATATAATGGCGCTATTCTTGCTGACGTTGTGGGACTGGGGAAAAGTATTATCGCCTCTGCGGTTGCACGAAATATGGATATGAAAACGGTGATTATCGCACCCCCGCATCTTATTTCCCAGTGGGAAGAATATAAGGAACAATTCGGCGTCAGAGGATCAAAAGTATATAGTTCCGGGAAAATACCAGAAGTATATGAACGGTATCATGAAGCGCGTGAACCAATGCTCCTTATTCTTGATGAGGCGCACCGGTATCGAAATGAAGACACAAATGACTATAAACTCTTACACCAGGCTTGTCGTAGTCATCCAGAAAACAAAATTCTTTTACTCACAGCCACCCCTTTTAATAATGACCCGAAAGATGTATTCGCATTAATCAAACTCTTCCAAACCCCAGGCCTGTCAACAATTCGCTCTGTCGATAATCTCAGCTTGCGGTATCGTGAACTTATTCGACGATATAAGAGGCTGCGCCGAGATATGACAAGGGATATTGATCAGGAAATTGTTAACCAAGAAGCAGCAGAAATTGCAGCAGAACAAAGACGATTAATAGAAACCATTATCATTCGTAGATCCCGATTAGACCTTAATTACATCACGCGATACCGAGAAGATTTGGAACGACGACATATTTCTTTTGCCGAAGTTCGTGGGCCATATCCGCTTGAGTATGACCTTGGACAGCTCTTTGAACCATATATAAAGACATTGGATTTGATTATCAAGCCGGATAATGAAGGATTTATTGGCGCCAGGTATAAGCCAACGTCTGAAACCTACATGAACAGTGAGAACCGCAAGAAATTCATTGACAAATATAAGAATGATTTTGACGATATCGAAGATCTGAGAATCGCTCAAACCAACTTGGCATTGTTTATGAGAAGACTCCTGGTCATGCGTTTTGAAAGTTCGAAGGATGCATTCCGTTCCACCTTGGAGAAGATGATTGAATCAAACAAGCTTATTGAGCACTGGTGGGACAATTTAGGCATTGTGCCAATTATGAAGAAAGGACAACTCCCAGACCCGCAAGAGTATGATTTGGAAGACGGAGAGGTGGATGCCTTTAACAACGAGTTAGAACTCTTACGAAGTAAAAAAGGGTTTTTGGAAATTAGTAAAAATTTGCTCGATCCTCAATTTATCGAGGATGTTCGGCATGATACCCAGCTCTTGCAGGCAATTCACCGGGATTGGTATTCCAATCCGCATTATGCCGATGTAGACCCGAAGCTAGATAATATTTTGGAGACAATCCTGGGTTTGCTGTCTGAAAACCCGGAGCGTAAGATTGTCATTTTTTCCAGCTATAAAGACACAGTGGATTATGTGTACAAAAAAATGTGTGAGGGTGGATTTGACCGGGTAACACGCTATACTGCTTCCGAGGGAACCGAAGCGTATAAAAAAATCATCCGGCAAAACTTTGATGCTTCATTACCAGCGTCACAACAAAGAAATGATTTTGATGTTCTTATCGCCACTGACGCATTGAGCGAGGGGTTTAACTTGCATAGAGCTGGAATTGTCATCAATTACGATATTCCCTACAACCCGACCAGAGTTATCCAAAGGGTCGGACGCATTAACCGTATTAACAAAAAGGTATTTGATTTTTTAGACATTTATAATTGCTTCCCAACTGCCATTGGTGAAGAAGAAACCAGGGTGAAATCTATCTCAACGCTCAAAATGAAGCTTATTAATGCGGTGGTTGGAAGCGACACAAGAACATTGACCAAAGACGAGGAATTGGTGAGTTTTTTTAAAGATGAGTTTGATAAAGCCCGCAAGGAAGTTGAACAACTGTCATGGGATACAGTCCATCGGGAAGCCTATGACAAAGCATTGAAAGATAACAGGTTGATGCAGATGGTACAGGACGTACCAAGGCGCAGCCGAGTCAAACGGCACGGAACCAAACCTCCTGGTGTCCTTGTCTTTGGCAAAAAGGGGCAAAATTCGATCTTTACGTATGGGGACATGGATAGTGATGTCAGAGTAGTCTCATCCGAAGAGGCGCTCCCTTATTTTGAAGCCAAACCCGACGAAAAAGGGAAGGGTGTTGATAGAGATTTTACCAGTGTTTTTAACCTAGCAAAGGAAAAACTGTTCGCCAAACACGAGCTCCCCCAAATTAAAGGAAGAAGGGCATCAGCCATCAATGTCCTGAAAGTTATTGCAGATACCTTACCAATGGCCAGGGACTACTGCGGGGATATTATCTCCATTATCAGAACATTGGATGATATTAGCGATGGATCGTTGAAGGATATCTCCCAGCTTGATTTGAAAAACGTTGAGGACGCATACAAAAAACTCAAGCAAATTATCCCGGACGTGTTTGTCCGCAATATTCTCAATCGGGCAAAACATACGGATGAAGAAGAAGAATTATTATTATTCGCGGAGCAACTTGTATGATGCAGCTAAATAACACCTATAACCGAGATGACTTTTTGCGGTTCTTGGAAGAGAACTTCCTCACTGATTTTAAAAAAGATATCCGGCCAGCCAGCACGCAAGGGTCTCCATCGATTCAAAAAGCGTATTCACTCGGACGAAGCGAAAGCCTTGATCTGCAAGTGTTTGAATTTTCGTTTGAAGGATCTTCCAAAAAACGGGTTACCCTCACTAAAGATGCTTTCCAGATAATGAGATCAAGTGCCATCTTCCGGGCATTAGCTATTTTCCATTCGCCCGGTAGTGACGACTGGCGATTGTCGCTTATGACAGCAACCCCGGAGAGAACTGAAAAAGGCAAGGTAGCGCTTACATACTCAAATCCCAAGCGCCTTTCGTTTTTCTTGGGACCAAATGCCAAAATAAAGACACCCACCAATTTTATACTCAAAAAAGGGAGAATTATTGATTTTGAGGATCTGAAAAGCAGATTTTCGATTGAGATTGTGAATAAAGAATTCTACAAAGAAATATCCGAGCTTTTTACCCAGCTAGTGGGTGGCTCGGTGTCTAAGGGCAAGATAAGGGAAGAGTACGAGCCGCTTTTAAAGCTTCCCTCCATTCAGGATAAAAGTCAGACGAGTTTGGAGTTTGCGGTACGCCTTATTGGTAGAGTAATCTTTTGCTGGTTTCTGCGTGAAAAGAAGAGCGACCAGGGTAAATCACTGATGCCAAACGACTTGCTTTCTCTTGAAGCTGCTAAGAATAATCCTGATTACTACCATAAAATACTGGAACCAATTTTCTTTGAGGTGTTAAATAAACCTGTTAGGTCAAGAAAAGATAGCTATGCTCAGGAACCGTTCTCTTCCATCCCGTATCTGAACGGAGGTCTTTTTTCTCCCCATGAAGATGACTTTTTCAGCTACAACGAGGGTAAGCAGGCTGTCAACCACAATATGGTGGTAATTCCCGATGAGTGGCTGCGTGAGTTTTTTGGAGTGTTGGAAACCTACAACTTCACGATCGACGAAAACACTGGTTTTGATGAGGAGCTTTCGATTGACCCGGAAATGCTTGGGCGGATCTTTGAAAATCTCTTAGCCGAGATTAACCCTGAAACGGGCGAATCAGCCCGTAAAAATACAGGGAGCTATTATACACCTCGAGTGATCGTGGATTACATGGTTGATGAGAGTTTGCTTCTGTATCTGAAACAACATACACAAATTAGTGAGGAAAAACTGAGGGCAGTAATCAGTTATGATTTGCATGATGATGAGGAAAACCCACTTATTGAGGATGAGAGAGAGCGCATTATAAGCGCCTTAGAACGGGTAAAAATCCTTGATCCCGCCTGCGGATCAGGAGCCTTCCCAATTGGCGCATTACAAAAAATTGTGTTCATTCTCCAACAAGCTGATCCAATAGGACAATTATGGTTCAAAAAACAAATTAAAAATACTTCTCCAGAGATTAGAAGAGTGATTGAACGTGAGTTTGCCCATAAAAATTTTGACTACATCAGGAAACTCGGAATTATCAGGGAAAATATTTATGGTGTGGATATACAGCCGATTGCCACAGAAATCTCAAGACTGCGTTGTTTCTTAACTCTCGTAGTTGATGAGCGTATACAAGAAGCTGAAGAAAATAGAGGCATTGAACCTCTGCCGAACCTTGATTTTAAGTTTGTAACGGCAAATGCCCTTATCGGTCTTCCCGGAACTCAGATGAATAGTCAAATAGGTTTGTTTGAAGATGATGCCGGAATCATGGAGCTTAAAGAACTTCGGGATATGTTTTTCAATGCTACTGGAACTGAGCGAGAACAGTTAAAACTCCAGTTTGTTCAAGCACAAAATAGGATGTTCCAACGATTGATCAGTGAAGGAAGAAGGGGCCATGCAGACTTAACGACAAAACTATCAACCTGGGACCCATTCAGCCACAAATCAGCCTCATGGTTTGATACTGAATGGATGTTTGGAATAGGAGATGGTTTTGACATTGTTATTGCGAATCCACCATGGGTTTTTGGAGGGAACTCAGGTATCACTGTTCACGATAAAGAACTGTTTAAAAAAATGTATGCTTCCGGAACTAAAAAAATTAATCTATTTTCAATATTTGTCGAAAAAGGATGCCATTTACTAAAGCAGGATGCTTACCTAACATATATCCTACCCAATACTATGCTAAGAGTTACTTCATACAGTAATATCAGGGAATTTTTAATAAAAAATACTGAGATTCGTGAGGTTGTAGATCTCGATGTTGGCATATTTGAAAATGTAACCGCATCTACAATAATCTTAACCTTACGAAATAAGATTCCAGCCCTAAATAATGAGATTCTTATAAAGAAAGGGGTAGATACGAGAACAACAAACATCTTGAAACAAAGTGATTTTAATGGAAAGGGGTATATCTTTAACATTTTTGCCTCTGACAAAAATAGAAAAATAATTAGTAAGTTAAAAAGTGGTTCTATACCTCTTGGAACATTGGCTAAATATATAAGATTCGGTGTTGTCATTACTAAGAACCATGATGAAATTGTAAGTAATTACAAGCCTGATAAAGAATGGAAGCCCTTTCTAGAAGGAAGCGAAATTGGTAGTTATGTGATTAACTACGAAGGTAGGTACCTTAATTACAGAAAAAATCTTCTCCATCGAAGCCGAACCCCAGATGTCTTCGAGACGAAAAAAATTTTAATTCAACGCATTACAGGAGGAAGCCAACCGCTCAAAGCTGCATATGATACTAATAACTTTTATGATAAGGAGTCTATTATTAATCTCATTCTTAAAAACAATGATGAAAAAGAATATAAATATATATTAGGATTATTAAATTCTTCTTTGATGAATTGGTTTTATAATAACAGTTTTACTAACGAATCAAAACTAACGGTTAACTTATCAAGAGAATATTTATCAGAAATCCCTATACGTGAACTACCATCTTCAATCCAAACACAGTTTCTTGAAGTTGTTGATAAAATCCTTTCTATCACAATATCAGAGGATTTCCTGAAGAATTCTCAAAAGCAAAGTCAAGTTAAAGAATACGAAAAGCAGATCGATCAAATTGTTTACAAACTTTACGGCTTGACAGAAGAAGAGATAAAAACAGTGGAGGAACAGACCAGTGTTAGAAGTATACCTAAGCTAATTCTTGAAAATACATTAGCTACAGAAGCGGACTAAGATCATTCGTAAAATACTCATAAGGCCCAGTTACAACGTTGCTTCTGTCACAGAAGGCCACGTAGTCTACCACTTATTCTGAAACTCACGGATCACCTCTTCCGGTGAGAGGTTGAGGTACATTTCAGTGGTTGCAAGCCAGTCATCATATAGCTTTGACAAAGTCAACCAAAAAAATGATGCCGGGTAAGGGATCTCCCCGGCATCAGAGGGATTATTTCTTTCTCCCCCGGTGGCGCGGATCGCGCCGGGATTTGGTGTTTTTCTGCTTTCTCCTCAGCCGAACGGGCGTGTGCTGCTCGACCCATGGTCCTTTTTGTATCTGCTCCAACCGGCGCAGGACAAGCATCGTAACGAGATCCTCATCAAGCACGGTCTCGGTCCCGCTTTGCAGGGCTGATACGAGGCGAGCATGCAACGCCTCGTGCGGTTTCTCTCCCAGGACTACCACCACCCAGGGCAATTCTAACGTATTTTCCATAAAGCGGTACGCCGAGAGATCACAGTCCGTCGTATGAATAATATCCTGAATATGGGAATACACCTGCTTTGACTCCGTATCCCCCTTGAATCGAGCCGCCAGGTAAAATACCTCGTCCTGTTCCATTCCTGTCTCCTTTGGTTTATTTGCTGCGCTACTCAATGGCTGGAACCACGCACTTTCCAGCAGGGAAGAGCGCAGGCAGAAGGAAATAGGAACGGATAAGGATGAGTATAGCCTACTGCCACAGAATGTCTAGCAAGCAAGCAGAAGTACGGCTGGCATGTTCGCCCGAAAAGCGAGTCCCCACCTCTTACTCAATTGGTACATGAGTGCTCATAGTCCTTTCCTACACTGTAAGCGGGATAAGCATGTCTTTCTCGTTGTACCGTGAAGACATACCATGCCAGAAAGGAGGTGTGTGTGAAAGAAAGCGATGAAGCACCCGGCCAGCACTTTTTACAACAGGAGTTTCCCGTCACCAGTATCACCAGAGCTGATTTGTTATCCGCAGGATGCTCACAGGAGCAGGTATACAATCTCTCTGACGAGGACATGCGCGCAATTGCCTCGAAGCTGGAAGATCTGTATTGTGAGAACGGATTGTGGGAAGACATTGCGTTTGTGGTCGATGTATATAGTATTGATAAAGGCTGGAAACAGGAAACCGACGACACAGCACCAAAACAGACCGGAGGAACGAATAACGTTTCGTTGTAACTTTCTCCCCCTGTCAGTCTAACAGGGGGACTTGACGGATATCTACCCTTTTAGTATGGCAATACATTTGCGCGACGTTTATCCGACAAAGTACTACAGTAAAGAAGGTTTTGTAGAAACAAAGCTTGAGATCCCTGACGAAGACCTTCAGGAGATTATACGTGTACCAACTAATCGAGGATCATATGAGCGCCCTACCTTCATGGTTAGGGCGTATTTGTGCCTCCGACAGCAACATCACTCCGCAGACCCTCTACTGAGCAACAATTTGCATAACGATGATTTTGCCTGGCTTTGTTATTATATAGGTAACTACTCAGGACCATATTTTGATTGCATAGAACCTGTTGCCACTATATGTAGTAGCAATAAGCTCGACAAATGCATACAAAATGCCTGTTTTTTGCCTCCAAACGGCTACTAACTCGTCAATATACAACATTTTTGAGCTCAAAAACTCTCTGTAGGGTACCTGAGTAGTTACTTATATAGGTAATTGTTACGCAGTCTCCAACTTGAAATGTCTTTTTTCCAGGGTAAACAGTGTTTTTATCTGGAACAAGTGTCGTGTGCTCAACTGGCGTGCTTATAGCCCAACCACCATTAACTATGTTCGTGATCTCTGCATTCAATTCATTAAGAAAACTTCCATCAGGTTGCATAACACCACGCTTAACAAAACTATATTTTGGACATGTACCCTTAAATGAACCATATCCAGCTTGATAGATGTTTGCTGGCGTCGGAGATAATTTGTTGCTCGCAGAGGAGGATCGCGACTTTTCCGATAGTTGCAGATGGAGGAGAAAAATACAAATTGTAATTAGCACTATTATTAGCAACAAGGACCTAGGTTTAACGGTCACTAATTTTTTGGGTATAGACATAATAAATTATAGGTGAATTATATATGATACAATAGTGATAACTCAATAAAGTATGAAATGTCCCGTATGTGAAAAAGAAGGTAAAAAAGTAAAATTTGGCGAATATACCAGATGTAAAATCTGTCAAAGCCTTTTTTTAGAACACAATCCGTCGTTAGAAGCAATACAAGCAGATAGTGATGAATATGCAGACATTATCTTTGATACGGACGTTGGAAGAATTGATGTAATTCACACACAGCGATTAGATGCGCTTGCTCAGTACATTCCAAAGAAAAGCAAAATTCTCGATGTGGGGTGTGGAAATGGTATCTTTCTCCAGGCAATTGCAAGAGCGGGGCATACGCCAGTTGCGATGGATATTGCCCCCAAGATTATAGAACATATGAAGAAAATTGGCATCCAGGGGTATACAAAACTGAGCAAGATACCAGAGAAGAGCTTTGATGCCGCGACCGCATTTGATGTTATCGAGCATACGATAGATCCCCAATTGTTTGTCCGAGAGGTAAAAGCCACATTGAAAAAGAACGGGGTGGTTATGTTTACGACACCAAATCTGGTGGGTGTTTCAGGGAGAATACTACGAACAAAATGGCACGCATTTGGGCCGGGTGGGCATAATGTCCTGTTTAGTCCCCAAAGCTTGAAGCTGATACTAGAAAACAATGGCTTTGAAATACTTTCACTGAAAACGGACACGTTTACCCAATGGTTTGTTCCCAGTACTACCCTCCCGAAAAAGATAGCAAATAAAATACTTTATACGCTCTTTTCTCCCATAAAAGAGTATGCGTATGCGCATTATTTAGGAGATAACATCGAATTTATAGCAAGATTGAAATAGGTAACTCGCCCCATTTTGTCCGTTGACACTATCCAAAAAAAAGCATTATGCTATATCTAATAATGGGCAAAGTAAAAAAACTTACTCAAACGTGTGCTAGGCTATTAGCTCCTGTTCCTCTTTCTCTTGCACTTCTTCTCTTCTTCTATGCAAAGACATTCGCAGCAGCACCGAATGATGGGCAATGGGATGTTGTGGGGAGTTTAATTTACCATTATGGGTTGAACTCTGCCGGAACTCTGCTGCAAGATGGTCGCGTTCTAGTTGCTGAAGGAATGGTTAGTAACTCCAGCTCTCCGCTCAGTAGTCAAGTGGAACTTTATGATCCCACAACGAAAACATGGAGCCAAACAGGCAGTCTTCTGCAAGCACGTCATACTGACGTCCCAAATATACAAACATTACAAAATGGAAAAGTGCTGGTAGAAGGAGGGGAAACCGAAGCCGGATCGATAGTTGCAGCTGAGTTATACGATCCAGCAACAGGAACATGGTCTCAAACAGGATCTATGAATGCCGTTCACAGCGATGGAGCATCAATAGTGCTCAATGATGGCCGCGTACTAGTAGCAGGTGGACATGCTTATGGTGGGGGTGATGTATTAAGTAGCGAAACCTATGATCCAGCAATCGGCTCATGGAGCTATGCTGGGAACTTGTCAACTGCACGAAATCAAGCAGGTATAGTTAAACTGCAAGATGGCCGCGTTCTAGTAGCAGGTGGAACCTCAGTTTCATCAGGTTATAATACTTATTATTCCAATACGGCTGAGATTTTCGATCCAACCACAAACACATGGTCATCAGCGGGCACACTACCTTACGCCTTCGGCGGAGACATGACGTTGCTTCCTGATGGGCGAGTTTTTGAAGCTGGTGGCAGCAATGGTAGCGGGTGTATTGCCAATTCTGCTATCTACGATCCCACAACAAACAGCTGGACTGCTACTGCTTCTATGCCTCAACCCCGCTGCGCTACTGGAATTCTGCTTGATAATGGAAATATCATGGTGTTTGGTGGTTCAGATAACGTCTCAACAGTAGCCTCATCAGTAGTCTATAACCCTGCGACAAATACGTGGACGAATGGACCAAGCCTCAATGGTTCAAGAGGCGCATATCTTACTATCCCACTTGCAAATGGCAATGTTCTGATTGCCGAAGGGAGCGATGGATCAAACTACCTTTCTTCTGCGAAAGTGTATACAACTGCACCTATTGTGTCAATTTCTAATTCCAACGCCACACTGAATGAAGGAGATACCTATTCTACAAGTGGATCATTCACTGATGATACCCCTAATGCAACTTCCTGGACAGCAACTGTTGATTATGGTGACGGATCAGGGACTCAAAGTCTTACACTCTCTGGAACCAACTTCTCTTTGAGTCATCAGTATAAAGATAACGGAACCTATACAATTACAGTTAAAGTCACTAATAACTTTGGTGATTACGGAACCGGAACCACATCAGCTACCGTACATAATGTAGCACCATTAGTTGGAACAATAACCGCTCCTTCAAGCCCAACACTCGTCAATACGGCAATCACAGCATCAGCAAGCTTTACTGATCCAGGAGTATTAGATACTCATACAGCATCATGGAATTGGGGAGATGGGAACGCAACAACAGGAACCCTCACTGAAAGCAATGGCTCAGGTTCAGTGTCAAATAGTCATACCTATACCGCAACAGGCGTGTATACCATAACCCTGACCGTGACAGATAAAGATGGTGGGGCTGGCACATCTACTTTCCAGTATGTGGCTGTCTACGACTCCAATACCTCGTTTGCCGGCGGAAGAAGTTATGATAACCCTGCGAGCGCCTCACCGAGCACTTCTGGGAAGGTATCGTTTGGCATAAGTTCAAAATATTCAAATAGCAACACATTAATAGGTAGTGTCAAATGGAGCTTCAAAGCTGCTAACATCGATTTCGCCTCAACGTCTTTGCAATCGTTGGCTACATCAAATGGAAAGGCATACCTCACAGGCAGTGGGACACTCAACGGTTCAGGTACCTATACATTCCTGGCAACAGGCATTGACGGCAGCGTTGTCGGCGGCAATGACTTAATCCGGTTCCAGATTAAGGATGCTTCTGGAAATGTTGTATACGACTCTCAACCAGGCGCATCTGATACAACTGATCCAACAACCCAAGTAGCCACCGGCAATATCCGAGTCCACTAATCACTGCCGGAGAACAATCTGCTCTAGCACTCCCCTCGTCTCCTGCACGCATTTCTCTTTTGTAATCGTGCACCTTGGAACCCTGCTGCATCCAGACCCCACGTATTGCACACGTATCCAGCCTTCCCCTCTGAGTGCTTTGTTGACTTTTTCCTGCCCGCTTGTAATACTGCGTGTGCTGGCTACCAGTCCCTGGCTGCGGTACGAGGACAGGGACAACACGAGAGGAGATCAACGATGGGCAGAAAGCCACACAGATTCAGAAGCCCCTATCAAAGACTGGCAGCACTTCCTACCAAACAACAGATAGTTGCCTGGGCGAGGCAACGGTTGCGGGAGAATGATTGGGTACTTCTCGATACAGAGACGACAGGACTTTCACACACGGATGAGGTCGTGGAGATTGCCATAATCACGAACACAGGAGAGGTTCTTTTACAGACACTTATCCGTCCCTACCGGGGGTACGTTCCCGGGGATGCGACCAGAATTCACGGAATAACGTATGGGCAGACGTATAACGCGCCCTGGTTTTGTGATCTGTATCCCCACTTTATAAGGGGGAGAGCCACTCTTATGAGAGCATTTACAACGGTCCATCTCGTATTAATCCTTGGCATGCACTCCTTTCGTGTCAAGAATTCTGACCTCTTTGCCATTTGAGGCTATTTTTATATACCCCCCATTTTCAATGGACTCTCCATCCAGTTGCTTGCGCGTAGCAAATCCGAGATGCATTAACAGGAGTTTCATCAGAGGTACATGGCTGATGACCAGAAGCGTTTTACGAGGGTTTGCTTCTGCCAATCGGTTTGATGCACCGAAAAAGCGCATCAATGCCTCTTCGTCACTCTCCATATCTTCAACAATCTTAAATCGCATCCTTTCTTGCTCGGTTAGGGCTTTACGCTGTTGAAACCTCTCCTTATACTGTTCTTTCACCTCTTTCCGGTTTCTTCCCTCCAGCTTGCCATAATATGGTTCACGCAAGTCCTCGAATGTTTCTACCGGCAGAGCGTGCCTAGCCGCGATAATGGCAGCCATATGCTGGGCACGCTTCAGTTTTGAAGCAAACACTCTATCAAGATGAATTGACGCGAACAGATCCGCAGTCTCTTCAGCCTGTTGCACTCCTTTCTTCGTCAAATCAGGGTCTGTTCCATAGACATCGCTTATGCTCCCTTCTGACTGCCCATGCCGGACAATATAAATAGTAGTGTCGTTGTGTTGCATTTCCTCCTCCATTCTCTCACTGAGTGAAGAATTTCTCAGGCCGCGATCACTTCTGCCATGACAGTTTGCTCCACTGCCTCAAAAATAGCAGCGTCAGTTTCTCTTTGCCAGTCAGGCAATTTTTCCCAATCATCCACATAACTCGCTTTGGGCTGAGCAAAGTATTTGTAAATCTGAGCGATCCAACAAATAGCCACAAAGCGGCCCTTCTGCTCTCGACTCAGACGTGTCGTTTTCCCACCCGACAGCAGAACAAACTGCCGCACCTGCTCAAAGACTACCATCGCACTCTCCTGCTCCCAGGAGGCCATCTGTTCCCAAGGGGCAATATATCCTACCTTTGGTGTTCCCGGATAATACTGCTTTACTCCTTTGGTTGATGAGTTGTTTCCATCCTGTACCCCTCAGCTGACACAGTTATACAACAATGATTCTACCCAAGCTACTTTACTCATTGCAAGGAAATTGTAAAATCAGAGGTCTACAAGACTGCTAAAACACGGCGTCCCTACTCCCCTTTCCCTCCCCACTTCGGGTACACTTGGCCTATCAGTGTTTCTCTGACGTTATCTCGACCGTACTACTATAGAGTCAGGCAGGAAGGGGTCTCACGTCACGCAGAACGTTCTATAACGTAAACGACGTAACGTTTAACGTCGCTTATAGAGCCAAACGAACGTTACAGAAACGCTTAAACGTTAACGTTCAGGACGTATCAAAATCATACATCGTTTACTCTGTTGACATCACAAAATCGACGTCGAGATAACTGACGAAAAGATACGACATCTTTGCAAAGGTGCTCTTCAAGCCGTTGGAAAGACAAGAGAAAAAGCGTCTTTCGTCTACACCCTTCGCTTTTGCTCTGTGCTTCCAACGCGGATATGCGTCAAAACCCAGGATTCTCTTATACTGCTCGTTTGCTATGAAGCAAGGAAAGAAGCCAGCCACTGGACAATTTATGGTCCAGACGAGAGGACGAGAATTGAGACAAATCACAGTTGTTTCCCTGCTCACTGTTTCGTCCTCTCGTCGTTTCCGCGTCGCTTGGCGAAATTCGGTAAATCTTCTGTCCAATAAACGACCGTTTGTTGGACTGATCCATTCCTCCCCACTTCTGCCCCCCTGTCACGCGTAACCCATGTGTCCAATTTCCCTGTCCAAAAAACAACGTCCAAAACTTGCAAACAAACATGAGTTGTTGTACGATTACCTCATGCAGCGGTATACTATTATATATACGGAGAAACGCCTATGAAAATTGGCTACATCCGCGTGTCCCGGGATAAGCAAACGACCCTCCTTCAAGAAGACGCCATGGCGAAGGAACAGTGTGAGCGCGTGTTTACGGATAAGCTGACCGGCACCCGGTTTGACCGGCCCCAATTCCTCGCGATGCTTGATATGGCGAGGCCCGGTGACATTATTGTTGTATGGCGACTGGATCGCTTAGGTAGGTCACTCAAACAACTCATTGAAACCGTCACTACTCTCAAAGACCGCGGCATTGAACTGCGAAGCATCAAAGAACAAATTGATACCACGACCCCCACTGGCAAACTGATGTTTCATATTGTCGGAGCCATGGCAGAATTTGAACGGGATATTATTAAAGAACGCACGCAAGCAGGGCTGGATGCTGCGCGCGCCCGGGGGAGACTCGGCGGCAGACGAAAGGTTGTTGAGAAGATGAACCCAAAGGATATCAATCGGGCCAAAGAACTGTTTGCGGCAAAACAGAATACCGTTGCCGAGATTATGCGGATGACCGGGTTCAAAAGCCGGACGACGTTTTATAAATATGTTGTTCATGGGGGCTAAGAACTGTGGGAAGCGAACAGTATGTGCTATACTACCCTCACCTATGAAAAATAAATCAATCACTATTCAAGAGTATGAACTTCCCATTGTTATTCATGAAGAAGACGAGGGGTTTGTTGCCACCTGTCCTCTGTGGTCAGATTGTTATGCGCAGGCAGACACAATTGAAGAAGTTATCACCGAAATGTCCACAGTGGCTTCGTCCCTCATTGAATTGTACCAAGAAGAAGACATGCCCATTCCCCTCACCCTGAAGAGTACGAGCACAAAGCAGCCGAAAGAATTCACGGTCAGCTTTCCTGTTATTGTCTCTTCCAGCTAGCATGTCGCAGATCCAACCCCTTCCCTACCGCAAGGTTATCAAAATCCTCCGAAAATACGGGTTTGTCTTCCGGCGCGCAACCGGCGGCTCTCATGAAATCTGGTGGCACGAGGAAAAGCGAAGGACGTGTGTTGTCCCCCATCATAAAGAAGTGAAGGCTGGCATTCTCAGAAGTATTTTGCGGCAAGCTGGTATCAGCGAGGAGCAATTTCTGGAAGCTGCATAAGCCTTGTTACAAGGTTACTTGAATACCTCGCAGAATGCAGTACATGATAGTAAAAACACTACACATATCAATAGTATTTAAGAAAGAGAAACGCTCCTGAGTGTCCAAAATTTATCTATTGCTAGCGGAATGTCAAATGCAATATCGAAGTATAGAAACATTTCCCTCTTGGCACCAACAAAGCCTCAGTTTTGCTTATCCAAAAGATCTATATACTTCACTCATAGAGTGTGATAATTTAGGGGTCTATGATGAAAAAACTGCCTGGTGAGCAGGTGGGTAAACTGGAGGGAGCATTTAAAAGGAGTAAGAAGAAACAGGAGGCATTGCGGATGCAGGCAATGCTTTTGCTAACTCAAGGCTATAGCCGTGAAGAGGTTAAAAAGATTGTAAAAGTTAGTATTCACTGCATCGATAACTGGATACTGCGATTCAAGAGGAATGGTATTGAAGGATTGTTTGATAAGCCTCAAGCAGGGAACCACCGTAAGCTCACCATAAAACAAAAAGAAGAACTCAAACAATTAATTACTACTAATACTCCGGAGCAATTCTCCTTTGAAGGAAAATTCTGGAATCCAGTATTGGTTTCACGCCTCATAAAACAACAATATACTATTTCCTATCATCCTGAACCCTCACGCAGACTCCTTCATGCATTTGGCTTTACATTTCATAAACCGGAGAAAGTAAATAAAAGACAAAAAACAGGGGATAAATTAAGATTTGAGGAGAAACTAAAAAAAGACTCAGAGACTGGAGTGGAAGAAGTAATACGGTGGTATTGGTAGAGGATGAATCACGGGTAACACGGGAATCCAGTCTCAAAAGTATTTGGTATGCAAAAGGACAATACCCGGAAATCAGAGTAGATCAGAAAAAAGAAGGCAGATCATTTTATGGAGCATTAGATATAACAACTGGAAAATGTCATTTGTGGGATATTGATAAACAGAACTCAGCAAACACAGTTAAATTTCTTAAACAATTGGAAGATTACTACCAGGGGAAAGAAGTATTACTTATCTGGGATGGAGCGCCCAGCCATAGAGGAGAAGTCAAACAATACTTAAAAAAACTACACAAACAACCAAAAACATATAATAAAACCAGATGGAAACTTCAAATACAATATTTTCCGCCTTATTCACCAAAGTTAAATCCCCAAGAGAGAATCTGGAAAAATGCAAAACAGCATATTACTCATAACAGCGAAGATACCTACGAAGATAAACTCTACAAATTCAGACAATACATTGTTCACACAAAATTCAATACTAACTTCCTTAAAAAATACTCCTAACTTCTAGGGTGGAAGTCTATATTATATAATCCAATAGGAATCATGAATAAGTATCAAAGGCTTGACATAATGCAAAAGGAATTTTTGTATAGACATGAATTGCATTGGAAACTGCTTTTTAATTTCTTACTTATATATATCGGCATTTTTTTCTGCCGTTTGTAAACGAAGTTTTTGGTGTAAAACTAGATGGAAATACCTATTAAGGATATAAGAGGCTATATTCCCTTATTTGCATCATTTATATCGCAAATAATGCTGATTATAATGGCTTCGGAAGCAAAAAGGGTTGATTGGGTCAATAATGTATATACACGATTGAAAAGGGAATCGGATCTTTTTTTTGATGCCACTAAAAAAAGACCAGAACCAAAAGTCATTAATTATACACAATATATTATATTTATTATTTTAGATTTTATGGCCATTTCAGCATATTTCTATCTCAAAAGTATACCGGAAAATAGATGCTATATCAAATGTTGTGGAATGATGTGCAGCGAGAAGACGTTAAACCCAGGCCAGACCTAGTTTCGATGCTTTTCTACTATGCACCATTCCACAACATTTGATTTGGCATCCACATCCGTTTTCATGATTTGAGGCATAGTGCTGCAACACTTTTGCTCAGTATGGGGGTTCCTGCTAAGGTTGTTCAGGAAATTCTTGGACATAGCACATTTGGCACAACGATGAATAGATATTCTCATGTGCTTCCTACCATGCAGCAAGAGGCAATGGATAAGATGGACAGCTTTTTTAGACAGCAATTTTAACGAGTTGCTTTTCCATGTCTCAATGCCTGTTCATTTTGACAGGAAGATGCCTCTAACGTACAATGGCCTCCTGGGCAGTGCTATTGAACTGCCTTCCGCACTTAAACCCATTGCCTTCCCGCTGTTCCTCTGTGTAGCCTTCATCTTGTGTCTCATTGCTGTTTATCAGTACTTTGTCGAAAAGAGGATAGAGCAGACTGTATCGCCATTGAGTGGCCAAAACCGTCAGCGTCTCATTGCAAAAGTACGTGTCTTCTGGATTACAGGTTTTCTCGAACAATCATTGCATGGTGCAGCACTTATGGCATTAAAGGAGGAAAACATGCAAGTTTTCTCTAAGCTCATTGAAAAGCTAAACTGGTTGAAAGTCAATGGATTTTTTTTGGGGATTAAAACCCCAGAATGGTGGAGAGCGTATGCTATACCTCTAATAGTGAGGTATGTAGAACACAGTACCGAGACCCATTGGCACAATACACTAGATCCGCCGTATGGTCAGTTGGTTACTTCTTGTAAAGTTACCTGGGAAGTTGTTCTGGAAAAAGAAAATTTCGTACCGGGCTTCCGGTTTGAAACGTATATTCCCTTTGTCCCTTATAAGGGGCAATTTAAAAATGACCATGCATTTACTGCGTACTTCGATCCCGCATATATACAGACTTTCAAAAAATATTGGGTCGATTTGGAATCCGAACCACGATTTAGAAAGACGTTATGGCAAATCTTCAAAAGCTAAGGAGAAAGGGAGAGAGAATTGTCTTAAGTTCGCTACGTTCAGAGAGAGAGGGAGAGATTGATGCTATGCGAGTGTTGTGTATCGATGCAGTACATCGTTACACAACATTCGGTATGGCATCGGAAAATATCTCTGCCCGAATACTTATAAGTGTTGCAGTAAATATTCCAATAATATTCTATTTTGGAGAAAACCTAGCGAGAAGAATGCGTATAACAAAGACTAGGTAAAGTATATTTCGTAGTTTTTCTTAGCGTATAAATTCACACAAATCTTGATGGTGTATTTAATTCTCAAAGCTTTGTCTTTCAGCTTACACAGCGGCCTGCATCAACTTATAATTATCTTGGATGGATGATGCCATAGACTTATGGGTAAATGCCCTGGCCGCTTTTAGAACAGCTTACACTTGAAATTGCACCTACAGACAACTGCCCCTTCTTACAATGTTCTTACACGAAACATGCTAGCTTTCCTATAAAGTAATAGTAAGTTACCTTTACATTTACCATGAATGAACTTGAACAAAAAATAACAATAATATCTCGGACAAATCGAAGCGTTAGTGTCTCCATTTTCATATTCTGTTTATTAGTAACAGGTTTTGCTGGGTTAATGTTTAAAATACAATCAGCACATGCAGTGGGTAGTGCTGGTACTGACGGTTATCCTTGGGATCTTACTACTGCCAAGGATGTTTCTAGTGAACCAGGATCTGATGGTTCCTATACTTGGGGTTATACGCAATGTCTACAAGGAATGAATTGTAGCGCGCATACAACAGGATCTACATCATATTATTACAGAGATGGGTATGGTTACGATATTAAAAACTGCACATCATATGTCGCATGGAAGGTAAATAATGTCGAACAAGTAGTTATACCAAATAGTTGGGGTAATGCTTCGAATTGGGCTAGTGCAGCTAGTGGAAAATATGCGGTTGATAATAATCCCCAATATGGAGATGTTGCACAAAGTAATTCAACAGCACCTTATGGTCATGTCGGCTTTGTAAAACAAGTTAATAAGGATAGCCAAGGGAATGTTACCTCTATAGAGGTATTGGAGTATAATAAAGCAGCAGATGGTAACTTTACAGACACCACTTATAACAGTAAAGACACAGATGGGAAATTTTGGAGAGATGCATACCCTCATTCCAAGAAGTGGGATAATTTTATCCATATAAAAGGATTAACTAATACCTCAAACATTACTAATTCCAGACCAGTGGCCGTGTCGAGAGGTTCTAATACTATGGATGTTTTTTATCGTGATACCAATAACAATCTTGTCAATATTGGTTGGAATTCTACAACTGGGTGGAATGTTCCTACGATTCGAGTCGGCGGTGGAGTAATGAGCAACCCAGTTGCAGTCGCACGAGATGCAACAGATATGGATGTTTTCTATGTCAATAATGGTAATCTTATGAATATCGGTTGGAATGCGACGTCAGGTTGGGGTTTACCATCACAAAAAGCAAGCGGTGTGGCGAGTGATCCCGTGGTGATTGCCCGAGATTTAACTGACATGGATGTATTCTATGTAGATAGCAATCATAACTTACAAAATGTTGGCTGGAGCGCTGCGCATGGATGGGTAGGAGCAATACAAAGAGCAAGCGGTGTTGTTGGCAACCCAACTGCCGTAGCCCGTGATTGGGCCAACATGGACATATTTTATAGGGATAGTAGTAATAACCTTATAAACATCGGTTGGAATGCTACCTATGGTTGGAGTTTACCATCAATTAGGTCGAGTGGTGATGTAACAGGAAATCCCTATGTTGTAGCCCGCGACTCCATTGATATGGATGTCTTCTACCAAGGTAACGACGGCAGCACTCAAAACAACCTTAGAACAGTGGGTTGGAATGCGTATCACGGATGGAATACTCCATCGACTAAATCGACAGGTGATGTTAGCGGAGATCCGTCTGCAGTCGGCAGAGATTCGTCCGATATGGACGTGTTCTATAGGGATTTTAATGGCAACCTTAGAAATGTCGGTTGGAATGCTACGTATGGCTGGGGCTCACCAACAACAAGAGCAAGTGGAAGCGTCGGAGATAATCCTTTTGCCTTATCTCGTGATTCTGTCGATATGGATGTATTCTATAGAGATACGAGTAGCAATTTAGTAAACATTGGTTGGAATGCAACTAATGGGTGGTATACTCCGACTACCAGAGCAGGAGGAGTTCAATAAATCTATTCTTTTATTTTTTTCTTACAACACGGGGTCTACTGAAATTTCCTAGAGCGCTCGACTGGTCAGTTTGATATACTTTTCCTTCGCATCCTCCCAGGTGGATTCACTCAACCCGATTTTTTTCAATACCAATTCCATCTCCTCTCCCCGCTTGACGCTCCGAACAACAAATGTATCCCGCAATATGCCGGCTGTCACTTTCTTTGTCAGCTGTGCCTTTTTCGCAATATCTGTCAGCAGCATCTCAATAAACCTCGGCGTATATGGAAACAGGGTGTCGGTGATGGCATACTCTTTTATATAATCGGCAAACACCGGCACCAGTTCCGCAGGCAGCTTCAGTTTTCTGTCTTTTTTCACCTTTTTCCCGGTGTGCTTAATCCATACTTCGGGCGCATATTTATTGGAGAAATCAAAATGAGTAACTTTTAACTCAAACAGCTCTTCTTTTTTAATGCCCGTTTCCAGGAGCAGTAAGACGACTAAATACGTTCGCGGGTTCATGCTGGCTACTGTTACCAGGCGTTGGCATTCACTCTCAAACAGAATATCCGGCAACGGCGACGTGACGCGAAGATACTTGATAGCCGCTGCCGGGTTATCCGCCAATACCCCTTCTCGTGCCAGCCAGAGAAAATAATTGGTGATTGCCGAGATTTTCCGGCTGACAGATTTCTCTGTCATCACCTTTTTCAACTCCCCGATCCATTGCTGGATATCGACAGCCCGGATCTCCCGAAGTTTTGTATCGTTCACAAACACGCCGAACTTTTTGACATCACTAGAAAAGTCACCTGGCGTGTACTTGGAGTATCCCCCACTCTGAAGATAGGTATAATAGGCGGGAATGGTTTGCAAAACCGTAGATTCGCTCGTAGGTGGTTCTATGGGGACTAGTTGCGGAATGATGCCCGTATATTTCTTCGTATCAAACAATGTCTGTTGTTCTGCCATAGAGCCAGTATAGCACTTCGCAGAGTCACAAGCACTCTCCCCCTCCCCTCTTCTCTCCCCACCCCAGCCTCAAATTCAAAAACCGCTGTACAATAAATTTTTCCCTTTTTAGAGCCCGCACTGAGGGCGTGAGGAGAGCGGGTCGGACTCTGCGAAGGGGTGGGTTTGAGGAGGCTATGGGTTGGGAGGGCCACCTGCTCCGGTATATTTCTTGCTCATTTCTTATCTTCCCTTGGTATAGTCAAAAAGCTTGAGCAAACAAACGGCAAAGCTTGACCATGTTAGCGGTTAAGTAGCGATGGTTGTTCGCTTCGGCTCTTTGACAGATTATTCTCACAGAAAGGAGAAGTGAGCAATTGGACTCACGTGAATGGAGCAGGACGTTTGACATCCTCAGCATCAGCAGACTTTCCCTTCATGCATCCGGTATACCCTATGCGCTTGTCGCACGATTGACCGATGAGGATATGCAGGCAATCGCAGACAAGGCATGCGAACTTGTCGTCAGCGAACCCATTGAAAAGATTATCGAGTTTGTCGCACGACTCTACCTTGCCGAGAAAGGGGGCAACAATGCCGAAGCCCAGCAATCCCTGTAGTAAGTGGGTGGAGCCCGAAGAAGCCTACGAAGTCTGGCAGAGTTTTGATGGAACGTGGACATACTTCGTTTTGAAGAAGTACCAATCTCCTGAACAAGAAGCAACGAATCCCTATGCCAGATGGTTTTGTATGGTAAAGTCGCCAAGCACGACCGAACGGGGTGATTGGGGTGATGTGTACATGAGCACTGTCAAACGAGGCACTCGGCGCGTTGATAACCCTCTGCACCGAACGATGTGTCTGAAAGGGACTTCCATCACGACCCTGGAAAACATCGGCTTGTCCACCTATCGTGTTACCGATCTTGCGTTGACTGATGAAAGACTTGGGCACTACCTCAAACTCAGTATCCCGCCAAAAGCCTTTGCGAAGGTGAAACGGCTGCTTGAGAAGCATGAGATTGCTCTTGTCTGCATCGACGCGCCTGATTGTGTTGAACGGTGTCTTACGGACGTCCAGTCATCCGAAACAGAAGGAGAGCAACCACATGGAACTCTTGACACAGGAGCTTAGGGAACACCTTCCTCCCCTCTACTCACAGCAGCAGGTGAAAGACCCGATGGTGATGGGTAAGTTTTTCCATCCCTTGGCAGACATGACCTGGTACGCCATTGAAGGGTCACCGGTTGATGAAGACGGGTACTATGATACTGACAAGGAAAAAGTCGACTATCTGTTCTTTGGCTGGGTATACGCAGACTTTCCTGAGCTAGACTACTTCTCACTCAGCGAGATGCAGGCAGTCCAGGTCATGGGACTGGGAATGGAGCGTGACGAGCACTTCACCCCGAAGAAACTGTCGGAGGTCAAAAAAGACCATGGCGTAGGGTAAGCAGTACCATGAGTAGTATCCCTACCCCTCGGGAGCCTCTTTGTGAAACACGAAAGGAGCAATTTGATTAGTAGTACCGAATGCAACAACAGTGGCTCACCCATACGTAGTAGGCTTTCCCGTAGTTTTAGAACAAAAAACGTCGATCTTATCAAAATAGCCAATAACCTACTGAGACTGCTTAGCAGCCGGTAGACCGGACAAAGGAACAAAAAATGGAGCAATCAACCCTGACGACGCTTATCGAGCAGGCAACAACCGCGTTCTTCTCAGAAATTACGCTGCGCCAGGATGAACTTCTGGCAAGGGAGGAGGGAGACGCGCTTGCCCATGTTACCGATGAAATCGGAACAGCCATTGACGCGTTGCTCGACGAGCGAAACAAGGATTACACCCACATGCTTTTACGCTGTTGTCAGGAGCGTCCTGACCTGTTTATTACCCAGCCGGACGCGCTTTCCTGCATTCTCGAGCATGAGTCGTATGGGCGAATCACCGCGCAACATTGTGTGTACCATAACCTCTATGATTTGATACGAAACACACTCGAGTTCGCCTTTGTGGTCTGGCATCAGAACAAGAGCCAGTAGCACAAACATTGTCGGCAGTTTTTTATGGCCTCTGGACAGAAAAAGTGGGGGAGAATGCTCCCCGCTTCTTTTCACCCGTCCAGAGGCTTTTTTGTCGGCATAACCTTTCTAGTAACGGAGGAATTTCATACGCTAAGAGGGGTAGAACGTCACACATAGGGAAAAAGTCCCATGAAAAAATGAAGTAATATGGTAGACTACGTGGCCTTCTGTGACAGCAACGTAGAGTGTCTACTGGGCCCATTACTACCGGAAGGACAGTAGCAGTTTACTGGTGGATGGCTTAAGCGGTAGTGGCTTCAACCGACTCCTTCATCCGCCAGGCGAGGATCAGAAGCCAGATGCTCCACGCAAAGACCAAGAGATAGGCGAGGAGTTGTGGAATCGTATTGCTTGCCGAGAAGCCCTCTGAACCGAGTATCCAGCCCTGCACGAGGTAGGCCAGGCCCGACAACCCCATCAGGTAGCCAATCGGCCTCGGGACCCTTGCCGTCCACACAATCACGGTCGCGAACAGGACCGATGAGAGACCAAACATAAAGCTGTGATAGCTTCTGGTCCCCCATTCCAGCCACCTGATTGCTTCAGCGCTCGCAAAGCGTGCCGCCTTCTCCGCCCCTGGTGCGCTCACCCAGGCATCAACTGCCTGCTTGAGGGCGACCCCGTCCACGGCCTGAAGGACGCCGTACAGCGCAAGTGCCACCACTGCCGCAATGGCAGCGAACCGATTCATCCACCCCGGTGTTCCATGCAGGACGTTCAGGGCAAAGAACAGCACGAGCAGTCCTGCAATGATGACCGCTATACCAGCGAACTGGCCGAGATGGACGGCGGTCCAATCCGCACTGTTGGCGTACTCGGCAAACACGGCTGTGTGGTTATTGGGATTTTCCCGAGAGGGGTGCAACAAGCCCACAAGAAGGGAAAATAGTTCCCCCACGAACAAGAGCGTCGCTGACAGACGAAGCAAGTTGCGGTTAGCCATGATGGACCTCCTGTGTGTCTCCCGACTGGTTCTCTCAGTTGATAGCCATTATCTTGCATGCTCTTTGCTTGCTGGCATTCCTCCTTACTTCATGGCTAGACCTGAGAACAGAGGCAGCGAGAGCGAAACTCCCACCTTGCGGGGATACCCTTACCCCTCATGTGCTGAGGAGAAAAACATGCAACGTGGGTCCCTTGTGGTTATTAAAAGTATATCACCTGGGTCCATTGAGAGTGTCAAAATGGGGAGAGTGGGACTCACGTTCAGTATCAAAAACAATTGATTATCTAATTGGCTGACCGTTTCAGTTTTTCTAACTCATGAAGAATCGCGGGATCAAGAATTTGGCTAAGCGCTTCAGTTGGTTGTGTAAAAAGATCGGCTCTGTTATTCACACCAATGTTATTGAGAGCTAAATATTCACCTCTTGACAAGCTGAAGGGTAGCTCAAGTAAATCGAGTGAGTCAGCAGGTATACCAACTTCGAGTTGTTTCAGGAGCGTGTCAATCGCTTTCTCATCAATAATTTGCCCTGGAAAGATAAGTGATGCTATTTGGTGCGCTGAACGCAACTGAAATCGCGTTAAATCGGCAAACTTTCTTACATCGCCATAGCCGATATTTCCATAATACGGATGTGTAGATGCATAGCGTCTCTCTATTTCTTCTATTGAAACTCCTCTAATCCAATCAAACAAGATACAAGCCCTTTTACAGCGAGCAAAGTACGTAAATTCATCCCCCTGCGTAAAACGTTGCAACAATTGAACTACTTCTATCCCAAACTTATTGACAACCTCACCCCGACGAGCCGCTTCTGATCTTCCTTTTTTCATCATCGGCGTATACTGTTTATCCGATTCTGGCAGTGCTTGAACCAAAGCCATAAAATTTTCTGCGGTCAAGACCTGGGTGTGATAGCTCTTTAATAACTCTACCAATCTCATTGCTGAGGAGAACGACAACACTGACTCTCCACAGGCTTTCCCTAATAGGGTAAGGTGGACTATATCGCTTTCCTCCTCGATTAAACCCGATGCCAGCATTCGATCATACAAGCCATTGATCCGAATCTGCATTTCTTTGACCCACTCTGGATGAGCCCTATTTGCTACATACCCTCCATAGGTATTTGCCAGTACCCCAACTAAATCGCTTTTCCTGACGCCTCTGACTTGTACCAACAACCGGATTATCCAGGTATCTAGTGCGCCAGGATCAAAAGAAGAGGTTAAATTCTCAAGTTTTCCCACCACGTATTTTCGGAATAATACTTCTGGGTTATATCCATTATCTGCAAGAACTATTGCCTTGCCTTGCTCGTTAAATCCTACCCTCCCCGCTCTCCCGGCCATATTTTTATATTCTGCAACGGTGAACTGCCTTCCATCTTCTCCTACGAACTCTTGCTCTGCAAGGATCACCGTAGACGCCGGGGTATTCAAGCCTGCTGCTAACGTCGTCGTTGCAGCGAGAACGCGGACTTTACTCTTCGGATCTCGAAAAGCACGTTCTATAACACTTCTCTCTACTCGATTAAGGTTCGTATCATGAAATGCAACACCACCAGATAAGCTTTTTCTGAGGAGTGATGAGGTGGATGAGGTGTCTTGCTTTGGTAATTGACTCATGATGTCTATTGCGGGCTCCAAATTCAGTTCATCGGCTAAATAACCAGCGCATCCTTCTGCGCTACCTTTTTGGTTACGAAATACAATAACTTTTTCGCCTTTTGCTACTAAAGCCTTAACCAACGGAACGATCACGTCCTGAGCTTGTGGTTTAGCTTTTCTGACGATAATTTCTCCAAGAGCAAGCATCTGCTCTTGCTTCATGTCACCACCCACAACACACTTGAATGTTCCCTTTCTGTCTAGGACTCCTTCTATGAGAGGTACGGGTCTTTCAGTAGTTACTAATTTATTACAGCCCAACCATGTCTCAAAATTATTTGAATCCTCAATGACCGCAGACAATACCAACAATTGAGGAGTAATCTCTTTCTGGCGAGCGAGAATCAGGTTGGTTAATAATAATTCAACAGTGATGCCGCGTACCGGATCAGTGATAAATTGCGCCTCATCAAGCACTACCAATCCGATAGTATTCAAAACAAATGGGAAACTAATGCTGAGGTTGAGAAACATTTCATACGTCAGTAGCGCGATGTCATACTTGCCCTTGATAAAGTCTTCATTTTGATCCTGATAATCTCCCGTACATCTGATGATTCGATACTGGTTGACTGACAAATTTAATGTGCCTGAGAAAACGCTGAGTTTACACAGCAATTGGAAGGTCAACATCGTTCTTCTCTCCGACGGCGTCTCGACGAGAGGCGAAAACTGGGAGTGGGTCGGGTGCCGGATCAAGCCA
>WNFX01000670.1_pt1 | contig 47416 bp, 45 predicted proteins | sample 5400111 | NCBI WGS metagenome assembly WNFX01 (sample SAMN13153363, study PRJNA577476) | soil metagenome | isolation source: 40 cm soil or saprolite under grassland replicate 1 | place: USA:California | collected 2016-06-15
TCTCTCAGTACAAGGTACCACTCAGGAACGACCCGTGAGGCCGCAACGCCTGTAGGGCGCGGTAGCGGTCTTCCACTGTCTCACGCCGTGCTGCACCACCGATCGGCGGCGCCATATCCGGACTGCTTCCTCCACCGAAGGTGTAGATAGCACGCTGAAGGATGTCCAGCTCCTTCGCCGGCACTGGCATATGACGGGGCGTGTTGAGAATCAGCCCATCAACGCGGCGCCGGTTGAAGAACGCCGTCGCACCCTGACCCATGAACTCGATTTCCTGCTCGTAGTGCAGCGCGTCGAGCTTCACCGTGTCCGCGTCTCCGGCAGCAATCGGCGCTAATCCACCCCGGCCGACGCGGCTGTTGTTGATTAGAGTGGCCGCCAGAGCCGGGTTCTGGCTACTACGAATCAAGCCTTCTGCCCAAAGCAGATCGTTCATCTGCTCCGTAAACATCGGGTCCTGGCCTGTGCCGTCATCCGTGGGCAAATCTTCTCCCCGACTCGCCAGCGCGTGATAACGAACGTGTTGCATGTTGCTCTGGTGATACTGACCGCGAGCAGCCGGGAAAATTGCAACCGCGGAGCACGCATAGTCGGTGCCGGCATTCGCCGTTTTGGTTCTCGTGGAGTATCCGTTGAAGTTGTCCTTAGGCCCGTAGCTGCCGTCGCCGACCCGCTTGTCAAGAGATGCGAACGGGCAGGGATTGCCGTTGCTCCCACTATTGCGATGCATGGCCTCGGCAACCGAGGCACCCGACGCGTGATCCTTCTTGAACAGCGCCGTGAACGTCGTCGCCGTGATCGTTCTCACCGTGACGTTTTCCGTGCTATCGATCATCAAATACGAACCTGTGTCGATACCTGCCATGATCGCAGGCGTGGCGGTTACGGGCACGGTATCGGCCGTGACCGCAGCGCTGAGCGTCGTCGGGGCTGGGTGGTTCTTCGCGACGACCCCGGTGAACTGGGTTGGTGTCACCGCCGTCACCGTGACGTACTCACCGTTCTTGCATGGCAGAATATTCGGGCAGCCGATCTCGATCGTTCTTCCCACGATGATCCCGTTCATCGAGAGGGGCGTCACCGCTTGAGCCACGGGGCTTCCTACGATCGCCGTCGTGACCCGCGTATTCGGGTTCTTCACCGTGCCCGGAGCACCCGTCCAGGGATCTTCTTGAGTAAGCGGATCGAGCATTTTTGCAATGCGCGTGTCGACCCGCATGGTGCCGATCGAGTTGCCCCAGTTCTTGACGCACTCCAATCCGCACTCGCGGTTGTTGATGTCGACGTAATAGTCCCAGTGGAATGGCGTTCCCGAGCTGACACCCTGGGATGCGTACGTGACAACCCGGGCCCAGTCGACCGCGGCATTCTCCGCCGCCGAGCGCGGGAACATCGCGAGCAGCTCCGCCTCCGCCGTACGAATCACCTGCTGGATCTGGATATTGGTGTACTCCTGACCCTGCCCGGCGCCCATCCACTCCGGCTCCGTTTTCCAGGTCCGGCTACCGGCGAGTACGTACGCCGAGTCCAACTTTTGGAGCGCGGCGTCGCGCACTTGAGCCCGCGTGCTGAACGCAAGCGCTGTGGGATCCGTCAGATCCGTGTTCTCGTCGAGGATAAACCCTTGGTCGTACATGTTCGCGATGCCCGCGAGCGCGAAACCCTGCAGCATCGTCGCGATCGTCAGCGCTCGAACGGTGTTGGTGTCGGCTGTCGTGCAGTCGTCGTCAAAGCAGAGTCCCGCTTTAATCCGAGTAATGATAAGCGTCCCGGCATTAAGCACGGAGTAATAGCCGTACCATTGCGCCTCGACGGTAGGACCGCCTGCCGCTTCGGGCGCGGTCGCGCTGTTCGTCCAGCCGCAGCGGGAGGCACAATCGGATCCGACCGAGCTGTAGAACCGGATTGCCGCATTGTTCCACGACGCGGTGTAATTGTCCGCCATGGCCGTCAACGGCATGACCTGATAGTTGTCGCGCGTTCCGACCCAGTTCTGAATCGCACCGGCCATGAGCTGCGTCAGCCCCTCCGGCGTTCCAAACGCCCGCTTGGTGTCCGGGGCGTTGGGATTCGTCGTGTTCATGTCGCATCCACCAGTCAGCACCGCGGCCGTCACGAGCACGGCGAGAGTCGACGCCCGCAGCATGGCAATCTCTCGAAATGAGCGCATTGGGGTCGCCTCCTAGTAGGTGATCTCGACGACGGCCGAGTAGGTCCGGAACTGTGGATACTGGAACCAGTCCATCCTGACCTGGAACGGGTCGCCGAAGAGGCCCGAGACCTCCGGGAGACCTCCGGGTCCAGCCCCGAGTATTTCGTGATCTTAAACAGGTTCCGGCCGATGATCCCGAGCCGCACTTCCGACAGCGCGTGCAGCCCGATCGACCGCAGCTGACTGCGTGAGAAGGTGTATTGCACGCTCAGCTCTTTCAGCTTGGCGTACGATGCGTCCTCGATGAAGTAGTCGTTCGGATCGAGACCATTGTAGAACCCTACACCGTAATAGCCGAGCGCCTTGCGCGGGCACGACGGCATCGGATTGGATACGACTCCGCATGTTGCATCGTTTGCCGGCTTGCCGGCCTGATCCTGAACCTTGTCGCGCGTGGCCTGGAACGCCCATTGCCGCGTTCCATTGTACAGATCGCCGCCATGCGACCAATCGAGCAACGCATTCAACGATAGCGGACCGCGAGTGAAGTTGAGGCCAAAGCTCAGATTGAAATCGGGATTGGCATTCCCGATGCGCACGAAGTTATCGGTGATGGCACAACTGCCGGCTACCCCGGGCAGTTTGCAATACACGTACTTGATGGCTCGCTCGTTCGGCGTGCCGTACGCGCTCTTGCGGACGACGTAGCCATCTTCGTTGATCATCACCGAGTCGGGACTCCACCTCTGGCCGGGGCCTCGCAGCGCCGCCTTGGCGGGATCGTCATAGAGCTCGCTGACGTTCCGCACCCAGTGGTTGCCGTACATCACGCCGAGGTCGGAGCCCTTATTGAGGGTCAGGTTCGTGCGGGCGTTGTTGATCAGGCGGGCGGCGAACGTCAATTCATGCGTGCGCGAACGGAGTGCCGAGATGTTCTGCCACTGTTGGTTGAATCCACCGCCGGCAGGGGTCTCCTCCGGTGGCGCCCCGGCGACGGACAGGTTCACCAGCAGAATCTGGTCCTTGGTGTGCTTCTGAGAGTACGTGTACTCGAGGCTATACCGGGAACCGCCGAACTCCAGGTTCGTGCCGAGCTCGAGCTCGGCCGAGCGGGCGGGCTTCAGGAACGGATTGCCCAGGATCGACGGGATGTTGAATCCGCTGTTCGAGATCTGCACGATCTCGTAGCGACAATCGAAGCAGGGCCGCAGACCGGCGGTGCCGTAGGACGCGCGCAGCCGGAATTCATCGATCCCGGGGAGTTTCACGTCCTCCCCCAACCGCCACGCACCAGACAGCCGGTAGTAGGTGGCCCAGCGATTCTCCGGCCCGAACAACGAAGACGCGTCGCGCCGGATCAGCCCGTCGAGGATGTATCGATCGTTGATGTCGAACGTGGTCACGCCGTAAAAATTCTCGTTGCGGATCCGTTGGTCCCACGAATTGGCGGTTAAGGACGTCGGATCAGTCGCGTAGAACTCCGGCACGCCGCCCTGCTTGAACGATCCCGCATTGGTCGTCACCATCTGGTTGCGCTGGTCCTCGAAAATCGCGGCGACCTTGGTCGTGTTCGTGATGTTGGATCCGAAATGCCGCACGCTCGTGAGCGTCACCGTGGCGTTGGATTGCCAGTCGTTGCGCGACGAATCCGTCAGCCCGCCTTTCGTGGGCGTCCCCGACGAGGTGTAGTAGCCGAAATTGCGCAGATCCTTGTATTGATAGCCTTCCTGGTCGAAGCCGATGCTCCCTTCGGCTTGCAGCCAGTTGTTCATGCGCCAGCGCATCTTGGCGGCACCGGTGAAACGGTTGCGGTCCGCGTTGATGTGGCGATTCGCGAGATCGTAGAGCGGGTTGAAGTCGTTGGCGACGTCGGCGCCCAGCGGAATCTTCGCGATGTAAGGCGAGCCGTCGGGGTTGCAGCACGCTTTGATGTTGACGTCGGGCTGGAGGAACATCAGCCCGTAGAATGGGCCGTTTTGCCCTTCCGCGGCGCGCCCGTTGGTCGACCGGCCATAGAACGAGCTGAACGAAGCGTCGACATTCGAGCGCAGCTGGTGATCGACGTTGACCCGGAAGTTCTGGCGTGTGTAGCCACCCAACCCAAAGATCACACCCTGGTTACGGTTGTTCTCGAACGACACGTTGTAATTCGTATTGCCCTGCCGCTGCCCGACTGAGGTGTATGCCGTCGTGAACAACCCGCTCTGCACGAGCGCGTTCCAGTGATCGTAGTAGACCTTGAACGGATTGTTCGCGATCTGATCGGCCTTCACCTGGCGAGCGCCGTCCGCATCCAGGACGTAATCGCCATTGGCGTCGACTTCCCACGCATTCGAGTGGGAGAACTCCAGCCGGCTCGGCATGTTGTTGCTGCCTGCTTCGACGCGGGTCGTCACGCGCAGTCCACCGTCAGGCAGGTTATCGCCGCGCCTGGTGAACACCTGCACCACACCGTTCGCCGCGTCGGAGCCATACAGCGACGAGGCCGCCGCGCCCTTCACCACTTCCACGCGCTCCACGTCCTGGCCCGACACGTCGGCGAGGCCGAAGCGCGTGATGACGCCGTCGACGATGATGAGCGGATCCTGACGCCCGCTGATGCTCGTCGCGCCGCGCAGCCGCAGCGACGGCTCGCCGCCCGGCTGCGCTGAATTCGGCACGAGACGCACGCCGGCGATTTTGCCCGCGACAGCGGCCAGGGCGCTCTGACCCGGGACCGCCTGGAGCTGCTCATCGGTGACGCGTGCCACCGCGAAGGGCAGCTTCTTCAGTGAGGTCGCCTCACCAACGCCGGTGACGACGACTTCCTCGAGCCGTAACGGATCGGCCGACAGCTCGAAGTTCTGTTCCTGCTCGCCTTGCGACAGCGTGATGGTGCGCACGACGGGCTTGTGGCCGATGTAGCGCGCCGTCAGTACGACCTGCTGACCCCGGGCAGCCTCCGCTCCGATGGAGATGGAGTACGTCCCGTTCTGGGCCGTGACGGCTCCCAGATTTGTGTTCGCCACGATGACGTTGGCGCCGCCCAACGGCTCACCCGTCTGCGCCGTAACACGGCCCTTGATCACTGCGGCCTGTTGCGCGCAGAGCGGCGTGCCGCTGAGCGCTAGCATCGCTGCCGTCGCCCATGCGACGAGCGGCGTACCCGACTTGAGAACGCGCATAAGCTGCCTCTGGTTGGAAGAGAGGACGCGGAAGGAACGGCACTTCGCAGAATCGTCGAACGACATCACCGACCCCCTGGGTCCACGTCCGACAGGCGGACGTGACGGCCATCAGACTTTGGAGGCTCAGCCCTGGCAAACTAGCGCCAGTAGTTCCATACTACGCGGTATCGTGAGTCGCGCTAGAGGGGTCTGCGTTAGCGTCGGGTTGCTGGTTGGACTGGTCGGGACGACCATTCCCAGGCCTTCCAGCGCCCAAACCCTCCGTGCCCGAGTCATCGATAGCGAGCTGGGAAACCCCGTGCCCGGGGCTGCCGTGCGCATCGGGAAGGACGGCCCCACGCTGACCACCGACTCCGCAGGGCGTGTGGTGGGAGAGCATCTGCCCGTCGGGTGGACCGAAATTACCATAAAACGTATCGGGTATGAGCCCGGCGTCTTTGACCTTCGTATTCCCGATTCGGGATCTATCGAAGGCGTATTCCCGCTCGACTTCAACGGCTACCTGTTACCGGCGGTCGTCGTGGAGGCGCATGCGGAAGCGCTCTCCCCACGCTACACCGATTTTGAACGGAGGCGCCACCGCGCGCTCGGCGCCTACCTCCGCTGGGACGAATTACAGAAGAAAGGATACAGCTCGGTGGGCGACGCCCTGCGCACGGTACGCGGCGTGCGGATCCAATGCAACCAGCAGGAATTCGAATGCAATGCCGTCATGGTGCGAACGCCGCAGTGCACACCGACGTGGTATATCGACGGCGTCGAAGCGCGTTCCTTTCATGCAAACACGCCCATCGCGGACATCTACGGTATCGAGGTCTATCGCGGGGCCGGCGAGATACCGGCTGAGTTCGCCGGGTCGAATGCTGGATGCGGCGTGATTGTGATGTGGACGAAATCGAAACCCTATCGCTGATTACACCACCACGCCCCTAACCTGTCGTTTCAAGCGAGAGACCGGCGCCCGAAGAGCAGAAGTTGGACGCATCTCGACCTGTACACGCCGTGCTACAGGATCCTGCCGGGAATCTCTTTTGCGTCGTGCAGAAATCAGAGGAGAAGGAAGGTGTGGCCACCGATGCGGTGCGTTAGCCGGGCTCTACTGTTGCTGACGCTGCTGGCTGCCGGCGGATGTCATCCACGACAGCGCGGGGAGGTCGAACCCGATGCCGATATCACGCTCGACGTGCTGAGTAGGAGAAGCGAAAGACCGAAGAAAAGCATGACCCCCCCCAAGTTGGACAGTTTTACTCCTTGGGCTTAACGGGTTCGATATAGCACTCGGGAAAAAAGACCGCTAGTGAGGAACGACAATACCCTCAAATGTTACGGAACGCGGCGTAAACAGCCCTGCGGTCAGGGCGGTGACGAGCAGATCGCTCCAGCGACTGCGCACGGTGATCCGCAGGTTGGCGATGCGGGCCCCCGTCCCCACCTGCCCGGCGAGCACGTCCTCAGCGTTGGGTCGCGACGCCCCGGCCAACCCCCAGAGCAGGAAGACGGGGTGCTTGGTCACACGGAATGGCGCACCCTGCGGCGGGCTTTGCGCGGGCTCGGCAAGGGAGGTCGGGACGCCGAGATCCCTGGCATCGAACGCGCGCCCCCCGCAGGGTACGGCGCGCCCCAAAGCTACAGCGTCTTACATCCCGATGGGAGCCTTGAGGGCAACGTGGGCGCCGATGCCGAGGACGCCGGCAGTCGTGCCGTTGTCGAGCTTCTCGGAATCGTAGGCCAGATGCAGCCCCAGCATGCCGAAGCCGACGTTCGCCCCAAGCACCCAGCCGATGTTCGACTCCGTAGAGCCGCCGCTCGGCTTGTGCCAGCGGTTGGAAATCGAAACATAGGGCTCGATGTTGATGCCGGGCGTCGGCACGTTCACGCTGAGGCCGGCACCGGCGAGGATGTTGGTCGTCTTGGGAATGGTGGTGCCGGAGATAGCGCCGGCCGTCCCCGCGCCCAACTGGATATTCAGCGCGATCGGAATCAGGCTCCCGCCGATGGCCCGGAACTGCGCGACGCCACCGACCGAGGTCGTGCTGGCGGGGGCCCCTTTCGGCTTCCAACTCGCAACACCGGCCGTGAAGCTGATGTTGGCCAGCCCGAGCGTGGCGCGCGCGCCGAATGCGGTGCCCTTGCCTGCGTCGCTGTTCGGCAAGCCCAGATCGCCGTTCACGGTGATCCCGCTGCCGCCCTTCGGATTATTCCACGCCGGCATGCCCTGCCACTGCGCTGCCGCGGGCATCGCCACGCAAGCGATCAGCCCGATGATTACCGCAAGTCGCTTCATTCGTATCCTCCAAGGTCAATGATCATTGATCAATGATCATTGATCATTGATCTGGGCTCCTACGGTAGGAAAACGCTTTCACCAAGTCAATCCGTGTCGTCCTAATGCACCCACACGGCGCTAAGTGACACACCCTCCAGGTCACCCAGTCCCGCGCTGATGCGGGCATCGAACCGTGGCGACAGCCGGAAATCGGCGCCCAAGCCGAGATCGAACAGGAATTTGGAGTTGCTGTTTCCCGCCACGAAGAACCCGGTCGGCTGAGCGTAGGGCACGATGCTGATCTTGGAACCCTGCGGATCGAGCCGGCGCCCGAGCGACAAGCCGATCGGCACGATGAGCGCGGAGTTGCCGCTGACAAACTGCCCGCCGACTCCGACGATCAGCGCGCCATCGAGTGGGAAGTCGGCTGTGTGGGACACGACGCGCTGGCGCGCCTCGGTGCCGAGTAACAGGATCGCGTTGCCGGTGCCACCGGGATCGAAGATGCCGCCCCGAAAGCCGAGGTCGAACTTGCCGCTCGAGACCCGGTAGGCACCCTCGAACGCGGTGCCGCCCCCGTCCGGAAAGCTGATGACGGCTCCGAACTCGGATCTGGTGAACGCGCGGTAGGGTGCGTTGAAGCTTGGGACGCCTGTCGCTTGCGCATGGGCCTCGGAGACCAATGCGGCGCCAACGAACAGCAGACAGCCCGTGCGGAACCACCGCATGCCAGCTCCTCGAGATGTGGTGCGAAGGTTACCCGACGAACAGCGCGGCGTTCCGGAGGCTTGTCCTGTAAGGATCCGGAACGCCGCGCCACTAGCGAAGGCTTAGTGCCAGAGTGAAATGCCGATGCGGCCGCCGATGGCGATGTAATCCGCGTAGGCCGGCGCGAGTGCAGTACTGGACGACACCCATTGGATGCCGACCTCATAACGCCAGGCCGCACCTTCGTACGGCTTCCGCCAGCCGACGCCGCCTTCGAGCTTCACGGCCGTACCGCTGCCGGCACCTAAATCGCCCAGCACGAGTCCGGCCCCACCGGTGAAATACATTCCGCGCCGGTGACCGCCGCTGCTGTTGGCATACAGCATGTTGATGCCGGGGGTGAAGACGTAGGCAGTGGTCCCACCCACCGTGCTGAAGTTCAGACTCAACCGCGGCTCCCACATCATTTTGCTACCAGCGCGCGGCACGAAGCCGATACGCAGATCGAGTGGCGTCACGATCACGATGCCGCCGGAAACGCCGGTGACATTCGAGCTGAAATAGGCCGCGCCGACGTCGACGCCGAACTCGTGTTTGGGGCCACCACTCGCGGCGGCCGGGCGCCGCTGAGCATGGCTCGCTGCGGGGAGCGACAGCGCGAACGCCGCCAAAACCATCCCGCCGAAGAGCTTCCGCATACCGAGGACCTCCAGTTGGGGTGGTGAAAACCGCCACATCGTTAAGAACCACGACATTCTCTGTCAAGCGTGCGGCCGTCAGAAAAGCCGATGGCCCGTCAGCTAGACTGCTGACGGGCCATCGTTTACACACGCCCCCGTGACGCGGCTCACGCCGCTTGAGGTCGGAATACTGTGCTGCCGAGCTTACTTCTTGCCACCCAGCGGGAACTGGACGCCCACCGTAATCGGAAGCCGCGCGAACGTCAGGTCGAACGCCTTCTGCGTTAGATAGCGGGCTTCCACGAACAAGCTCATCGAGCTCATCGGGAAGCGGATTCCAGCACCGCCGCCAAACCCGACGGATGTCTTTGACGTGTCTTGGCCGCCGCTGCTGACTTTCGTGTTATAGAAGCCCACGCCACCGAGAATGTAGGGCTTGATGCTTCCGGCGGTCGAGAACGGATAGACGATGCTGACCATGCCGCCGAGCAGCTTGGTGTTGCCGTCAATGCCCGTCTGATGGCTGGTCTGCGTGTACGAACCTTCGACGCGGAGACGGACCGGAGCGGTCCCGAGCGCGAAGCCAGCGCCTACGCCGAAGTGAAAGCCTGCCTTGTCGCCGTAAACGGCCTTGTCCCCATAATCACTCATGGGCAGCGTGAGACCGACACCCACACCGAGCGTCGTGCCGCTCTGCGCCGCCACCGGCCGGGCTACTGCCATGGTAAAGCCCGCCGCTGCAAGCACTGCCAAGCCAATGCGCTTCATGTCCCGCCTCCTAGGAGAAGTGCTACACAAGACGACACAGAACCGAGAGGTGCCCTAAACAGGGCTAACTAGCCGGGTCTACGGTTGGAAAAAGTGTTGCAGAAGTCAATAGTCCGCTGTACTCGCCTTCCGGGCAACGACATGGACCCTGTCCGCGACCACCTGGAGAAAGCCCCCTTCGACGCGCAATCTGGTGAAATCCCCTGACCGGCTGACTTTCACAATTCCCTTGCCCAACAGGGTCATAAACGGGGCATGGCGGGGAAGAATCCCCACCAATCCGTCATACGCGGGCGCCACGACGGCATCCGCCTCGCCCTCGAAAACCGCGCGCTCCGCCGAAATGACCGATACGTGCATCAGGCCGACGCCATTTTCTTGGCCTGCGCCACGACGTCCTCGATCCCGCCCTGCATGTAAAACGCCTGCTCGGGCAGCTGGTCGAACTCGCCGGCGACGACCCGCTCGAACGAGGCGATTGTATCCTCGAGCTTCACGTACTTCCCCTCCAGCCCCGTGAACTGGGAGGCCACGAAGAACGGCTGCGACAGGAAGCGCTGCACCCGTCGCGCCCGCCCGACCAGCAGCTTGTCCTCCTCCGACAGCTCGTCCATGCCCAGAATCGCGATGATGTCCTGCAGATCCTTGTAGCGCTGCAGAATGCGCTGCACCTCGACGGCGACCTTGTAGTGACGCTCACCGAGGTATTGCGCATCGAGAATGCGGCTCGACGAAGACAGCGGGTTCACCGCGGGATAGATGCCCAGCTCGACAATCGCGCGGTCCAACACGACCGTGGCATCGAGATGGGAGAATGCGGTCGCGGGCGCCGGATCGGTCAAATCGTCCGCCGGCACGTAAATCGCCTGCACCGACGTGATCGAGCCTTTCTTCGTCGACGTGATGCGCTCCTGCAATTCCCCCATCTCCGTCGCCAGGGTTGGCTGATAGCCGACGGCTGACGGCATTCTGCCCAGCAGCGCGGATACTTCGGACCCGGCCTGCGTGAACCGGAAGATGTTGTCGATGAAGACGAGCACGTCCTGGCCTTCGACGTCGCGGAAGTATTCGGCGACGGTGAGACCCGTCAGGCCGACGCGCAGCCGCGCACCTGGCGGCTCGTTCATCTGACCGTAGATCAGCGCGACGTTTTCGAGAATGTTCGCTTCGCGGAACTCGAGGTACAGATCGTTGCCCTCGCGCGTCCGCTCGCCCACGCCACAGAACACCGACTTCCCGCCGTGCGCCTTCGCGACGTTGTTGATCAGCTCCTGAATGACGACGGTCTTGCCGACGCCGGCGCCACCGAAGAGTCCGATCTTTCCGCCTTTGACGAACGGCGCGATGAGATCGATGACCTTGATGCCGGTCTCGAACACTTGCGTCTTGGGCTCGAGATCGACGAAGGCCGGCGTGCCGCGGTGAATCGGCCAGCGCTCGGCATCCTTGGGAATCGGCGCGCCTTCGTCCACCGGCTCGCCGATCACGTTCAGAATCCTCCCCAGCGCGGCCTTGCCGACGGGGACCGTGATGGGCTGGCCCGTGTCGACGACTTCCATGCCGCGCACGATGCCGTCGGTGGAGCTCATCGCGACCGCGCGGACCTGGTTGCGGCCGATGTGCTGTTCGACTTCGGCCACGAGCTGGCCCGAGTCCAGCTTGACCGTGACGGCGTTGTAGAGCTCGGGCAGCTGCTCCGGCTCGAACTCGACGTCGATGACTGGTCCAATGACCTGCACAATTTTGCCAACGCTACGCTTCTGTTCACTGGTCTTCGTTGCCATCCGGACTCCTGAGTTGTCGGTCATCGGTCATCGGTCATCAGCTCCGATAACCGAAAACCGATTACCGATGACTTAGCCTTTCAGCGCTTCCGCCCCCCCAACGATCTCCGCCAACTCCTGAGTTATCTGAGCTTGCCTTGCACGATTGAACGTGCGCTGCAGGATGGTGAGCATGTCGCTGCCGGCATCGGTCGCATTCTTCATCGCCGTGCGCCGCGCGCCGTGCTCGGCGGCGGCCGTCTCGACGAGCGCGCGATAGAACTGGTTCTGCACGTAGAGAGGAAGCAGCTCGTCGAGGATTTCCTCGGCGGAGGGCTTCAGGATGTAATTGACCGCCGCAGTTTTCTTTTGACCGTCCGACCGCCGCCGTTCGGGGGGAGCCACCGGCAGCACTCGCAACGTCGTCGGCGGCGTCGACACCGCACTGTTGAACTTCGCGAAGACGATATCCACCGCGTCCAGATCGCCGGCCGAGAAGCGGTCCATCAGCGGCTTGGCGAGCTGGGCCGCGTGCTCGAGCGTCGGCCGGTCGCCGATGTCGACGCGCTGCGAGGCGACATTGCGCTTGGTGAACTTGAAGTAGCTGACGCCTTTCTTCCCGACGAGATGCAGCTCGGTGTGGGTGTCCTGCGCCTCGAGCTCCTCCAACCGCCGCCGCGCCTCGCGGATCAGGTTCGAGTTGAACGCGCCGCACAGCCCGCGGTTCGAGGTGATCAGCAACAGTGCGGAGCGGCGCACGCCCGCGCCGCGCCCCGTATGGCCGGGCTGGCGCAGGAGAGGAAACCGCTCCGCGAGCTCTGGCGAGTACAGCTCGCCGATCACTTCCGCGAGTGCCTGCGCGTACGGGCGCGCGCCCACCACGCGATCCTGGGCGCGCTTCAGCTTCGACGTGGAGACGAGCTCCATCGTCTTGGTGATTTTCTTGGTATTCTGCACCGAGCGGATGCGCCGCTTCAGCTCGCGGGGCTTCGCCATTAGAGCGCCTTGTACTCCTCGATCGCCTTGCGCAGCCGCCCGCTCAGGTCGTCGGACAGCGTGCGGCGCGTGCGGATCTCGTCCGCAATCTCAGGATGTTGTGCCGCCATGAACTCGAGCAGCCCTTTCTCCCACTCCTTGATCTTGGGTACGTCGACGTCGTCGATCAGCCCGTTCGTCACCGCGAAGATGACGATCACCTGCTGATCGACCGGCATCGGCTGGTACTGCGGCTGCTTCAGCACCTCCACGACGCGCGCGCCGCGGGCGAGCTGCCGCTGCGTCGCCGGATCGAGCTCGGAGCCAAACTGCGCGAACGCCTCGAGCTCGCGGTACTGCGCGAGGTCGAGGCGCAGGCGCCCGGCGACCTGCTTCATCGCCTTGATCTGTGCGTTGCCACCCACGCGGCTCACGGAGATGCCGGCATTGACGGCCGGTCGCACGTTCGAGTAGAAGAGATCGGTCTCGAGAAAGATCTGCCCGTCGGTGATCGAGATGACGTTCGTCGGGATGTACGCGGACACGTCGCCGGCCTGCGTCTCGATGATCGGCAGCGCCGTCAGCGAGCCACCGCCCATCTCGTCGGAAAGCTTCGCGGCACGCTCGAGCAGGCGGCTGTGCAGGTAGAAGACGTCCCCGGGATAGGCTTCGCGCCCGGGGGGACGCCGCAACACCAGCGACAACTGGCGATACGCCGCGGCCTGCTTGGACAGGTCGTCGTACACGCACAGCGTCGCTTTTTTCTCCTCGTACATGAAGTACTCCGCCATCGTGCAGCCTGAGTACGGGGCGATGTACTGCATCGGCGCGGGCTCCGACGCGGAGGCGACGACGACGATGGTGTACTCCATCGCGTCGTGCTCCTTGAGCCGCTCCACCACGCCCGCGACGGTGGAGTTCTTCTGGCCGATCGCCACGTAGACACAGATGACGCCCTGCCCCTTCTGATTGATGATCGTGTCGATCGCGATGGCGGTCTTGCCCGTCCCGCGGTCGCCGATGATCAGCTCGCGCTGGCCGCGCCCGATGGGAATCATGGAGTCGATCGCCTTCACGCCCGTCTGCAGCGGCTCCTTCACCGGCTGGCGCTTGATGATGCCGGGCGCCACGATCTCGACCTTGCGGCTCTTGGTGGTGTGGATCGGGCCGAGCCCGTCGACCGGCCGCCCCAGCGCGTCGACCACTCGCCCGACCAGCGCCGGGCCGACGGGCACCTCGAGCACGCGCGCGGTGCGGCGGACTTCGTCCCCCTCGCGCAGCTGCAGGTAGTCCCCGAAGATCACCGCGCCGATGTTGTCTTCCTCGAGGTTCAGTGCGAGGCCGGTGATCTTCTCGCCCGAGGCGGAGACGGCGAACTCGAGCATCTCGCCCGCCATGGCGGACGTCAGCCCGTAAATCCGGGCGATGCCGTCCTTCACCTCCAGCACCGTGCCAACTTCGCGGACATCGATGTCCGCCAGGTCGGCGGCCTGGATTTCCTTCAGGAGGAGGTTCTTCAGCTCGCCGGGACGCAGGATGGAATCGGTGGCCATGGGGATACCGGTTGAGAGATTGTGAAAAATATCACAAGAGAAGCGGCGGCGAAAGGCGGCGATGCCTACACACGAGACCTGGTCCGTCCGCTAAGGAATCTCGTCAAAACACCCCGCGCACCGAGCTCACGAAGCTCCAGCGGTGTCGCCCCCGCAACTCGTCGCGCTGTCCCCGCCAAGTGGCTGGGCGACGCATAGCCCAGGATGCGAACCACGCAGCGAACGGTATAGCCGGGGTTCCCAAGCAGGTCCGCGGCGCAGGCGGCGCGGGCGAGATCGATGACGCGCTTGAGATTCGGCGCCCCTCCCGCCCCGAACTCGCGCGACAGATGCTCCCGCGTGACGCGCAGCGCCTGGGCGACGTGCCCGGTCTTGGTCGGCGTGCCGGCGCGGCGCAGGACCTCTTCCCAAGCCGCGAGTTGCAAGCGGTCTGTGAGTCGCAAGAGCCGTGGCGCGTCCGCGAGGGCCAACCGCCGGGCAACCTGTGCGGTGCGAGCGGCGATCCATTCGCCGGCGACGGCGTTGTCAACGCCCTCGACCAGCACGCCGGTGAAGCCGGCATCCCGGCAGGAGGCGAGCAGGACGCCATCATCGGGTCGCACCGCGCACAGCGCATACATCGGAATGCGCGGAAAGCGCGCCGGCAGTGCCAGTCCCTCACCATCGCAATGGCGCACGTCCAGCACGACGGCGTCGACGAGCCGTTGCTCGAGGAGCCGCTGCACCGCCTGGATGCTGCGACACAAGCGCACGCTCCCGGCGCCGTGCGGATAGCCGCGCTTCACCGCCCGGCGCGCGTCGCGGCGGTGATGGAACACCGGGACCACGGGATAGGCGGCGGCGCCGGCGGCGCCGCTCATGTCTGCACCAGCGCCTGTTGCATCTCCGCCGCCTGTTGCAGCACCTCGCGGGCGTTGTCGTAGCTCACCGTCTGCCGCGCGTCGTCGAACGGATGCCAGACGCAGGCGGTGATACCTTCGGCTTCCTCCGGCACCGGATCGCCGCGCCGCGACTCGAACAGAAAAAAGTGACAATACTTGTGGACGGTCTTGCCACGGAACCGGAAATACCAGTCGATCACCTTGATCGGGCCGTGCAGCACCAGATCCTGCAGGCCGGTCTCCTCGGTGACTTCCCGCCGGGCGGCTTCGGCCGGCGGCTCCCCCGGCTCGAGGTGCCCCTTGGGGAATCCCCAGTTCTTGTACGAGTCGCGAATCAAGAGAAAGCGCACCTGCCCATCGGGGGGAGGGCCGCGCCGGAAGACGACGCCGCCGGCGCTCGTTTCGCGCTGGGCCCGTTGCCTGACCCCCTTCTTTCGCCGCCTGGTCATGCCATTGCGGATTGCGGATTGTCGATTGCGGATTTGTGGGGAAAGGCTCGAACCCTGTGGCTGGGCACGAAGCCAGCCTCAACAATCCGCAATCCGCAATCCCCAATCCGCATTTGTCTGTTAGAACACGCTGAACGTGAAATACTTCCGTGGATTCGCCTGAATGTCCGAGAGCAGCTGGCGTAGTTGGATCATCGTGAGCGTCGTCTCGCGGTAGAGCGCCGAATCGGCGACGAGCAGGCCGAGCGTGCCGCTACGGTTCGAGATACGCGAGAAGATGGTGTCGGCGTTCTGCAGCACGCGCACGAGGCTCTCCTGATTCCGGTTCGCCGCCGCCATGAGCTGGCGGAAGTCCTGTGACGCACCGCGCAAATCGGTACTCGTGGCAGCCGTGTTATTAAGGATAGTCGCGAGCTGTCCCTGATTGGTCGCCGTATCCACCCGGCCCAGCGTCGTCCTCAGGTCCGTGGCAGCACGAGCCAACGCGTCTGAGCCGTGTTGCAGGTTGGAGCCGACATCGCCGATGACGTCCGCCTGCTCATTCGTCACGCGCACCAGCCGATCGGCCACCTGACCGAAGTCATGGATCGAGCGGCGCAGGTCCATCACCGCCTGCGTATCGAACGCGCTCTGCACTCGTGCGGCGACCGTCCCAATGTCGGTCGCGATGCGGCTGGCTTGCGCGGTGAGCTGACCGATGTCGGGGAGCGTGGCGCCCGGCCACTTGCCGCCGCCCACCGCTTCGGCTTCTGCGAGCGCCTGGCGAATGTTGGGATCGACGGGCGGTGGTTCGCTCGAAATCAATGTCGCCGCCCACTCGCCGAACAAGGACGCCGAGGCGGCAATGACCGCCGGTTTCGCGGGCGGCGTGACGCCCGCGTAAATCTTGAGATCGGCCTCCACCCAGTTTCCCGGAGCCAGCCGAATCGATTCGATGCGCCCGACACGGACGCCGCGCAGCACCACTGGGCTTCCCGCGCCGAGGCCGCCGACGGTCCGGAAGCGGGCGACATACACCGCCTCCGTCTTCCCGAGGTGCGCGCCGGAGAGCCACAGCGCGCCGCCCACGACCAGCGCGAGCGCGGCGATGACGACGAGACCCACCGCAAACTCGTTCTCGCGCTTCACTCGGCCCGCCCCTCGATGAACTGGCGCACGACGGGATCCTCCGTCCCCTGGATTTCCTCGACACTGCCCACCTGCCGGATACGCCCTTCGTACAGCATCGCGATCCGGTCACCGACGGTGTAGGCGCTGCGCATGTCGTGCGTCACGACGACTCCCGTCACGCCGAGGTGCTCACGCGTTCGCACCATGAGCCGGTCGATCACCGCGGACGTCACCGGATCGAGTCCCGTGGTCGGCTCGTCATAGAGGATGTAGCGCGGCCGGAGTGCGATCGCCCGCGCGATGCCGACACGCTTGCGCATGCCTCCCGACAGCTCGGCCGGCATCTGCTCGCCTGTCCCCGAAAGATCCACCAGCGCCAGCGCTTCGTTCACCCGTTCCTCGATCTCCTCGTCCCCCAGGCCCCGGCGCCGCAGACCCAGGGCGAGGTTGTCGGCCACGCTCAGCGAGTCGAACAGCGCCGCGAACTGGAAGACATAGCCGATGCCCTGACGCAGCGCGGTGAGCCCGTCGCGATCGAGCGTGCTGACGGCCTGGCCGTCAACGATGACGTCGCCCGCATCGGGGTGCAACAGCCCGACGATGTGCTTCAGTGCCACGCTCTTGCCGGTCCCTGAATAGCCGATGATGACGACCGTCTCGGCATCCCGAATCTCGAGTGACAATCCCTGGAGGACCTGCTTGCCGTCGAATGCCTTGTGGAGGTCCTGGAATTCGATCACAGCAGGACGACCGCCCAGAAGGCATCGAGCACCAGGATCAGGATGGCCGAGTACACCACCGTCCGGGTTGTGCTGCGGCCGACGCCTTCCGCCCCGCCCCGCGTCGACAGCCCGACGACGCAGCCCACGAGCGTGATCGTGAATCCGAAGCTGGCGCTCTTCAGCAGCCCGAACCAGATGTCCTTGAACAGATAGAACAGCTTGAGTCCCTTGATGAAATCGGGCGTGGACAGGTCGAGCAGCACGAGGCTCGTGAGCCACCCGGTGATGATGCCGGTGGCGATCGCGAAGGCGACGATCACCGGAAACATGAGCGTGCCCGCGAGCACGCGCGGGAGCACGAGATAGCTCTGCGGGTCGTAGGCGAGCGTCTCGAGCGCATCGACCTGCTCGGTGACCGTCATGGTGCCCAGCTCTGCAGCCATGCTCGCCCCCACCCTGCCGGCGAGGGCGAGGCCGGCCAGCACCGGGCCGAGCTCCAGCATCATCGTCTTGCCCACCAGTGTCCCCACGAAGTAGAGCGGGACCGCGCCGGTGAACGTATACGAGGCCTGCAGGGCGAGCACGACGCCGGTGAAGGCGGCGATGAAGAGCGCGACCGGCAGCGAATCCACGCCGACGCGCCGCATCTGGACGATGAGCGGCCGCAGCCATGTCCCGATGTCGGGCAGGGCACGCACCATGTCCGTCACGAAGTAGCCCACCCGGCCGACCGACTCGACGGCGGAGATGGAGCGCCGGCCTATGGATTGAATCACGGGGAAAAACTAGACCAAAAACAGAAGGGGCGCAGCATGCTGCGCCCCTACCATCTCACAACCGCGCCTGTTTACGCCGCGAAGCTGGCGAGCGCCTTGCCGACATCGCCATCGCGCAACCGCTTCAATGCACGGTCGCGCAGCTGGCGAACCCGCTCGCGAGTCACACCCAGCATCCCGCCGATCTCTTCCAGCGTGTGCTCCCGGCCGCCGTCCAAACCGAAGTACAGACGGAGCACCTTCGCATCGCGCCGCTGCAGGGTGTTGAGCGCCTGCTCGATCTCGTCCGACAGGAAGCGGTCCATCGCCTGATCTTCCGTGTCCGGCAGATCCTCGGCGATGAAGCGCTCGATCAGCGAGCGATCACCGTCGGGATCCAGCGGGGCGTCGAGTCGCACGTCGCCCGTGTTCAGCGCGGCGAGCGACTGCACCACTTCGAGCGACAGCTTCGTCGCGTCGGCGATCTCTTCCGGCGTCGGCTCGCGCCGCAGCGTCTGGCGCAGGTACTCCGCGGTGCGCACGATGCGCGACAGGTCCGCGGTGCGGTTCAGCGGCACGCGGACGGTGCGACCCTGGCGCGCGAGCGCGGCGAGGATCGCCTGGCGGATCCACCACACGGCGTACGAGATGAACTTCACGCCCTGATCGGGATCGAACTTCCGCGCGGCGGTGAGCAGCCCGACATTCCCCTCACCGATCAGGTCGGTGAGCGGCAGCCCGCGGTTCTGATACTTCTTGGCGACCGAGATCACGAAGCGCAGGTTGCGCTTCACGAGCTCCTGCATCGCTTCCTGGTCGCCGGCGCGGACCTTGCGGGCGAGGGCGATCTCCTCCTTCTGCGTGAGCAGCGGAGTCTTCGAGACCTCGTGCAGGTACTGATCGAGGATGTCGCGCTCGTGCTCGTGATTACCCAGACCCGTGAGCAGACCCCGGCGCCGGCCGCGGCGCTTCACGACCCGTCGCTCAGTCGTCGCGACGGGCGCGGCCTTCGCCTTGGCCTTTGCCGCAGGTGCAGGTTTCATCTTCTTACGAGTACGAGGCATGTCGTTCGCCCTAGTTGGGTGCTCTGTAGTACGCAGACGCAGCAGAAATGTTCATGAAACAGGCGTGAAATCGCTTGACACCGCTGGAACGCGCCGATAAGATGCCGTGTTCCCGCCGAGTCGCTAGGCTTTGCGGGGCGGCAATATACAGGGGGCGTAGCTCAGTTGGGAGAGCGCGTGAATGGCATTCACGAGGTCAGGGGTTCGATCCCCCTCGCCTCCATCGGTCGGGGCAGGCGGACGGGTGGTAAAGCACTGACAGGGTGGTAGATACCGGCCCACTGAGCGGTTAGATTTGGCGGCGCGCGGGAATAGCTCAGTTGGTAGAGCACAACCTTGCCAAGGTTGGGGTCGCGGGTTCGAGTCCCGTTTCCCGCTCTCTGCCACTGATCACGCGGATCAACAACGGATTCTCGCAGATAGGGCAGGACAGGAATAATCAGCGAAAACCAGTTACTGATCTGCGAGATCAGTGGCCAACGACGCGGGGTGGAGCAGTCTGGTAGCTCGCCGGGCTCATAACCCGGAGGTCGTGGGTTCAAATCCCACCCCCGCTACTGAAAGCAATGCGGATTGTGGATTGTGGATTGCGGATTGAGGGTGCCGGTTCAATCCGCAATCGCAAATCCGCAATCCGCAATTTGTTCGCGGGCGGTTAGCTCAGTTGGTTAGAGCGCCACGTTGACATCGTGGAGGTCACAAGTTCGAGTCTTGTACCGCCCATCTTACGACTGGTCAACTGGAAACAGGCCAAGGTCAACCGAGGCAGCGGCCGGATGCAGGTTCGAGTGAGCAGGACAAACCTGTTTCGTGAATCCTGTTCACCGCTGTGCGTCCGATGACGACAACCCATTTGCTGTCGACCAGCATTAGGCGCCCATAGCTCAACTGGATAGAGCGCTTGACTACGGATCAAGAGGTTGGGGGTTCAAGTCCTCCTGGGCGCACTGCCGCAGATCACGCAGATTAACAACGGATTCACGCAGATTGCTCCGCAGACCGCCCTGATCTGCGTAAATCCGTTATAGATCTGTGTGATCTGTGGCTGACGGGGCGTAGCGCAGTCCGGTTAGCGCGCCTGGTTCGGGACCAGGAGGTCGGAGGTTCAAATCCTCTCGCCCCGATTGCCACAGATCACGCAGATCGACAACGGATTCACGCAGATCGTGAAGGTGCCGGCGGAATAATCTGCGGTGATCTGTTGATGATCTGTGAGATCTGTGGCCACGCGCCAGTAGCTCAGCTGGATAGAGCGTCGGCCTCCGGAGCCGAAGGTCCCGCGTTCGAATCGCGGCTGGCGCATCGCCACGGATCTCGCAGATCAACAACGGATCACCGCAGATAGATGGCAGGGCTGGGAGTAATCAGCGCAAATCAGTTGGTGATCTGTGGGATCAGTGGCTCAGAGCAAACCCGATCCGTCCCACCGACTGCTGAAGCGGCGCGGCGGTATCGCCACTCCCATCGTTCGTCGTCCGCGAGAAGCGCTGGAATCCGTAGTCCCCCGTCACGTGCACGCGGCCGCGCAGGGCCTCCACCGTGAGCCCGAGGCCGAGATGCAGCGCGCCGAGCGCAGACGTCGATCCTCCGCCCGAGTATTTCGAGCCGAACATCAGGCCGCCGCTCAACGCCATGCGGACGCCAGGCCCCAACAGGTACGCCATCTGCGCGCCGGCCGTCACGGCCCCGACCGATTGCGCTTCGAACTCCGGATCCGCCGTGCGGTTCATGAACCCGAGCTCACCACTCACCGGCCCGGTGATGTAATACCGCAGCCGCACGTCCACTTCCGATGCGTCGAACTCTTTCGTCGCCGTGCCATCGTTGCTGGGCTTGTACTTCAGCTTCGAGAGCACGATGTCCGCCGAGAACTTCTTCCACTGGAGTGTGGCGCTGCCGGCGATGCCGGAGCCGCGGTAGTGCAGATCGGACGAGACTTCGCGGTAGTCACCGAACGCGATCTGGGGGCCGATGGAGAAATGCTGGGCGGAAAGTTGGAATGATGGAATGATGGAAAGAACGAGCGCCGCCATCCCAGCCACACATACCATCGTTCCATCATTCCCTCGTTCCGCCCTCATCGCCCACCCCCAGGCCGCGCCAACGGCACGACGCTCAGCGCCACTTGCTGGCGGCGGCGCGTGTTTTCCTGGGCGATCTCGGTGTTGCGGCGGGAGATCTGCTCGCGCAGCAGTTGGTTATAGAGAACGTTGCCGCGGGCCGCCTGCGGCGCCGGCTTGCGCAGCGTCATGATGAATCCCGCAAGTATGACGCCGCCACCGATCATGCTTCCTTCCCGCAACGACGTCTTTCCGAGATCGCCGCTGGAAAAGGCGGACGTTCCTGCCAGTGCAATACCGGTGTAGACGAGCGCCAGCCCCATGGGCTTCCAGCTCTTGGGCGGCACCTCCGTCTCCGGCAGATCGGTGTAGCCCGGCAGGCTGGTGAGGTGCGGCAGGGTATCGACCGCTCCGTGGGTGATGCGGATCGCCTGCGACGTCGAGAAGTTGTTCTGTCCCACCGTCGCTTCCACGACGACGTTGTAGTCGCCGGCCGCGACCGGATCGCCGCTCGCGAGCCGCGCGGGCCAGCGAATGTTCACCTGCCCGCTCGCCACGGTCGAATCGATCCTGAGCGAGGTCTGCGCGCCCCCGCCGAGGACACGCGTGACGACACGGGCGGGCTGCGTCACGGTGTAGCGCACCGCGACCACACCTTGCCCACCCACGAACGAGACGCTGTCGACGTGCAGCTGCCGGATGACCAGCACCTGGGTGAGGGCGACCTGGAACGCGCTCAGCGCCTTCGGTGACGTGCGTGTCGGATCGAGGTCGCGCTCCGGCTCGAGCAGGATCACCTGCTTGAACGCGTCGACCGCACGCAGAATCGAATCCATGCCGCTATAGGTGAAGCCGAGCAGCTCGTACGCCCGCGCCCGCTCGAATCCGGTGAGTCGCTCGCGGAGCGCCGCCTGCCCCGCGCTCAAGGCCTGACGAAAATCGAGATTGTTCAATGCCTGCTGCGCTCGACGCAGCGTGGCGTTCTGAACCGTCTGTGCCGCGCTGAGAGCCGGCAGGAACGCCAACACAAGGACGAGCAGCACGCGGACGCGCATCAGGTCATCCTTCCGGATCGAGCACCCAGTTTTTGCGGACCGGCCCGTTGGGCGGGACATCCACGGTCTCGCTGCGTGTCTTGTAACCGGCGCGCTCCACGCGAATCGAGTGACGCCCCGGGCTCACCGTAAACTCCACGACCGGCGTCGGCCCGACATCGCGGCCGTCGATGAACACCTCCCCGGGCGGAATCGAATTCACCGTGATAAACCCCTGCTCGGCCGCGGCCGGCGGAGCGGGCGGCGGATTCTGGCGGCGTGTATCACCGCCTCGCCTCGAGGGAGGTGGCGGCGGTTGCGCCGGTACCACGGCAGCCGGTGGAGGTGCCGGTGGAGCCTCACTCTTGTTGCCCAGTGTCAGATAGCCACCAACGCCGGCCGCGGCGACCACGAGCGCGCCCACCAGAATGCCGACACCCGACCGCTTCTTCTTGCCCGCGGGAATCTTCATCCCCGTGCGCGGGATCGGCGTCGTCGGTGCGCTGGTCACTTCCGTCGGTGCATCGGCCGAGGCGGTGCGCTGCGGCCGCGGCGGCGGCCGCCGGTGGCTCTTGCTCGCTCCAGCCTTGGGGGCAGTCACCGGCTGTTCGGGCCACACGGCGGTGGCGAAGTCTTCCATCGTGTCGAAGCGCTGGGCCGGCTCCTTGGAAAGCGCGCGGGAGATCGCGCGCGTCAGGAACTCGGGCGCATCGCCGCGCTTGGCGCGCGCGCTCGGGATCTCCTCGAAAATGTGCTTATAGAGGATTGTGTGGACCGAATCGCCCGTATACGGCAGCTCGGCGGTCATCATGCGATACGCGACGACGCCGAGCGAGTACTGGTCGGCGCGGCCGTCGACGGTGGCGCCCTTGGCCTGCTCGGGCGCCATGTAGTGCGGCGTCCCGATGATCATCCCGGTGCCGGTGAAGCCCGTCGCCGCCTGCAACGCCTTGGAGATGCCGAAGTCGGTCAGCATCACGCGGCCGTCATGGTCGAACATGATGTTGGCGGGCTTCACGTCGCGGTGCACCACGCCGCGTTGATGGGCATGGCCGAGGGCGCAGGCCGCTTCCCACAACACGCGCTGGATGTACTCGATGGTGAGCGGGGGGGACTGCTTCTGATCGAGCACGTCCTCGAGCGACGTGCCCGCGATGTATTTCATGACGAAGTAGTTGAGTCCGCCTTCGCTCTCGACGCGGTAGATCGGGATGATGTTCGTGTGATCGAGCTTCGCCGAGGTCTTCGCTTCCTGCTGGAAACGCTTGACGATGTGCTCGTCCATCGAGATGTCGGGCGGCAGGACCTTGATGGCGACTTCGCGCTCGAGCGTCAAGTCGTGCGCGAGAAAAACGGCGCCCATGCCGCCTTTGCCGAGCATGCGCTCGACTTTGTACTTCCCTTCGACCAGGCGCTGCAGCCGCAGCATCAGTGCTTCGGTGCCGCTGGTCCCTGCGCCGAGCGTGCCGCCTCCCGTCACGTCCGCGCCGCAGGCGTAGCAGAACTTGCTGCCGTCCGGCAGTGGCGTGTGGCACTTGAGGCATTCCATCATGGATCCAGCGGCCCCCGCACCGGTCATGGACGCACAGCCGGCCGGTACGACGGGGCACGTCGACCGCCGCTGGCGGCGCGGATCGACGCAGGGGCTTTCTTGGGCGAGCTGGCTGGCGCAACCGGGAAGCCGGAGCAGCCGCTCGTGTTGATGCAGAGGTCGTACGCGACGGGTGCGCCGAGATAATCGACCGCGACGAGGTAATAGTCGCCCTGCCCTAGCAACGCCGTGATCGATTCCGTCGAGCCTGTGTCGGTGGAGGCTGCCTTCTGGTCGAGCGTGCTGCTCGCGCCGCCGCCGGGAACCGTCAGCAGGTAGAGGTCCACGTCACTCGACCCGGACGTCGCGCTTCCGGGCAGCGCCGCGATTTTCATGGTGACGAGCTGCCCCGCAATACCCGTCACGCGAAAGCGGATCCAGTCGATGTCGTGGGCGTTGTCGATGGTGAGCGTGTCACGGAACGCACCGGCCGGCAGCGTAACCGCCAACCCGCGGGCATCCGCGGCGTCGCAAAAATCGTCTTCCTCGTGCGCATCGCGGCCGACCTGCGGGTCGGCGATGTACCCCTCGAACACCGCGAGGCCGTAGCGACCCGGTTGCGAATACAAGGCCAGGGCGTGCAGCCGTCCAGCCGGCATCCCGCGCAGTGCGACCACTGTCGATTCGGGCTGCACCTCGGCCGGCTCGAACGCCTCGCCTTTGCAGGCGTGTGAGCCAGGTCCGATCGTCCAGGCACTATCGCCGATGAAGTACTGGTCCGGTGTGCCGCCGCTCCCCGGCACGAACACGAGCGAATCGGATAAAAAGGTTGAAAACGTGCCTCGAACGTCGGGCGCGGTCAGAATGAGTGTGAGATCGCGCGGCGTCGTCTGGAAGAAACGATACCAATCGACCCCGAGCTGGTCCCGCTTGAGCGGTTCGAAGGCGAGCGCGGGATTCAGGAATTTGATCTGTGGAACCGCGGGGAAGCGCGGCGGCGCCTCGAGGTTGATGTTGCGCGGCGCGACCTCGTTCGGCTCGAGCAAATCGAACGGCAGGATGTGCGTCGTATCGGGTGCGTTGCCGAACACACCGGGACCGATGAACGAGACAGGCGCGGAGTGCGCCACCGGTGTCACCCAGAAGGTTGCCGTCGAAAAGCCGGTGGAGTCGCGGGTGCGGGTGGCAATCAACCCGGGCAGCGGATAGTCGAACTGGGTCGTGTTATCGAGAAACGCGATGAAAATCGAATCGACGCCGACGCCATAGACCGTGATGGTGTCGCCAAAGCGCACCAGGCTGGGCCGGACACTGTCGATTTCCAGCGGCTTGGAGACGCGCAACGGCACGTAGGCCGTCTGGGATTTCTCGAAGGCCACGGCGCGCGCGCTGACGGTGACGTTCCCCGACTTGATTCCCGTCACCTCGGCGCCGCCGAATCCTTCATTTTTGACGAACGCCAGTGAGTCCACGTCGACCGCCCACTGGAACACCGCATTCTTGATCTCGACCGAGTCCGTGCCGGCGCGTTGCCACAGGTACCCGTGGAGGCCAAGCTTCTGCCCCGCCAGGACGACTTGCTTGCCCGAGTCCGGCTGGACGGTGACGAAGACATCGTTGCTTTTGTCGGTGGGAAACGCACAGGTAACGGCGGCGAGCGCCGCTGCGAGCGTGACCACAGGTATGGCTCGGTCTAACCTGCGCATCCGGTCCAATCCGTGACTTGAGGGACGAACATACTATATGAGGGATGGCCGGGCCAGACAGTGACTTACAGCGTGCCCCGGCGCTTCAAGTCGAGATATTTCGCGACCACCGCCTGCGCCGCGCGCTGCGGTGTGACGTCGATCACCAGCACCCCCGCGCGCCGCATGTGTCCCAGCGCTTCCTCGCGCGCATGCAGCAGCTCCTCGGCGGCGGCCTTGCGAAAGGCATCGCGCGCTGTGGCGGGCCGCTGTGTCGCGGCGGCGTCGAGCTCGGGATTGCGCAGCGTGACCGCGAGCGGGAGGTGACGCGGGCGTAACGTCGCGACGTTCGCCACGAGCGCATCCGAGGCAAAGCGATCGATCACGTCGGTGAACAGCACCGTCAGCGCGCGCTTGCGGTTGCGCGCGGCGAGATACCGGAACGCCCCGGGATAATCGGGCTCGACGAGTTTGGGTTGCACTTCCGCCAGCACATCGAGCACTCGCCGCACGCCGCTGCGTCCGCGCTCCGGCGCGACGAAATGCTGGACGCCGTCGGCGAACGTCATGATGCCGACGTTGTCGTCGTGCTGCGCCGCGGCATAGGCCAGCTCCAGCGCCGCCTGGACCGCGAAATCGAGCCGCGCCACGCCGGCCGCCACGTCGGCGGTCATGAGCCTTCCCGTATCGAGCACCAGCAGCACCTGTTGGCGACGCTCGGCCTCGTACTGGCGCGTGATCACCTTCGCGCGGCGTGCCGTCGCCTTCCAGTCGATGTGACGCAGGTCGTCGCCTGGCACCCATTCGCGCAGCGACTCGAACAACCGTCCTTCTCCCAGCTGACGAATCGGCTTCGTGCCGACGTGGCGACGCCGCAGCGCTTCTGCGACCGAGGCACGCAGCCGCACCGATACGAGCGGTGGATAGACGACCACGTCCCACGGCAGCGGCAGGCGAAAGCGATGCCGCCCCAGACCCAGGGGACCCAGACTATCGAGCACGAAGCCGCCGGTGCCGGCGGCCTCGCGCCCCCGCCGCAAGGGAACGACCGGCACCACCTCGCGGGTCGCCGCGCGGGGGGGAATGCGCACGGGCCTGGCCGGCTGCGACCCGCCGAGGATGTCGGGGCGCACCTCCCGCACGCGCAACCGCGCGCGGCGGCGTGACGGGTTGGTCCAGCGATAGGTGACCTCGCCGGTGTGCCCGACGGACAACGCGGGCAGCGGCTCGCGGGCGACGACGACCGTTTGCGCCAGCGTAGCATCGAGCCAAATCAGGACGACCAGGGCGATGTCGGCGACGAGCATGACATCGAGGCCCCACGACGTCCAGAATTGGGCGACGCCGAACAGCGACAGCAGCCCGCCGATCAGCAGGGCGCGCGGCGTCCAGAGAATGCCGGCCACGGTGCCGAGCACGAGCCACAGCCCGAGGAAGGCGGCGATGACGGCGCCGACCGCGAGCACCGGCAGCAGGTTCAAGCGGTCGGCGCCTCCGTGCGGTCGAGAATCGCTTTGAGCGCCTGATCGGCGGTGACACCCTCGAGCTCGAGCTCCGGCGCGACGTTGACGCGGTGCCGCAGGACCGCGGGCGCGAGCAGCTTGACGTCGTCAGGAATGACGTAGTCGCGGCCGTCCAGCAGCGCGGCGGCGCGCGCGGCCTTGAACAGCGCCACGCCGGCGCGCGGGCTCGCGCCCAGCGTGAGCGACGCGGCCTCGCGCGTCGCCCGCACGATCGCGGTGATGTAGCCGGTGATGCGCGGCTCGACGCGCACCGCGTCCACGGCCTGGCGCAGCTGCTCCAGCCCCTCGGCATTGACCACGGGCGTCACGCCATAGGTGCCGGTGCGGTCGGCTTCGAAGCCCTCGAGGTAGCGCGTGAGGATGCCCTGCTCCACGGCCGCGGATGGATAGCCGACCTGCACCTTCGCCATGAAGCGGTCGAGCTCGGCTTCGGGCAGCGGATAGGTGCCCTCGAACTCGATCGGATTCTGCGTCGCGAACACGGTGAACGTGGCGGACAGGGGATGACTCTGGCCGTCGACCGTGACGGTGCGCTCCTGCATCGCCTCGAGCAACGCCGCCTGTGTCTTGGCGGGCGCGCGATTGATCTCGTCGGCAAGCACGAGGTCGGCAAAGACGGGTCCCGGCCGAAAAGTGAACTGCTGCATGCCGGTGAGGAGCGTGATGCCGGTGATGTCGGCCGGCATGAGGTCGGGCGTGAACTGAATCCGCACAAAGCGCACGTCGAGCGCGAGGCCGAGGGTGCGGACGAGCAATGTCTTCGCCGTTCCGGGGACCCCTTCGAGCAGGATGTGGCCGCGCGCGAGCAGGCACACGAGCACCTCGCGGGTGGCGGCTTCCTGTCCCAGCACCACGCGGCGCAGGGCCTCTACGATGCGCTGCGCGTCGTGCGCGGGCGTAGTTCCTCCCACACGTCCTCCACGGCTTGAGCGGCATGAAGCACGCGACCAGGTCGGTCGTCGCGATCGCGTACGGTGAGCAGCTGATGTAAACGACGCACGGCGGCGCGGCCCTGGGGACCGCGCATTGCCAGCTCGAGTCCCTCGACCCACGGCACCACGTTGCCGTCGGCCAGATACCCGGTGCGGCTCAGGCGGCGCCGCAGTCCCAGCGCCAGCCGGCGCACGGCGGTATCCGCGTCGGCGGCGCTCTCGAGCCCCGCCCCCAACGCCTCCAGGTGCTCGAGCGGCGAGCGGCGCCGCCGTTCGATCACGGAGCGGGCAGGGCCAAAGCGCACGGCGGTCATGGCCAGCCAGACGAGGGCGACGGCAATCAACTGGAGGATCGCCCACCCGGCGGGGGAGCTGCGCAGCCAGCTCCACGTGCGGTCTGCAAACGAGGTCTGTTGCCCGAATCCAAATCCCTGATGGTATTCATCCCACGCCACCCGGCCGGGACGCTCGCGACGCGGTGTGAGCAGCGGCAGTGCGACGCTGGGAACGTCGCTGTCGCGCCAGACCTGGTTCGTGAACCAGCCGGGATCCGCGACGAGCGTGATCGTTCCGCCGCCACGATAGCGCAGGCGCAGAATCGCGGGACGGTTGTTGAGCGCGATCACGACCGTATCGACTGCGAACGGCGACAGCGTGTTGCAGATCCCCAGCCGCCCGTCTTCCTCGGCGCCCTTCCGGAGTGATTCGAGCCTGCCTGTTCCGCTCGTACGGGGTTTGACGGCGGTCAGCACGCGCGCGGTCTGTGGCAAGTGCAGGCCGGGCTGGGGTGAGCGCACGGCCATGCTGTCGTCGGAAATCCCGGCCGACCGCGTCCGCCACCCCGTGCAGAACGTGATGCCGCCGCCTTCACCAGTGGCGAGTACCGCGCCGCCACCCCGCACGTACCGCGCGACCTGCTCCAGCTCGGCATCCTGCAGCGAGATGATGGGATTCAGCAGGACGAGAACGGCGGGACGATGCGCGCGATCGCTCACCAGGTTGAGCAGTGACGTACGCCGTCGCTCCGCAGGCCGGCCCAGACGTGCGAGAACCTCATTCAACGCCTTGCTGCCGCTGGGACCGCTGAGATACGTCGACGTCCGCCGGTCGAAATCCGATTCGCGCGTCGGCCGGCGATTGGCGGCCCAGAGCGCGATGGCAACCGCGGCAGCGAGCAGCAGCGCGAGCCCGATTTCAAGCCGGTACGACATGCCGTCCCCGCGCCAGCTCCTGCGCCGCGGCGCCGAACGACTCGTACTCTCCCGCGTCGCACGGCACGGCCCCGAAGAGGTGGCGGTACAACTGCGTGACCAGACCGGCCAGGGATGCGCGCCCCGCATCAGTGAGGCGCGCTTCGCCGACGTACTCGGCCGGGGTCTTCGACACGTGGAAGCGGAGCGCCTTGAGCCGGTCGAGCTCGAGGACCACGGCGAGGAAGCGGTGTGCGAGCGCCTCCGCGTACCGGCCCGCGCGGGCGAGTGCATCGGCGCGGGCGAGATGCGCCGCCGCGTCCATGATGATGCCGGTGCCAGCAGCGGTCTTACCCGTGCCGGTCCGCGCGGCAGGCCGCACGATGCGCCACATCACGTATGCGACATGCACCAGCAGCACGATCAGCGCGACGACAACCAGGGCGAGGCCGATGTTGAAGCCGACGGGGTAGCGATCGGCGAGATGATTGAGCCATTCAACCAGGTTGTGCCACTGCCGGGCGAGCCAGGACACGAGCCGGCGGCGCTCCACCCACTGGTATTCCGGACGGGTGAACACCTGGCCGACCACGCGCCGCAGCGAGTCGGGTGGGACAGCCGGTGGAGCGCTCGATGCCTGGAGCAGGGCGAGCCAGGTTCCGATCAGCGGATCCCCATTTGCTCGCTGAGAACCTGCAGATCGAACGCCTCGCGCCGCACGCGCAAGTCGTAGTAGAGCAGCGTGATCGCGCACGGTAGAATCGGCGCCAGGACGATCCCCATCAACGACGCCACCACGACAAAGAGGGGTTGCAACGAGGCGTTCCCCGCCGCGCCCAGCGCCCCGCTGATCCCCCCCACCACCATCTGGGGGAGCAACTGCGAGATCAGCCACGCGACCACCGCCGTTCCGAACACCTTTCCCCGCGCGCCACGGGTCAACTCCCAGGAACGGCCGAACGCATCGAACGAGCTCGTCAGGTCTTCGAGGACGACGATGGGTGTGGTAGTGCCGTAGACACAGGCAACCCACACGACGAACCACGCCAACCCGACGAAGCCGACAAATCCGATCAATCCGCCGACCCCCACCCCCACCACCTTGCCGAGCATGACCAGCAGGACGACGACGAGCGCTCCGGCGCCCGGCACCAGAATCAGCAACAGGTTCTTGCTGAAGGTGACCAGCAGCAGCGGCAGGATCTTGGAGACACCGAATCGCAGCGCGCTGCCGAGCTGCGGCTCCTGGCCGAGGTAGGAGTCCGAGATGATCCGAATCGTCCCCGCCTTGAGCAGCAGCCCCGCCGTCGTCCATACGACGATCAACAACAGGCCGAATAACACGGTGGTGCCGGTGTGCTGCTCGAGGATGTTCAGCATTTCGAATGGGCTGTTGCTGAACCGTACCTGCATGTAGATGCCGGCGGCCGTCGGGAGCCACACCAGCGCGAGGCTCAGTCGCATGAACAGGCCGAAGTGACGGCGGTAGATGTTGAAGCTGCCGTCGAGGATTTCGCCGAGCTGCATGGGCCTGAGATTCGAGCTAATGGGTCGCTCCGCGAGGGGACAGGCGGTAAAATGAGGACATGGCGGCTTCCGCGCGAGACCTCGATCTGCGCCAACATCACGGCGTCGAGACGCCGGAGCACGTCGAGGTCCGCTTCGAGCTGGCTGGTGTCGGCTCCCGCATGGCGGCCGGACTGCTGGACCTGCTGTTCCTGTTCCTCGGCCTGATGGTCCTCTGGGTGGGCGGAGGCGTGATCGTCGGCGGTGTGTTGTCGCGGCAGGGGATGCTGCAGGGATGGTTCGCCGCCGTGATGGTGCTGATCATGTTTTCCGGGGTGTGGGGCTATTTCACGCTGTTCGAGGCGCTGAACGGCGGCCGGACGCCCGGGAAACAGCTACTCGGGATCCGCGTGGTCATGGACACGGGGCGGTCGATCACGCCCCCCGCGGCGGTGATCCGCAATCTCGTCCGGCTGCTCGACTGCTACATCCCGATCCCGTTCGCGCCGGCGCTGGTCACGATGTTTCTCCACCCGAGCAACAAGCGTCCGGGGGATCTGGCGGCCGGCACGATCGTCGTGCGCGATCGTCCCACCGACTGGGTACTTGGGGCCGTGACCGAGAGCGAATCGCCGGCGGACCCCATCGAGACCGGCCCGCCCGAGCTGTCCGAAGACGAATTCCGGCTGCTGGATCGCTTTCTCGCACGTTTGAGCGAGCTCAATCCCGACGTCCAGGTCCGGATGACGGCGGACCTGGTGCGCCGCTTCGAGACGCGCATTCCGCGCCGCAGCGCCGACCCGCAAGGGTATCTCGTCACGGTCTTTGCCGAAGAGCAGCGCAAGCGCCGCAGCCGCTTCGCGCCGCGCGCGCAGGCCGGCGCGGCCGGCCGGATCACCGTGCCGGCCGAGCGCTTCGTGCAGAAGAAGCGGCAGGGATGGGAGTCGTTCCGCGTCACCGCGGTGCGCATGGAGCGGTCCGGCGTCGGCGCACTGGAGCCGGGCGAGATTCCGGCGTTCGCCGCGCAGTACCGCGAGGTCGCCGCCGATCTCGCCCGCGCCCGCACGTATCAAGTCGACCCGCGGGTGATCACCTACCTGGAGCGGGTGGTCACGGCCGGCCACAACGCGCTCTATCGGGCTCGCGGCAAGCAGCGCACGCCCCTGCCCCACTACATCCTGCGCGACTTCCCGGCCGCCGTCGTGGAATCCTGGCAGTTCGTCCTGCTCGCTTTCCTTTTATTCGCCATTCCCGCGGCGGTCGGCTACCGGATGATCCGCGACCGGCCCGCACTGGCGGAGGAGATCGTTTCGCCGGTGATGGTCGCGCGCGCCGAAGAAGCGGCCGAAAATCAAGTGGAAGGGCGCGGCTATGCGCAGGCCAGCAAGGAAGAGCGGCCCGTAGCCGCCGCGTTGATCATGTCGAACAACATCAACGTCTCGTTCGGCACGTTTGTCGGTGGCCTGACGGGCGGCTTGCTGACCGCCTGGCTGCTGTTCGTAAACGGGATGATGCTGGGGCTCGTCATCGGCCTGTTTCAGAACTACCACGCGCTCAACTATCTCATGACGTTCGTGGCGGGACACGGCGTGCTGGAGCTGACGGCGATCTTCATCTCGGCGGGGGCGGGGTTTCGGCTGGCCAAGGCGCTGATCGCCCCGGGGGACCGCACTCGCAGGGACGCCCTGGTCCTGGAAGGACGCATCGCGGCGCGCATGATCGGCGCCGTCGTCACGCTTCTCGTGATTGCGGGGACGATCGAAGGCTTGCTCTCGGCGTCCGATGCGCCGGCGGTCTGGAAATACGGTGTAAGCGCATCAACAACGCTGTTGTTGGCGCTGTATTTCGTAAATGGCCGAAGGTATTTAGTTGTTCAGCGCCCCCTGTAGAATCCAGTTGCGAATGGTGTTGATCGTCCCGTTCGGCAAGCAGTTGGTCGTGCACCCGAAGGGCATGCGCACCCCGCTGCCTCCCACCCCGAGTTGCGTCCCCTGAATCTTGTGCACCAGGTATGAAGAGTCCGGCAGGAAGGGACGAACGCGTTTCATCCCCAGAGCCTCGCCCGACGCGTGGTCAACCAGGAGCGCGTAAGACGAACCCGACACCAGATTCAGTCCCTGCGGAGCACCGACGCCCGCGTGGCAGCCGGTACAGTTCGCCGTAAAGACGGTTTGCACGCTCGTCGCGAAACTGATGCCGGTCGGCGCGACGGCGACAACGCGCTCGCCGAAGATCGCTCCTATCGTTGCACGCACGGTCTCGGAGCCGGGCGTCGCATTGGTCGTGACGTTCACGGTCTCCGTCGAGCCCGCTGACAGCGTCGCGCTCGTTCCTGGCGTAATCGACCACGTCACGTCAGTTCGAGACCGCGGGTCGACGTTATTGTTCGCGTCACGCACGACCGCGATGAACGGCGCGCTCTGGCTGACCTTCATCTGGACATCGGGCGTGCCGAAGTTGACCGGCAGCAGCGACACGAACGCGGCTACCTGATCGACCGTCACGGAGTTGACGCCTACAACGCTCACCGCGGCTGTGGCATTGATCGTTGCGCTGCCGTTGCCCGCCGCCGTGATCGTGGTTGTCTTCGCGGTTGTGGGGTTGAACGTCACGACGTTCGCCGTCAGCGCGCTCCAGTTGCAGGGATGGTTGGGAATCGTGTCGGTCGCGGAGTCGCGCACCACGCACGACGCCTGCACGCTCTGGCCGATCGCCGTCAATGTGCTGAAAGAATTGGGGCTCAGGTCGGCGAACCGGGGCACCTGCCGCACGACGATCGATCGCGACGAATCGGTCAACGCATTCACGGTCGCCTTGATCTTCACCGTGACCCCGCTCGCGCTTGTGCGCTGCAGTGCGGCGGCGAGACCAGCAGAGTTGATACTTAGCACCGCGTTGTTGGTGGCCCAGCTGATCGTCTGACCTGCGATCGCCGCCCCCCCGGAATCACGCGGCTCGGCCGCAAACGACTGCGTGTCGCCGACGAAATTCAATGGCGCCGGGCTCGCTGGCGTCACCGCGATGGTCGCCAGCACCTGCCGCACGACGAGCGGAACCTTGTCGTGGATGCCGCGGGCCACGACGTCGACGCTATCGATTCCCGTATTGCTATTTCCCGTTACCAGGCCGGTCGAGGAGCCGATCGTCGCAATGGCGCCGGCGTTGAAGAGCGACCAGGCGAAATCCTTTGGATTGGGCACGATGGTGTTGCCCGCATCGCGCACGATGAGGCCGAGCTGCAGCGAGCCATTGAGGCGGTTGATGCGGGCGGTGTCGAGCGGTGTGGGAGTGGGGCCCGTCGTGGCGATTTGAACGGAGGTATAGATGAGATTCACGGACACATCCACCGAATCTCCAAACACACCCGACGTTGCGACCACGCGGGTCTGCCCTTCGTCGACCGCCCTGATGAGCCTGGCCCCATTGACCCCGATGGTATTGACCGTCGCAACGGCGGTGTTGCGCGAGGCCCAGACGATCATCGAGTCATCGAGCTGATGCCCGCGTGCATCGAGCACGACAGCGGAGATCGTGTCGCTGCCGTTGATGCGGTCGAAATTGAAGGTGATCGGCGTGAGACCCAACGTCGTCGCGACCTGGTGCACGGTCGCCGTAACGGAATCGGAGACGCCGTCGCCGCTCGCCACGACGCGGGTCGAGCCGTTCTGGAGCGCGGAGATATCCGCGAGCTGCGAGTTCCCCACCCGCCCCTGCGCCGACACGATCGCCGGCGCACGGGACACCCACGCGAACGTCACGCCCGGCACCGCCGCGTTGAGCGCATCGCGGGCCTCGGCGGTCAGCGTCGCACCATCGCCCAGCGAGGAGAATGTCTGGTTGCCCGGCGTGATCACAATTGAGCCGATCCGCGTTCGGACCGCATGTGCCGAGCTCGACACCGAGGTCGGGGTGCCGTTGAGGACCGCGAGCGCGGTGATGTTGGTGTTGCCGAGTCGCACGCCGGTGACGAGCCCCGATCCCGAGACTCGGGCGCGCGTGGTATCGGATGAAGTCCACTCGAAGGTGAAGCCGCTGACTGCCACGTTCCCGCTCAGCGCGATGGCGGTCAGTTGGCGAGTGCCCGCAAGCACGACGGTCGAATCGCCGTTGATGACCACCGATGTGATTGTCGGAGGACCACCGTCGCCGCCACCACCGCCGCACCCCACCACGACGCCAGCCAACCCGCCCCACAGGATCAGACGGAAACGACGCATGACGGCTCCAGGCGAAGGACTCTCCTAGGATGGGCCGGGCCACGCTGGCTGTCTAGATGGTGGTTACCTAGCCCACTCGATAAACAGGCCGAGCCGCGGCCCTACGATCGAGACATTCTTTCCTTCGTCATGGAGCGTGCCGAATGCGAGCTGCGCCTGCACCACGCCGGCGGCGCGGTCGCTCAGCCGATATCGCAGGTCGGTTCCCGCGCGGAGCAGATAGCCGAGCAGCGCCATCCGCGCGCCATTGTCCGTCAGCTCATGACGGAACTCGAGCAGCGGCGACAGCGTCGTCTTGGGACTGAGGGGGCGATCGAGCTTGGCGCCGAGCGCGAGCACGTTGCCGCGCGGCACGGGCACGGGCCCGGGCGCTGCCTGTAAGCGCCGCATGTCCCAGCCGTAGACCGAGAATTGTGATTTGCCGAGCGGCATGGTCACCGCCGCGTATCCGAGGACGCGGTTTCCGATCGTGCTTTGGCCGCCGCCGCTGATGTCGTTCGCCGCCGTGTTCGTGTAGATCAGCGCTCCCCGGAAGTACTTGCCACCGCCGAAGGGGCCCTCGAGTCCCAGCCGCGCGCGCATCTCGCCTCCCGGACTCACCTCGCTGCCCCCTTTGACTGGCACGTAGCTCGCGCCGTAGCGGTAGCTCGCACCGGTGCCGACAGCCCAGTCGCTGCCCATTGTGAATGCCGACGCGAACCCCGCGGTAATCCCGCCACCCGAGCCAAATGCAGGCGTCGTGAAACCGAGCAGATCGGTCGCGGTCGCGCCGAACAACGGGATCTTCGTGTCGGAGACTTCCGTAGCGCCGGTGGGAATCGTGCCGACGAGATTGAAGACGAGCTTGCCCGGAATCACCCCCACGGTGGCGCGAATATCGGTATCGACCAGCCCCGAATGCGTGATCGTCCCAGTGCCGGCCGCTTCGTGGACTGACGCGCTCGCGTACGCCGTGCCGACGTCGATGACGAGCCGGTTGCCGATGCGTTGCGTCACACTGATGGGAATCGTGAGCTCGCTGAGCCGCGTGAAGGCGAGCCCCGAGCCGAAGCTGTAGGACTCGAAGTACACGCCGGTGCGCGCGGTCGTCGTCGCGGCCTGCGCGGCAAGCACCCCTGGCACGAGCGCGGCGGCCAGAGCGAGCACGCGGTGACGGGCGCGGGTCACGGTATGTGGAAGATGACGCGGAGTATGCCGGAGGCCTGCACCACGCTCGTGATGCCCTGACTCTCCGTCGTGGCATTGCTGCCGATGAGGTTGCTGCCGTTCTGAAGGGGCTGGGTAATGATCGGCGTCAGCTCAGCGGTGGCTTGGTTCAACGCTCCCGTCGTGGCGGGCTCGGTTGGCGTCGTCATCTCCGCGACCGCTTCGACGACCGTCACCACGTCGCCCGGCGATGCCTGCACCGCGGGCGCGGCTTCGGCCGCCTGCTGCTGCTGCTGGGCCGGTTGGAACGACGGATCGGCGCGCACCGCCGCGCTGAACGCGGCCGCGGCGGCGCGGTAGTCACCGCGATCCAGCGCTTCGAGTCCGTTACTGTAGGCCAGGAAGGCCGCCAGATTCTTCGGTCCCTGCCGCAGGATGCGCTGCCGCTCCGCTTCCGTTACCTGAATACCGAGCTCGGTGGCGAGGCCGAAGACGAGCTGCTTCTCGAGGTCGAGCAGTTGTTTGAACGTGCCGTTGGCCTGCGCGCCCCCCCCCGGGCGCACGTTGCCGTCGGCGCGCACCACGGTCGCCGACATGCGCACCGGGCCGTTCTGTGTGATCGACGCGACGCCCTGCACCATCCGCTCCGCGCGCAGCAGGCGCCCGACGCGCGCCGCCGTTCCCGGATCCGCGCGCGCGCTCTGTCCGAGCTTCAGCTCGTCGAGCAGCGCGCCGATCTGTACGCGCTCCAGCAGCCGCAGGCTACGCACCATCGCGAGATCGGACATCAACAGCTCGGCGAGTCCCCGCGACAACGGCTGGAAGCTCGAATCACCCGCGATCGTCATCGGCAGTACCGCGATCGTGGAGGGCTCGGGGACGAGTGTCGTCAGCGTGGACTCGCGCGCCAACGCAAGCTTGGCGGTCTGCGCCGCCTGCGTGCGCAACGCGAGCTGCGCCAGCGCGCGGACGGCGGCGATGCCGCGCGCCTGTGGATAGCGGGCCGCGAAGGCGGTGTAGGTCGCAAACGCGAGATCGTAGCGCCCGTCTTTCTCCTGACAGCCGCCAACGACCATCGGTCCCAATGCCTCACCGGGGGCCAGCATCTGGCCCGCGTTTGCGACGACCACCGCGGTATCACACCGTCCCGCCGCCATGAGCGCGGCGGCGAGACGGAAGCGGACTTGAGCGTTTGTGGGTTGCTGGGCTGCCTGGGCTTTGAGGGCGGGGATGTCAGCGGGTGTGACGGGAGCGGTTCGTGGCCCGCCTGCACAGGCCACGAACAAGCCGCTCATCCCTAAGAGCAGATACCGCGGACCAGCCAGAATCTGGGACTCCACCGGGGAAGAAGGGGTCTAAAATGTCTGTACCATGGACCCGCGCAAGAGCGGGCGTGGCGGGGACTGATTTACCGCTGTCTGACCGAAACTGCTATGACGCGCGTCACGCGGAACGACATGCGGCGCGCGGACCGTCTAATAAGGAAGGCGATGCGCAGGCGGGTCGGAGGCCACCACGCCGTGGAGGGGCAATACCGAGGGCGATGCCGCCGGCTCACTCTAGGCTTTGCAGCAGCTGACGCATCTTGCGCGCCAGGTCCTCGATCTGTTTGAGCCCGGCCAGCGCCTCCTCGTCGAACTTCTCAGGCGTGAGGAGCAAGAGCTGAGTCTCGGCGAGTATCGCCGAAAGAGGATTGGACAGGTCGTGCCGCAACCTCGCCATCGCCTGCGGATCGGGCATCAGAGCAATGAACGGTACAGGTCGCGCAGGTGATGATCCCGCAGGTCCCGCACCGATTGCCACAGATCCTGCTCCGTGCCGGCACAGAAGATCTCCGCGCTGGAGCGCTCCATTTCCGTTCCCTCGGCGCCGAACATGATGCGGCCACGCCAGATGCCGTCTTCGGTGCGGCGGAGGGAAAGGCGGATGTCTATGGGTTGTCCGTCAAAGCGGATGGGGGGCAGATCATGGACGACCGTATCGGTCGCAGCAGCTGGTGTGTATCGGGCAGGTTGTGCAGGCATGCCGATCCAGGGGCTGGTTTGAAAGAACATTATAAATGGCTAGGAGTTACGCAATAGCGTGAGCAAGGAGCAGGGAGCATGGAGCAGCCGACTGCTCCGTGCTTCTCTGCTCCGTGCTCCGTTAGGATCGGAACGGCGCCGGCGCAAACGTCAGCAGGAACAGCAAGAGGCTCGCCCAGAGCACCCATCGGCGAGATCGCGGCAGCGGGCGATAGGCATCGAGCACAGGCGGATGGCGCAGCTGGCCGCGCGAGACCACGAGCACGATGAAACCCCACAGCAGCCACCCCACCCAGAACCACCCCAGCACCATGACCACAACCCAGAACGCGCGCGCGATCCGCTGATGCCACCGGGTGGTGGCGGCAAAGACGATGTGGCCACCATCGAGCTGCGCCATGGGCAGGAGATTGAGCATCGTCACGAACATGCCGAACCACCCGGCGAGTGCCATGGGGTGCAGCATGATCGTCGCGGTATCGCCTTGGGTAAGACGGCGGACGAGCCATGTAATCGCTGAATCGCCGAGCGCCATGACGCCAGGGCCCCACGGTGCCACCATGCCGCGGATCGGCGCATCGGTTATCCCGTGGCTGTGCGCCAATCCGATCCACAGGATCGGCAGGGCGACCACGAACCCCGCGATCGGCCCAGCGGCACCGACGTCGAGCAGCTGCCGCCGGTCGTTGACGATCGTCCTCAGCCGGATGAAGGCTCCGAACGTCCCGATTGCCCAGGGCGCCGGCGGTCCCGGAATAAAGTACGGTGGCGAGACGTTGAGCTGGTAGCGCAGTGCCGTGAGGTAGTGTCCCAGCTCGTGGCAGAGCAGGATGGCCAGTAACGGCAGCGAAAACGACAGACCGAGCGGAAAGGCACCGAGCAAGGCGTCCGGCCGCCAATCCCGGGGATCGGAAGGCAGGGCACCCGCGACGACGGCGCCGGATAGCGTCGTCGTGAGCAAGACCCCCACGAACAGCAGCGCGTGCGTTGTCCACGCCTCGCGCGCTTTATGCGTGGGACGCGTGAGCACCAGATGGCGCCCGTCCGTCTCGTTCGACCAGTAGTACGTCCCTGGCCACTGCCGGAGAGCGGCGGAGAGCTCGGCGGAGGGTGGGGACCCGGCATGAGCCGGATCTACAAGTGCGTCAACAACTTCGCGGTCGTGGAGGGGTGTGGTCCGCCACGCGAGCAGAAACCTTGTGAGGCTCACGTCCGCGTACTATACTTGAGCGTTCGCACACCGCCATAACTCCAAGTTGCCATTATCAACGAGACCACTCCCCAACCCCGGGTTTTCCCCGCCGTAGCGCAAACGGAGCTGAAGCACACGTGGATATCGCCGAACTAAAGAGGAAGTCCGTCGCGGAACTACACGCGATGGCCGAGAGCCTGAACATCACCAACTACTCCGGGCTCCGCAAGCAGGATCTCATTTTCCGCATCGAGCAGTCGCTGCTCGACACCGACACGGTTCTCCGTGGCGAGGGCGTGCTCGAAATTCTGCCGGAAGGCTACGGGTTCCTCCGCAGCCCCGACTGGAATTATCTGTACGGCCCCGACGACATCTACGTCTCGCCCAGCCAGATCAAGCGTTTCGATCTGCGCACCGGCGACACGATCATGGGCCAGGTGCGGCCGCCGAAGGAGGGCGAGCGGTACCTCGCGCTCTTGAAAGTCGAAGTCGTCAACGGCGAAGAGCCGGAGAAGGCGAAGCATCGCGTCGCGTTCGACAACCTGCGCCCCCGCTATCCCGAGCAGCAGCTCAAGCTCGAGCGGAAAGACGGCGATCTGTCGATGCGCGTGATGGACATCCTGTCGCCGATCGGCAAGGGACAACGCGGCCTGATCGTGTCGCCACCCAAGGCCGGCAAGACCATCCTGATGCAGAAGCTGGCGAACTCCATCATCGAGAATCATCCCGAGGTCTATCTCATCGTGCTGCTCATCGACGAGCGGCCCGAAGAGGTGACCGACATGGAGGAGAACGTCAAGGGGCCGAACGTGGAGGTGGTGTCGTCGACCTTTGACGAGCCGGCGGACCGCCACGTGCAAGTCGCGGACATGGTGATCGAAAAGGCGAAACGGCTGGTGGAGCACGGCAAGGACGTCGTGATTCTGCTCGACTCGATCACACGCCTGGGCCGGGCTCACAACGTCGTGGTGCCGCACTCGGGCAAGATTCTCTCCGGCGGTGTGGACGCGAACGCCCTGCAGAAACCGAAGCGCTTCTTCGGCGCCGCGCGCAACATCGAGGGCGGCGGCTCGCTCACCATTCTGGCGACCGCGCTGATCGACACCGGCTCGCGCATGGACGAGGTGATTTTCGAGGAGTTCAAGGGCACCGGTAACTCCGAAGTCATTCTCGACCGGCGCATCGCCGAGCGGCGCACCTTCCCGGCGATCGACGTGCAACGCAGCAGCACCCGCAAGGAAGAGCTGCTGCTCAGCAAGGAGGAGCTGAACAAGGTCTACCTGCTCCGCAATTTCCTGTCCGATATGCCGCCCGTCGAGGCGATCGAATTCCTGCTCGAGCGGCTCAAGCGCACGAAAACGAACACGGAATTCTTTCAGACCATGTCGCAGGGTTGAGAGAAGGTTGGAAAGATGGAATGTTGGAAGGAATGAACGTTCCAACTTTCCAACATTCCAACTTTCCACCGCGAGGTCGTCTGCTTTCCGTTGACTGGGGCCAACGCAGGATTGGTCTCGCGCTCTCGGACGAAACCCAGACACTCGCCCAGCCTCTCGCCACTCTCACGCGCCGCGCCGGAAAACGCTTCCCGATGGCGCAGCTGCTCGAGCAGGTCACCAGAAACCACGTCGTGGGGATCATCGTCGGGCTGCCGCTGAACGAGGCGGGAGCCGAAGGTGATGCGGCTCACGCCGCGCGAGCCCTCGCCGATGATATCAAGCGTCGGGTGGGGGGGGGCGGTGCCCTGGAGGTGCGCATGTGGGATGAGCGGATGACCACGGCCCGGGTCCTGGCGGCGGTGCGTGAAATGGGCGGGACGACACGCGGCCGCAAGGAGGATGTGGACGCGATGGCCGCCGCACTGCTGTTGCAGCACTATCTGGATGCGAAGAGAGGAACGGCGCTGTGATAACGCGAAATTCGGAATTCGAAACGCGAAATGGCGTGTGGACGATCGCTCGTCAAATTCGCATTTCGAATTTCGCATTTCGCATTCTGCTTTTGGCCTTCGCGGTCTCATGCGGCAAACCCGAACCGTCCAGCTATCAGTCCGTTGCAAACAACATCATCGTGATCATTCCGCGCGGTGCCACCTATTACCAGGCGCTCGACTCCCTCGAAGCGCGTGGCGTGATCGAGAGCCGCGACTGGTTCAGCCTGTATGCGCGTCTCCGGGGGCTCCCCTCCAACCTGAAGAGCGGCGTCTACATGTTCGCGCCCGATGAGAGTTGGAGTAGCGTCGTCAGTACGCTGAAAAAAGGGCGCGGGCTCGAGGCGCGCTTCACCGTGCTCGAAGGGATGATGGGATTCGAGGTGGCCGAGCGGGCGCGCTCGTGGCTGGGTGTATCTCGCGATTCATTCGTGGCCGCCATGCGCGATACGTCGCTCGAGCGCGAGCTGGGCATCAAGCCCACCCCGGCGGGAGTGGACGGCTACATGTACCCGACGACGTACGTCGTCCCGATGCGCATGCGCGCCCGCGACCTCGTGAAGCTGATGACGCACGAGTTCATCGCGCGCTGGCAGCCGGAGTGGGACGCCCGGCTCGCCGAGCTGCACATGACGCGACACCAGATCGTCACCCTCGCCTCGATCGTCGAAGCAGAAGTACGATACACCCCCGACCGGCCGTACGTCTCCGCGGTCTATCACAACCGGCTGAAGCGCGGGATGGCACTACAGGCCGATCCGACCGTCGTCTACGCGCACGGCCGCCGGCTGCGTCGGGTGTGGGAGAAACAGCTGCAAATCCACTCCCCTTATAACACATACCTGAATCCGGGACTGCCGCCGGGCCCGATCAATCAGCCCAGTGACTCGAGTCTGATCGCGGCACTTTACCCTGCGCAGACCGGCTACCTCTATTTCGTGGCCCAACCCGATGGGAAGCACATATTCTCAGCCTCGTACGCCGATCATCTGGCCGCGATCAAGCGCGTGCGGCAACGTCCACCGCCCGTGCAGCGGCCTCCGGGTCCGCCGCGCCCAGCACGGCGCCAATGACGGCGACGCCGGCGGCACCGGCGCGCATGACGGACGACGCGTTCGGCGCCGTGATGCCCCCGATCCCGATGACCGGGACACCCTCGGGCGCGCGCCGGGCCAGCGCCGCGAAGCCCTCGGGACCGAGCGGCGGTCCCGCGTCGCGCTTCGTGGGTGTTGCAAAGCAGGGACCGACGCTCCAGTAATCGGCAGGAAGGGCGGCCGCGCGCTCGGCCTCCTCGGCCGTCCCGACGGAGATGCCGAGCAGGAAGCCGGCAGGAAGGTGCTGGCGCAGCGCCGCGAGCGGGACGTCGTCCCAACCGAGGTGCGCGCCCGCGGCGCCGGCGGCGAGGGCGATGTCGGCGCGATCATTGACGAGCACGGGAACCGGAAGGGCCGCGATCAGTGCGCGGGTCAACTCCAGAACTTCGTCCGGTGAGCCATCTTTCCAGCGGACCTGAATCATCGTGGCGCCGCCCTGGGCGGCGGCGCGGCAAACAGCGACGGCATCCCGCCCGGCGAGCAGGACGGGATCGGTGATCACCATCAAGCGCATCTGATCGGCTAGTGCCATGACGAAAATCCTGCGTGGACTGCGTGGGGCGACCACGGCGTCCGCCAATACCAGCGACGCGATACTCGCAGCGACGGAGGAGCTGCTCTCCGCCCTGCGGGACGCCAATGGCTTCGCGCCCGAAGACGTGGAGAGCGCGATCTTCACGTCGTCACCCGACCTCACCGCCGAGTATCCCGCCCGCGCCGCGCGCAGGCTCGGCTGGAGGGACGTGCCGCTGCTGGGCACCGCGGAAGTCGCCGTTCCCAGCGGACTGCGACGCTGCATCCGGGTGTTGCTGCATTTCTACACGGCCAAGCCGCAGCAAGCGCTGAAACATATCTACCTGCGTGAAGCCGCGAAGCTCCGTCCGGACCGATGACGGTCAAAGTCACCGCGCGCGGGGCTGAACGCTGGAAGCAGGGCCATCCGTGGATCTACCGCAGCGACGTCGCCGAAGAGCCCGATAAGAAGCCAGGCATCGTCCAGGCCTTCGATCGTAAAGGCAAGTTTCTCGGACAGGCGCTCTACTCCCCGACATCCGAGATCCGGCTGCGGCTCCTCTCCCGTGGCAACGAGCGGATTGACGACTTTTGGTGGAGCCACCGCATCCTTGTGGCGGCGCGCCGTCGCAATGGAATCACGGCAACCGCATGGCGCGTTGTTCATGCGGAAGGAGATGCGCTCCCGTCGCTCGTGATCGATAAGTACGGTCCGTTCGTGGTGGCGCAGCTGTTATCGGCCGGGTTGGAATCAGTCCGTAGGGACGTTCTGGAGGCCATCAAGTACGCCCTCGAGCCAGAAGGCATCCTGCTCCGCAACGATTCCGCGGTTCGTCGTCATGAAGGGTTGGCAGCCGAGGTGGTCCTGGCCCACGGCCAGGTTCCGCAGGTGGTGGAGATCGTCGAAGATGGAGTCAAGTACCTCGCGGCTCCGTGGTCCGGCCAGAAAACCGGCGCCTTTCTCGATCAGCGCGAGAACCGGATCCTCATCGGACACCAGACGAAAACCGGCGGCCGTGCGCTCGACCTCTTCACCTATCACGGCTCGTTTGCACTGCATCTCGCGCGCAACGCGAAAGAAGTGCTCGCGGTCGATCAGAGCGCCGAGGCTTTGGCGCGCGGCGCCGAGAACGCCAAGCTCAACGGGATCAACAACATCAAGTGGACGGAGGCGAATGCCTTCGATCTACTCCGGGAGCTCGAACGGCGCCGCGAGCAGTTCGACACGATCGTGCTCGACCCGCCCGCGTTCGCCAAAACCAAGGCCAACCTCGAGCGCGCCGTCGCCGGGTACAAGGAAATCAACCTCCGGGCGATGAAGGTCCTCGCGCCCGGAGGCGTGTTGTTCACGTCATCCTGTTCCTACCATGTGAGCCGCGACGTCTTCACCGCGATGCTCAGCGACGCCGCGCGCGACTCGGGCCGCCGCATGGAGCTCGTCGCGGTGCGGGGAGCGTCCGCCGATCATCCTGAGCTGCTCAACGTGCCGGAGACGGGTTATCTGAAAGGCGTGCTGCTCAGGGCGGTGGGATGATCGTTATTTCGCCGCCCTGAGAGGGCGCGCTCGGCTCCGAGCGTGCGCCCTTACAGGGCGCACACAATGCCGAGCCCGGGCTCTCAGCCCGGGTACACCTACGATCTCCCTTGCTCCCGTTTCCACAACACGTAGGATTGCACGATCGGGATCAATGCGACGATGACGATCGTCGTCACGAACAACGGCGGGAAGGCGCCATGCGGCAAAATGAACGCGCCGACCGCCAGCACGAATCCTCCCAGTACCATGAGCCATCCGCCCGTGCGATGGGTCTTTCGCCACACCGTGTCGCTCGACAGCGTCCACGGCGTGCGGATGCCGACGAACCAGTTCGGTTCGACGCGGGTGATGTAATTGCCCAGGAAGATGAAGAGCAGGCCAAAACCGAGCGGCATCAGGCGGTCGATCCTCACCGAGTAGCCGAGCGCCGACGCGATGATCATCGCATGCGCCACCAGCACGAACACGATCACGGCGTTGGCGATCAGCCAGTAGGTGCTCAGGAACTTGGCGTAGTTCTCGCCGCGCGGATCGAGCTTCGGGAGCACGTTGTACAGTCCCGTCATCACGAGCAGGACCACGGGCACAATCGAGACGGCCAACAACCGGCTGGAGAACCCGTCCGGCGCGCCGCGCAGATCCCAGTGCGTGGCGACGGTAGGCGGCAGACGTGGATAGGCCCAGATGGAGACCGCCACGGCCACCGCGGCAATCACGAGACCAAACCAGCGGCTACGCATTGTTTGCTCCCCCAAAGCGGGTCATGAAGTAGCGCACGACCTCTTGAAAGACGGTCGTGTTCAGCCGGTAGCGGATGAACTGCCCTTCGCGCTCGGCGGCGACGAGGTCGGCCGCCTTGAGCACGCCGAGATGGTGCGACACCGACGCGAACGCGATCGGGAACTGCTCCGCGATCTCGCCCGCGGTAAGATCCTTGGCGGTCAGCAGCTCGAGGATCTTGCGACGCGTCGGGTCGGCCAGAGCGCGAAACAGCGAATCGTCCATGGGGAGATATTTATACAAATATCTAAATATATCAAGCAAAGTTGACTAAATCCGCTCCCATCACAAGCTTGCAACCATGTCTGTGCCCCCGCCCGGTAACGCCCTGGACCGGTCGCGCGCCGTCCGTCGCGTACTCGGCGGACTCCTCATCGCCAACATCGCTGTCGTGCTCGCCAAGGCGACGATCGGCATGCTGGCCGGCTCGCTCGCCGTCCTGGGTGACGCGGTGCACTCCTCCGTAGACGCGGTCTACAACGTGCTGGGCCTCGTTGTGGTGCGCGTCGCATCACGCGAGCCCGACGAAGAGCACCCCTACGGACACGGCAAGTTCGAGACGCTCGGCGCGCTCGCCATCGTCGTTTTCCTTTCGATCACCTGCTTTGAGCTGGTCCGCAGCGCCATCGGCCGTCTCGTGTCGGGCGGGCATACGGTGCGGATGAGCGACTCCGGCCTCGCCCTGCTGCTCGCGACGCTCGCCACGAACATCCTCGTCGCCTGGTACGAAAACCGCCGGGGGCACGAGCTCTCCAGCGAGCTGCTCATCGCCGACGCGGCGCACACGCGTACCGACGTCTTCATCACGATCGGCGTCCTGATCGGCGTGCTGTTTTCGCGTCAGGGGGAGGGCCATACCTGGGTGGATCCGGTCGTCGCCATCGCCGTCGCGCTGCTGATCGTGCGGGTGGCCTACCAAATCCTGAAACGCGTCGTGCCGGTGCTCGTCGACGAGCGCGCGATCCCCGAGCCAACGATCCGGCAATCGGCGCAAGCCGTCGCGGGCGTGAAGAGCGCCTACGGGATCCGCTCGCGCGGCGGCAATACGGGCGTGCGCTACGCGGAAGTCACGATCGCCGTCGACTCCTCGGCCAACGTCGCCGCCGCGCACGCGATCGCCGATGCCGTCGAAGCGCGACTGAAGAACGACCTGGAGCTGGAAGAAGTGACGGTGCACGTCGAGCCATGCTGACCTCCCTGCCCTTTGAGCGCGCCAGCAAAACCACCGGAATGCCCCCAGTCCGGCGGCTGCCCCGGTCGCTCAAGCAGGAGTATCAGGAGTTCATCCTGCAGCGGCTCGAGGAGTACAAGAACACCGTCCCACGGGCGGAGCTGCTGCAGATCGGCGACGAAGCGGTGCGGGAGCTGCAGGCGAGCGCTCAGGATCAGTATCTGCTCACCGAGGTGCTGCTGCTCGAGCATGTCGATCGCATCATCGCCCGACGTCTGCGACTCCCTTCATTTCCGCGCTGGCGCCAGAAGCACCGCGCGTTGCGGGAGGCACAGCGGGAACCGACGCATTGGGGATTCGACCGCGGGCACCCGGTCGTCCCGTGGGCCGCGCGGGTCGAGCCGGGCGACGTCGTCGTCGTGCTCGGCTCCGCGGCACTCGCGGAAGCGTTGTTTCTCGCGGCGCACGATGCCGAGGTGTTTCTGCTGGATCAGGATTTGGGTGCCGTCGAGGCAGCCGAGGGACGCGCCGTCACCGAACAGCTTGCCGGGGCATTCCAGGCGCTGGTCATCAATTTCGGGAGCTGGTTCCCCGATCTCTCACCTTCGCTCGTCGCGATCGCGCCGGCCGCGCTCGGCCAGCTCCGCGCCAAAGAGCGGGCGTCATTGATCGCCGACCTTCAGGTACGGACGCCGTCGGGCGGGGTGCACGTGGTGCTGCCTCCCGAGGCCCCGAGCCGGGGGGTCATTCCTCTCGCCCCCGAGGCACTCCAGACCCTGTATCGGGGATGGCAGGTCCAGAACGGCCGCCGTTCCAAGCGCTCGGGGTTCACTGCGATCAAGCCGCCGCGTCAGGTCGACACGGCAGGGCCGGCGTTGAACGTGTCGGAGTGACGACTCGGGACTTGGCGAAAACCGTAACTCGTTGTAGGACGGTACGTTGTACGCAATGGAGTCTGGCAAGATGATTGCGTTACAACGTAGCGACATACAACCCGTAACGGTGCGCCATGACGAGCCTTCCGCTGATGATCGACGACGAACCGATGGGCATCATTCTGCGAGCCGGCCAGCAGGTGCTGCGGCCCGCCAAGATTTGGGCGTATTGCTGGTTCCTCGATGAGGGGGAGAATGGGGATCACACCCACCGGCATCTCCCAGTCGATCCGAAAGTCTGAACATACTCGGCTACAAAACCACACCGGGGCCGGCGCTGAGCCGGCCCCGGTTTGTCTTCACGGCTTGTACGCTTCTACGGCTCTTTGGTAGTACCCTCCAACGACATAGAGCAGTCCATTCAGAACGCTGGACGCCGCTCCGTCCCGCGCGGTCGGCATAT
>WNFX01000441.1_pt1 | contig 47329 bp, 44 predicted proteins | sample 5400111 | NCBI WGS metagenome assembly WNFX01 (sample SAMN13153363, study PRJNA577476) | soil metagenome | isolation source: 40 cm soil or saprolite under grassland replicate 1 | place: USA:California | collected 2016-06-15
ACGCCGACAACTGGGCATCCTCGGAGGTGCTTCTGACGAACTACTCGCAGGCGGGCAGCGAAGAACCACTGCGTCTTCGCCCGTGGGAGGCGCGGGTGTTCAGGCGCACGGTTTCTGGCTAAGCGCCATCTGCCAGCCAGTTACCCGTGCCCAATCTTCCGCTGCATCGATAACTATGTCGCAGAGCGGGTCTTTGATGTCGTAATAGAAATCTGCATCGTCGGGGTGGTGTCGGGACAGATTGATCTTGATCTGTGCATAGGCTGCACTGGCCATCGGATGGGCGCGCAGGTAATCGCGAAAGAGTATGGGATAGCGTTGATTGGGCCGCCCCAGAGCGCGGATATGCAGATGTGTGGGACGCTGATTGGCTGGCGGTCGGAAGTAGCGCTTCTCCCAGTCCGTATCGGGTCCCTGATAGAGAGGCGGCAGATGGTCTCTGGTATATTCCGGAACCTGCGTGTAGCCGAGCGAACCGAGCGCGGTCACCAGTTGAGGCATGCAGGTGAAATCTTCTACAGTCACCTGCACATCGATGATATCTTTCGCCGCCAACCCTGGCACGGATGTAGATCCGATGTGATCGATACGTAGCGCCAGTTCTCCTAATACAGCGTGTAGCGGTTGCGCAACTGCGACAAACTCTTCCGGCCAACTCGTATCATACGGGACAATGGTGATCATAAAGCACCTCGAAAGAGAGTTTTTGAGTGAATGGGGGCAAGAACTGTAGCCTAGAAGTATGATAGCACATCAACGCAATAGAAGATATCCTCATCTCTTAACGCTTGCTTGCGAAAACACAAGCAAGTGGCTAGCGTATGCTAGATTTTTTCATGACCATATAGGTATAGAAGCCGCCAACTTCACCGTTATGCCAGAGCGTCGGTATCCCTCCTGTAGGACCAGCAAACCAACCCATGTCATATCCTGAGCGGTTGACAACAGCGCTATCGTCAGGTATACTTTATCATATAAATAAACCGGCGGTCGGTTTATTAGTAGAAGAGAGAGAGCATGGCACGTATCGTCAAGGAAAAAGAATACGCTGTGAGACGCAACGCAATCCTCGATGTAGCCCAACGGCTCGTGGTGACCAAAGGCTATGAGCAGATGACCATCCAGGACATCCTGGACGACCTCCAGATTTCCAAGGGAGCGTTCTATCATTACTTTGATTCCAAACAGGCGCTGCTAGAAGCGCTCATCGAACGCATGCAGGAAGAGGTGGAACAGATCCTCCTCCCCATCGTGCAAGATGCTCACCTGCCTGCCCTCGACAAACTCCAGCGCTTCTTTGCTACACTCACCCTTTGGAAAACCGCACGGAAGGAGTTCTTTCTCGCGCTCTTGCGCGTCTGGTACGCGGACGACAACGCCATCGTCCGCCAGAAATTACGCACAACTGGGGTCAAATGGATCACACCTCTGCTGACAGTGATCATTCGTCAGGGGATCCAGGAAGTGGTCTTGACGACCTCCTATCCTGACCAGGTGGGCGAAGTGGTCTTGTCCCTGGTACAGAACCTTGGGGACACCCTTGGCGAGTTGCTGCTCTCGTATGAGCCGAAGTGTGACAATCTGCGGCACATCGAACGCACCGTTGCTACCTATACCGATGCGCTTGAGCGTGTGCTGGGGGCTCCTTCAGCATCCTTGAAGCTTGTTGAGGCTGAAACGCTGAAGGAGTGGTTTTTCTCACCAAGAGACAATGCGTGACGTGACTGTCACCAGGGACAAGAGAAGAGTAAAGCCATGTTTATCAAAATCGCGGGCGAACACAACGCCACAAATATTGCTACACACGAGCCGACGCTGGAAGAAGTCTTTCTGCGCTTCTATGAGCCAGAGCCAGAGCCTTCTGCGCTTGCTAGATAGGAGGTGTGCTATGTTTCGCAGCATTTGGAGCAAATCGCTTCGAGATTACCGGGTGGCTATTCTGGGCTGGGGCATCGGACTGGGTTTGCTCATGACCGTGGGATTCGCAACGGCTACACCGGTTGTGCTTGCAGGCTTTGCCAGCCTCGCCCCCATCTTGGGCTTTCTCGGTGATCCCTACGCTATGCAGACACCTGAGGGGTATATCACCTTTCGTTACATGGGAATCGTCTTGCCACTCATGCTGAGCTTCTGGCCCATCCTGGCGGGGGCTCACCTGGTGCGAGGGGAAGAGGAACGCGGCACGCTGGATGTACTGCTCGCCACGCCACAGCCACGCGCTCGCCTGCTGCTGGAGAAGGTGGGTGCGCTCTTGATCGCGCTGATCCTGATCGCGTTGCTCTTTGCGCTGGGTGCTGTGGTCGGCCAAGCCAGGATTGAGCAGCATACCGATGTGGTGAGGGCACTGCTCGCGGGGCTGAACCTGAGCCTGCTGGCCTTCTTCTTTGACACGGTGGCACTGCTGATCTCCCAATGTACCACCAGTCGCGGCGCGGCAGCAGGTGGGGCGAGTGGTGTGCTGCTCCTGGCCTTGCTTCTGGATATCACCGGACGTGAGGTCAATGGGAGCTGGGTGCAGTACCTCTCGCCGTTCTATTACTACGATCTCAACCGGCCATTCATTCCCAGTTTCCATGATGTACCAGCGGCGGCTCTCCTCCTCGTGGGACTGAGCCTGCTCTGCGTGGTACTCAGTCTTGTCCTTTTCGCCAGGCGCGATGTCGGTAGGGCGGCGTTCTCGTGGCAGCGAAAGCAGGCAGACGGCAACCAGCAGGCACTGCGCAGCCTGAGCCGAGCCGAGCATGCCGTCTCAACGCATGCCGTGAGCTTGCGCACACTCTCCGCTCAGGGCTGGTCTTCCTTCTGGTGGCTGTTCGGTATCGTGATCTTTTGTGCCTATTGCACGCTCCTTGCTCCTAGCATCCAGAAGCCGTTCTACCAGATCGTGCAAGGGACACCCTGGCTGGCTCAACTCTTTTTCGACACCCCCACCAACACCAATGCAGCGGTTCTGGGCACCATCCTCTTCTCGTTTGTGCCAGCGCTGGTCGTGATCTTTGCGCTGACACAGGCACTCTCGTGGTCAGCAGACCTGGAAAACGGACGCCTGGAACTGATTTTCGGCACACCGCAATCGCGGCCACGGATTCTGCTGGAACGCTTCGGTGCGAATGTCCTTGTGGTCCTACTGGCTCCGATCCTGACTTGGCTCTCTCCCGTCATTGGGGCACAGCTCGTCAGTTTGAACGTAGATCAGGGCAGGATGATGGCCGCCAGCTTCAGCATGCTCCCTCCGGCATTGATTACTATAGGCCTGGTCTACGCCCTGGCCGGACGCCTGCGCTATGCTGCCGTGCTGGGTATCCTGACCGCGTATCTCGCGCTAGCCTTCCTGGAGGAAACACTCGAAGGGACGATCCAAATGCCCTCGTGGCTCATGTCGCTCTCCATTTTCCACCTGTATGGCAATCCGATTTTCCTGGGCATGAACTGGGGCAACTTCCTGGGCATGACCGGGGTAGCCATTGTGCTGCTGATCATTAGCGTTGTCCAGTTCCGCACCACCGATATCCAGCTCGGCTAAACGCGAGAAAGGGGGCGTGACCGACCAAGCTTCCCTGATGGAAACGGCATGCAGGGGAACAGCACGGCACGGTTCCAGGATGGAGACTTTTTCAGGATTTCCCTTGACAAGATCTGCCCCCCGTGCTATTCTTTTCACGGGAAACTTAATGAATGTTTAGTAATTTGCTCAGGAGCAGGAGTACCCACGGAGTAGCCTATGAAGAAACAACTGGATGGCTCTTCTTCACACCTCGACCAAGAAACGTGGCGGCAAATCCTCACAGCCGCTAAGGAACTCTTTTTTGCTAAGGGCTATAAAGGCGTCTCCATGAAAGAGATCGCCGACGTGGTTCAGGTCACGCCCGCAGCATTGTACTACCATTTCCCCAAGGGCAAGGAAGATCTGTTCACGAAGATGATCCAGACCTTGTTTGTTGAAGAAGGGGTAGCAGGTCTAGACCAGGTCCTTGGAACCACTCATGATCTCCGGGAGCGTTTGAACCTGTTCACAGCCTCTCTGCTGACGCTTCCCATTGATGAGCAATTTACGATGCTGCTCCGAGATGCAAAGGAGCACATAAAGGACCCGGAAAACCAGCGGATCATTTTGTCCCTGCGAGACAGGATCAAGCAGCAGGTCATGGGCATCTTTCAATCGGCACGAGATGCCGGAGAGATTCGAACGGATATTCCGGTCAATGTGCTGGTCAGCCTCTACATGGGGATGTTGAGGGAGTCGAAGAGCATCCGGGGGTCACGTCAGGCGTCGCACCTGGTCACCGTGCTGCTTGACGGCATTGCGTCTCCAGCACAACGGAGCCAGCACTAACTCTTTTTTGGATACAATTATTAAACGTTTAGTAAACTCTCACTGACGGGGTTTCGTAGAGGGTTTCAACCAAACCCGAAGACAAGGCGCGGCGCACGCGGCTCTACTGGCGACAGTGGAGACGAGCGCGTGTCTGGCTCATCCCGGCATGCGAGACGACCTGTCTCTGCGAGAGCGAAAATGCATTGAGAAGAGCGAGAAAGGAAATGCTTCACGCGATGAAAAGATGGATGTCATTCCTACCATACCCCAGGCACGCCCATGGAGGTGATCATGACCCCCTTCCCTGATACATCTCAGACTGAGCAGGCGGCGGATGATGCGCCGAGCGGCACCCTGGCGATCGAAACCCATGGCTTGAGTAAGCACTTCGGGCAGCGCAAAGCAGTCGATGGCCTCACGATCAGCATCCCCAGCAGGACCATCGCTGGCTTTATCGGCCCCAATGGTGCCGGTAAGACGACAACCATTCGCATGCTGCTGGGACTGGTGCGACCAAGTGCTGGCAGCGCCACGATTCTTGGCAAACAGCTGACAGATCTCCAAAGCTACCTTCCGCACGTTGGGGCGCTCATCGAAGCTCCCGCCTTCTATCCCAGCCTGAGCGGACGGACGAATCTGGAGGTGCTCGCCCACCTTGGCGGTCACCCCCGCTCCCGCGTTAGCCAGGTACTCGAAATGGTCGATCTGAGCGACCGGGCGAAAGACCCAGTTGGAAAGTATTCTCAAGGGATGAAGCAACGGCTCGGGGTGGCCATGGCACTGCTCCCCGATCCAGACCTCCTGATCCTCGACGAACCGGCCAATGGCCTCGACCCAATTGGCATCATCCAGATGCGCGACCTGCTGCGGCGCCTGCGCGAGCAGGGCAAGACCATCTTCATCAGTAGCCACCTGCTGGGGGAATTGGAGCAGGTCACGGATTGGTTGGTGATGCTCAATCAAGGGAAGGTCCTGTTCAGCGGTCCAGCCCGCGAACTCCTTGACCGTCGCGGTGAGCTGGTAGTCGAAGCCGAGGAGGCGACGCAGCTCGATCTGGTGGCCAGGATCGCGATCGCGGCGGGCTACACGGTCACGCCGGTGAACGGCTCCCTGCGGATTGCCTGTCCCATGGACTGGGCCTCCGAACTGAACCGACGTGCCAGGGAGGCTGGTGCCACCCGCATTGCCATCCGTGCGAAGGAGGCTAGCCTCGAAGAGAGTTTCCTGGCGATGTTGAAAGGAGATCACTAATGGTGCGTGCTTTTCGGAGCGAGTTGCTAAAGCTCCGCCTCTGGAGCGTCCTGGCTGGTGGGGGAGTGATGATCGTCGCCACCGCTGCTATCGCCTACTTGACTTTCCACCAGATAACGTCCGGCGCCACCGGACCGGAGATCACCCCACTCATTCAGGCTTTCCCGACGACGCAGGGACTGATCACCGTCGTTGGCCAGGCGCGGTCACTGATCATTGCTATCACGCTCATCATCGTCACCTCGAACATCGCCGCGGAATGGTCCCAGGGAACCCTGCGGAACCTGCTGGTGCGCGAGCCGGGCCGACTGCGCTGGCTGGCGGGCAAGATGCTCGCCCTTTTGCTCTTCGTGGCCATCTCCCTTGCGCTGACCCTGCTCATCAGTGCCGCTCTCATCATCGCCGTAGCTCAATCTCAGGGGATCTCGACGGCTGCCTGGACCACGTCTGAAGGGATGCACACTTTTCTGAGCTTCTTCGGCAATGAGTTGCTCTGTCTCGTCGGCATTAGCCTCTTGGGAATGCTTGTCGCCGTGCTTACGCGCTCGACAGGCGCCGCCGTAGGTATTGCACTGGCATACGTCCTGGTCCCAGAGGGACTGATTGCAGTGGTGTGGCGGGATGGGGCCGAGTGGCTCCCCGTCCGCGTATTCAACTACCTGGTGGGCTCGACAGTGCCTGCCGCTGTCGGTCCCACTCCTCCTCAGGGCTACAATGCTGCCTTGCTCGTGGCGCTGCTGTGGATGGTCGGCTTTGCCGTGGTGAGCGCCATGGTGTTCCGGCGTCAGGATGTCAACGCGTAGCCGATCTCAACTCATATCGACTACGCACGGCTTTCCGCGCAAGACGACCGCACATCTCGCCCGCCCACGCGGCACGGAGCGAGGATTTCGTTGACCCGCATCCATGTACTCCTTGGTGTCCGCCGCGCTGTCATCTGTCCTGCGTGTCGAGCCGCTAACCCAACGTGAGGTCAGCGCAGGAAGCCGTTCGGCACAAACAGTCACCTGGTGACGCGACATGGGAGGAGTCGGGACGGCGCGAAACGCGCGATAGATCTTCGAGCCTCTGGAAGATGAGCTTGCCTTTCGCTTGGCCAGCAATGAGAAAGGGTCTGAAAACCGCATGAAATGGAATCAAACACCTAAGGAGGTGGACTGTGAAATCGATCGGTGACAATGAGTCCGTGCGTCCATCGGGACCGACCGGCATGGACGGAGAGAACGGTGAGGGTTGGTCCGGGGTAGTTGGTAACGAACGGCTGACTGCGCTGGCCGGCGCGGTACTCCTCGTGCTGATCCTGGTTGAGCTCGTGAGCTCGGCGAGCCTGCACGAGGGGATAGCCATCCATATCTTTGTCGGGGTGGGCCTCTGCGGCCCGCTCGTCGTCAAGGTTGGCTCGACCTTCTACCGCTTCCTCCGCTATTACACCGGGTCGCTCGCCTTCGTGCGCAGAGGCCCGCCCCGCCTGCCGCTGCGGGTGCTGGCCCCGCTGCTCCTCGTCACGACCCTCGTGGTGATCGGCAGCGGGATCGGACTCGTGGTGACTGGCCCGGCGCAGGCTGGCCCACTTCTCCCCATGCATAACCTCAGTGTCCTGGTCTGGCTCCCGATGATCGCCATCCATGTCTTCGCCTACATCTGGCGGACCCCCCGTCTGGTCGCGGACGACTGGAGCAAACAATCCGGCAGGAGCCTTGCCCCAGGACGCGGGCTCCGGCTTGGCGTGAACCTCGGCGCGCTGCTGGCCGGCGCGGTCGCCGCTATCCTCCTGTTCCCCGGTGCCACACCGTGGGTCGTCTGGAGCCAGACGAGCCAGATGATAGCACCTGTTTGAGGTAGGTACATTATCGGTCTATGTGAAGTACCCCATGGCTAAAGCCGAGGGGCTTCTACAGGAATTGCTCCCTGTTGGCCTCTTCCAGGCCGATGTTCGTTGCAATCTCGATGGAAGGAAGTGACTCGCTATCCATGTCAACGATTGGCACACCGAACGGTTTGTTCGCTAGTGCTTTTACCCAGGGGAACGATTTACCCTGGAACCCGCAAACACTATTAAGTTGTTGGTGTGCAATGGGTGCCTGCCCTGGGGTCAAGCCTTACGGTCTTACGGTACCCACGAGAACATTTATAGTATAGCACAAACAGAGTTGAAATGTAATGGTTTTGATAGTATGATGGTTACATGGAAAAACAAGAAAAAGCCTTTACCATCCGCATTGCACGTGATTTATTGGAAGAGATGCGATCCATCGCACGTGAACACAACCGCTCGCTTAACGGCGAAATACTGACGGCATTGCGTGACTACGTGGCTCGCTACAAACAAGGAAGGAGCAAGGGCTAAAGCCACAAATCGCCTCACCCCATAGCTGAAGCCAGGGGGATGCAGCGGGCTAAAGCCCTAAAGGCTCAGACATGAATATCCCAAATAGTTTGGCCTGATGAGACAATATCAGCCTCAAATGCCAACCGGTACTGGTGTGTCGATGCTGGTACCTCGTAGACGATTGAGCCTTTTAATGGACTATTTGCCGCGACTTTTCCATCCAACGTTGCGCCAGCACTAGGATCGATGGTCTCCGTGTATTTCTGTCCTGATGCATCCAAGAGCGAGAAATTCAATGCACTACTGACGACCTGTTCCTGACTGCTCAGGTTCTTAACCGTGATCGAGAATAGCAGGAACACATTTCCTGAGTACTGAGGCCTACTGAACTCACTGCCTGTGTTCGTCTTGACACTGTTGATGGTCACTTCCCACGTGTCACCTACTTTAACCACTTGCCCCACAGCAAAATGTTGATTGGTTGGAGCTGGTGTATTGCTAGAAGTCGAGGGAGTAAAACTATTGCCAGATGTTGAGGGAGTATTGATAGCTGTACCGGTGTTGGGCGTAGATTTGGATGCATTGCTTCCAATTACACCAAAAAGGACAAGGACGGCCACAAGAACAGCAAGGCCAATCCATAAGCCTTTACCACGTTTCTTTGGTGGCTGCGCTGGCGGTTGTTGCATTAGTGGTGGTTGCACTGGTTGACTATACATTTCCTGTTGCGGAGGTAGTAGTTGCGACGGCCACGGCTGCTGTTGGGGAGGCCACTGTGGTTGGCCATACATTTCCTGTTGCGGAGGTAGTAGTTGCGACGGCCACGGCTGCTGTTGGGGAGGCCACTGTGGTTGTGGCCAGCCTCCTTGAGACGACTGATTCGGTTGCTGTTGCATTGTTTGTCCTTTCCACTTGTATAATACTATTTGCCGAATGACTTCGTTATTATCACTTCTCAGAGGAGAGAAACGGTTGAGATTACGTTAAGATACGGTGAATTTTTTCATGATACAAGTTTTTACCGCTCACAAGTTAAGAGGTTGCCGTTTGTCGAAGAGTGGTTGTATGCTAGAGGTGTACATCATGCTGAATTATTTCACCTATCGAGCAATGACAGCAATGAACAGGAGATAAAACATATGGCAAACCAGGACCACCTCGATCTTCTCAAGCAAGGAAAAGTTGCCTGGAACACGTGGAGGCAAGGGCATCCTCACATCCGACCAGACCTTAGGCGTGCCAGACTACGAGGTGTTCATCTTGAAGGAACCGATCTCAATGAGGCTAATTTTTTAGAAGCCGATCTCGGTGGAGCAAATTTCACCGGAGCTACTCTTGTCAGAGCCAATCTCAGTGGAGCAGACTTGACTATGGCCTGTTTTCGTGATGCCGATCTCCAAGATGCCAACCTCAGTCTTGCAGATATGCGCTTAGCAACTCTTGATGGTACCAATCTCAATGGGGCAAATCTGACTGGCACGAAGAAATAAGCCAGCTGCCGGAATACCCTGGCCGCCGGCTTTTCTCAAATGAGCCTTCCATCTCTATCAGCCTGTAGGAGCTACTGCACTCTCTTCCTGACTCTGCTCTTTGTCTTTATCTTTCGGCAAGTAACGTTCCGCATGTCCCAATGCAGTGAAGGAGAAAGAGAAGGGAATGAGGAAGACCAGTACGCCGATCACAGCATAGACCAGTGCTACATTCTTTGTTTGTTCAATGGCAAAACCTCCCAGGAGGCTGCCTAGAGGAATAGCCGACCATGCTAGTACGCTAGCAATACTGATTACTCGTCCTAGCATATTGTTGGGAACGATAGCCTGGCGTAGGCTACCGGTGTTGATGTTGAATAAAATGCCCAGCCCTGATGAGAGCATCCAGAGAAACAATGCCAGCCAGTACCAGCGTGTCAGGGAGAGAACGACTGTTAACAAGCCCTCTAACATGAGCGCACTAAGTGCAACCCTGCTAAATGACCAACGTTTGCGTAGTGGGCCAGCTGCCAGGGAGAGAATGACGATCCCGATACTTCCTGCCGAATAGAGCAGGCTAACCTGGGTATCGTTGGCTGCAAGACGTACCTTAGCGAACAGAACAAGCTGAGCAGCGGCAGTGACGGCGACAAAGTTGACCAAAGCCATCATGGCTGAGATGTTGCGCAGTACAGGGTGTCGAAGCACGTAGCGCAGTCCTTCGATCACATCACGCCCGATACTGGTGCTGCTGCGTTCGCTCACCGTATTAAAGCTGATCCTGATCAGGGCAAGGGTCAGAGCTGAGATGATAAACGATAGGGCATCCACGAATAGTAGCGTTACAAGAGGCACTACGGCAACCAGGACACCGGCCAGGAGCGGTCCAAGAACACTTGCAGCTGAGTAGCTGGCCTGAATGCGTCCGTTCGCTGTTACCAGATCATCTTGTTTTACTAGACTGGGGATAGCAGCAAATTGGCCTGCCTCGAAACAGATGGTGAGCGTTGAAGAGAGAAAGCTCGCTACATAGATCCACCAGACGGAAAGGCTGCCGAACAGGGCAAACACAGGAATGGATGCTATAACCAGGCCACGCCCTACATCCACCAGAATCATCATGCGTTTACGATTGACTCGATCTACCAACGCACCCAGTACCAGCCCAAAAAGCAGATAGGGCAGAAATGTAGCTGCTTCGGCAATACCGAGATTCAGGGCCGAACCGGTGAGCTTATACACTAACAATGGTAAGGCAAACAGCGTAATCGAACTTCCCAGGTTAGAGATGGTTTGCCCAGTCCAGAATGTCCAGAAGTCACTACTGAGCTTACGAGTAGATGTAGCTTGATTTGTACCAGAAGTTGTCATATAGCCCTCTTTCACTCCATTGGCTCTTCGGGCGTTTCTGCTACCGGAGAGGTCTTTGTATTTTGTACATAAGCCGGGGCCAGGAATAAAGAAAAAACGAGGCCATAGACCTGCCCATTCGGATCAGGTGTCTCCGCCAGAAGGTCGTCAAGCAAGGCATCCAGACGCTCCTGGTAGACCTTCGCACGCTCTGGCGAGAGGCGCACATGTGGAAAAGCAGAACACATACTAGATGCATCTTCTCCCATAGCCTCTATTGACTCTTTTAACTCCTCATGAGCGAGAAAGAGAATATTGGCACTACTTGATTGCTTGCCTCGAACTTCAGAGGGGAAGGCGAATGTGAAGATGCGTGCAGTGCGTGTGTAATATTTTGCCACAATACCCCGTACTATGCGACGCGCCACTACTTTCGCTAATCCGGCTTCTTCAAGTACTTGCAGATGATGCCCAACTGTTCCTGGCGGTATTTTCAGGTTATCGGCAATCTGCTTGGCGGTCGCTGGCGAATTTTGAATGATGCGTAAAATGCGTTCCCGTATAGGCTCACCAAAAGCCCGAAATTGCTGGTGTGTATTGACAACAAGGTAGTTGGGCAAATTGGGCATTTCTACGGGTACCCTTTCAGGCAGAATTGCTAGAGTGTCTGCATCAGTGCCATCTTGTGATATCATGCTCTCTTCTCTCTTTGTATTAAGAAATGGTATGTGCTAATATTATTGTATGTACGGCAATTGCCGTACATACAATAATATTATAATGATTGGCGTGAGAATGTCAAGGGGATCGTCGTATTTTCTCTAGCTAGCTCTATCTCGACGCCAAGTCCTGGATGCTATACAATCTAGAACGGCAATGTGGGTACTAGAAAGATTTGTGGTGAACATATGAGTGAACATAATCTTGAGAAGAAACACCCCATCGGTGTGGTGCGTTTTGGCATGGGTAAAGAAATACGGCTCTATTTCGATGAACTGGTTGTCACTGGCCAGGAGGAAGAGCAGGAGACGCGAGTGCAACTGGAGGCTATCAAAAGGCTCACGTTAATGCCCGGTGATCCCAACCCATCCAAACTAATTTTGATGGCTGATCTGGATGATGATACTACTATTATTTTAGCTGAGGGTATGACCAATGCCCGCGATTTCCGCGCCATGCTGCCGCATCTCATTGAGCTTTGTCCCGATCTCCAACTTGATCCTCCCGACATGGGAGAACAATTGCGTCAGGCCCTCAACAATCGTAGAGCATGGACTTTAACCTGCTATGGAGCTATTCTCCTCGTCTGCATTGGCCTCTTCTTGCTCTACTTGATCGTGGCGTATATTGGAGCGCATCATTAAACTGGATGGAAAGTGAGGCATGCTTATGCCAGCATCCAAGGATGTCGTTTTTGTGCCTGAGATGAGTGCTGACAGTCGAGTACGTGTCTTCCGTCGTACCTTCAATGCCGTTGGAGAATTTGAAGGTATGGAGGTTGATGCCTATATCGTCTTCACGGACTCCTATATGGTCATCTTTGACACTATGCTGTGTCCTGAAGACGTGAGCGTCATGATGCGTATAGTACAAGATGAGATTGGCAAGCGTGCTATTTTAGTCGTCAACAGCCATGCCGACTGGGATCATGCCTGGGGCAATGCCTATTTTCGCGGCGAGCACACCGCTCCTATTATCGCTCACGAATATGGCCGTATACGTCTGCAATCGGATGAGGCTTGTAGTGAACTTGTCAACTTCCAGCAGCGATACCCCATCTTTGGCAAGGTTGAACTTGTCCCTCCGACTATAACCTTCAACCAGCATTTCACTCTTTATGATGGTCCAATGACCATTGAACTCTTTCCTGCTCCAGGTCATCATCGTGATCATATCGCGGCATGGCTTCCTGAGTTGCGCTTACTCCTGGCCTTTGATGCTGTGGAGAATCCTTTGCCTTGCATTGAAAATGCAGAGGCTGTTCCATCTATGTTTGCTACTCTGGAACGCTTTATTGCTTTGCAGCCAGAACGAGTACTCTGTTCGCATGGCAAAACAACCAGTCCAGCACTTGTACAGGAGAATCTGGCATACTTGCGTGAGATAGAGCACCGTTCCCGCCAGTTGCTCCTCACTCATCATCCCACTCCACAAGAGCTTGAACATGCCTCGGCTCTTATTGCCTATCCTCTCGATGAGGTCATAGCCAGTGCCACCGAGCCGGTTGATCGCACATTTTATGGCTGGGCACACGAGGCTAATGTGTGTTATATATTAGAGTGGTTGATGAGTTAGGCTCAACAAATCTTGATAGGGCTAGTGTTGTCGAAGAAAACATGAAAAATGTTGTACAGGTATGTCATCCTCGGGTCAGAAGAGTTCTTTATAAAGAGTTCCGTCAAGCTCTATTTGACAAACGTAGGCCGCTGCTCCTCTAAGGAGCAGCGGCCTACACTCGTACCTCTTAAAGTACGCTGCAACAGTTAAAAGTCGGTTGCGGGTTGGGACCTGCCTGACTTCTTCGGCAGATTAGAAGGAGCCACATCATTGGATACGTTTGTGCCCCCGGTTATCTTCAGCAGATCTTCAGGCGTCGTGTACGTAGCCTGGTTACAACCTTGGCCTGGAGCACCTGTCGATAGGTTGGAACAATCCGGTGGTGGAGTCGGTGCAAACGCGACCTCAAACACAGGTGTGGCATCATCATCACCAGGCACGATGGAGGTCGAGAAGTAATCGCCGACCATGAAACCTTGAGTGGTGAGTGGGAGCCACGTGAGTGTCATCGGTCCAGCTAGTTGCACCGCCTTACTCCAACTGGCCCCCCCGTTGGTAGAGGAGATGAAGCCGACATTGAGTTGACAGGTACTGGGAGTGCAATTTATGCTCGGGAAGTAGTAGTAGACCAGCCCAAGATGGGCCGAGCTCCCAGACGTACTCCTGTCGACGGCCAGGCCAGGAAGGAGATCATCGACGCCACTGCCAACCGGGTTGGCCGGGATGCGCTTGGGTAGGGTCCAGTGGATGCCATCGGCCGAGGAGATCAGCAGGAGATCATTGTTCCCGGCATTGCAAAAGTCTTCAAAGCGGCAGTCTGTCCAGACGACGTACACTCTGCCCGACTTGTCAATTTCAGCGGAGGGTAGGTCAGGCGAACGAATACTACCGGGATGACCGTCATTGAGTAATTGTGCAGCAAGGACGGGCCTACTCCAGGTTTGACCACCATCCGTCGACCTGAAAGAGAGGATCGTCGTCTCAAGACAGTCGTCTATGGGGACGATGACCGTACCATTGGGCTGCACGAGCGGTTGTCCGGCGATGACGCAGGTATGGTCGGGAGTCGTCTTTGCTGCACCCCACTTCAATCCACCGTTGGTGGAGGTGCTCATCTGGACACGGTTGAGTTTGCTAAAGTCGTCGAACTCGGTGTAGCAGTGACCATAGAAGGGGCTGCTGGACGTATCATCGCAGACCGTCCAGTTTTTGTCGTTAAAATCACCACTGGCATTCACCACAACGGGGGCACCAAATGTCAGTCCCCCATCGGTCGAGCGGCTGACGAGCACATCGACAGGACCAGTTGCAGGATTCTTAATGCCAAGCCAAGAGATCAGCCAGACTTTGTGTTTCGCGTCGTAGGCCACCGAGGCGTCACTGGCACGGAGATACGTCGGGTTTGGCGGCACTGAGTTGGCTGTGGCATTAGGTAGGAAGCCATGTGTCCAGGTTGCGCCCCCGTTGGTAGAAGTCGCAAAACCGATGTCGGAGGCCCCACCGTCGAAGAAGCGGCCTGATTGGAAGGCTGAAACGATTGTGTTGCCAAAGGCAAAGGTGTCAGGCTCAACTTGTGTCTTGTGATTACTATCGGGATTGGTGAAAGGGTCGCTACTGATTTGGGTTAATGGTGCCCCTGCCGCATGCGTTTGAACCCGTAATGCAAAGGCGAAGGCGAGAGAAAGGATAAGAGCCAAGAGAGTGATAGCCGAAGCGATGCTAATGCGCCAACGATGGCGAGAAACGATTTCCATGGACAACATCTCCTTATCTTCTTGTATCTCTATCTTTGCACTTTTTGATATTGATAACTAAAAGGCACCCTACTCCCTACACCTTGTGCCTATGGTTTAGCTTGTGCACAACATGTAGTAGGCAAATAAAAACAGCAAAGATAGAATTGTATTTTCCTGAGAACGTATTCTCACCTTCTAAGCCTAGCAGGAACAAATGTGTTTGCGGTGATGATTTGGTTAAGATATGATTGCGAAGAGATCAATGGGGTTAATATTTTATCTGTGAATGAATAAATGAAGCAAGCGGCGATAGGTTAAAAACGACGTGTATCGTCGTGAGATACTGTTGCTGAGGTGAAATTCTTGCAATCCTTATGGAAAGGGAGTACATTCTATACGTCACTAATGTGCTCTTATCCTAATAGCCTTGCCTATGTAGGAGACTATTATTGGTGTTGTTCAGGAAAACTTGTGTGAAAGGAAACCCGTTGTGCCTGACACCACCTTTAAATACTGTCCTCTTTGCGCAACATCTCTGGTCGAAAAACATATCTATAATGACCAACGGCAGACCTGTCCTGCTTGTGGCTTCATACTTTTTCTCGAACCTAAACTCGTCACTGTAGTGGTTATTCAACACGAGGGAAAAGTCTTGCTTGGGCGTCGCAACATGGAGCCTAGAGGTCTATGGAGTTTTATCAGTGGATATGTTGATCGCGGTGAAAAGGTTGAGGAGGCGGCTATGCGTGAGGTTAAAGAGGAGACAAACCTTGATGTACAAATTGAGGGCTTAATCGGCATTTACAGCGAAAAAGGTAACCCCCATGTCGTTATCGCCTATCAAGCGAGGATTCTCAATGACGATATAAGTGGACTGTTAGCTCAACCTGAAGAGGTGAGTGAACTGGCCTTCTTTCCGCTTGAAGAAATACCTCCACTGGCTTTTCCAGCAGATGAGCAGCTTGCCCAATATTTGCGCAAACTGTAAATGTGGCACAGGCTTCCTCTCCCTATTTCTATTTTTTCCTATGCACATGTCCAAGGGAATAATGGTTTCACTTCATCAGTGATGAAGATGCTCCATCCTCTGAGGTATGACGGAAACCCATGGCATATAGTGAAGCATATATGCCGTTGCGTTGCAGGAGTTCGGCATGTGAGCCTTGTTCTACGACACGGCCTGTTTGTAACACAACGATTTTATCTGCACCCTTGATGGTTGAGAGACGGTGAGCGATCACCAGAGCGGTACGTCCATGTAGTAGACGTCTTAACCCTTGCTGCACCAGTAACTCCGTAAAGGTATCGATATTGGCTGTTGCCTCGTCCAGGATGAGGATGCGTGGGTCAGCAAGGAGGGCACGGGCAAACGAGATAAGCTGACGCTGGCCTACACTGAGGTTGCGCCCGCGCTCACGAATGAGCGTCTTATAGCCATCAGGCAACTGCATGATCAGGTCATGTACGCCTACAGCGCGAGCGGCCTCTTCTACCTCGGTATTGCTTGCATCGAGACGACCATAGCGGATGTTGTCGGCAATGGTGCCTGTGAACAAAAAAGGGTCTTGGAGTACGACCCCAAACTGGCTACGCAACGAACGCTGGGTCACGTTGCGTATATCATATCCATCAATCAAGACTGCCCCATGCTCCACATCGTAGAAACGGGCAAGCAGGCTGGCAATGGTGCTTTTTCCGGCTCCGGTGGTGCCTACGAGAGCTACTGTCTGGCCAGCTTTTATATGTAGATTGAGGTTATGCAGTACTGGTAAATCTCGACTGTAACCGAAGGTAACACTACGGAACTCTACGTCGCCTCTGATCTGGGGAAGCTCCTGAGCGTCTGGCCTGTCGACGATGTCCACGGGCATCTCCAGGATTTGAAAGATGCGTTCTGCTGCTACTCCGGCGCGTTGAAGTTGCGAATATTGCTGGCTGATATCGCGAATAGGATCGAAGAAACGATTGATGTAGAGGGTGAATGCGACAAGTATGCCCACTTGAAGTTTCCCCTGCGAGACCAGTATGCCTCCATACAGGACGGTGATGGCTATAGCCATGGCGGCTACAGCCTCTACGAGTGGTAGGATGAGTGCGGCTATACGACTGGCTTCGAGGTTGGTATCGCGGTTATAGGCATTGAGTTCGTCGAACTCGGTACGATTGCGATCCTCGCGCACGAGGCTCTGAATCACGCGCATACCGGAAATGTTCTCCTGAAGCGTAGCATTGACCATAGAGATAGCGGCTCGTGTACGCCGGAAGGAACGCTGAGCATGGCGTTGCCACAAGGCGGCAATGACGAACATGATCGGCAAGACGGTGAAGGAGAGCAAGGCAAGCCATACGTTCATGGTAAGCATAGCTGCCACAATGCCTACCAGTGAGACGAGGGAGCCGAGCATAGAGAGTAAACCTGAACTGAGCATTGACTCTAGGACGTCTATGTCGCTTTGCAAACGTGACATCACACGTCCAATCTGGGTGCGGTCATAGAAACTCAGCGAAAGCTTTTGCAGGTGGATGAACATGTCTGAACTGAGAAGGTAGAGTATCTGTTGTCCAGCCCAGGACATTGTCCATACCTGCCAGTACTGTGCCTGCCACATGAGGATGTTTATAACAATCAGGACAGTACTGATAATTGCCAGCCCTCTCAAATCGTTGTGGCTGATAAACCGGTCAATGGCGACCCCGATTAGGTATGGATTTGCCAGATTGAATACTGTGTACAGCAACATGAGGACAATGCTGGCAAGTGTCCAGCTCCGATAGCGAGCAAGGTATGGGAGAAATTTACCAACGAGGTGTCCGTCAAATTTCTTGGAAATGTCTTCATCCGCACCTTCCAGACTATTTTTATACCAGGGGCTTTGCTCGCGTTGTGTTGTGTACGTTTTCGCTTTCATCGGGCTACCTGCCGTTTCTGTTCTGGAGAAGAGGAGAGCAAACGGGTTTCAAATTCCTCCTGTTCGCGTAGCTGCAAGTCATAGAGGCGAGCGTAATGACTTCCTCGTGCTAACAGCGTCTCATGAGTTCCACGCTCGACGATCTTGCCTTTATCTAGCACTAAAATCTGATCGGCGTTCTTGATGGTGCGTAGACGAGAGGCGACCACAAACGTTGTACGCCCCTGCATGACCGTATCCAAAGCTTGTTGCATGAGATACTCGGTCTCCATATCAACGCTTGACGTTGAGTCATCGAGAATGAGAATGCGGGGATTAAGCAGCAAGGTACGTGCTATGGCCACACGTTGTTTCTGACCGCCTGAGAGGGTCACGCCGCGTTCTCCTACCCAGGTGTCATAGCCATGCGGTAAGGTACAGGCAAATTCATGGATGCGTGCAACTTTCGCTGCCTCTATGATCTGTTCTATGGTGGCGTTGGCAACACCATAGGCAATATTATCGCGCAGTGTTGCATTAAACAGAAAAACGTCTTGGAGTACCAGACCAACATTGCGCCGTAGGGATGAGAGGGTTACTTCGCGTATATCTTTATCATCGATGAGAATGCGCCCACCTGTAACTTCATAGAAGCGTGGCAACAGGTGCAATATTGTGCTTTTACCGCTTCCCGTCGTACCCAATATGGCAATGATCTGCCCAGGTTGAGCATCTATGTTGATATCGTGCAGTACTTCTTGCCCATTTCCGTAAGCAAAAGAAACGTGCTCAAAACGTACATGACCCTCTACCCGTTCTAGGGTGGTTGCTTCTGGCGCGTCGGTAATAGCGGGTTGAGTATCCAATACATCGAAGATACGGATGCCACTGGAAAGTCCGCGCATGAACCAGGTAACCATGTAGCCGAAGGTACGTACAGGTGTTGCTAGAAGAAGGATGTACTGTGTGACTGCTACAAGTACACCGAGGCTAAGTTGATGCCCGATGACGGCTACGCCTCCTAACCAGACGATCAATACGGTGATTACATTTAGCACCAGAACCATTAATGGCTGATTCCATGCTGAAAGGCGCATGGCACTCATATTGAGTTCGCGCAGTTCGAGGTTTTTTGTGCCAAACTTGTCTATCTCGAACTCTTCACGGGCAAAGGCTTTGACCACACGTACCCCACTCAAGCTTTCTTGCATCACCGTCCCCAAGGCCCCTGTCTCGTTTTGCACACGTAACCAGAGTGGACGCAAACGACGCGCTACCTGGATAGAGAGCAGGATCAAGATGGGGACGCATATCATCGTGATCAGGGCTAGATGCCAGTCGAGTTCAAAGAGTATGAGACTAATTGTGCCAAAGGTCACGAATGCCAGGAGCGCACGCAGTAACCCCAGTGGAATAAAGTTACGTACGGCTTCGATATCGACTGTGAGACGCGACATTAATTGACCTGTTTCTGATGCATCGTGAAATGAGAAACTGAGCGTTTGCAAGTGGTCGTAGACGCGGTTACGCAGATCGTAGGCGACGAGAGATGATACTGCCTGTGAAAGATAGCCTTGGCCGTAAGCAAAGAGGCCACGTAGTAAGCTGGTAACCAGGATGGCCCCGGTAGCAAGGAGCAGTGTACTAAATTGCCCGTGTTGCAGTCCCGTATCGATCACCCATGCCAGCAGCCAGGGTACCACCAGTGCGAAGCCAGTAGAAAGCCCCAGGCTGGCTACTGCACCTAGGGCCGACAACCAATGAGGACGGAGTAAAGCAATGATGCGTAAGTAGACTCGTAAGTTCGCTTTCCATGAATCAAGAGACGTGAACACTTTTCCTCTACTTATTTTCGAAATAACCACACATATATCCTTCCTAAATAGAGAGTACAAGCTATCATAAAAGCTGGCCGACTCACGCGGCCAGCCTTCCAGTTGTTTAGGTGGAGTAGTATCACGCAAGCTGTCATAAAGGACAAAGTAGGGAGCGTTATACCTAGCCTACCAGGTTAGGTCTGATTGCGTATCTACCTCTAAAATTGCGCCATGTGAGTGCCCCTGAGCTTTAGCCTGGGGAGTTGTCACACCCTAATATCCTTTCTCTTCAGAAACACCCCAGTTGCGCAGGCGAGAAGAACAATCATCACCCCTAAGGCAATCCACATCGTCAGAAGGTATCTCATAGCGTCAGCTTGGCTATAGATCGAGAAGAGGGTTCCATGATAGGTGTAGTCATCGCCGAATAATTTATCACCTCCTATCTTGTCACTATGTAGGCCAATCGATGAACCTAGTGCTGCCATAGACCAGCGTGCTGCAAATGCCATCGATAGAAGTTGTGTGAACCAATCTTTAAAGGCAAAGACGGTGCCAGAGAAGATCACCTGTGGAATAAGGATAATTGGAATAAAGCTCATGGCCCGGTCGTTGTTGGGCGCAACGGCTGAGACCGTCAATCCCACCATTAAACCTGCGAGTGCGGTGAGAGCCATGGTAATGTAGACTTCAAGAATTGCAGGTAAAAATATTCCCTGATGGAAGGGCTCAACAATGCTTACAATGATAACAAGCATAGCAGTTTGTAGCAAACACAATAGCGTTAACACGACAATCTTTGAGAACATATAGGGAATGATACCCAGGTTCACGGCTCGTTCACGTCGATAAATGGGTGCCTCCTTGACGATCTCGCGGGCCGCATTCACAGACCCAAACAGCACCGCAGTGAAGGCCATGATAAACAAAACCTTCTGTGCATCCCCGCCAGAACCTGGCAGGATAAAATCCTGCAATGCTGTGCTTTCACCTCCTCGTTTTGCGGCATACGCTCTTCCATTTGGATTGTTTTTGAGAAAGTCATCCACACGGTCACACTTCATCGATACAGCTGGGTTAGCGGGGCCAGGCACATCACGTAAGCCAGTGGTAGTGAGAATGGTAGCCGTCGTTGGACAATTTGCAATACTGGTGGCATCAAAGGCACCAGTCCCTATCTCATACTTCACCAAAAGTATGAGGAGTAAGCCAATGATGGGTGCTTGTAAGAGTAGGATGAGCAGATTGCCCAGATCGTTCTTGAGGAGTTCGATGTAACGCAGGGAGAGTAGGACGAACTGCTTCCACGGATTGCCGCGCTTGGGTTGCTTCGTCTTTCTTCTTTGCCGAGGTGCTTTGCCATTACCGAGGGGTGCTTCATTGATGAGTTCAGAGACATATTGCTGATAGTCTAGAGAGGCCTTAAAGCGTGTCTCTGCCTCCTCTGGAGCTTGAGGATTCTCAGGGTTCGGTTCCAGGAGAGCGTAAATCTCAGCAAAATCCGCTTTGCCGAAGTACGTCCGCGTCTCACTGGGTGGTCCAAAGTAGACTAAGCGACCACCCTGAGCCAAGAAGCAGACGTAATCACAGGCGTTAATGTTGTTGGTGGCATGGGTAACCAAAATGATGGTATGCCCCTTATCAGCCAACTTGCGCAAAAGGAACATCATCTTGCGATCCAGTCCTGGATCAAGACCCGAAGTTGGCTCATCAAGAAAGAAGATACTGGGCTTGCCGAGTAATTCCAGGGCGATGGAGACACGTTTTCGCTGCCCACCGGACAGTTTACTCACCAGCAAATGGCGTCGCTCTTTCATATCTACATCTTCAAGCACTTCGTTGATACGCTGCTCGATCTGCTCGTTTGTAAAGTCTTCTGGCAGACGCATTCTTGCTGCATAGTACAGGGCTCGCTCAACAGTCAATTCTCGATGCACAATGTCATCCTGTGGGACATAGCCCAACTGCGTGCTGAATGCAGCGAGATGACGGTAGTAGTCCTGACCGTTATAGAAAATTTTACCTTCCTGTACAGGTCGGAGACCGTTGAGTGCGTCCATCAACGTCGATTTGCCAGCACCAGAACCACCGACCAGGGCCACAAATTTACGTGGCGGAATGGCGAGAGAGATGTCGTTGAGCAGGATGACCTGATTGTTGCCGACCTTTTTGAGATGGAGGGCGTCGATGCGGATGCTGTTACTCTCATCCTGCTGTGTGAGTTCTTTCCCCGTATATGTGAACTTATATGGACCAATCCGTATCTCGTCGTCGTGTTTGAGGAGCTGATTCGTTGTGAAGAGTGCATTGACATAGACATGGTTCGTGCTGTTCAGATCGATGATGCGATACGTTTCTCCCTCTTGCATCAGACGAGCGTGGTGTCCAGAGACCTGTGGATGATTTAGCACAACCATGTTATCCGAGTGCCGCCCAATGGTAATTTCAGGAGCATCCAATGGGATGGGACGAATTTCTGGGGAAACCTCCTGTGATGTACCACTACCATCGTTATAGATGAGCGAGACGAGTGTGCCATTCTCATCACCGATGCGGATGATGTCTCCACTAGTCAAGAGCTTGCGAAAGGACTCATCACCCTGGATCTGACGACCTCGATAGAGCAAGCCGTTTTGTGTTTGCTGGCGTGTTGGATGCGGATGCACAAAGACAAACTGACCCTCTTTATACACAATCTGAGCATGGAAACTGGAGACGTGGTTCTCATTGAGAACAATATCATTCGATGAATCGCGTCCAATATTCGTCACTTGCTTGGTAAGTGGATATATCTTTCTTTCTTGTTGAGTGTTGCTGCTGATTTCAAGAAATGGCATCCCCATTTCCGAGAGAGGTGTCAGTTGTGTTATCTCAGCTTCTTGGCGTAGTTGTGGAATGTCCCCGGTAGAGTTTTGCAGCGGGAGGCTCTGCGGTGAACGGAGAGTCTGTGTCTGGGTAGGCTGTGGTGGTGAATCTTGTTGTTGTGGTACTTCGACCTCCTGAGATGGTGGTGGTCGATCAGGTTCTGGATGTTGTAACTCAGCAGACACAGATGCAGAAGTAGTGGGAAGTTGACCGGATGCGAGGGGCTGTGTGTCGCCAGAGGCAGGATCGAGTAGTTTTTGTGACGCAGAGCGAATAAGAAATATGAATGTAGTCTCTGTTCCTATGCCAACGATGTCGTAGTCGTGGATAATCGCCTGCTGTACATCACGCTTATTTACTTGTATAGTGTCCTCTGGGCTGATCGTTTCGATACTCCACGATCCATTGTTGCATAGAAGGCGAGCGTGGTGTTCTGATACAGTTTGAGCGGTAAGGACAATATCATTATCCGGATCGCGCCCAATGGTAGTGGTCGGTTTATTGATCTGGATAACATTGTCCATCTGAGAACCAGCGAGAAACTTAATGATCCCAAAACTGGGCATGTTATCTATTGCATCCATAGATATACCTCTACAATTAAGTTTACTAGAGGACTACCTTGTTCTGAGTATACCATATAGCATGTGAGATGGCTGTGTGGCAAAAATTCTATCCTGCTGCAGTGAAATACAATACGTTCCCTGTTGTCAAAAGTACTCTTCATCACTTAGTTCACACAGAGTTGACAGTTGTGGGCAATGCAACCACCAGTTGCATTGCCCACAACTGTCAGTCATCGTAAGCGAGCTATTCTTTGATGAGTCGAGACTCGGCAACGCTCTTCTCGGCAGGGGCGCGGAATATCCATCCAAGAACGGCGGCCAGCAAGCTCAGTCCCGCATCCACTAAAAACGCAAGGGGAGTGCCGAAGAGATGGGCCAATCCACCTGTAAAGAGATTTCCCAGAGGTGTGCTCCCCGCAAAAACCAGCAGGTACACACTCATAACGCGACCACGCAGGTAGTCGGGTGTGACTGTCTGAAGGGTTGTGTTTGCTACAGCAGAGAAAGCAATTTGTGCAAAACCGACAGCAGCTATGAGCGCCAGCGAGAGTAAGTACCAATGCGAAATGGCGAAGAGTGCTTCGAGTGCTCCAAAAGCAATTGCTGCGACTAACATCTGCGAGATACTAGGATTTTTATTATTATACGCCAGCCAGAGTGCAGAAACAAGCGCACCAAATCCCAGAGCTGAAGAAATGAACCCAAATCCGGCAGGACCAACACGCAATACGTTATCTGCAAAGAGCGGTAGTACCACATTGAAGTTAATGCCAAAGAGAGAAACTATACCAATGACGACGATAATCAAGAAGACGGCAGGAGTACGGCGTACATAGACCAGTCCTTCTTTCAGGCTCTGGAAGGTGTTTGGTTTTGGAGTATCCTTCGCCAGCATGCGTTTTGTGAGCGCGTGCAGTTGTTTTACGTCAATAAGGGCTAAGCCAGCAAGCACAGGAATGAAGCTGATGGCATTAAGTAAGAAGAGGGGTGCGACACCCAGCCAGGCAATTACTAAGCCGCCAATGCCAGGGCCAACAATACGGGCCATGTTGAATAGCGATGAGTTCAAGGCAACCGCATTGGGTAGGTCTTCACGTCCAACCATCTCAGCCACGAACGCCTGACGGGTGGGCATATCGAATGCATTGGTGAGACCTAAGAGGGACGCCAGGATCAAGACGTGCCAGAGCTGTACGGTACCTGTGAAAACCAGTAGCCAGAGAGTGGCTGCCTGAATGAGGGCCGATGTTTGTGTACCCAGTAGCACCGCACGTTTGGGCAGTCGATCCGCCAGGACACCACCAAAGAGGGAGAAAAGCATGATGGGTAGAAATTGCAGGGCACCGACGATACCGAGAAGTAAGGCATTATGTGTAAGTTGGAGAACAAGCCAGGCTTGTGCTGTGCTTTGCATCCAGGTTCCGATCAATGAGATAAGTTGACCAAGCCAGAAAAGACGAAAATTGCGATGCCGCAACGCCATAAAAGCGCGGTGTAAACCTTTTACGGGATGTTCAACGGCAATGTGTGGAGTATCTATGCTCCTTCTATGACTTGAAACTTGCATAATATTTATGAGGTCCGATCTAGTTGTGAGATAAGAAACACACTACGAAGTATTGTATTGATGTATATAATTCTTGACGGGTATGTTCATAGCTGTTCAGTTGCGCAAGCAGTGACAAACGTATCCCTTGTGGATCTTGCTGCCTTTGCTCCATCAAAGAGCATGTTCACCGTGGAGTACTATGTCTATAGTATACAACAAGATTAACGTTAACGTCAAGGTTAAATCTTGTTACAGAAATTTTACAAAATCCTGATATATTTTTTATTGGTCTCTCACAAACGCAGATTATAGTGATATGTATCACCAGAGCAGTCAATGGTATGCTATACATACTGTACAAAACTAGCTGGCTATACATAGATGCGGAGGAAGTTACTCATGTTTCATTCTGATGATCCCTATGGACAATCATCCTTGCCTTATGAGTCCTATAGTGAATATTCTGATCCTTTTCCCTCTCAACAGCAGGCATTTGAAAAATTGTCTCCTTCACCTCGAGCACGCCCATCTCTTGTAAACCCTGCGGCACCTGCACGCTCTTCACAAGCTAAGTCTCCTGCAACTCGCATGTCTAAAGCGGAGGCTCTTGCTGGGGCAATACACGCAAAATAGCTCGAATGGCAATGTAACTATGCAATTTGATCTCAATATCCTGAATGGGGCTTCTGGAAAGGTGCGGGTGATCCTTCAGGGGCAATCGGGTGGAGATGACGGCGGCATCGCTATCACATCGTCGAAGATCACGCTTTCATCAAGTACGGGGCAGCAACTCTATAACGGTTCTCTGGACAATATCTCTGGTGGAAGACAGATATATATGGCTGGTGTGCTCAAAGGAACGGGTGCCAATAGCGGAAGTCAAGTCCAGGTGCAGATGGAGGTACGGATCGATCAAAGTGGACAGGTTACCGGAAGAATAGCGGCGGGGAGTACGAATCCTGCCGGAAATGCTAATGAAAGTAATGTCTGAGTGCATTGATGCATACAAAACAAAGAGGTGGAATGCACAGATATGTGTTCATTCCGCCTCCCGTTCTTTTCACCGCACCATCACGGCACTGCCGTGAAACGACCCACAAGACTCTCTCACTAGCAAGGTCATCAACAGAAAAAATTCTCGTGACAATACCTCGCTGCTTCCTCTATGCTGTCAGTACTGTATGCTTGGCTCAGCATTTTCGCATTCGCATAGGCAGTTTTTAACGCTGCAAGGTAGTTAGCAGCCTCGGCAATGTCTTTTTCAGAAACCTCAACGCCTGTAACTATGGGGACGGTGTGCTCTGCACTCTCTGAACCACTGAGAACGATAATCCGCTGAAACATGGTTTTTCTCCTTTTTGACCACGATACCCACAGACATCTGAGCGTTTCACGGTCCCTATCGACTCGTATTCCTTCTTAGGAAAGAGTATATAGTGGTCTCATCACAGGGGCATCACAGGGAGGAGCATTCTTCTCACATGTGTGTCACAGCATGGACTTTGCTAGAAAAACCTCTTCTGCGGGTTGCCGATATTTATTCCTTTTCTGATGTCTCTTGTATACTAGAAATGGTGTCTATCCATCCTAACTGGCACCTGATGCTGACGGATGGAACCTCAGTATAACAAATGCTGATGCAAACAGCAACATACTTATGTTGGCTGCTTATTGACAGTAAGCAATGAGGAAGGTAAACTCTCAATGGTGTAATCTGTTTTACTGGTTCAGGGAGCGTGAAAGATGTGCAGATACCTTTTCCGTTAGAAAGCGAGTAAACATTATGACAGGCATGGAACAGCGCAACACTATCTCAGAGCAAGAACTGCTCACTACACTCAGCCAGCTATGTCCAGTAGCCATTATGATCACGCCATGTACCCATGTAGACGGAAGCAGAGTCTATGCTTGGAGAGCGGGAGAATCAGCAGGGACACATCCCACTTTGCTGGGTGCCGTCCGGGCTGCTTTGGAAACTACGATGGTTTCTCTCGCCTATACGCCAGTCTCACCAGAAACACGACTCAACAAAACTGATTTTCCACCGACCTGGCTATAGACCTTCCTGCATGATGTTCTAGCTGAATACAAGCACTCCCTTATTTACCGAGAAGCGCGGGTGTTTTTATGATATTGACATAACGCATCGTCCTACAGATACTGCTGTGTTTGTCAGCAATTCACTCTGTTGGATCCTTGATGTTATGCAGCTTCCCTTTAACCCTTAAGCAAGTGATGTATCTTCAGAGCAATTTGCAGGGATAATCTTAGCTCTGCATCTTCTAACGATCTTCCCAGTATCTCTTCGATGCGTCCCAGGCGGTAGAGGACGGAGTTGCGGTGGAAGTGCATGGCACGGGCGGTCTCACTGAGATTGCCATTGCAGCGAAAGTAGACTTCGAGAGTTTCGAGAAGGGTATCATCACCACGAGTATCGGCTTTGAGGAGAGGGCCAAGCATTTCGTGATAAAAGTCTTGAAGTTCGCTCTGCTCATTGAGGTGGAAGAGCAGGCGGTAGATGCCAAGGTGGGCGAAGGAGTGCAGTTTGTTTTCGCCAAAGAGCCGACGCCCAATTTCGAGGGCTTGTTGGGCTTCACGATGTGAGCGAGGGATGTCTTGTAAGGTCGGGGCTATACGACCAAGGCCGACTGAATAGGTAGGGAGCTGTTCATTACTGCCTTGACCTGATTGTAGGCGTGCTAGCACTCGTTCAAGGCGGGTGAGGATCGTTGTTTCGCTTTCTGGATGGCCAGTACTATTTATGAGGGCGAGTGGTAGCAGAGCAGTGATGTGATGTAATTCAGCGAGGACCCAGCTGGAGGGCCAGATACGGAGTAGCTCGTCGCGAATTCTTCTAATCCATTGGCTCTGAGAACTGTGCAGAGGGTGGTCGGGTTCAGTTAGAGTTGTTTCAAAGATGGCGATAATCTGGGGGGAGGTGAGATCGTGACCCAGTAAACGTGCGCGTGCCAGCATTTCTTCAGGTTGTTGATAGTTCCCTTGCAGAACATCCAGAAAGGCTTCGCGCTGGTAGCGACTTTCGACTGCACTGCGCTCTTTCTCACGAGCAAACTCTAAGGCCAGAATAGGTGCGACCTGACCTAGAATGATGCGTTCGAGGTAGTCAAAATCGTTGTCATGGCCGACAAGCGAGAGAAAGCCGACGGTTTCGTGGCGAATAAGGATGGGAGCCATAATGCGTGTGAGTCCTTGCTGCCAGAGTGTTTCATCGCTGAGTGTATTTGGCAGGGGAAGTGGTGTGCTGTTCATGGGAGCTGCTTGCAGGAGTATCTGTTGATCGGTGTCCTGAATGATGATCCATTTGTTGCAGAGCTGTGCCAGATGTTCGCTGATCCCTTGCATGCCTGCCCCTTGAATGCTGAGTTGCATGAGTTGCTGGAAGACTTCTGAAGCTTTGCGTTCGATTTCCCCGCGAAAGCTGACGACGAAAGTGATGACTTCGCGCTCTATGGCTTCGAGCGAGGCAGCTTGAGGGAGGTGAATTAAGGGAAAATGCAACTGATCGGCCATAGTGAGAGCTTCGTTGCCCAGTGCTTCCAGCGATGGAGCTGCTACGGCCACTGCGGCCACGTTCTCCTGGTGCAAGGTTTTGAGGAGATGGGGCAGCGTTTCATCGAGACGGCGCAGTTGTGAGAGGTTGAGTAGGGCCAATTCACCGCCGTGGATGCTTTCAAAGGCAGGAAGGCGTGCACGCATGCGGCACGACCATGTAACTCTTCGCCCCAATCCCTCTGCGCCTGCGATGAGCTGGGCATCGCGTGATGCAAGCAGCGTGAGGATGTTACGTACCGAAGCTGAAGATGTTGGTGTTGGGGACGATGAAACGCTCATGATTTATGGTTTCCCCTGGTTTCCCCAAGGGAAATTCTACATGGCAGGAACGCTGACATGGAAGGACAAGCCTTCCACGCCAGCGTTCCTGCCATGTAGAATTTCCTCACAATATGTTGTACTTTTATGGGCGCCGTGTCAGTGTAGTGGCAGTGGAAGTGCCACTAGCCTTCAAGGCTTTCTGCTTCTCTTTGTACTTTTTGGCTTTGGCGAGATGTTTGTGCCAGGCTACTTTTTTGGTTTTGTTCATAATTGCCTCTCCTGTTAAAAATGTAAATACTGTTTTGCACAAGTGACCACTAGGGTCTCTGTGTACGTTGCTTGCTCCGACTTATTCTTCGGGTTCGATAGTGCCTTCAAAGTCGACTTCAGTGAGTTCATCGCTTTCGTCGCCACCATCATAGTATTCGTCGTCGTTGCCCAGTTCGTCCTCATCTTCACGGTCATAGCGGAGCATGCTATCTTTGATGTAGGCGCGAATGGTGTCACCGCCACCCTGTGAGGGGAAGCTGACTTTGCCGAACATACTTGGGTGCTGGTACTCTTCGCGAATGATCAAGCGGACCTGTCCGTGCTCCAAAGCAAGGATGGCTGCTGCGTAACGGTTGCCACCTTCCATGAAGTTAATCAGGCGGTTAGCAAGACGTGGCTCGATCTGCCCAATGTCCTCACCGGCGGCATTGCGTACCAGAAGCGTGCGACCGTTGACGTGCAATTGTAGGCGATCACCAACTCCTACTTTGACAAGCACAGAGGCTGGCGCAAGGTTGATGAGTTCGGTTACGCCTGTTTTGCCGGTTTCCTCAATGAAGAGCCGGGGATCGATCCGGTCAGCTCCTGATGGAGTGGGAGCCGGAGCTTCCTGGAGCAAAGAGAGCCGATCCAGATTCTTTTTCGCGATAGTGTTATTGGGGCTATACTTGAGCGTTTGAGAGTAAGACTGTCGCGCCTCTGTATATTGCCCTAGTTCACTATACGCCTTGCCCAGACGGTTGTAGGCATCTGGTTCGCTGGGAAAGAGATTGAGAATGTTTTTGTTGGTGCTAACGGCTTCTTCCCATTGGCTGGCGAGAGCTTGCTGGATCGCAAGTTCTGTCCACTGTTTTTTCAAACGGGCTTTTTCTTCTGCCGATAGTGCTTGTGTCATCGAGCACCTCCTCTATCATCACTGAAATGGATGAATCTGTTAGTTTGCCTATTATATCCCAACCATACAACCCTGCAACGACCAGGGAGTCGTTCGTTCAATCTGCACTTTCACAAGATCGCCGGGGTGAATACTGTTCTCTTGTTCAGGTTGTGGAAAGAAGACGAGTTTGTTGGCACGGTTGCGGCCTTTCCATTGTCGGCGACCATGACTGGTGTTGTCTTCTTCAACCAACACCTCTTCGATTTTGCCCAAATATTGCTCGTTAATCTCATGTGCAATCGTGGCCTCAAGTTCCTCGACGGCATGAAGCCTGCGCTTTTTCTCGGCCAAGGGAACATCGTCTTCCCAACGTGCAGCCACGGTGCCAGGCCGTACCGAGTAGGCAGCGACATGGACGACATCGAAGCGAATCTCATTCAAAAGGTCAAGGGTATGTTGGAACTCCTCCTCGGTTTCGCCACAGAAGCCGACGATGATGTCGGTGGAGAGAGTGATGCCGGGCCAGAGTTCGCGTACACGCCGGATTTTCTCTCGGTATTCGTCAAGAGTGTAGCCGCGCTTCATACGTTTGAGAACGTTGTCGTCACCGGACTGGACAGGAATGTTGAGGTGTTCACAGACTTTGGGCAGGTTTGCCATGCGCTCAATCATGCTGTTGGTCATGTGACGTGGATAGGAGGTCATAAAGCGAATACGCTCCAGGCCGTCGATCACACTGAGCTGGCTCATGAGGTAGGCCAGGTCTGGTTTGTCGGGTAAGTCGAGGCCGTAAGCTTCGACGGTTTGCCCCAGCAGGGTAAGTTCTTTGGCTCCTTTGGTGACGAGTGAGCGAGCTTCGGTGACCAGTTCGTCTACCGGGCGGCTGCGCTCGCGGCCCCGGCGATAGGGGACGATACAATAGGTGCAGACCTTATTGCAGCCCAGGATAACCGGCAGCCAGGCAGTGGGGCTGACTTGTTCAATTTTGGTGGGATAGTGAGCTGTCCGTTCACCAGGTTTGGGTGTGATCGCCATGGGCAGTACTGTACGCTTGCCAAAGGTTATGGTAGAAGTAGCGAAAGTAGGCGAGACAGGTTCCAGGTGTTCAGGCTTGCTGGATGGCTCTGTTTCGTTCGGCATGTACTCAATGTCAAGGCAACCTGCACCGGAGATAGGTGTCCAACGCTCCTCGAGGAAACGTGGTAAAATATCGGCCTGTTCGACTTTCATAAAGAGGTCGATATGTGGATAGCGTCTGCTCAGTTCATCGATAGTTTTCTGGTTGCCGATCATGCAGCCCATCAGGGCTACCAGGAGATCGCTGCGTTTCGCCTTGGCCTGTTTGAGTAGGGCCAGCTGATTATGGGCTTTTTCTTCAGGTGCTTTACGCACACTGCACGTATTGAGGACCACGAGGTTCGCCTGGTCCATGCTGGTCTCTTCCCAGCCGAGTTCTTCCAGGATGGTCTGGATGCGCTGTGAATCCGCTTGATTCATCTGGCATCCTACTGTCCAGATATGATATTTCCCATGTGCAATATTGGTCGTTGTCGTGGTCATCCTCATAGCCTCTCAGGGTGTCTGTTCTGTATACTGATAGTGCTTTTGTATTCTCGCTTCTAAGCACGGTATTATAGCATACTCTCAGTAGGTTTCATAGAGTTTGCGTCGAATGGCTTATAAGTGACCTTTAGTCTTTTATGGCTCGTCAACAAGGCTTGTTCCCTCGTAAGCTTCTTCGAGGGGGAACTCGATACCTTATACTCGAGCAATTGCACCCTATAATTTACTACGGACAAGGAGCGTTCGCTGATACCTCGTCATGGTGATAGGTGAGCCAGCTTTGCATGTGTTCTCCACTCAAAATTTGTAGTTCATGCAGGTCTTCCAGATCGTCGATAGTGTCGATGTCGAGGGCAAGACCGATACTGTGATAGGTTGCGTAGGAAAGATACAACTGTTTGGCTGTCTGCTGATAGTTGTATAAGCTATTGGGACCAAACAGGTACGGCAGAACCAGGGGAGGTTGTGTGAGTATAGCATTGGTGCCTGTGCCATCGCGTGAGGCGGCCAGGACAACGGAGTGATGTGCAGATTGCTCAACAAGGGCCGAGATATCGTAAGCATGGAGCAAAGGCAGGTCGGCGGAGATGGTCAGGAGGGCTGGGGTACCCACCTGTTGCTCTTTGAATGCAGCCGCGTGCAGGGCGGCGTTATGACCAGGGATTTCTTCAGGCAGGGCCTGCGCTCCCCAGGCTTTTGCTTGTGCCAGGACGAGTTGATCTGGACTGACAACCAGGACTCGCTCAATGACATTACTGGTCTGCAAGACATGGAGGACATGGTAGAGCATGTCCAGGACCAGATTTTTACGCTGGTGTAGTGTCAGGTGTGGAGCAAGGCGACTCTTGGCACTGTGAAGGGATTTGACAGGGATGAGTGCTTTATACATCATGAGATAGTACCAATCCGTATGTGGGCGCAATGAATTGCGCCTCTACATGCATTGCCATACACTTTGCGTTATTCATGTTAGAAATTTATTCCTGCTGCTGTTAAGACTGTGCGAGCCAATGCGGCTTTGGCGGCGTCATCTCTCATGATGGTGTTGGTGGTGATGGTGGGTATACCTAAGTCTTCGATGGCAGGGGCGAGATGAGCATCCTGTTGATCGATAACCATCACATCAAGGAAGTCACGATAGCAGCGTGTGACGCCGACGGCTGAAACTTCCATCTTGAGGCCACGCATGAGTTTGTCGGCAGGGCCTTTGATAGGTGCGCCCCCGATGATGGGGCTGACAGCGACAACCATGCCGCGTGCTTCGTGAAGGGTATCGTGAATGCCAGGGACGGAGAGGATGCTGCCAATGCTCACAATGGGATTGCTGGGTGCAAGCAGAATAGCCTCAGCCTCTTTAATGGCATCGAGTACACCAGGAGTGGGTCGAGCTTCGTTGGCCCCGACAAAGAGAACGTCTTGGACTTCATCGGCACAATGGCGTTGTACCATGTATTCCTGGAAGTGCAACAGACCAACCGGAGTGCGAACATGGGTGGCAACAGGCTGATCGCTCATAGGCAAGAGGCGTATGTCCAGGCCAAATTGTCGACGTAGGTTATCGGTCACTTCGCTCAGTGTTTTGCCTTGACGAAGGAGGTTGGTGCGGTGAATATGCGTGGCGAGGTCGCGATCACCGAGCATGAACCAATCCTCGTTACCGTAGTTGGTGAGCTGGGACATGGTGTTGTAGGTATCATTGCGGATACCCCAGCCGTGGGTTTCATCAACGACTCCGGCAAGGGTATACGTGACGATGTCGAGGTCGGGTGAGACGTGCAAGCCATAGAAGTCGCGGTCGTCGCCAGTGTTGCCAATGACGGTGATGCGATTCTGAGGGACAACCTGGACCAGTCCCTGAAGGAAACGTGCCGCGCCTACGCCGCCAGCAAGAACAACTATCATAGTATCCTCTAATCAAAACGAACTATTAAGCTACTTAAAGGGAGACGTTCACGTCGTTTGGGATCAGCGGCTGCGTATCCTACGGTGATGAGGGCATGGGGAATGAGCTGCTGATCCAGGTCAAGTGCTGCACAGACGACATCTGGACAGAAGAGAGGAGCGCACATCCAGCCGGTATCCAGGCCAAGGTCATAGGCCATGAGCAACATGTTCTGGATAGCTGCTCCCAGGCTTTGGATAGCCATAACCGTTTCATCAGCCTGTCGTTGCTCGTCGGGATAGTGGTCTAAATCTTCGAGGTAGAGACAGGGTACGATGATAGCGGGAGCCTCATGGATGCGTTGACGTGACTTCTCCAGGCGAATATTGACGATGGCCTCGTCCTGTCCATCCATTTCCAGGTTGTGCTGCCAGGTCTGGCCCATTTGTTCAGCCAGGTGGGCTTTGAGTTCTGGACGGGTGAGGACGGCGAAACGCCAAGGCTGCCGCCCGTGGGGTGATGGTGCCCAACGTGCAGCCTCAAGTATTTGCTCGATATATGTACGTGGGACAGGACGTGCCTGATATTTGCGTACACTGCGTCTGCCCCGTAGGAGTGCTGCTACATCGTTGGTACGGCTAGGAAGTGTGGCCTGTCGAGTTTCCGATGGTATAGTCACGTTGGCTCTGGTTTCCTTTTTGAATAAAGATCAGCGAAACATATCCGTTGCACTATCGCGCAAGAGAGAGTGGGTGTCGCCGGTGCAGGGTATATATGCATAGCCTCGAATGAGGGCTACAGGGATGCGATCAATTTTGCCCATAACCAGTTCGGCGGCAGCGGCCAGTTCATCGGCAACGGCGATCTCACTGGCCTGAAGTTCGTAGCCGTAAGGGTCGCGTTGACCGCGATAGTCAACGATGGCTTCCATACCTGCAATGCCTATAGCCATATTGACTTGTCCATTGCGCCAGGGACGGCCCCAGGTATCTGAAATGATGATGGCGATATCGAAAGCTGAACTCTTGCCTGCCAGTTCTTGTAAGCGTGTACGTAGTTCGCGGGCCGAGCGATCAGGGTCGAGAGGTAAGAGTGTCAATTCTCGTGCGCCGTTGACATTGGATTCATCTACACCAGCATTGGCGCAAATGAAACCATGCTGTGTTTCGCTAATGATGACACCGTGATCCATACGCACGATGCGTCGGCTCTCGCGCAGGACAACTTCCAGATGCTGGGCATCCTTTTTGCTCTGCTCGGCAAGCATACGGGCAAAAGCAGACGGTTGTACCTCTGTAAGGTGTACGATGCGCCCCTCGGCTTTGGAGACAATTTTCTGGGTCACGACCACTATGTCACCCTGTTGAAGCTCCAAGTCTTGAGCCTGCATGGCGGTATATATAAGAGTACCCAGGTCAGCACCTGGGGAAATTTCGCCGATACCTGTGACAGGTAGAATACGTAGTTCGCTCATAAGCCTCCTGACGACTTTCATTATATCGTCTGCCGGGCGATACTGCAAATAGTAAAGTATTGGACGCTGGCGAGTAGCAAGTGATATGCTTATGATAGCTGATGTGTAGGTAGCAAGTGAAACTTAGCTGAGGTCAGCAGCGAGATATAGATAGAAGCAGTACAGGTCGGGAACCCATATCCCTGAATTTTGATGACCTGATGCTTGCAACGCAATCCTGTTGGGGAAACTGGCAGTCCTGCATATCATTGTATAAGCGAAAGGAGTGTTATTGCTATGTCTTTAAGTCACATGTTGTTGTCGGGCATTTTCATTGGTGGGGGGGCCGATGCCTTTTTCAAGCCGGGGTACCGTGTGAATAAGGTTGAGAATGCTGGTATACCAGAACCGCAGCAGGCGGTTGTATTAAACGGTGCGGCGATGATGATTGGGGGAACTGCCTTGGCTCTGGATATTGCGCCGAAGGCGGCAGCAGCCGTACTAATAGGTACGTTAGTACCTACGACGATTGTCGGGCATGCCTTCTGGAAAGAGACGGATGCAAATGCGCGGAAGATGCAACAGACCCAGTTTTTGAAGAACCTGGGCTTGATAGGTGGCTTGTTGCTGGTGCTTTTTGAAAATTAGGCGTAAGGAAGAAGAGTTGTGAGCGAGCAAGAACAGAATAAAGTGGCAATGGTGATCGTTGCCCATCCCGATGATGCTGAGTTTGGGGCAGCAGGTACGGCGGCGACGTGGGCCAGAGAGGGTTGGGAGATCTATTTTGTGATTTGTACAGATGCGGCGGGAGGTGGGCCGGACGATGCCATTGATGTAGGGCCGGAGGCGCGACGAGCAATCTCAAATACGCGTAAGAAGGAGCAGAAAGCCGCCTGTGAAATTCTGGGCGTGAAGGAGGCTATTTTTCTGGATCATCCGGACGGGCAGTTGCAGCCAACGATAGAGTTGAGGAGACAACTCGTACGCTTGCTGCGCCGCTACCGACCTTCGCGTGTGGTGTGCCAATCCCCAGACAGGACGTGGACGCCGGTGTACTCTATTGGTCGTCATCATCCCGATCATCTGGCAGCAGGCCGGGCGACCATTGAGGCAATCTACCCTGCCTCACAAAACGGCTGGGATTTTCCTGAACTATTGAAAGAGGGCTTGCCACCACATAAGGTGCGGGAAGTGTTTTTCATGGGGGCACCGAGTACAAATTATGCAGTGGATATTACCGAGCAGTGGGAGATCAAGCTGAACGCGCTACGGGCGCATGAGAGCCAGCTAGCTGAGCGGTTTGAGTTTCTTGAGAAGATGCTCAAAGATCGGGCGAAAGAGGCAGGTCAGAAGTATGGGATGACCTATGCTGAGGAGTTTCATCGAGCGGAGAATTTCTAGGTGGGAAAGATACAATAATATCCCTTGCATTTCTTCCTCAGTTTGTGACATACTTGTATATAGAGACCTTCGGGGCAGGGTGAAATTCCCGACCGGCGGTAAGGCGAAGAACTGCGTAGGTGCCTTCGTTAAGCCCGCGAGTCGATAGGCAAGCAGAATTGACTATTGACAGATCTGGCGAGAATCCAGAGCCGACGGTTACAGTCCGGATGGGAGAAGGTTCGGCATATATATGGGTTTGTCCATCGACCTTGTTGCGCTCAGGCAACAAGGGTTGCCAGTCCATAGGTGAGACTGGAGCGGCTACCTGTGGTGCTTCTTGTATCTCCCTCACAAGCCTCCCCGAGTCAGTTGAATTGACGGTACATAGCTATGTCTCTTACCATGACCGTTGATAGAGCTGTGACGAAAGGGATGTCGATGAGCGTAACAACTTCTGCTCAGAATGACGTATCTATGGAGGCACGTCGGTATGCGCAAAATGGTGCAAAGGCACCTTCTTCTGGACATAAATTTGCGCATACACCAAGGCTACCTACGTTGGAGCGATTGACAACAATCGTGCCACCGTTAGTGGTAGCCATCATTTTAGGCATAGGCTGGTATATGAGTACAGCTTATGGGTATGTGAACACTAGCCTGATTTTACCAAAGCCAGGGGATGTGTTTGCCAGTCTGATTGATGGCCTCAATTCAGGGCTATTCCTGGGTAGTGCCTTAGTAACTATTCAAGAGAGTGTGTTTGGCTTCTTGCTAGCTCTGATAGTGGCCCTGCCGTTGGGCTATGCCCTGGCAAAGTCGCGCTGGATTGCGGGGGCAGTACATCCCTACTTGGCAGCCGGGCAGGCCATACCCGCTATTGTGATTGCCCCGTTACTGATGTTCTGGTTGGGAACTGGTTTGGTACCTATCATAGTAGTGTGCATGCTCGTGGTATTTTTCCCCATGGTGGTGACAACGGTCCTGGGTATGCAGACGATCGATAGAACTCTGACGGATGCAGCACGAGTTGAAGGTGCTGCTGGATGGTCGCTGTTAGCCTTCATTGAATTTCCGCTTGCCTTACCTGCTATTCTAGCCGGCATACGCACGAGCCTGACGCTTTCGATTACAGGTGCGTTGGTCGGAGAATTTGTAGGGGGGGGAGATCAGGGTCTGGGTGCGCTGGTACAGATCGCCAGAGAACAATTTAATCTGCCATTGTTGTTTGCAACGCTGTTAATACTGGGTGTGCTGGCTGCACTCTACTACGGCTCTACATGGCTGTTGGTCAAGCTGGCCGAAACAGTGTATTAGCGAAGGTAATAGTTCCTCTGGAGTACGACTTTCATACACACGATTGGAGAAAAATGATGTCGATACGTCATCGTTTATCTTTCTTGCTGCCTTTTGGCTCATTAGTGGTGTTAGTGACGTTGTTGTTTACTGCCTGTGGTGGAACAACGTCCACGGGCGGAAGTGCGGCAGGCACGCCAGGAGCTTCTTTGCAAAAGGTATCGATTGGGCTGGGCTATATTCCTGATATTCAATTTGCCCCCTTTTACGTGGCACAGAGCAAAGGTTACTACCGGAATGCAGGTCTGGATGTGACCTTTCATCACGGTATTGTCAATGACTTGATCGGCTCACTGGCATTGGGGCGTGATAACTTTGTCTTTGCCAGCGGGGACGAGGAACTGGTGGCGCGAAGCAAGGGCTTACAAGTGGTAGATGTTTCGACCATCTTCCAGAAGTATCCGGTGAGTTTGATCGTGCCGAATACTTCGCCTATTCGTACACTGGCGGATCTGAAGGGGCATTCGATAGGCGAGCCGGGGCCGTATGGAGCGACCCATACGGGGTTGTTGGCGTTGTTGTATCAGGCGCATCTGACAACGAACGATGTAAAGATACATGAGATTGGGTTTACCCAGGTGGCTGCCTTGGCTGGACATAAGGTAGATGCGGTAATGGGATACTCGAACAATGAACCGTTACAGTTACAAAAGCTGGGCTTGGCAGTACGTACCTTTGCGGTTTCAGATTATCAACCATTGGTGTCGAATGGAATTATAACGACGGAGGATACGCTGGCTCATCAACATGCGATAGTGCAGAGTTTTGTGCAAGCAACGTTGAAGGGACTGCAAGAGGTAATTGCGAATCCGACAGAGGCAGTGCGGATCAGTAAGAGTTATGTGCCGGGGATGGATACTGCCAAAGCGATGAGTGTGCTGCAGGCAACTATACCGCTCTGGCAGGGAAACGGGCGGTTGGGCTATAACGATAGCGCGACATGGCAGTCAATGGAGCAATTTCTGATGGCTCTGAAGATTATTCCAGGAGGACAGAATTTTTCGCAGGCGTATACAAATCTGAATGCCGGATAAGCTTTGAGGGTCTGTTTTGAGCCAAAACAGACCCTCAAAGGTAACTTTTCAGGTTGCTGTTGCTACTCCATTATAACTAGCAATTTAGTACCATGCAGTAGCCTGAAGCCATTGCTTCTGCCGCGTATCTCCGGTACACTTCTCTAGCATCGTTGATACTTGAACGCGGGAATAGAAAGGAGCAATGGCTATGATCGGGATAGTACCCACAAAGAAGAGCAGTGAAGAAGCCCTTCCATCAGAGGACTATGTGGGCAAGGCATTGCCACACAGGCTAGGTACATTCGACATGATGATGACCTTCCTGATGATAATGTTCTTCATCAGCAATTCGGTTGGAACGATTGGGGCAGGAAGTGCTGCTTTTACCTATTGGATCATTGGTGCTGTAGTTTTCTTTCTTCCTTGTATCATTGCCACAGCTCAGTTGGGAACGATGTTCCCCTATGAAGGCTCTCTCTACAACTGGACGCACAAGGCACTGGGCAGCTTCTGGAGCTTCTTTGTAGGAGTCTCTTTCTGGGTAGCTGGTATTCTGGGCATGGTTGGTAGTGCAGCAATTGCTGTTACCTTTCTTCAGGGGATTAACGGCAGCCAGCTTGCAGCACCCCAATTACAGGGTGTGTTTATCGTACTCATCTTGATCATCTCGTCGATCTTGTCGTTGCAGTCGTTTCGCACGGTGCAGAATCTTGTCAATATGAGTATGCTCCTGATGCTTGGCGTGATTGCTCTTCTTGGGCTGGCAGCACTTGTCTGGCTAGCGACTGGTCATCCTGTCGCCACAAGCTTTGCTCATGCAGGTGACATGGCCATTCAGCCAGGAAACTATAGGCTTTTTAGCACCGTCATTCTTGCATATTTAGGGGTAAACGTTTCGACGATGCTGGGTAGCGAAATAGGCAACCGCAAAGTGGTTTCACGTCACCTTTTCTGGGGAGGGTTGCTCGTTTTCGCTGGTTATATAATCGTCACTCTTGCTTTACTGGTGATCCAAGGGCCGAATGCAGCGAGTAAAGGCCCATTCTTAATCATCAGCACCATCGACCAGGTGTTTGGAAAGTTTGTTGGCAGCATCACCAGTATCTGTGTGATCGCTTTCTTTGTCGTCTTCACCGCGCTCCTCAATAGCATCTTTGCACGTCTCCTGTTTGTGGCTGCTGTTGATCGACGTCTGCCCATAGACCTCGGCAAGCTCGATGAAAACCGTGTGCCTCTCAATGCCGTGATGTTCCAGACCACAATTGCTGTGCTGTTTGCTGCGGTAGTCTTTCTGTTGCCATATCTCATTACGTTTAGCAATCCCGCGAATCTTGCTAGTGAGCTATTCACGGTGAGTGTGTACGCACATAGCCAGGTGTGGGCAATCTCCAGCATATTCTTATTTCTCGATCTATTGGTACTCTACGTGCGTGATAGGCAAGGCTTTCATGCACGACGCATTTTTCCTATGCCTGTACTGTGGATTTGTATAATTGTTGCACCTCTTGCCTGCTTGTTGGCGATAGTGGTCACTCTGTTCTATTCACCAATACCACAACAAATTCCAACCGGTCAGTGGGTGTATGTCGTGGGTGGTGTTACGTTAGGCTGGTTGATCTGTGCTGCTCTGGCTAGTATGTTGGCGAGCAGCGAAGCGGCCTGGGAAGATCAAAGCAGCGAGATGAAGTAGTTTTTTCGCGATGGTTAGGTGAAAGGAGAACTCATTCGATGGCTTCTGATATCGTTTCCATTCCAGAGCTTGAGCCCGCTATTGAGACCCAAGGTATTGAGCGCGTTTTGCCGACAACCCGGTCGCATGTGCGCATTTTCGATAACTTCACTATATGGATGTCGTCCAATCTAGTGATTCCTACTGTGGCGATTGGCGTACTCGCAACGAGCCTTTTCCACCTCGGATTTTGGGATAGCGTGGGTGCTATTGTTCTCTTCAATGTTTTGGGTGCTGTCCCAGTAGCTTTCTTCTCAACTATGGGTCCCAAACTAGGTCTGCGGCAGATGACCATTTCGCGTTTCTCGTTTGGTTGGGTTGGTGCGATTATTATGGCTCTCGTCAATGTAGCGGCGTGTACTGGTTGGTCTGCGGTCAATGCGATTGTGGGTGGTCAGTTAGTCGAAGCACTGAGCGGAGGGACGGTAGCTCGGCCAGTGGCTATTCTCGTCATCGCAGTATTGACTACAATTATCAGTATCTATGGGTACAAGCATGTTCATGGTTATGCACGTTACGCCTGGATACCGATAGCGATCATATTCCTGATCATGTTGATCATTGCGGGACCGAAGATAGCGGTTATTCCTACGCCTGCATTTGGTATTGCCGAAATTGCTTCTTTCGTCTCCTTTGGCGGTGCTGTCTACGGTTTCGCTACCGGTTGGTGTTCCTATGCTGCTGACTACAATGTCAGACAACCAGAAGACACATCGGCATCTCGTGTTTTCTGGCTCACCTTCCTGGGTGTTGCTCTTCCCTACATTGTCCTGGAGATATTTGGTATGGCCTTGACCACTGCCTATAAGAGTACGGGTGGCGGTGATCTCCTGGTGGCAGTGCTCAAACCTTTAGGGGGCTTTGGAAGCTTCCTGCTGGTTCTGCTGGCGTTGAGTATTGTGGCCAACAATGTTCCCAATGCCTATAGCCTCGGACTCTCCATGCAGGTGCTGGGCAGGTCCTTCCAACGTGTCAGTCGTGCTATATGGACGCTGTTTGGAGCTCTGATCTACATGTTGATCGCTATCCCTGCTGTCGCCAATTTTGATACTACTCTGTCTAATTTCCTACTAATTATTGCCTATTGGCTTGGTCCCTGGAGTGTTATTCTCCTTGAGGAACATTTCTTATTCCGGCGAGGGCGGTACAATGTTGAAGATTGGAATACACCAGGGAAGCTTCCCATTGGTTGGGCAGCACTGGTTTCGATGGCATTTGGTCTGGTGGGTGTCTATCTTGGTGCGTACCACGAACTCTTAATTGGCCCCATCGCAAAACAGCTCGGTATGGACATTGGCTTTGAGCTTGGTCTTATCTTTGCAGGTATTGCCTATTTCTTTCTGAGGCGCATTGAGCTAGCCCTGACTGGTCGATAGCCTTGTGAGACTCTGATACCTCAGGAGGTCGTTGATAGATCGTAGAGAGCCAGATTGCTGAAGAAGATATCAGCTCCAACATCGATGGCGAGGCCGATGCTACCGGTGGGATAGAGCTTGTTCTGGACAATGCCTTGCTGTTGACCATTGAGGTAGAAGGTGAAGGTATTGCCGTGGACAACGACATCAATGGTGATGAGGCCATTGAATTGAATGGTGGCCTGCTGCCTATGGAGGAGGGTCTTTTGGCCGTTACTATCGCCGTAAACATTGGTTTCCCACCAGCCATTAGGTGAGAGGAGCAGGGTGTAGGCTCCCTGGTGAGTGAGCCCTGGCTGATTGCGGAAGAAGACGCCAAAGTTCCCCTGTGAGGTAGAGCTTTGCTTGACCTGCACCTGCAAGATGTAGTCGTTGGGCAGAGTGGAGCCGTTGGGAAGGTGATCAAGAAATGCGCCCGCAAGATAGCTGCTACTGGCATCGGTCAGTTCGGTGGCAGATGTAGTGCATTGTACGTGTGCATTATTACCCATGGTCCAGGAACTATAGTGGGCATCGCAGATGGGCAAGGCAGTGCTATAGAGCAGGGAACCAACAGGAATTGGCGCGGTTGGAAGAACCGTTGGGGATAGAACACGCGGTATCTGTCCTCCTGTCGTCGAAGCACTACCACCAGCAGCATGATGGATGTTTGTAAGAGCCAGCGGTGTGCCGATGATGAGCAGGAGGACTAAGAGGCCGCCGAGGATGCTGGGCCACATGGAGAGCCAGCTTTTGCGATTTGTAATAGATTCTCTCAGAGGAGAAACAGATAGATTGAGAGCAGGTTCCCAAGAACTGCGCTCTGGACGAGCCGATACAGGTGTGGCTTTGACGGTGGGAGCTTCATGTTCAGGGACGGTTGCTATCTCCAGTACCGTGTCATGACTACTCAGGGTAAGAGGCGCGGTGGGTTCAGGCGTCTGTTGGGCAGCGAGAGCAAGCGGATAAGATGAAGGAGCTGTGGCGGCAGCGATACGGAGAGCGCGTGCCAGCTCACCGGCACTGCTGTAGCGTTGCTCAGGTTTTTTTGCGATGGCTTTCATCACGACGGCTTCAACGCCGTGGGGAATATCTTGTTGCAGGTGCGAAAACGGTGGAGGCTCTTCTACTGAGTGTTTGACGGCGATGGCCAGAGGTGTTGAGCCGGTAAAGGGAACACGGCCACTGAGCATCTGGTAGAGGACGATGCCAAGGGAGTAGATATCGGTGCGTTTATCTACGGGGTTACCGGTGGATTGTTCGGGTGAGAAATATTCGGGGGTGCCGATGACGGCACCAGCACTGGTGACGTCAGAGGACGGTTGCTGATCAGCTTCGGTGCTTTCATTGAGGATTTTTGCAAGACCAAAATCGGCAAGAACGACACGTCCGTCGGCATGAAAGAGGATGTTGCTAGGTTTGAGGTCGCGATGAATGATGCCACGAGCATGAGCGTAGTCAAGAGCAGCTGCAGCCTGCTCGATGATAGCGACCGTTTCATCGAGCGCAAGGCGACCACGTTTGGCCAGGAGATCGCGCAGCGTGCCGCCAGTAATGTGAGGCATGACGAGGTAAGCCATATCCCCTTGTTCCCCATATTCATGGATGGGTATGATGTTGATATGGTCAAGGGCAGCGATGGCATCGGCTTCACGGCGGAAGCGTAGCAGAAATTCTTTGCGTACTTTTGTCTCTAACATCTGGCCCGGCATAAGTACTTTGACAGCTACTGAGCGGCGTGGCCGGGATTGCTGGGCCAGGTAGACTGCTCCCATACCTCCACGTCCAAGGAGATGCTGGAGGGTGCAGGTACCAAGTATCTGCCCAAGTAGCTGATTGCTTTCAGTTGCCACGTTCGTCCCTATCCTCTCGAACTTTTGAAATACGCTCTATCATTGCATTGAGAGAAATGCGCCGGGAATGATTTTCAGGGATAGTGCTGTACCAACAATAGGCTCTCATATATTAATCGTTGGTGCTTCTGATTTTGTCACATCTGCTTGTAAGAATGCGAACAATTGGTGTGAATAATCACAAAGGTATCTCTACTGTAAGAGACGTATGGAGGTAATGAAATGTTCCAGGAATATGAGAATGGTATTATCGTTCAGGAGTTTTCTGTTGGTCAAACCAGGCAGGAGTCATCACCCCTGCCTGGTTTGACCTGTAAGTTCTAGTTGCTGTTCACCGCGTATGTTCTGCGGTTTCTAACAACTTCAAAACTCTATACCACTTAACAACCAGCGTAAGCGATCTTTATTCCGCCGTAGCCGATCCACAATATTGCGTGTCAGGCGAAAGATTTCAGAGACATTGCTAAACTCATTCGGGCAGAACTGGACAATTTGCCGGGGTTTGAGATTACAGTAGTACAGCAAATAGGCCAGTCGCTGCTCGCGTGGATTCTGGAGGAAACTCCTGATGGCCTCCCAGCGTTCATTCCTCTCATCTCTGTCTTCTACCGCAGGCTCTTCAGGGAAACCAGGCTCAGGCCACGGCATCTCTTCCGATCGCAATTGCGCCCGCAGCGTATCGACAATATCGCTATTCAAGCACAAACGCAAAAAGCGTAATGCCCCGGCCAGGGTTAAGAGCAAACAGGTCCGATGTTGGAGGGAGAGTTGTGCCAGTATGCATTTGGTCAGTTCGGCTTCTTCAACCTGTTTCTCGGGACCATCTACGATGAGACATTGATGTGGGGGGTGTTTCCTCCTCTTCCCATGATAGGTGGTCAATGGGTCGTGCTTGTCGCAAATGTTTGTGTGCCTCGCAAGTAGCAATGCGATAGAGCCAAGGCTTAAAAGATGCTGGATTGTGCAACTCGGGTAACGCTAGCCAGGCTTTGAAAAAAGTTTCCTGAGCTAGGTCATGTGCAATACCATCATTGCGGACGAGACGTGTAATATAGGTATATATTTTCGTTTTGTAGTGTTCAAACAAAATGGCAAAGGCTTGTTGCTCTCTTGCACGAGCACGCTCTACCATTCGAAGAAGCCAGCAATCGATGGATATGTTAGGCGGAGGATCATCAGCGGAGTCCTCGCATGAAAGCATGACTACACTCCTTTTTACATGTGCTGAGCTGTACACTCTAAATTTCTTGTTCTCTACTTTCTATGATGCATTTTCGCGGTGAAATCCTACGATTTTTCTGACAAAAATGCATAGTACACCAAAGTCATGATGTCATGACCGCACTTGACTAAAAAGCTTTATAGCCACACCGCTACTTGCTAGCTTATTGAGTAAAGTCTAAAGTTGCTGGCGAAGATAGAACCCCCTGCGTCAAGGGCGATACCCACTGTTCCAGTGGCATATGTAGTATCGCTGGCGGTACCGACGAGTGTGCCGTTGGAATAGAAAGAGAAGTTGGAGCCAATGACAACGACATCTAAAGCGAGAGGGCCAGATATACTGCCGAAAGGGCCTTGCTTGATGGTTGTGGGAGCACCGGTGGTGTTGTCGTAGACGTAGCTGCTCCATGTGCCGTCGGAATGGACAAAAAAGGTATAGACGCCCTGAGCATTACCTGGTTGATTGCGGAAGTAGACGCCGAAGTCGGCCTGATTACCGGCAGCTGGTTGTAGGGTTACTTCGATAACATAATTTGAGGGAAAGGACCTGTTGGGCATGGAGTATAACAGAGTGCCGACGAGATCAGGTGAGCTTGCATTAGGGTTGCTAAGAGATGTACCGTTTCCCTGGCAGGAGACCATTGGGCTGTTGTAGTTGGCCCAGTGTCCACCGCTGGAGTCACAAGGAGTTCCTGGACTGGTGGCAGAGTAGAGAAGTGCTCCCTTTGGGATACTGTTGGTTGGCTGTGTTGGGGTAGGTTGAAGGGTCGGTGTGATGCCCGTAGTAGGTGGCGAGGTAGGTGTTACCTGGTTACCAGAGGCTGGTGTGGAATTTGAGGGTTGTGTAGCGGAAGTGTTGATGGTTGTGCTCGTCCCTGTGGAAGAGGGTGGGTTTGTAGTGGTGCCTCTGTTGAGGAGCAGGCCAACCATGACGCCGCCAAGAGTGAGAATGAGGACAAGTAGAACGCCGAAAAAGATCAGCCAGGGCTGTTGCTTGTTGGTAGGTGCAGGGTAAGGAGTTACCGGATACGCAGGTGCGACGGGAGGAGAGAAGCCTCCGCTGGATGGCTCGTTGTGTGGGCGTGTTGGTAGTGCGGTTTCTATAACGGCATTAGCTGATTGGTCGGAAGGTGGTGGGGGAGTTGGTGGTGATACCTGTGGCCGATGTGAGGATATGACAGTGGGGGCGTTACGCACAGCGGTTTCTGAGAGGTAATGGGGGGTCTGTGATGGCTTGTTGTAATGCGAGGGCTAGTGCTCCGGCAGTGGGAAAACGATCTTCGCGTTTTTTCGCAAGAGCTTTTTGGATGACGCTATCTATAGCTGGTGAAATAGCGGGATTTCTTTGGTGCAATGATGGAGGTGGCACTTGTAAATGTTGCGTAGCTACGGCGTAGGGAGTGTTCCCTGTGAAGGGAACCTGTCCACTGAGCATTTGGAAGAGGATGATGCCAAGGGCATAGATATCGACGCGGGCATCGATGGGTTCGCCCAGGACCATTTCCGGGGCCATGTATTCGGGAGTGCCAAGCAGCATGCCCGTGTTGGTGAGGGTAGCGCGGAAAGTGCTATCGCCATCCTGGACGATGCGAGCGATGCCGAAGTCAGTCAAGACTAATCTGCCATCGTTATGAAGAAGAAAATTACCAGGTTTGAGATCGCGATGAATAACTCCCTGGGCATGGGCATAGTCAAGGGCGGCGGCAGCTTGGTTGATGAAAGTGCTGGCTTCTTGTAGCGTGAGTGCGCCATTGCGGGCTAAAAGGTCACGCAGGCTACCACCGAGAAGGGGAGGCATGACGAGGTAGGCGAGACCAGCTTGTTCTCCATACTCGTAGATGGGAATGATGTTGATGTGGTCAAGCTTGGCAATGACGTCAGCTTCACGACGAAAACGGGCCAGAAATTCCCGGTAGAGTTGACTATCAGTTGTAATGTTTGGCAAAAGTCTCTTAATAGCCACAGGACGTGATGGGCGAATTTGTCTGGCGAGGTAGACCGCACCCATGCCGCCTTGTCCAATAAGTTTTTCGAGGGTACAAGTACCAAGTGTTTTGCCAATGAGGTTATCACTGTGGTTTGCCATGACTGACTCTTTCTAACTAGCGTTACTGTTAACTCACTTTCTGGAAACTCGCATGTGCGAGTTTCCAACCACTATTTGTCTGAGTGATGATGTAGTAGCCGTAGTAGGTGTGGGTGACGGTGCCTCCAGAGGAGGTACGGTCCGTGGCAATGAGAGTTAAAACGACTTTGACGGTGCCATCAGATTGCTGGGTGGCACTTTCGATGGAGATGCTGGTGCTGACGGTGTTGGCGTAGCCACTGACGAATTGATTGTAGCTCTGATCAGGATTAAGCCAGAGGTTGTAGGCATCTTGATAGTCGGATTTGTTAATGTCAGCGTAGTAATTCTGGACGACGGTTTGAGCGTCCTGGGTGGCAGTGGAGGTGGTGGCGGTTTGATCGAAATGGCCGTTAAGCATTTTGATGCTGTTATTCTCCCACCCAACGATGTAATAGCCCTGGTAAGTGCTAGTGGTAGTAGTACCAGAAGATGTCTGCTCAGTAGCGACGAGGGTTAAGACGACTTTGACGTTGCCATTGGAGAGAGGTGTGATATCGCTAAAGGTGATGTCGTCATGTTGCGTGTTGGCATAGCCACTGGCGAACTGATCATAGCTAGCAGAACTATGCAGGCTGCCGCCTAACAGGTTATAGGCATCCCAGTAGTCTTTGGCGTTGATATCGTTGTAGTATTGCTGCACGGTTGTCTGTGCCTGCTGGGCAGATGTAGTGCGAGGTGGTTGTGTGACGGCGACTGTAGGCACAGAGGTTGGTTGAGTGGTGGGAATAGGCGTCACGAGAATCTGCTGTTTGGGAGTAGATGTTCCCGTCTGGGAATTTGTGGCCAGTGAATTGCGCAAGTGCAAACCAGCAACAGTGCCAATGGCAACAGCAATGAAGATGCAGGAAATCAGGACAAGTACAAAGAATGATCGCTTTTTGCTTGAGTCTACAGATGACCGTGATGCCTCAGCTTGCAGAAGGGAGGAACTGGAATGGGCGAGAGCGGTATAACTGGCTTC
>WNFX01000272.1_pt1 | contig 47303 bp, 35 predicted proteins | sample 5400111 | NCBI WGS metagenome assembly WNFX01 (sample SAMN13153363, study PRJNA577476) | soil metagenome | isolation source: 40 cm soil or saprolite under grassland replicate 1 | place: USA:California | collected 2016-06-15
AACCGCCTCGCCGAGGCTCGCGCCACCGCTCTCAGCCAGCTCGGGGCCGCGGCCACGGCGCTGGAGGCGCTGGTCGAGCAACGGGAGCGGCTGGAGCGCGGCGAGCACGAGCAGCCCCCAGCTCCGTACACCCGCCCGGCCGGGGTGCGCGACGGCCGCGCCGGCGCGCCGCTGTGGCAGGTGGTCGACTTCCGCGAGGGCGTCGGCGACGGCGAGCGCGCCGGCCTGGAGGCCGCGCTCGAGGCGGCCGGGCTGCTCGACGCCTGGGTCACCCCGGACGGGCGGCTGCTGGCCCCGGGAACCCACGACGTGGTCGTGACCGCGGGCACGCCGGCCAGACAGAACCTCGGCGCCGTGCTCGCGCCGGCGATCGACCGCGACGACCCACAGGCCGCCGCGCTGAGCGAGATCGCGGTCGGCGCGGTGCTCGCCGGCATCGGGCTGGGGCCCGGGCCGGGCGGGGAGGGGGATGGGGGCACCTGGGTGGAGCCGACCGGCCGCTGGCGACTCGGCGTGGCCGAGGGCGCCTGGGCCAAGCCTGCGGCCCGCTTCGTCGGCCGCGGCGCCCGCGAGGCGGCGCGCCGCCAGCGCCTCGCCGACCTGGCCGGCGAGATCGCCGGCGCCGAAGCGGCGGTGGGCGCCGCCGAGACGGCCCGTGACGCGGTCGAGGCGCGGCAGCGGGCGCTCGACGCCGAGCTGGCGCGCGTGCCGGACGAGCAGCCCCTGCGCGACGCCCACGCCGCCGCCACGGCCGCCGCCACCGACCTGGTCCAGCGGGAAGAGCGCGTCACGGCCCAGGAAGCCGCGGTGGCCGTGGCCACCGCCGCGGCGCGCACCGCCGGCGAGGACCGCGACCAGGCGGCAGCCGACCTTTCCCTGCCCACCACCCTGGACGCCCTCCAGGAGGTGCGCGACGCCGTGGGGGCCTACCGCGCCGCGGTCGCGACCCTCTGGCCCGAGGCGCGCGGCCACGGCGACCGGCTCCGCGGCCTGCACGCCGCCGCGGCGGAGCTCGCCGAGGCCGCGGCGGACGCGCGCAGCCGCGCCGAGGAGGCCCGTTCCACCGCCGCCGAGGCGCACGCGGCCGAGCGGCGCCGCGACACCTTGCGCGACAGCATCGGCGCGACCGTCGCCGAGCTGCTCGCCAAGCTGGAGGCGACCAAGGCGGAGGTCGCCCACCTCGAAGGCGAGTCCAAACGGCTCGGCAGGGAACACCTGGCGCTCACCAAGCAGGTCGGCAACGCCGAAGGCCAGGAGCAGCAGCTCGCCGCCAAGCTCGACGAGGACACCGGGCGCCGCGGCGCCGCCGCGGCCGCCTTCCAGCGGTTCGCCACCACCGGGCTGCTCTTGCTCGCCGTGCCCGAGCTGGACCTGCCCGATCCGGCCACCGCCTGGGCGCCGGACCCGACCGTCCGGCTCGCGCGCCGGGTCGAGCAGGCGCTCGCCGAGGTCGACGCCGACGACGCGGCGTGGGACCGCGTCCAGCGGGACCTCACGCACCGTTTCAAGGAGCTGGCGGACGCGCTCAGCCGCTACGGCCACGAGGCCACCGCCGATCTCGCCGAGGACCGCTACATCGTCAGCGTTGTCTTCCAGGGCCAGCGCCGCACCCCCGACGAGCTCGTCGGCCTGCTCGGCGACGAGGTCGCCCACCGCGAGCGGGTGCTCAGCGCCAAGGAGCGGGAGTTGCTCGAAGAGCACCTCGTCAACGAGGTCGCAAGCCAGCTCCAGGAGCTGATCGCCGACGCCGAGGACCAGACCCGGCGGATGAACGACGAGTTGGAAGAGCGGCCGACCTCGATCGGCATGAAGCTCCGCTTCCGCTGGGAGCCGCTGCCGGACGGGCCGGCTGGGCTCGCCGAGGCGCGGCGCCGGCTGCTCCGCCAGGCCAGCGACGCCTGGTCGGCTGAGGACCGTGCCGCTGTCGGCGCCTTCCTCCAGGAGCGGATCGCCGCCGAACGGGCGCGCGACGAGAGCGGCACCTGGCTCGAGCACCTCACCGCCGCGCTCGACTACCGCGCCTGGCACAAGTTCACGATCGAGCGCTGGCAGGACGGCCGCTGGCGCTCGGCCGCCGGCCCCGCCTCCAGCGGCGAGCGGGTGCTCACCGTCACCCTGCCGCTGTTCGCCGCGGCCTCAGCCCACTACCGTTCGGCGCAGCCGGCCGCGCCGCGGCTGGTCATGCTCGACGAGGCGTTCGCCGGCGTCGACGACGACGCCCGCGCCAAGTGCATGGGGCTGCTGGCCACCTTCGATCTGGACTTCGTCATGACGAGCGAACGGGAATGGGGCTGCTACCCGACCGTCCCGGGCCTGGCGATCCACCAGCTCAGCCGGCGTGAGGGCATCGACGCCATCCACATCACCCGCTGGGAGTGGGACGGACGGGCACGGTCCCGCGTCGAGGCGACGCCGCGGGCGTGGCGGCCCGGCGACGGCCGCGACGACAACGGCGACGACGAACGGCCACAGGGCATGGAGCCGCTGTGGTGACCGGCGCTGCCGACGACTTGGACGGGGCGCGGCTCCGCCGGCTGCTCGGCAGCGACGATCTGTGCTGGCTCATCGACCGCGTCCGCGCGCGGCTGGAGCGTGGGCTCCCGCTCGAGGGGATCGTGGCGCTCGATCCGGCGACCGAGGCGCAGCGCCGGGCCGTCGCCCGTCTGCTCGGCCGACCCGCCGGCCGGGGCGCCTCGCTGCACGTCCCGCTCGCGGCGGTCGACACGGTGGTGCGGCGCGGCGGGCTCGCCCCCGACCTCGCCGCCGCGGTCGAGGCGCTCGGCGGCCCCATCGTCGACCGGACCGCCACGCGCGAGGCCGCCGAGGCCGCCTGGGCGGCCGCGCTGGCCCCCGCCGAGCAGGCGGCCGAGCGCCGGCCCGCGCTGGCGCCATGGGTCGACTGGCTGCGCGGCACCGGCCTGCTCCGCCGGCTCGCCGGCGGCGACCCCGAGGCGGCGCGGCGGCTCGCCGCGCAGGCGGTGACCGTGCTGGACCGCCTCCCGGCCGGTGGCCAGCCGCTGCCGGTCCTGGCCGCCGCGGTCTCCGACGGGCACCTCCTCGATCCGGACCGGCCGCTGGCGACCCTGGTCCTGCGGGCGGCGGCGATCGTCGGCGGCGTCGCGCCCGGAGCTGGTGCCGAGTGGCGGCGCACGGTGTGGGCGTCGGTCGGGGTACTCGACGGCGAGCTGACCAACCCGGTGCTCGCCCTGAACCTTCCGGGCGACCCTGCCACGGCGACGGGTCGGACGCTCGGGATCGGGGCGGAGGCGGGCCAGCCGCTGCATCTCACCGCGCGCCAGCTCATCCGCGACCCGCCCGAGCTGGCGGTGCGCGGGCGCACCGTGTTCGTGTGCGAGAACCCGAGCGTGGTCGCGGCAGCCGCCAACCGGCTCGGTGCCGGGACCGCTCCGCTGGTCTGCGCCAACGCTCACCCGGGCGCCGCCGCCACGCTGCTGCTGCGCCAGCTCGCCGGCGCCGGGGCGCGGCTGCGCTATCACGGCGACTTCGACTGGCCCGGGATCACCATCGCCAACGGCATCATCGCCCGTTTCGCCACGGCCCCGTGGCGCTTGGACGCCGGCTACTACCGTTCGGCCGCCGCACGTGGCGGCCCTGCACTGCGGGGAGGCCCGGTGACCGCGGCCTGGGAGCCCGCACTGACCGAGGCGATGCTGGCGCTCGGCGTCAAGGTCGAGGAGGAGCGGGTACTCGACGACCTGCTCGCCGACCTCGCCAGCTGACAACGGCGGTTTCTGGATCGCCATCAACACGCCGAGCGGTCGCCTTCTTCGCCGAGGGTTTCTCCTTCTTCGTCGAGGCGATCTTCATTGCCATCTACGTCTACGGCTGGGATCGGTTCTCGCCGCGTGCGCACCTGCTGTCCGGCATTCCCGTGGTCGTCGCGGGCTTTGCCGGCTCGCTGTTCGTCATCTCCGTCAACGGCTGGATGAACCATCCCGTCGGCGTTGCGCTGCGGGGTGGCAGGGTGGTCGACGTCCACCCCTTCTCGGCGCTGTTTGGCAACTCGTTTTTCTGGCACGAGCTGATCCACATGTACCTGGGCGGCTTCATGGTCACCGGCTTCGTCATCGCGGCCGCGTACGCCTGGGGCTGGCTGGGTGGCCGCCGCGGGCGTTACCACCGGACCGCCCTGGTCATCCCGCTCACGGTCGCTGCCCTGGCGGCGCCGGCGCAGGTCGTCGTCGGGGACTGGGCGGCGCGCACGGTCGCCAAGCAGCAGCCGATCAAACTGGCCGCGATCGAGGGGCTCCCCACGACCACCAAGGGCGCGCCCGAGCACCTGCTCGGCTGGTACGACGGCTCCGGGGTCCAGTACGGGATCAAGATCCCCAGGCTGCTGTCGCTGCTGGCCTTCCACCAGCCCAACGCCACGGTCACGGGGCTGGACGCGGTGCCAGCCCAGAACCACCCGTCGCAGAGTTTGATCAACGTCGTCCGCTTCGCGTTCCAGGGGATGGTCGGGATCGGGACGCTGCTGGCGCTGCTCGGCGTCGTCTTCATCGCGGTCTGGGTCCGCAAGCGGCGCCTGCCGCGCTCGCTCTGGTTCTACCGCGCTCTGGTGCTGGCCGGCCCGTTGTCGCTGGTCGCGCTGATCTGCGGCTGGGTGACGACCGAGGTCGGCCGCCAGCCGTGGATCGCCTACGGCGTCATGCGCACCACCGACGCGGTCACAGGGGCGGGCGGGGTCCCCGTCGGCTACGTCACGCTCGCGCTGGTCTACCTGGCGCTCATCGCGGCGGTGGCGTGGATCCTGCGCCGGCTGGCGCGCGCGCCGCTGGAGCTGTGAGCCGCCCATGCAGCTCGCCTACGCTCCGCTGGTCCTGATCCTGGTCGGCCTGGTCGCCTACACCACCCTCGCCGGCGCCGACTTCGGCACCGGGGTGTGGGAGTTGACCGCCCGCCGCGGCCCGCGGGCGCTGGCGCTGCGCGACCATGCCCACGACGCGATGGCGCCGGTCTGGGAGGCCAACCACGTCTGGCTGATCTTCCTCCTGACCGTCTGCTGGAGCGCGTACCCGACGGCGTTCGGCTCGATCTTCTCGACCCTGTCGGTCCCGTTGTTTGTCGCCCTGGTGGGCATCATCCTGCGCGGTTTGGCGTATGCCCTGCGGGCTGGCGCGTGGACCCGCCGGGAGCGGGGACTGATCGACGACCTGTTCGCGTCGTCGTCGATCCTGACGCCGTTCGCCCTCGGCGCGGCGGTCGGCGGCATCGCCTCCGGCCGGGTGCCGGTGGGCAACGCCGCCGGCAACCTGGTCAGCAGCTGGCTGAACCCAACGTCGATCATGATCGGCGCGATCGCGGTGGCGGTCGGAGCGCACCTTGCGGCCGTCTACCTGGCGGCGGACGCGACCCGGGCCGGAGCGGTGGAGTTGGTGCGCGGGTTCCGCGCCAGGGCCCTGGTGTCCGGCGTCGCCGCCGGTGTGCTCGCGCTCGGGGGGCTGGCGGTCGTGCACTACGATGCCGAGCACCTGTTCACGGGTCTGACGCATGGGGCCGGGCTTGCCGCCGTGATTGTCTCGGGCGTGGCTGGGGTCCTCACGCTGCTGCTGGTCTGGGCCGGTCGCTTCGAGCCCGCCCGCTATGCCGGCGCGCTGTCGGTCGCGGCGGTCGTGGCAGGCTGGGCCCTGGCACAGCGACCCGATTTCCTGCCGGGCCTGACGGTCGGCGAAGCGGCCGCGTCTCGCGCGACGCTGATCGCTGTCCTGGTCGTGGTCGGGATCGGCGCGGTGGTCTTGATCCCTTCGCTCTCCCTGTTGTTTGGCCTGGTCCTGCGGGGAAGGTTCGACCTGTCGAGGTCTCTGGGAGCCGCTGTCACACGGCGCGAGAGCGGCCCGCCATCCCCGACCCTGGGGGCGGTGCTGCTCGGCGTGCTCGTGGCGGGCGCCCTGCTGGCCGTCTTCGGGACTTCTTGGGGGCTTGCGCTTGGCATCGCCTTGCTGCTGGTCTTCGTCCTGGGTGGCTTCGTGGTCCTCGCGAGCGCCACTGCCACCGGCGAGAGCGACGACGTGCGCCCTGCCTTGACCGGTCACGGAGGTCCAGGCGATGACGATCCGCAATCCGCGGCCGTCGCGAACCTGGGCGGCGATGGTACGACCGCCGCTGACGCTGTGGCGGGCTCGCGTCGGATCCGGGGCGGCTACGCCATGGTCGCGCTGGCCGCGGCCGCCGTCTGGATCCTGCGCCGGCTCACCCGCGCCCCCCGAGTCCGGAGACGCCGTGCGCCTCGCTGACGCCCCGCCGCCGGCGCTCCAGCCGAAGGCGGTGGCTGGCCGCCCTCGCCGGCCCGCCGGGTGGAGCGGCCCGCGCTGGCGCGCACGACGCACTGGCCGTTTGCGAGGGCCGCGGGGTGAGAAATGTGGACGCTATGGGGCCACCCGGTTCGGCATCTACGCGGGCGGCGTAGCCTCGATGAAGGATCCGCGATACACGGTGCTTCCGCAGCGGGAGCGACTCGACCAGGGACGGCCGGCACGCGCCGGCGACACCTGACCCGACCGGCAAGGGGGACCGATGGCACAGACGCAGGCGCCGGTTGCGGTGCTCGGCATCGGCGCGATGGGCCACGGGATGGCGGCCAGTGCGTTGCGCGCCGGCATCCCGACGATCGTCTGGAACCGCAGGCCAGAGGCGACCCGTGACCTCGTCGAGCTCGGCGCGGAAGTCGCCGAGACCGCCGCCGGCGCCGCGCGGCGAGCCGCGATCGTCGTCACGATGGTGACCGACACCGATGCCGTCGTCTCGATCGCTCGCGACCAGGGCATGCTCGCCGCGCTCGCTCAGGGCGCGATCTGGGTGCAGATGAGCACGATCGGCGTGGCGGGAACCGAGCGCGTCGCGGCCATGGTGCAGGTCGAGCGTCCGGACGTGACGCTCCTGGACGCGCCGGTGTCGGGAAGCAGGGACCCTGCGGAGCAGGGCCAGCTGACGATCTTCGCGTCAGGGCCCCAGGAGGCCCGCTCGCGCGTGGCTCCCCTGTTCGACGCGCTCGGCCAGCGCACCATCTGGGTCGGCCCGGTCGGGGCTGGATCGCGACTGAAGCTGGTGAACAACACCTGGGTCGCGTTCGCGGCGGAAGCGGTTGCCACCTCGGTGGCGCTTGCTCGTCGGTTGGGGCTTGACACCGAGACGGTGGTCGACGCCCTCGGCGGCAGCCCGCTGGTGTCCCCGTGGCAGGCAGCCAAGCTGCAACGGATCGCCAAGGGCGAGTTCTCGGCCCAGTTCGCGCTGTCGCTCGCGCTCAAGGACGTGCGCCTGGCCGTGCAGGCGGCCGGCGACGACCGGTTCGCCGCCCTTGCCTGCCTGGCTGGCGAATGGCAGCAGGCCGTGGATGCCGGGCTCGGCGACCAGGACCTCACCGTGGTGACGCGCACGCTCGAGCAGCAAGGAGGAGTGCCGTGACGCTGATCGGCGACACGATGCCGTCGACCGGTCAGCCCGGCTTGGGCAGTGTGGCCGGCAGGGTGGCCCAGTTCGGCACGCCCAGCCCGCTGACCGGGTCGTAGCCGACGGTGGCCTGGCAGCAGCCGACGCCGGCGAGGTCGTTGCTGCCCTGGGTGACGTCGAAGAAGGTCGACGGCTGTGACGCGGCCTTGTAGAACCAGCCGTTGGCCAGCCCGACCCGGGGACGACCCGCCTGCCGCTCCGAGGCGGCCACCAGCGCGGTGGCCGCGGCGACAAACGGCGTCGAGCCGCTGGTCCCGCCGACGGTCTGCAGGGTGGAGTTGATGACGTCGGGCCAGCCGGGCACGCTGTCGGTCAGCGCGCTGACGTCGGGGACGGCGCGGTGGTTCTGCGCGTTCGCGCCGTCCTGGTAGGCCGGCCGCGGTTGCCGCCGGGCCACCCCGCCGCCACCGGCCCCACTGACGCCGAACACCGAGTCGTTCCACACCGTCTCGGCCACGCGGGTGTCCCCCGCGCCCAGGGTGAGCCGGGTGCCGCCGACCGCAGTGACGAAGGGTGACACCGCCGGGTACGACAGCGTGGTCCCGGGCACGCTGGTCCCGCAGGTGGTCGATCCGGAGTCGCCCGCCGCCACGAACGAGGACACGCCCGCCAGCGCCGTCATCGCCAGCACCGCGTTGATCGTGGCGGTGTAGGCGGGCAGGCCCTGGTTCTCGGCGATCGCGCAGCCGCCGAAGGACACCGAGATGACGTCGGGGACGCCACCAGGATCGCCCAGCGCCCGGCTGAACCCGTCAAGGACGCCGTTGAGGGTGCTCTGCACCAGCCGCAGCTGTGCCCGGGGGGCCACCGCCGCGGCGGTCTGCAGATCCAGGGAGGTCTCGTCGACGGCATTGCCGATGGGGGCGGCGATGCCGTCGCCCTGGGTCTGGGTGATGTCGGGTGGGGCGTATCCGAAGCATTGCCCCGCCAGCTTGAGGTCGTTGGCCAGCCAGCCACCCCCCAGGTCCAGGACCGTGATCACCGGCGTGCCGGCGGCGTGGGCTCGCAGCGTGTCGATGCCGTAGGCGGTCTGCACCTACTGCTGGGCGTAGACGCGGCGCTGCGCCAGCAGCGGAGACGAGCAGTTGGCGGCCAGTGGGGTGCCGGTGTTGAACGGAAACGGGCGTGCCGCCTTGGTCGGGGTCGCGGTGCTGGCGGCTCCCGGGCTCGGCGTGGGACGCATCCCGTTGGGTGGACGGTTCCCCTCGGCGGTGGGGTCGTAGACCAGCGTCTGTGGCAGCAGCAGACTGGTGCCCGAGGGTTGCAGCGCGGCGGGCGTCTGCGCGGGGAGAGTGTAGGTGATGAACGGGCTGGATGCCGTGGCCGCCTGCTTGGACAGCGGTGTCCCCAATGCGGTCTGCCATTGCTGGGTCGAGCCGCTCACCCGTCCGAACAACCTGGTGGGGTCCGCCGCGAATTGCAGGCCGAGGGTCTTGACCGATTTGGCGACGGTGTTGATCTGCGCGTCGGAGGCGCCGAACCGGCGCGCGGCCTTGTCCAAGGAGCTGAAGTGGCGGTAGTCCGATGATCCCGGCGTTGCCACCTTGGCCACGGCTTCGCCGAGCCCGGTCGTCGAGCCGGGTAGCGACACGACGGCAAGCATCGCAGCGGCGGCAAGGGCAAAGCCACGACGCAAGCGCATCCAGACAGACTATCAACGCCAGCCGGCCGGTGGTGACGACAGGCGGGCCATCCAGGCCCTCCGAGCGCGAGGCTGCCACGCACTACTACCCTCGGCCGCGACCGCGGCGGTAGGACCAAGCGGCACACGTAGAAACCGAGCCGAGGGGGCTGCGTGATGAAGGCGGTTGTGTACGAGGACACCCGGCTGGTGGGGATACGCGAGGTCGCCGACGCCGGCATCCAAGATCCGGGTGACGTGGTGATCCGCGTTACCTCCAGCGCGATCTGCGGCACCGACCTGCACATGTACGACGGGCGCACCGGCGCGGACCCTGGACTCGTGCTCGGCCACGAGCCGGTCGGCACCGTCGAGGAGGTCGGCTCCTCGGTCACGCTGCTGGCGCGGGGCGAGCGGGTGGTGGTGCCGACGCATCTGTTCTGCGGGCTGTGCTTCAACTGCGTGCGCGGCTACACCGCCGCCTGCCTGCGGGTGCGCCCGGGCGGGTTCGGCGCCGCCTACGGCTACGCCGGCATGGGGCCCTACCGCGGCGCCCAGGCGGAGCTGCTGCGGGTCCCGTATGCGGACGCCAACTGCGTCAGCCTGCCAGGAGAGCCCTTCGACGACCGCGAGGACGACTTCGTGCTGCTCGCGGACGCGTTCGTCACCGGCTGGCACGCCACCGAGATGGCCGAGGTGACGCCGGCAACCAGCGTGGCGGTGTTCGGTGCGGGCGCTGTCGGGCTGCTGGCCGCCTACAGCTCCCTGCTGCGCGGCGCCGGCGAGGTCTACGTGGTCGACCACGTGCCCGAGCGGCTCGACAAGGCCGGTGAGCTGGGCGCCACGCCGATCGACTTCACGCAGGGGGACCCGGTCGAGCGGATCCGCGAGCTGCGCCACACCCGGCTGGCGAACGTCCCGCCGTGGGGCGAGGGCATCATGGACGGCGTGATGTGCGCCATCGACGCGGTCGGTTTCCAGGCGCGCGACCGCGCCGACCCGGCAACCGAACGGCCCACCCAGGTGATCGAGGACATCGTCCGCCTGGTCAACCCCACCGGCCGGGTCGGCATCGCCGGGGTCTACGCGGAGAAGGACCTCGCCCCAGCGCCCGGCGGCAGCCCCGACGGGTCGCTGCGCATCCACTGGGCGAGCTTGTTCAACAAGGGAGTATCCGTCCACTTCGGCCGTACCCACGACCGGCGCTACACCACCCGCCTACGGGACCTCGTCGACTCGGGCCGTGCCCGCCCAGGCCGCATCGTCACCCATCACGGCAGCCTCGAGGACGCCCCGAGCCTGTACGAGCGCTTCGACCGGCGCGCCGACGGGGTGATCAAGGCCATCCTGCGACCCGGCTGACCGGCTGGCTGCTCCCATCACCGGGCGGCGCGGCGGAGGCTCACCCCGACCACCACCACGGCCGCCAACGGCGGCAACCACCACGCGGCCACCGCCGCGGTGTGCAGCAGCCAGGTCACCACCAGCGCGACCGCCACGGTCGCCGCGACGGTCCAGTCGTCGCCGATGATGAAGCCGTACCAGAACCGCCCGAAACCCCTCAGCCAGCCCAGGACCATCCTCAAGCTCCCGTCTCCTCGGGAACGAGCCGGCGAGCGCGCCGGCGCAGCAGCCCGACGTAGCCGGCGGCCGCCAGCACGTACCAGCCGACCAGGACCAGGATCGCGGCGTCACTGCCCGGCCACGCGACCCCCAGTCCCTCCACCGCCCAGAACGTCCCAAAGCTGGACAGCAGCGTCCCACCAGCAGCTGCAGCGCGCTGCGCGGAATCCTCTGCACCGCGCCGCGGGCAACCAGGCCCGCGCTCGCGACCACCACGAACGCCGCGGCCGCCCCATCCCCTTGCGAAGCCACTGCAGACCGAAGACCAGCAGCAGCGACCCGACCACCAGCCGCAGCCCGCCGATCGGCACCACCCGAAGCGCTGTCCCGAACGCCCCGACCAGCAGCGCAAGGACCGCGAGGCCAGCGCCGGCACCCAGCCAGGTCGAGCGCCACCCGCGCACGCTGCCGACACCCACGACGATGATCACCATCTCGATGACCTCGACAGCGGCAGCCAGGAACGTGGTGACGAAGACCGAGGACGCACTCACGATGACGTCCCTGAGTCCGCTCCAGCCCCAAGGTGATCACGCCTCAGCCGCTGCTCATCGGTCGCTACGTCGCGCTGTCGCCGCTTGGCGCGGGTGATGTCAGGGTCCCGAGGGTCCAACGGGAGCACTGCCTCCCGCCGCCGGCGCCAGCGGGCGTCCGCCGTCCGGCGCTGCCTGGTGATCCGCACCTGCCGCATCCCGCACCATCCGATGGTTCGCTGACTCGCGACCCGTCCTGTACAGCATCGCGCTCGAGCAGTCGGATGTCTTCACGGTCAGCACCCGTCCGCGCTCCCGGCGGGCTGCCATCTTGGGATACCAGCTAGCCGGAAATGCGCCCCGCCACCCGCCAGCGCCCAAGCTCTCGTGGATCGTCATGGCCGGGGCTCTCCCTCGTGCCGCAGGACTGTCGCGCCGAGCCACTGGCTTGCGAGTAGGGCCAGCTCAACGTTCAGGCGGTTCTCGTCAACGGGACAACCGAGGCCCTCAACGGCCTTGCGTACCCGATACTGGACGGTGTTCTTGTGCAGCGTGAGCCGTTCGGCGGTGGCTTTGAAGCTGCCATTCTCCTGCAGGAAGACGCGGAGCGTTTCACGTAGCCTGGAGTTGTGGTCGTCGTCGTCGGCGAGCGACCCAAGCGTCTCGATGACCCAGGCCCGCATGAGCTCGATCGAGCTCGACATCAGGGCCAGTGGAGCAACCTCCCCGAAGCTGGTCATGAGCTGTCCCGATGGATCAGCGGCCAGCGCGACATCGTGCGCGCCCAAGGCCTGGCGGTGGGTGCGGCGGAAGCCAGAGAGGCCGGCGCCAGGGGCGCCGAAGGCGAACCGGATCCCTGGTTCCGCCCCGCCGGTGCCGGTGCGCACAGCCCGAACGGCGAAGGTGTCCCTGGCGCCGAGCGGGAGCCAGGCCCAGGCACTGAACTCGTCCTGGGGAAGGAAGATCGGCCGCTCCTCGCACTCCGCCCGGCGCGCCACCTCCGCGGTCGCGCGTTCCAGCCGTGCGAGCGCGTCACTGCCTGCTTCCGCCTCGCCGACCCAGCACACCACACCGACGTGGTGCTGCCTGAGCCGGTATCCCAAGACCGCCTCTGAGGAATCGACGTCAAACCGGTCGCCTCTCAGCAGCGCCCGGACGCGGGCGGCTCGGGCCGCGCTGAGGTTCCGGAGCCAGTTCTCCTTCTCGGCTTCGTACGCGGACACGACCTCTTCCGACACCTGGTCGATGTAGAGGGCGGTGATCTCGGCGATGCGCAGCCCGGCTGCGCTGACGACCGATGCATTGTCGGTACGCCGCCCGAGTTCCTGCAGGCACCAGTCCTGGAACCGGGCGGAGCCGATCCGATAGGCACGCAGCAGCGCGGCAATGGGTACACCGCGTTGCGCCAGCCGTCGGGCATATTCCTCCGCGGCCGCCGGGGCGCGCACATGGCCCATGTCGATGTCGTGCTGAAGGACGTGCAACAACGTGGCCACGTTCTCCCCGACACTGGCTTCCAGCAGCGTGAGAACCCGGCTGTCGGCACGTAGCTGCGGGATTTCCCGCACGATCAGGTCGTAAATGTCCGCGGACAGCTCTGCGGTGCGGCGGGCAAGCGCGCCGGAGACGTCCGCGGCGCTCTGTGCCACGGTTGGACTGGATCTGTCCACCGACGGATCGTACGCCGCTGGCTCCGGAGCTGTCCCGTAACTGGAGGATGGCCAAGTCATGTCGGTTCGCTCACGTCGATTCCACGCGCCTCCAGTCCGAGATGCGGATGTGCGCGGGGTACGACGCGGGGCGGCTGCTTTGTGACGCGCGCCCAATGGCAGGACTGCGCCGCGGGGCCTACCGTTTGGGCGGGCGGAAAGGGGGGTGATGGCCTGACTGCTGCCGCTCTACCCGAGGAGAGGACCCTGCGCGATCCCCGAGGAGCTCGCATCAGGCCGGATGGGTCGGCACGGACCTTGGGTGGCGGCGAGCGTCACCAGCAGCGAGATCGGCAATCAGACCAAGGCAAGGAGGAATCGAAGCATGGACTTCTCCGCACAACTCGACGAACTGCAGCAGCGCGTCGCGGCGGCCAAGTCGGCGGCGCAGGCGGCCGCCACCGAGTCCCGTGACCAGCTCAGGCGGCGAATCGACCAGGCCCAGGTCGACATCAACCTGGCCGTCAACGACGCGCAGCAGCAGGCCGGGGAGGCCGCCGCCAGCGCACGGGGCAGGTGGGCGCAGATGAAGGCCGACGCCGCCGCCAAGATGGACGACCTCCAGGCGAGGATCGACAAGCGGGCCAGCCAGGTTGACGCCCGCGCGGCGGCCAGCGACGCGGACTGGGCGGAAGACGACGCGGCCGCCGCCATCGACTACGCCGAGTGGAGTGTCGACAGCGCGCGGCTGGCGGTGCTGGACGCCATCGACGCCCGCGCCTACGCCGACGAGCGCGCCAAGCAAGCCGGCTCCTAGCCGCGGGTCCCGAGCGGCTGGCATGACGCAACACGGCACAGGGTGGAAGCGGCCACGCCGCCACGGGCCCGTGGAACGGTGAGGGGACCCGCAGGCGGCGACGAGGAGCAAGGGAGGTTGCCATGACCAGCGACGCGACACCTTCGGGCACCCTGCGGGACACCATGCGGGCGGGCGTTCAGGACCTGTCGGCGATCTGGTGGTGGTTTCTGGTCCTCGGGGTCCTGTGGACCCTGTTCGGCATGTACGTGCTGTCCTACCGGGTGGGCAGCCTGGCCGCGGTGGCCGCGTTGGTGGGCGTGAGTTTCCTGTTCGGCGGCGTCACCCAGCTGGCGGTGGCCGGCCGGGTGCGGGACTGGCGCTGGCTGTTTGTCGTGGCGGGGATCCTGGGGGTGGCCGCCGGGGTCATCACCTTCGTGTGGCCGGACATCACCCTGTATGTGGTGTCGATCTTGGTGGCCTGGTATTTGATCGTCTTCGGCGTCCTGCACCTGGTCAGCGCGCTGGCCGGCCCCAAGGTGGCGTGGTGGTGGACGCAGCTGCTGCTGGGGGTCGCCGAGGGGGTGCTGGGGGTGTGGGCGGTGCGGTCCTGGCAGCGGTCGCTGCTGACGCTGGTGACGCTGGTGGGGGTGTGGGCGATCTTTTTGGGGGTGAGCGAGATCTTCGCCGCGTTCTCCCTGCGCGAGGCCACCAAGCGGGTCCAGCAGCTCGTCGACCGACCCGCTGAGGAGCGAGCAGCGGGGGGCCGCGCCGACGCCGACGCCAGAGCCGCCGACGTGTGACGGTGGACGCCAGGGCCGCGGCCAACGGGGGCGAACGCTATGGAACCGGGCGAGCAGATGGCACCCGCACAGCGACGTCATCCAGCCAGCGCGGTCCTGGATGGTCGTTGAGGTCCTCGTCGCGGTCGTCAGCGGCCGGCCACAGCTGCGGCGCGTCATGGTCCCAGCCGACCCACGGTGGCAAGGGCGACAGCGACTTCGCTCGGCTTCGCACCCAGCCGCTGCTGGCACCAAGCGTCGACGACACCACCATCGGCACAGGTGATCATCTCGCGCCAGTGTCTATCACCAAAGCAAAGGTCGTGCTCGGCGTCCACGCCAGGAGAGCGGTGGCATACGGCGATGCGATCGGCAACACTCGGACGATGACCGCCATCCCGCCAGAGACGCGGTACCACCGATGGCTGGGTTGGCACGCCCCTGCCCTGCGGCGAACCGTCGTGGTGGCCTCCATCGGGCTGATCGTGGCGCTGCTGCTCATGCGGTTCCTGACCTGGGGGTTGGCGGTGGTCGTGGGCTGGGATGCCGCCGCGGTCATCTTCCTCGTGAGCCTCTGGCCGATCATCCTCCGAGCCGACAGCCCGCACGCCAAGCAGTTCGCCACGCGCGAGGACGAGACCCGCGGCTCCGCGACGCTACTGCTGATCGGGGCCAGCGTCGCCAGCCTCCTGGGTGTCGGCTTTGCGCTCAGCGTTGCGGGCCGGCAGAGCGGCGCAGCGCGGCTGCTGCTCATCGGCGTCGCGGTGCTGACCGTCGCGTTGTCGTGGACGGTGGTCAACACGGTCTACACCCTGCGCTACGCCGACCTGCACTTCAATTCGACAGCCATGGGCATCGCGTTTGGCGACTCGGCCGGGCAGCAGCCGCCCACCTACCGCGACTTCGCCTACGTCGCGTTCACGATCGGCATGACCTACCAGGTGTCCGACACGACGGTGCGCGATCCCCGGATCCGGCGCACCGTGCTCTCCCACGCCCTGCTGTCGTACCTGTTCGGCGTGGTGATCGTGGGGGGTTCCGTCAACCTCATCGCCGGACTGGTCCGCTGATCCCATCAGACCGCCCGGCCGCCGGCGGCAGCAGGTTGACGTGGGTCTCTCCGCCCAGCACCACCGCGCAGACGCTGGCGACCGGCGCTCCGCCAAGTGGGACACTTGTGGTGGTTGCCGGCGGGAGGGCCCATGGGGCAGTTGGTCGGACGCGAAGACGAGACCGCGCGGCTGCACGCCTTCGTGGCCGAGCTCGCGGGTGGGCCGTCAGCGCTGGTCGTCGAGGGCGAGCCCGGGATCGGCAAGACGGCGCTGTTCGAGGCGCTCCTCGCCCAGGCGGCGGGGCCGCGCGTGCTGCGCGCCCGCTGCGCCCAGGCGGAGTCCGGGCTGGCGTACGCCGGCCTGGCGGACCTGCTGGGCCGGGTGACCGACACGGTGCTGGCGGCGTTGCCGTCGCCGCAGCGGCGGCCGCTCGAGGTGGTGCTGGGCCGCGCCGAGGTCGGGCAGGATCCGGTGGAGCCGCATCTCGTGGGCCGGGCGACCCTCGGGGTCCTGCGGTCGCTGGCTGCCGCGACCCCGCTGTTGGTCGCGCTCGACGACGTGCAGTGGCTGGATCCGGCGTCGGCCCGCACGCTCACCTTCGCGCTGCGCCGGCTCGAGGCGGTGCCGGTCGGCGTGCTCGTCACACGGCGTGAGCCGGGCGGCCCGTTGCCGCTCGGGCTGGACGACGCGCTGCCGCAAGGGCGCCGGGATCGGCTGCTGGTCGGTCCGCTCGACCCCGACCACCTGGAGCTGCTGGTGGAGGAGCTGCTCGCCGACCGCCTCGAGCGGTTACCGTCCGACGCGACTGAGCCGCTTGCCGCGGTGGCGGGGCTTGCCGCCCCGACCGTGGGACTGATCGCGGCCGTGCTCGGCGAGCACGCCAAGACCGCCCTGGACACCGCGCTGGACGCCGGGGTGCTGCTGGTGGAGGAGGGCCGGCTGCGGTTCTCGCATCCGCTGTTCGGCGTCGCCGCGTCGGCGCGGCTGGCGCCGTCGGCGCGGCGCGCGCTGCATGCCCGGCTGGCGGCGACACTGGTCGATCCGGAGGAGCGGGCCCGGCATCTGGTGCTGGCGGTCGACGGCCCGGACGCGGGCGTGGCGGCCGCGGTCGAGCAGGGCGCGGACCGGGCCCGGGCACGCGGAGCGCCCGAGGTCGCCGCCGAGCTGGCCGAGGCCGCCGTGCGGCTGACCCCACCCGACCAGGTCGAGGAGGTCCGCCGCCGCCGGGTTGCCGCCGGCTACCACTGGGTCACCGCCGGGGAGGCCGGCCGTGGCCGCGCGCATCTGGCCGCGGCGCTCGAGGCCGCGCCGCCGGGTCGGGTGCGCGCTGACCTGCGCTGGCGCCTGGGCATGCTGGTGCTCGCCGACGACGTGGATGGGGCCGTGGAGCTGCTGGAGGCCGCGCTGGCCGAGTCCCGCGGCGACCAGGCGTTGCAGGCGATGGTGGCCCGCCGGCTCGCCGGGCCGTACTGGTGGCAGGGTCGCCTGCGGGATGCGCTGCGGCTGATCCGGCGGGCGGTGGAGCAGGCGGAGGCCCTCGGCGATCCTCGCGGCCTGCTCGACGCCCTGAACCTGAACGTTCTCGGGGCCCTGATCGCCGGTGAGCTGCCGCCCGACCTGCCCGGACGCGTCGAGCAGCTCGCCCGTGCCGCCCGGCCACTGCCCGCGCACGAGGATCCTGACCTGATCCTCAGCCAGGTGGACCTGGCTCGAGGCGACACCCGATCCGCCGCCACCCGGCTGGAGCGGCTGTACCGGCGGGCGATCGAGCAGGGCAACGAGCTCGGCCTGGTCTGGGCCCCGGCGGTGCTGGCCGAGGTGGAGCTGGCGCGGGGGCGGTGGCCGCGTGCACAGCGGCTGGCCGGCGAGGCGCTGCGGACGGCACGGCGCCTGGCCAGCCCGTTCTGGCTGGCCCGTGGGCTGCTGGCCGCCGCCCTGGTCGACGCCCATCTCGGCAACGCCCAGGCAGCGCGGACGGCAGCGCTGGAGCTCCTCGACGCGGCCGAGCGCGGCGGTCTCGTGCCCTTGATGCTGGAGGGGCGCGCGGTGCTGGGCTTTGTGGCCCTGTCCCGTGGTGACGCCAAAGCAGCACATGCGGAGCTTGGCCCGCTGCTGGAGCGGCTTGGCGATGCGGGCGTCCGCGAGCCGACCTGGGCGCGTCTGGTCTGGTCGGAGCTGGACGCGCTGGTCGAGCTCGGCCAGCTGGACCAGGCGGCCGCGCTGGCCGAGGAGCTGGCGGCCAGGGGGCGTGCGCTGGACCGGCCGTTCGCGCTGGCCACCGCCGCCCGCGCCCGGGGGCTGGTGCTGGCCGCCCGGGGCGACGTCGATGGGGCGCTGGCCGAGCTGGAACGCTCCCTGGCCGAGCATGACCGGCTCGGCTGGCCATTCGAGCGGGCCCGCACCCTGCTGGCGCTGGGGGTGGTGCTGCGCCGCGGCAAGCAAAAACGGGCCGCCCGACAGACCCTTGCGCAGGCGCTGGCGCTGTTCGACGGGCTCGGCGCGCGCCTCTGGTCGGCCAAGACCACCGCCGAGCTCGCCCGGATCGGCGGCCGCGCGGCCGGCACGGGGGCGTTGACGCCGACTGAGCGCCGCGTCGCCGAGCTGGTTGCGGAGGGTCGCACCAACCGCGAGGTCGCCGACCTGCTATTCCTCAGCGCCAAGACGGTCGCCGCCCACCTCACCAGCGCCTACGCCAAGCTGGGCGTGCGCTCCCGGACCGAGCTCGCGCACAGTCTCCGTGACACTGGGATGGACGACGCCGCGGCCCGGTAGGAGCCGGCGGAGCAAACACGAGAATTCCTTCCGATTCCCCATTGCCTCCGCGCGGCTACGGTCTTCCGAGCACAGGCCGCGACCAGGAGGCGACCATGCCCGAGCTGGTAGTTGAGCTCCCGACCGTGACCGCACCAGTGGACCGCCTGCTGGCAGCGCTGCGCCGTTGCCACGATGAGCTGGCCGCCCGTGTCCACGGGCTCCGCGGAGCCGACCTGACCCGCCAGTCCTACTGCACCGACTGGTCGGTCGCACAGGTACTGTCCCACCTTGGCAGCGGCGCCGAGATCGCCCTCGCCCAACTGCAGGCCGCCCGCGCCGGCACCACGCCGCTGGGACCCGACGACTTCCGCGCGGTCTGGGCGCGCTGGGACGCCCGCCCGCCACGCCAGCAGGCCACCGCGTTCGCGGAGGCGGTCCCGCGCCTGCACGACGCGGTCGCCGCCCTCGACGACGCCGCGCGGCGCGAACTCCGCCCATACGTTCACGTCGGCCCGGTCGAGCTACCGGTATTCCTGGCGTTCCGCCTGGTCGAGCAGGCCCTGCACGCCTGGGACGTGCACGTGGCCTTCGAGCCCGCCACGGCTGTGGATGCCGAGGCCGTCGGGCTGCTGGTCGAGCTGCTGCCGCTTGGGGCCAGCCTGGTCGATCCCGCAGTGCTCGGCCGGCTGGCACCCGCGCGGCTGGCCGTGGCGACCAGCGACCCCTCCCGGCGGTTCATGCTGGACCTGGGCGCGCAGGCGCGGCTTGGCCCGGCCAGGTCCGGGGAGGTGTCGGGGTCGCTTCGGCTGCCGGCCGAGGCGCTGGTGCGGCTGGTCACGGGCCGGCTCGACCCGGCACACACGCCCGCGGGCACCCGTGCCGAGGGCCGGCCGTCCCTGGACGAGCTACGGCGGCTGTACCCCGGGAGCTGATCCATCCGCCGGCCTGCCCGTGCATCCGGAAGGAAGGCGAGCGCGCGGAAGGCGGTGCCGGGAAGGGAAGTGGTCCCGGCCGCCCTCATGGCGAGACGTGCTCGCCCAGGGTGGTTCGAAGCTCGTGCATCCACCGCGAGACGTGCGAGGCGTACCTGGGGTCGTTGGGGTCGCTACCCACCCAGAAGCCCAACCAGCTGACTGCTTGGAGGATGGCCACGACGTCGACCTCCTCGTTGAAGCGTCTCCAGTCGACACTGACCGGGACCGGTGAATGCCTGGCGTCGAAGTAGGCCCGTCGCATCGCCATCCGCTGGCTCCTCGTCCAGCGACCCGCGCTGATGCTGACGAGGTCGACATACTGCGGTCCGGTGGCTGCCGTCTCCCAGTCGATGACGGCGATCGCGTCCGTGGCCCGATCACGCCGGACCAGGACGTTCTTGCCGAAGAACTCGCCGTGGATCATGCCGTGCGGCAGACCGTCGACCAGCTGGACCAACGCGCCGTGCCTGGCGAGGGCTCGTTCGACGAGCGGTCGGTCCGGCTCGGCGATCCGTCGCAGGCACGCCTCCAAGTCCCTGCCCCGGCGCTCGTAGTGGGCCCGGTCGTACCGCAGCAGCCGCTCGTCGCTCGCCATTCCCGTGGTGGCCGCATGGAACCGGCCAACCCAGGCCGCCGCCTGCTCGAACAGGCCGAGATCGCCACGGTGAGCGAGGCGGTGCGGTCCGGCGTCCTCGACGAACAGCCACAGGTTGCCCCGTTTGGGCTCCCACCGGTACCCGTAGAGCCGCGGCGTCCCGAGCGCCAGCCCCGGCAGGACGTGCCAGTACATCCAGATCTCGCGACGACTTCGGCCGAGCTCCAGCCGGCGAATGCGCTTGGCATTCTGGAGTTGCCGAAGCGGGTTGAGGTCCTTGAAGACCGCGGGAAGGACGTCGCCGGATTCGAGCTGGACGTCAAGGCGGTGCATCGCGAAGCTCCCGCCCTTGCGGAGCTCCTCGGCGCGGATCGACCGTACCCGCACCCGGTCGCCGGACAGATGCGACAGGCCCTCTTCGAGTGTTTCGATCATGAGCTGCCCACGGCCGACCCGTGCCGACCCGGAGCCTTCGGCTGGAGGGCCGGGGGCCTTGATGGCATCGTGGTCAGGTCGCATCGCTCAGGCCGTACCCGGCCCTCCGTTCAGAGGTGCACCGTTGAGGGGATGGAGCCGTTCGTGATCGGGCACGCAGAGCCATCCGAGCGCGGGTTCGACGTGATCGTCGGGCGCTGCCTGGGGACGCCGGTCACGGCGGTGCGGGAGCTGCCAGCGCCGGCCTCCACCTCGTACGCGCTGCGACGGCTGATGCTCGATCTGGACGACGGCCGCACGCTCGACGTGTTGCTCAAGGACTTCGACGTATCCCGACACGCGTCGGATGTCGCGTTGTGGCATGGCGCGCGGGAGCGCTACGTCTACGAGACGGTACTCGCGGGGCGGGACCTCGGGACGCCCGAACTCTACGGTCTGGTCTGGGACGAACCGAGCGGCCGTCACTGGCTGCTGCTCGAGTTCGTCCAGGGGCGGACGCTGCGCCAGTCCCCGATCGAGGACTGGGTCGCCGCCGCGGGCTGGCTCGGGCGGCTGCACGGAGCTCTCGGGGGCCGGGAGGCCGAGCTCGCGCGGCCGGGCCTCCTGGTCAACTACGACGACGCCTACTTCCGCAACATGGCCGAGCGGGCCTTGCGTGCGGTCGGCTCGCGCTCCGGCTCCCTCCACCGACGGCTGGCGGCCGCCGTGGACGCGTACTGGGCGATGATCGAGGGGTTCTGCGCCGGCCGGCCGACGCTCGTGCACGGGTCCTACCGGCCCAAGAACATCCTCGTCGACACGTCGCCCACGCCGCTGCGCATCTGCCCGGTGGACTGGGAGCTGGCGGCTGTCGGCCCCCAGCTCCATGACCTGGCGTGCATGGCCAACGAGGTCGACCACCGTCCCACGATCGAACGGTTCTGCGAAGCCTATGCCGAGGGGGCTGACGCGTTCGGCCTTGAGGTCACCTGCTCCGACGAGCTGCTGGCGGAGCTGGACCGCCTTCGCCTCCACAGGGTGCTGCGCTCGCTTGCCCGCTCCGCGGAATGGGCGTACCCGGACAGCGCCGTGACCATCCTCGTGGACAAGGCGGAGACGATCAGGCGGGGCCTGGCCTGAGGCCCACCCGCCAGTGTCGAGGCCTGCCCGATGGTCAGGCCAGCGCGACATTCAGGATCCTCTCGGCGATCTGGCGGGCGTCGAAGTAGGTCTCGGCGATTTCCCGAGCGCTGCGGCAGTGGCGCTGGTAGTGCGCGTTGACCGCCGCCAACGCCTCGGCCGCCTCCGCCGGCGAGGAGAACTGGAGGATGCCCTCGCCGAACGGCAGGTACGGGCTCGGACCCGTGTCCTGCGTCACCACCGGCTTGCCACTCGCCAGATAGCACAAGCTCCGATCGCTGACCCACCCGTTCTGCAGCTTGACGCACGAAGGCTTCACGCAGCTCAGCTCGCCACGCGACCGTTGAATATAGGTGCGGTACATCTCCGGGGTCCTGCTGACCTCCGAGGCGTGACGGATCCGCCAGCCGCGCCGCTCCAGCATCTGACGCTCCTCCCCATCAGCGGGAGCCAGATGGACGGCCAGCTCGAGTGGCTGGCTCGTCAAGCTGGGGAGCCCGGCGAGGGCAAGGTAGGCGATCCGCTTGGTGTTGTCGTACAGCACCGGGCGGCCCTCTACCGTCTCCGTCGCCCATTCGCCCCACCAGTTGGTGACCGTGGTGAACACCTCGCACCGGGGGTCGTACGTGTAGGGCCAGAGATCCAGGCACACCGGTGGCCGGATGTGAACCCACTCGAGACCACCGTCCGGAAACAGCGCCGACGGCATTCCGACCGTCTCCCCGGTGGTGAGGTACACATCGTGCGGCGCCACCGAGAGCAGACCGGTGCTCATCCACGTCTGCAGGAGACCCGGGTCGATGTCCACCAGAGCGGTCCGGCGGAAGCAGGCCAACAGCTCGGGATCGATGGCGTAGTGGAAGTTCAACAGCACGTCGGCTCGTTCGAACAGCTCGTGCGCCTCGGACCGGGTGGCCCCGATATAGGTGCGCTCGCCGCCCGCGTCCGTGCAGAGGATGACCTTGCCCGCCAGGCCGTACCGCTCCAGTCGCCGCAGCAGGCTGTGGACCCGGGACCTCTCCTGCCGGGCGCCACGACTGTCGAACTGCTCGACCCAGTAGACATCGCACCCCACCTGCCGCAGGCCGTGAACGTACTGGAGATAGACCCAGAAGTGGCCGCCGCCCTCGAGGAACTCGAGGGTCCGGTAGGGCGAGACCACAACGGTGGACATGTCCCTCCTTCCTTGCGGGGCCGGCCGCGGACGGGTCACCGCAGCGCGACGTCCAAGATCTTCCCGGTGGTCCGGCGGGCGTCGAAGTAGGTCTCGGCGATTTCCCGAGCGCTGCGGCAGTGGCGCCGGTAGTCCGCGTTGACCGTCGCCAACGCCTCGGCCGCCTCCGCCGGCGAGGAGAACTGGAGGATGCCCTCGCCGGAGGGCAGGTACGAGCTCAGACCGGTGCGCTGCACCACCACCGGTTTGCCACTGGCCAGATAGCACAGGCTCCGATCGCTGATCCATCCGTTCTGGAGCTTGACGTACGAGGGTTTCACGCAGCTGATTTCCCCTCGCGAGCGTTGGATGTAGGAGCGGTACAGCTCAGGGGTCCTGCTGACCTCCAGAGAATGGCGGAGCCGCCAGCCGTGGCGCTCCATCGTCCGTCGATCCTCGGCATCGTCAGCGGCCATGTAGACGGCCAGCTCGAGCGGTTGGCTCGTCAGACGGGGAAGCTCGGCGAACGCCAGAAACGACACCCGCTTGTTGTTGTCGTACAGCACCTCGCGGCCGTCCACGATCTCGACGGCGTACCCGCTCCACCAGTCGGTGACCGTCGTGAACACCTCGCACCGCGGGTCGTGCACGTAGGGCCACAGCCCCAGGCACACCGGTGGCTGGATGTGCACCCAATCGAGGCCGCAGTCCGGAAAGGGAGCCGACGGCGTTCCGACCATCTCCCCGATCGTGAAGTACAGGTCGTGCGGCGCCACGGCGAGCTGGCCGGTGCTCATCCACTTCTGGAGCAGGCCCGGGTCGATGTCCACCAGGGCGGTTCGACGGAAGCAGGCGAGCAGCCTGGCATCGATCGCGTAGTGGAAGTTCAACAGCAGGTCGGCTCGTTGGAACAGGTCGTGTGCCTCGGACCGGGTACCCACCAGGTAGTCGTACGGCTTGCCCTGCGCGCACCCCTCGTCCGTGTAGAGGATGACCTTCCCAGCCAGCCCGTAACGCTTCAGCCGATCCAGCCAGGTCTCGATCCGGGACCTCTCCCGCCAGGGGCCGCCGCCGGGGACACGCTCCAGCCAGTACACCTCGCACCCCGCCTGGCGCAGACCCTCCACATACTGCAGGTAGACCCAGAAGTGGCCGCCCCCCTCGAGGAATTTCAAGGTCCGGTACGGGGAGACCACGACGGTGGTCATGTCGTTCCTTTCTCGGCTTCCTCGGCGAGGAGGTCCATGGCCTCGCCGAAGTTGACGAGTCGGATCTGCCGTGCAGAAAGGAACGCCCGCAGCGCGGGGTCGCACAACGTCCGCAGCTCGACCTCCCGCTCCATCCGGTAGCTGGATCGCAGCAGCGGGTCCGGGTAGCCCGGGTGGCAGCTCAACTCGGTGACACCCGCCGAGATCTCGGTCTCCACCAGGGCGATCAGGCCTTGGACGCTGATCTGCTCCAGGTGCGTCTCGCCCGCCCACTGCCCGTAGAAGCTGGAGAGGTAGCGCACCGGCGAGTGTTCGCGCAGCGGCAGCCCGTACCGGTCGGCCGCTTCGAGGAAGTACGGGAGCAGTCGAGGATTCCGGTGAAGATTGTGATGCGAGTCGAGATGGGTCGGCGGGCGGCCCATGAGCTCCTGGAAGCAGCGCAGCTGCTCGCGGAGCACCGTCTGGCAGCGCGCTCCGGTCTCGAGGTCGACGAGCGCCCGCCCGGACGCATCCGTGAGGTTGGCATGCAGGCCCACGCTCAGCCCTGGCAGGTCACGTGCCAGGCGGGCTCCCTCCTGGCTCGCCGGCAGGTTCACCATCAGGCTGGCGCTCGTCAGCGGGCCGCGCCGGTGCACCTCCGCCATGCCACGGTTGACTCCCGGGCTGGCACCCAGATCGTCACCGTTGACAACGATGAACTTCATGCGGGGACCCCCGGCGGCGCCCCCACCGCGGTGAGCGCCGGCTCGACGGATTCGAACCAGGTCTCCATCTCGGCCAGCCTGTCGAACGCCCATTCGGCCTGCGCCTGCACCGCCTCGATACAGGGCCAGATGAGGCAGTTGGCGATGCGCGAGATCTCGGCCGTCTCCAGCAGCAGGCTCAGATCTCTCGTGGCGGGCGCCTGCGAACCGAGGGGTGCCACCGCCTGCTGGTACCGGTCCAGGATCCACGGCCGATGGTGGGCCGAGAACCGGTACAGGAACGTCGAGAGATCGTAGGTGAGCGGTCCGACCCCCGTCGCGTCCCAGTCGATCAGGCGGGTCCGGAGACCGTCCGGGGTCGGCACCGCGAGGATGTTCTTCGGCCACAGGTCCCCGTGCAGCAGTGTCTCGGGCCCACCCCCCTCGGCCATGACCCGGGCGCGGTCGGGACCTTCGTCGAGCAGCTTGTACAGGCGGCGCAGCAGCCGGTCGCGCAGCGCCAGATCGCCTGCGTCGGCGTGGACGGACGGCGGCTGGAGGGATTCCAGACCGCGGATGGCGTCCCGGATGTTCGTCAGGTAATAGGTCATCCCCATGTCTTTTCCGTACATCCGGCACTCGGGCAGCAGCGGGTGCTCCGCGAAGCGGACGTGCAGTGCAGCGATCAGGTCGACGGCCGCTTCCACCCGGCTCCGCTCGGGATTGACGGTGTCCAGCGTGCGGTCTCCGAGATCCTCGTAGACATGCCAGACGCACTCGGCGCTCCGCTCGGCGGCGACGCCGAGCAGGACGGGGCCTGCGCCGCCCAGGTCGCCGGCGGGGAGCCAGCGTGTCGCAACGAGCTGGTTGCGGACCGCGCGTGGCAGGTTCATGCGCTTGACGACGAACGTACGAGCCCCACCGTCGACCTCGAACCCCAGACGGTAGACCTTCTGCTCTTTCAAGCACTGCTCGCTGGTCAGCCGCCCGGTCACCCGCGATGCGCCCAGCAGCTCCAGCAGCACGCCACGCAGCTCCGCCAGGCCCTGTTGGCCGCTGTCCCGCAGCGCGCATTCCAGCCCCTCGATCACGATCGAGATCCTCCCGCTCTGCTAGATGCCGGCCCTGGCGACGATCTCGCCGCCCTCCAGCTGGATGCGGACGTCGCAGGGCTCGAGCGTGCTCTCCCGGTGGCTGATCAGGATGGTGGTGCGGTCACGCATGAGCCGCTCCAGCGCCTCGATGATCATGGCTTCGGTCCTTGGATCGACCGAACTGGTGGGCTCGTCCAGAATGAGGATGGGTGCGTCCTTCAGGAAGGCTCGGGCGAGGGCGAGGCGCTGGCGCTCGCCGCCCGACAGGCGCATGCCACGCTCTCCCACCTGGGTGTCGAAGCCGTCCGGGAGGCGCGTGACGAACTCGCGGGCGCTGGCCGCCTCGGCCGCCGCGACGATCTGCTCGTAGCTGGCATCGGGGCGCGCGTAGGCGATGTTCTCGGCGATGCTGGCGGAGAACAGCACGGGCTCCTGGAGGACGAGCGCGTACTGGTTCCGCAGGTCGGCCAGCTTGTAGTCGCGCAGGTCCCGGCCGTCCAGCAGGAGCTGGCCGGAGTCCGGGTCGTAGAACCGCAGCAGCAGGCTCACCAGTGTGGTCTTGCCCGACCCGGTCAGGCCCGCGATGCCGAGGCGTGTGTGCGGCTCGATCTCGAACGAGAGGTCGCGGAGGACCGGGAAACGGTCCAGATACGCAAACGAGACCTCGCGAAAGGCGAGGGCGGCGGCGGGGCGATGCGGGATCGGCCGCGCACCTGGCCGCTCGGGGACGTCCTGCCCCTCGTCGAGCAGCGAGAAGGCCCGCTCGGCGCTTGCCAGCCAGGACTGTATATCGGTCATCCGCTTGCTCATGGTCTTGAGCGGCGAGTAGAGCTGCGTCAGGTAGCCCATCACGAGCAGCAGATCTCCCAGGGTGAGGATCTGCCACTGCACGTGGCGGATCCCGATGAAGAGGACGGCACCGGTCCCCAGCGCGCCGACCAGCCCGACCAGCAGGGCGAAGGAGCCCTCGAGGAACGCCAGGTGGATCCGCGCGCGCATCCCCTGCGTCGAGCGCCCCACGAAGCGCTCGTGCTCGCGGTCCTCCTGCCCGAACGCCTTCACGACCCGGAGCGCCGCGAGCACCTCTTGGGCGATCGACAGCGCCGAGGTCTCCAGCTCCTTGGCCTCACGCGACTGGCGGCGCATCCGGCGGCGATAGATCCGCGCGAGCATGAAGAGCAACGGCGAGACCGCCAGCGCCACCAGCCCGAGCTGCCAGTCGATCCGGAGGATGATGTAGAGCATCAGGACCAGCGTGACGGCGGCCGTGATGAAGGGAATGAAGCCCTGGACAGCGATGTACTCGATCGCTTGGGCGTCGTACTGGATCCGGTACGTCGAATAGGTGGTGCCCCGCTCGTCGTGGTAGGAGACCGATAGGCGCTGGATGTGGCGGAACAGCTGTGCCCGGAAGTTCAGCACCATGCGCTCGCCGACGTAGGTGCTCAGCAGGGTCATGAGCAGCATCTGGAGTTGCGCGAGCAGCGCAACCACCACCACCATGACGGTCGTGACGATCAGGATGGCGGTGTGGGAGCTTGTGGCGGCCGGCGGCAGCAACGCGTCCAGGGCGTGGGGGACCGGGTGCGAGTCGAGGACGCTGTCCACGGCCACCTTCAGCGGGACCGGAGTGAGCAGGGCCAGCGGGCTCGCCAGCAGGCTAAGTACGAACACGCCCACGATGTGCAGCCGGTAGGGTCGCGTCTCATCCAGCAGCCGTCGATAGAGCGGGAAGTCGTTGATGGTCACGAGCGGAGCTCCCTGGAAGGAGCGCGCCGTCGTCTCAGGTACCGGGAAATGGCGAGTTGCCGACGGCTCGGCGGTAGGGGGCGCTTGTCCAGCTTCACCCGCGCGAGCGCGGAGCGGACGGCGGCCGCGACGCTCGCGGTCTCGTGCAGCGCTCGCAGGGCGAGCAGCCCGGCCAGCGCGCCGAACAGGGCGGCGGCCACGATGGCATGATCGATTGCCGCCGAGATCGAGAGTCCGGCCACCAGGATGATCAGCACGACGGCCCCGGGCGAGTACCTCGGCCAGAGGCGCACGCGAACCAACTGCCTGCCCGCGCCGTGCTCTTCGATCGCCATCAGGATGCGGACGGCGCCGAGCATCCCGCCGCGCGCCTGGAGGTCCCAGCGGTCGTAGGGACCTCCGCGAACCACCGGCACCCTGGCCCCCCTGACGGCGAGCTCGAGTTCCTGAAGCCGCTGCTCGGCAGCCTGCCAGCGCTCGGTCCAGATCGCCAAGCTGCGCCGTCGGCGCAGCGAGAGGCCGGGCCCACCATGCCGCCGCCAGGGGGCGAGGCCGTGACGCAGGCGACCCCACAGCCGCGCCGCCGAGTAGAGCAGGTGCAGGACCGCCGTCAGGCCCCGCAGCTTCAGGCTCGTGAGGCGAGACCGAGGGCCGCTGCTGAAGGAGGCTCGCGCCGCGCCAAGGCCAGCCTGCAGGATGGGCGCGACGGCGGCGAGCGTGAGGATCGGCAGGGCGAAACGCAGCCGTCCCCACACCAGCCCGGCGGCCGACAGCATCGCCAGGGCACCGATGAGCAGATACCACTCGGGTAGCAGCGGGAGGGACCGGAGCGCGCCAGGCTTGGGCTGGTCGAGCACCTGAAACGGTGCGCTGCCCCAGGTGCCCTGATAGATGCGGCTCCGCCCGCCGAGCATCTGCTGAAGGCCCCTGCCGTAGATCCGGCCGGCCCAGCTGGCGTGGCCGCCGCTGTTGTACCGTTCTGGCCATTTCCTTTCCAGCAGGACCTCGGCCACGGTGTAGCCCTGTTGCTGCCTCCAGTAGGCGTGAACGGAATTGCGACGGTGATGCCAGACCACGGCGGCTGGGCTGAATCCCAACGTGCCGCCGGCTTCCCGCAGCCGCCAGCAGATATCGACGTCGTCGCCAGCTTTGAGGAACTGCGGATCGAATCCGTCTATCGTCTGGAGGCTGGTTTTTCGAAACGCCATATTGCAGCCGGGAATGTGCTCCGCCTCCTGGTCCGAGAGCAGCACGTGCACCGGGCCCCCAGGCGCGTTGGCGACGCATTCGGCGACGTCACCGTCGCCGGCGGGCGCAATGTTCGGTCCTCCCACGCCGACATGGTCTGTCCGTAGGAAGGTGATCGCGAGGTAGGTCAGCCAGTGCGGATCGGGCCTGGCGTCGTCGTCGATGTAGGCGACGATCTCGCCGGTGGCCGCCTCCATGCCCACATTGCGCGCATGGCTCAACCCACCATGAGCTGTGGTGATCGGAGCAAAACCGAACTGTCTGGAGATGGCCGCGGTGGCGTCGGTTGAGCCATCGTCGACGACGACCACCTCGAAGTCGGGGTAGTCGAGCTCTCGCAGGCCTTGCAGGCAGTCGCCGATCGTCCGCTGCCCGTTGTAGGTGCACACCACCACCGAGATCCGAGGCCAGGGCTGATCCGCCGGCACGGGCACGTCCGCGAACGCCTCGCGGACGGCGGCCAGGGCGGGTTTCGGGCTCCGGTCCCTGCGGGTGAGCCCGAAGTCCCAGTCGTCAACCGCCGCGCCCGCCCTGAACCACTCGTCGGTCCAGGCGTAGACGAAGGCGCCGGCGCAGCCTGCCGCGAACGCGGTCCTGATCTGCCAGTCGAGCGTGTGCGCCTGCTTCTCCTCGCCGTGCCGAAGGCTGTCCAGCCCCACCTCGGTCAGGACGAGCGGGCGCTCGCCCGCGAGGTTCTGCAGGCGCGCTAAGTAGGCTTCCAAGCGCTCCTGAGACTCCAGGTAGACGTTGAAGCAGACGAAGTCGAGGAAGGGGAGCTGCAGGTACTCGGTGGAGGGATAGTTCACGTAGGTCACGACGGCCTGGGGGTCCTCCGCCTTGACGGCCCTGCACAACCGCTCCAGGTACCGCTCGACCCGCCGCGGTCCGATCCAGCGGACAATTGGGGCAGGGATCTCGTTGGCGATCGTATAGCACAAGACGGCGGGGTGCGCCGAGCACGCACGGACCGCACTACGAACCAGCGCCCCGACGTTGGGCGGGCTCTTCTTGCGGTTGTCGGCCAGATAGCCGATATAGCGCTCGACCGATAGGCCCACCATGACGTGCAGGCCGTGTCGACGAGCGGAGTCGAGCAGCCAGCGTGGCGGCACGGTATAGGTCCGGACGGCATTGACCCCGTTCACCGCCATCTGGGCGAAATCTCGCTCCACGACCTCTGGAATAGGGTATTCGGAACCATCCTCGAGCGGAGAAAACGTTCCGTACGTCACACCGCGTGCATAAAACCCTTCATTATCGATAGAGAAGAACTTTCCTCGCACGCACAGACGTGGAGTAGATCGCGCATATTGTGCGACAATCGAAGGGCGGTGGAGAATCACGGTTGGCCCCCCGACAACCGGTACTGACGGAATACCGTAACTCTGCGGAGACCCTCGTGACATCTGCAATACGGAATCCGGCCTATTTTTTATCCCCCCGACCCCGCGGCCGGGCGGGTGACCCGGAAGAACCCTGGCCGGCGGCGGGCAGGTGTCAGGTTGCCGGGGGGCGGGGGGCCAGGCCGACACCGGCGGCGGGGCGTCGGAGGCGGTGGAACGCCCAGATGGCGATCAGCGCCAGGAGGGCGAACGGGGCCAGCCAGACGAGCACGACCAGGGCGGCGGCGGCGATTGCGCCCAGGCCGTCCACAGCGGTCGACCAGGCCTTCGCAAAGCGGGTCCGGGGGACGGCGGGGCCGGCGGCGCCGGGCTCGGCGAGGTCCAGTTCGATGGTCGAGAACGACGATTGGTCACGCAGGAAGTCGACCTGGCCCTGGAGCCGGTTGATGTTGGACTGCACGCTCTGGAGCTGGTTCTGGATCGAGATGACGTCGCCGATCGACTTGGCCTGCCCGATCAGGCGCAGGTACACCTTCTCCTGCGCTCGCCAGGCGGCGAGCTGGCCGCCAAGGTCGATGTACTGGGTGGTGACGTCGTCGCTGCTGGAGTGCTCGCCGCGGTAACGGCCCAGCCCCTTGAGGTCGCGCAGGGTGGCCTCGAAGGCGTCGACCGGCACCCGGAAGGTGACCTGGCCGTGCGCCGGTCCGTTGTCGGGCACCTCGGTGGAGGAGCTGACGTAGATGCCCTGGCGCCCGCTGACGATCGTGGTGGCGCGGCTGATGGTGTCGTTGAGCCTGGCCTTGCCGACCTCGAGGCTGAGCGTGGCCTTGCGCACGATGCGGTTGCCGAGATCGACGAGCTGCACTGCCGGGGCCGAGGCCTTGGCGGTCGCCCCGCCGCTCGACGGCGCCCCGGCGGCGGGGGCCGCGGCCTCGCTGCCCCCGCCCGCCGCGGCGCCGCCCGCGGCCTTGTCCCCGCCCGCGCTGCACCCCGCGGCCAGCAGCGTGGCGACCGCCAACGCCAGCGCGGCCGCCACCCGACTCCTGTTCATCTCGACCCCTTCCTCGACGCGGTCAGCGTCGATAGGACGGTGGTCGCGGCCGGTCCGGTTCCCGGGTGCTCACCGCCGGACGGCGGCTGCTGCCCCGAGCACGGCCCACCTCCGCAATTCGGACCTTGGGCAGCAAGGCATAGCAGGCGACGCACAAGCCCACAAGGACCGCGGGCCAACCCTTAGCAAATCCCTACCCACCCCTCAGCTTCAGCTCAGGGACCGGGTCCGCGCCGAGGTCCCGAGGGCGGACTTGCCGGACCACCTGATCGGCCCTCGCGGTCCGGGTGTGCTGGCCGACACCGAGGCGAGGTGACGCACGGCACCGTCGCGCGGAGGCGTGCTTGCTACGGTTCGTCGCATGCACCGCTTGGAGAGGCATGGCCTGCACGGAGCCGCACGCGGCCCTCCCGGAATTGACGTCCACAGGATGGCTGGTCGCAGTTTCGGGGGGAAATGACATGGCCGATGACAAGCTCGAACCACGCTTGCGCACCTTGATCGACGAGCAGAAGGTCCGCGCCAGCGCGCGTGGCGTGAGCGTGGCCGAGGTCGAGGAGCAGCAGAGCGTCCAGGTAACGATCTCACACCAGGAAGACGTCCGGGCCCTGGAGGGGCAGCCGGGGGAGGGGCAGGCTCGCCAAGCGGCGTTGGCCAGCCTCGAGCACCAGGTTCACGAATTGCAGGCGCCGGTCCTCGCCGTGCTCGCCGAGATCGGCATCGAGCCGGACCGGCAGCACGTCCTCACCAACGCCGTCACCGCCACCCTGACGCCGGCTCAGATCCGCCAGGTCGCCGAGCTCGACGAGGTCAAGCTCGTGCGGCTCGAGAGCTTCGACCAGGTGACCACGATGAACGAGAGCGTCGAGGTCATCGAGGCGAGGGAGGTCTGGGACCAGCTCGGGTTCAACGGCCGCGGCATCCGGGTGGCGGTCCTCGACACCGGCATCGACGAGAACCACCCAGCGCTGCTCGGCAAGGTGGTCGACCGGGTGAGCACCGTCGGGGAGTCCATCACGATACCGGGCGCCCACGGCACCCATACCGCCGGGACGGTCGCGAGCAACGATCCGATCTACCGGGGTGTCGCCTGGCAGGCGGACCTCATCAACATCAAGGTCCTGACCGCTGGTGGCTCCGGGCAGCCGCAGTCGGTCATCGACGGGCTCGACCAGGCGGTGCGCCGCAACGCGCTGGTGGCCAGCCTCAGCCTCGGGTGGAGCGAGATCGCCCACGGCTGGGTCTGCAACGACGCCGACTGCATCCTCTGCCAGGCCGCGGACAACGCCGTCCGCCTCGGCGTCACGGTGGTGGTCGCGGCCGGCAACGAGGGCAACCAGGCCGCCGATCCCGCCAACGCCGGCAAGTCCAACATCAGGCACCCGGGGGCGGCCCGACGAGTGGTCACCGTCGGCGCGGTCGACAAGGCCAAGGTGCTCGCGTGGTTCTCCAGCATCGGCCCCGGCGCCGCGCGGCTGAGCCCGGGCTCGGCCATCCGCTGGACCAAGCCGGACGTGTCGGGCCCAGGCGTGAGCATCGTGTCGTCGGTCCTGGGGGGCGGCTTCGCGGCCTTGAGCGGTACCTCGATGGCCACCCCGCACGTGGCGGGCGTGGCGGCGCTGATCCTGCAGCGGTTCCCTGACGCCTCGCCGATGATGGTGAAGAAGCACCTCGAGGACACCAGCGAGGTCCTGCCGTACGCGCCCAACGAGGCCGGCTACGGGCTCGTGAACGCGTTCGGTGCGATGATCCACACGCTGACCGTGAAGTAGCGGAGCCTCCCGGGTGCGGCGACGGGTGTCCGTCGCCGCACCACGGGCGGTCTGGGGGCCAGGAGATCATGACGCAGGCGAAGATCGATCCCATGCTGGCCGAGGAGCTCCGGCGTGCCGCCGCGGAGGGCCTCGCCGACCGGCCCATTCCGGTCATCATCGAGCACGTCACGCCGGTCCCCGCGAGCAGCGGGGAGCGGGGCGCCGGACTGGCCGCGCTGGAGCGCCAGGTCCGCGAGCTCCAACGGCCGATGGTCGAGCGGATCAACGAACTGGGAGCCGGCGCGACCGTGCGCCAGCACGTGCTCGCCAACGCGGTGTCGGCCAGGCTCACCCCGGCCCAGATCGCGGCGCTGGCGGAGCACCCGGACGTCCGAATGATCCGGCTGATCCGCGACGACCAGGTCACGACCTGAGGTCCGGGTCGGCCGTTCGCTCCGGCGGCGTCCGCCGGCCCCCCAGCAACCCGAGCAAGCTGCTTGACAGGGGGGTGCATCTGCGGGAGCGTTGCCTCCCGGGTGTGCGGTGGCTGGTGCAGGGGGTGACGGCGGTGGGTCACCTGCCCTCTGGCACGGTCACGCTGCTGTTCAGCGACATCGAACGTTCCACTCAGCTCCTCCAGCGGCTCCGGGGACGCTACGCGGCGATCCTCGCGGAGCATCAGCGGCTGCTGCGGGCGGCGTTCGAGCAGGGGCACGGCCAGGAGATCGACACCCAGGGGGACTCGTTCTTCGTCGCCTTCCGCACGGCCAGGGACGCGGTCGCCGCCGCGATCGCCGTGCAACGTGCCCTGGCGGAGCACCCCTGGCCCGACGGCGTGCGGGTGCGGGTCCGCATCGGCCTGCACACCGCCGAGCCCGAAGCCGGCGCCGAGCGGTACGTCGGGCTGGGCGTCCATCGGGCAGCCCGGATCTGCTCGGCCGCCCACGGCGGCCAGATCCTCGTCTCCGAGACGACGCGCGGCCTCATCGCGGACGAGCTGCCCCCCGGGACCCGCCTGCGGAACCTCGGGGCGCACTGGCTCAAGGGCTTCGAGGACCCCGAGCTGATCTATCAGCTCCTGGTGGACGGCCTGCCCAATAAGTTCCCACCGCTGCGCACCGTTGTGCCGGCGCGGCGGGCCAGCCAGCCCGACGACCCCGCCGACCTGGACGACGCCGAGGCGTCGAACGCCGCCTGGATCGCAGTCGCCGCCGCCGGTCCGTTCATTGGCCGGGACGGTGAGCTGCGGGCGATCGAGGAGGCCTGGTCGAGCGCGAGGTCGGGGTCCAGGGTGCTGGTGCTGCTGGGCGGCGAGCCGGGCATCGGCAAGACCGCGCTGGCGGCCGAAGCGGCGCGGCGGCTCCACGGGACCGGCGCCCTGGTCCTCCACGGGCGCTGGGACGAGGAGGTCCTGGCGCCCTACCAGGCGTTCCGGGAGGCGCTGGGCGAGTACGCGCGGGCCTGCCCCAGAGCCATCCTGCGAGCTGACCTGGAGCGCCGCGCCGGCGAGATCTCGCGGCTGTTCCCCGAAGTGGTCGAGCACATCGGGGCGGTCGACGCGCCCCTGCCCGGCGCGGCGGAAGCGGAGCGGCTGCGGCTGTTCGAGGCGCTCGACGGCTGGATGCAGGCCATGGCCTCGCGGCGTCCGGTGCTGGTCGTGCTGGACGACCTCCACTGGGCGGACCGCCCGTCGTTGCTCCTGATCCAGCACCTGATGCGCTCGCCGCATCCCACCCCGTTGCTGGTACTCGCCACCTACCGCGACACTGGCGCGGACCAGAGCGGCCTGGCCGGGACGCTGTCCGCGCTCGCCCGCGACGCGGACTGCCGGCGCGTGGCCGTCCGCGGGCTCACCGGCCCTGACGTTCTCGAGATCCTCCGGCAGGTGGTTGGCAGGCAGGGTGGCGGGGACGACCGGCTCCTGGCCGAACAGCTCCAGCAGGAGACCGGAGGAAACGCCTTCTTCCTGCGGGAGATCCTGCGGCACCTGGTCGAGGCCGGCGCCCTACCGTCGAGCCCGCACGCCGCCCGCGGCCGCCGGCCATCGCTGGAGATCCCGGCGGCCATCCGGGACGTGGTTCACTGGCGCCTGAACCGGCTCTCGCGCCAGTGCGCCGACGCCCTCGCGATCGCCTGCGTCATCGGTCAGGGGTTCGATGCCGACGTCCTCGGCTCCGCCAGCGGCATCGACGACGACCGGCTGGTCGACCTGCTCGAGGAGGCGGGCACGGCCGGGCTGATCAACGAGACCCCGGACGACGAGCTCAGCTACGTCTTCTCGCACGCGGTGGTGCGCCGCGTCCTGCTCGACGGTCTCAGCCGGGTCCGCAGGACGCGCCTGCACCGCCGCGTGGCGGAGACCCTCGAGGTCTATCCCGGCACCAGCACCACCCCTGCCAAACTGGCCTACCACTACTGCGCGAGCGCGAGCAGCGGCACCGTGGACAAGGCGGTGCGCTATGCGCGGCTGGCCGGCGACCGGGCGCTGGAGGAAGCGGCCTACGAGGCGGCGGTGCAGCAGTACCGCAACGCCCTCCAGGTGCTCGACCGGCACGCCCCCGGTGAGCAGGTGCTGCGCTGCGAGCTGCTGCTGCTGCTCGGCGGCGCGCATGACCGGGCCGGCGAGTACGGCGCCCGCGACGAGTGCTTCGTCGAGGCCGCCGGGGCCGCCCGGACACTGGATCGGGTGGACCTGCTGACCCAGGCGGCACTCGGCTACGGCGGGGTGCTGCCGGCCGCGGTCCGCCCGGACCCGAAGGCGCCGGCGCTGATCGAGGAGGCGTTGAAGGGGCTCGGCGTCCAAGAGAGCGCCGCGCGGGCCCGGCTGCTCGCGCGGCTGGCGCACTGGCTCCACTACGAGCGCCCGTACCACGTGCGGCTGGCGCTCAGTGACGAGTCCGTGGCGATGGCCGACCGGGTGGGAGATCCGGAGACGCTGGCCGCGACCCTCGTGCACCGGTGCTGGGCGCTCGACGGGCCCGACGACGTGGGGGAACGGCTGGCCATCGCGGCGAGGGTCGTGCGGCTCGGCGAGGACCGTGGCGACCCGGAGGGGGTCCTCCAGGGCCTGCGGATCCGCCTGCTGGCGCTGCTCGAGCTTGGCCAGTTCGAGTCTGCGGTGCGGACCAGCCGGGCGCTCGCTGGGCTGGCAGACGGGCTGCGACACCCCGAGTACCTGCGGCTCGCGAAGATGTGGGACGTCGTGGCGGCCGCGATCGAAGGCCGCTACCAGGACGCCGAGCGGTTCGCCGAGCAGCTCCACACCTGGTTGCAGCAGATCAGCCACCCGCAGTCGGAGATCATCTTCGTCGGGCAGACGTTCTCGTGGCGATGGCTGCTGGGGCGGTCCGCGGACTACCTGCCGATCTTCGAGGCGATGGCCGCCACCGATCCGACCACGCCGGTCTGGCCTGCCGTCTCGGCGTGGTGCCACGCCGAGCTCGGGGCGCTCGATCGCGTCCGCGAGATCCTCGGCGCCATCACCCCGGCCGCCGCGGCCGGGATGGACAGGAACTACCTGTGGTGGGGCGCCGTGGTCGGCTTCAGCCACAGTGCCGCCAGGATCGGCGACCGGGAGTGGGCGGAGGTGCTCTATCGGCTCGCCCTGCCGTTCGCCGACCACAACTGCACGCTTGGGCTCACCAGTTTCCTCGGCGCCGTGGCCCACTACCTCGGGGTGCTCGCCGGCGTCCTCGGCCGTTGGGACGCCGCGGCGGCGCACTTCGAGGCCGCGCTCGAGCGCCACCAGGCGATGCGCTCCCGCCCCTATGTCGCGCTGACCCAGCAGGCCTACGCCGACGTCCTGGTCACCAGGGACGGGCCGGCGGACCGCGAGCGCGCCCACCACCTGCACGAGGGGGCGCTGGGGATCGCGGGGGAGCTGGGGCTCCAGGCGATCCAGGCGCGGGCCCGGCTGGGCGCCTGACGGCGTCGGCCAGGCCCGCGGTCGCGACGCGGCAGCGTTAAGCCGTCGCGTCGAGGTGCTCCAGGATCAGCGGGTAGACGTCGCGGGCCGCGTCCCGGCCCACGACGGCGTCGAGGTGGGCATAGCCGGGGAGGACCGCGCGCGTGTACAGCGACGGGTCGCAGCCGTTCTGCAGCCAGCGCAGCGTCCGCGCGCTGCCCTCCGGAGAGAAGATGTAATTCCTCTCGCCCTGGAGGAGCAGGATGGGCAGTCGCAGCCGCTCCCGGTGGGGGAGGTAGACGTCCCGGCCAAGGTGGTCGACCGCCAGGCCCCGCCTGGTCATCAGCGCGAGATGCTCCAGCGACTTGATGTTGCCGACCCCGAACATGCGGTTCAGCGCCTGATGCGTCGCATCGTTGAGCTGGGCGTGCCGGTGGGTGCAGCCGTAGACGGCGTTGATCCAGCGACAGACGGCCTGGCCACATCGTTCCTGCGAGGGCATCGGCAGGGCCCGTAGGCCCAGGTCGAGCAGGACGTCGGGGACGTCGAACCGAGTGTTCGGGGCGAGCCGCCGTGTCCCGAAGGCGTGCAGCGCCTCGGTGAGGTGCAGCGCGGCCTTGACCCGGTTGACAGGGGAGTTGACCAGGTGGGTGGTGAACTGCGCGCAGACGGCCGAGCGCACGCCTGGCATGCCGGCCAGCATGGCCATGAGCAGGCTCACGGAACCGACGCAGTGGCCGAGGGCCTGGACGCTCGCGGCGCCGGTGACCCGCAGCACCTCGGACACGGCCACTGGCCAGTCCCTGGTGGCGATGTCGTCGACGGTGAACTCCCCGCAGGCGGAGGGGAGGTCGATGCTGGCCCGGTAGTCGAACAACCAGACGTCGTAGTCCCGCTCGACGAGGTACTCGGGCAGGTTCACCGCAATCGTGGTGGTGACGAACGAGCTGCTGGACATGCCGAAGCCACCAGCGAGGACCACCGGCCCCTTCGAGCCGCCCTGGTACCGGGTGAGGCGGAGCCATGCGTCGCGGCCGGGCTCGGCTCCCTGGTGCCATCCGCCCGTGGAGTCACACCATCGGCTCTCGGCAGCGGGGAGCCGCAGCGCACGCTCGGCCGGGGGCGGAGGCGGCGGGGTCTGGTCGCACTCGGGCCCGGACGGGAGGGTGGGGAAGCGGCTGGCCTCGTCGAGCGGCCCGCCGTAGATGCGGAGCAGGGAGCGGGCGAAGAGCCAAACGAACGCCAGAAGGTAGGCTTCGCGCCGGCCCGGCTCGATCACGTTCCGTACCCTGATGGTGCGGAGCTGGCGAAGGAAGTCAGCCAGCCGGATCCGCATGATGCCCACGCCCAATGGGCTCCCGCCTCCGTCGCTGATCGTCGTGTACAGCGTCGTGGTGTCCCACCAGGCGTCGAACCCGGGACGGTCGTGCAGGACCTTGAGGCCGTCGAGCCGGTAGTGCCGGCCGTCCCTGGCGAGCAGGCGCATCCGGTAGCGCATGTGCCAGGTTTCGACCCGCTGGTCGTCGCGCTCGAGCAGGATGAACTCGCCGTCCTCCACGGTCAGCTCGTACGGCGAGAGCCGGGGGGCGTCGACCGTCCCGGAGACGCGCGCCGGACGGTCGGGATGCTCGAGGGTCTCCCGGAGATCCTCGAAGTCGATCGTCAGGGTGCAGTCGATCGACGACCCGTCGGCCCTTCCGCGGAGCCAGCCCGCCCGGAACCCCCTGGTCACCTGCGTCGAGAAGTAGCCTCGCATCCGCTCGGTGAAGCGGAGCCGCGGGGCGGTCGGAGCCTCGTCCTTGACTCGCATTGGCTGCTCGCCTCCTTCATGGCGACACTGCGGGCTCGCACGCCGTCTGGTCTTTCAGCCAGGTGTGCTGCTTCCACTGGCGTACGTGCCAGAGGTTCGTCTCCGACTCGAGCGCTCTGCGAAGGCCCTCGGTGACGCTCGCGGTGCCGTCCTGGCCGTCGTTCAGCAGGCGCAGGAACGCCTTGCGGAACCTGGGGTCCATGCTGTCGGTGTTGTCGAACGCGCCGAGCAGGTCCGTCGCCGTCCTGATCCCGTAGCGGCGCAGCAGCCTGCGGGCGCTGTCCTTGTCGTGGTCGCCGTCCCCGTCGCCGTCGTTGCCGTCGCACACCCGCAGGTACAGGAACGCCTGGTCGATCCAGTCGAGCAGCCGGTTGATCGGTGTGCGGGTCGAGAGCATGAGGTCGACCAGGTTGGCCGTGGCCAGGTTCTGCATGTCCTCGATGCCTTCCTCGAGGAACCGCGCCTGCACCCAGATGTTCGCGCCGTCGAGCTGCCGCAACGGGAACCGCCCCTCCTCCGCCGGGCGCGACTTGCGCAGCAGGCCGACCAGCGACCGCTGGATGACCCGCAAGCCCAGCTCGGGGAAGAAGCCCAGGAAGAAGCCGAAGGCCAGCTCCGTCTCGCCGGGCAGCCGCCAGGTCGACCAGAGGGGATGGATCGCGGTGATCAGCGCCGCGACCAGGATCACCCGGGCGATGGCGCTGAGATAGGCGTGGGTCTTGAGGTCGGCCTGGAAATACCGCCGCACCAGGCTCTGCATGATGAACGCGTAGGAGCCGATGAAGCCGAACCGCAGTGCCTGGTCCGGCATCCTCGGCAGCCCGGTCAGCGCCAGGCCGCCGAGCAGCCGCACGCCGCGGAACGGCTCGGGCTCCACGACGATGATCCAGCCCACGCACAGCAGCGCGGTCGCCATGATCACCGGCGAGAACGCGTCCGCGTGGATGCGCTCGAACAGCCGTGCGGTCGTGCCGGCGGTGTCGTCGTCGTCGAGGTCGTGCTGGCGCCGCGACTGGGGAACCGCCGACCTCCCGTACACCGCTTCGAATTTCTTGAGGTAGATATTGCGTGCTGGATCGAGGTCCGGCGCGACCGCTTCCTTCCACCATGCCCAGTACCGCGAGCCAGGCGGCGGCTTCGGCAGGTTGGCGACGTCGTCGATCCGCAGCCGGTACAGGTTGAGCACGTACTCGTCGTACAGCCCGGTGCCCTTCACGGCGATGAACTGCAGGTACAGCCAGCCGGGCAGCAGCGACAGGAAGCAGACGAGGAACGCCTTGAGCAGGAAGACCTGGCTCGGTCGGTCGAGGACGGTGGTCGACGTCAGTGCCACGACGATCAACGCCAGCAGCACGACCAGCTTGAACATCCTTCCCAGCGCCAGCCAGGCTCGCCGTCGGCGGGAGTCGGCGCCCGCCCACGCGCCGGTGAGCTTCCGCAGCCAGGCGCGCAGACGGCGCGGCGCGGGGCGATGTTCGTGGCCCAGTGGTTGGTCCATCGCTGAAGAGGCCATTTGCAGCCCCCCTCTCCTTGCGGCGCCGGCGCGTGACGCCCGATCGCGGCCGACGCGTGTTTCCGTGGTGCAATGCCGTCCTACCTGGGCCGTCCAACCAGGTCAGTGACCGATGGCACAACCGTCGGGTGCCATCGATCACATTTGCCGAAGCCGCCGGAAATCTTGTGGGGCGCGCGACCGGCGAGCATGATTAGGCCATCCGCGTCGAGCTGGAGAAATCGGGGGGCTGCCGCCGTGGAGGACACGCATTTCGACACCGTGGTGATCGGCTCGGGCTATGGGGGATCGGCGACCGCCTACCGGCTCGCCGAGGCGGGATTGCGTGTCTGCCTGCTGGAGCGCGGAAAGGCCTACCCGCCGGGCTCGTTCCCCCGCACGCCGCGCGAGATGGCGGCGAATTTCTGGGACCCGAGTGAGGGCTTCCACGGCCTCTTCGATCTGTGGAGTTTCACCGCCATGGAAGCGGTCGTGGCCAGCGGACTGGGCGGCGGCTCGCTGATCAACGCGAGCGTGATGCTCAGAATGGACGAGCGGTGGTTCGTCCGGGAGACCAGCGACGGCGGCCACCAGGACTGGCCGGTGACCCGCGCGGACCTCGATCCGAGCTACGACCGGGTCGAGCGCGTGATCGGGCTCCAGACCTACCCGCTGGACCGCGCGCCGTACGATCGCACGCGCAAGACCGTGGAGCTGCGGGAGGCCGCCAACCGCAGGGGCCTCGACTGGCGCCTGGTGCCGCTGGCGGTGACATTCGCCGGTCCGGGCCGCGATCCCGTGCCGGGGGAGGCGATCGCGGAGCGCCCCAACCTCCACGGCCAGCCGCGCTCGACCTGCCGCCTGGTGGCGGAGTGCGACCTCGGCTGCAATTTCGGCAGCAAGAACAGCCTCGACTACACCTTTCTCAGCGCCGCGCCCAAGGACAAGCTCACCATCCGGTGCCGCTGCGAGGTCCGCTCGTTCGAGCCGGTCGACAACGGCTTCTCGGTGTCCTACGTGCATCATCAGCAGTCCGCCGAGGGAAAGAAGACCGACACCCGGTGCCTTCCGCTGACCACCATCACCGCCCATTGCCTGGTGGTCTCCGCCGGCACGTTTGGCACCACCTATCTGCTGCTGCGCAACCGGGACGCGTTCCCGAACCTCAGCCCGACGCTCGGATCGCGCTTCTCCGGAAATGGCGATTTCCTGTCGTTCGTGCTCCGGGCACGCTCCCGCGCCGGCGGCGAGCAGGTGCCCCGGATCCTCGACCCCAATTTCGGCCCAGTGATCACCAGCGCCGTGCGCATTCCCGACTACGCCGACGGCGGCCGGCAGCGGGGTCTCTACGTGGAGGACGCGGGCTATCCCCAGTTCGCGCAGTGGATGATCGACGACAACGCCGTCGCGCTGGCGGCCAGGGTGCTGCGCTTCACGCTGCGGCGCGCCTGGGCGAGATTCACCCGGACCGCCAAGAGCTCGGTTGGCTCGCAGCTCTCCAGCGCGCTCAGCAAGGGCCTGTTCACCGCCACCTCGCTCCCGCTCCTCGGCATGGGCAGGGACGTCCCCGACGGCCGCATGTTCCTGCGGGGTGAGAACCTCGACCTGGACTGGAAGCTGCGGGCCTCGCTCGCCTACTACCGCAACGTGAACGCGACCATGCAACGGATCGCCGAAGCGATGGGCGGCAGGCATCTCCCCAGCCCACTGTGGTGGCTCAATCTCCTGATCACGGCGCACCCGCTGGGCGGAGTCCCGATGGGACGTCATCCCGGCGAGGGGGTCGTCGACGCTCACGGCCGGGTCTTCGGGCATCCCGGCCTGTCGATCGCCGACGGCTCGGTGCTTCCAGGCCCGGTCGGCGCGAACCCGTCACTGACGATCGCCGCCCTGGCGGATCGCTTCGCGGAGACGACCATCGAGGAATGCCGGCGTCGCCGGAACGGCCGAAGGCCGACGCCTCGGCCCGCCCCACGCTCCGGACCGTGAGCCCGGGCTGGGCTCGGATCATCGAACCGACCGGCTGGTTTGGACCGTTCGGAGCCGCTACCAGCCGAGGGCCTCCTCGGCGTGGACGACCTCGCCCTCGACGAAGGTGGCGAGGACCCTGGCGTCGCCGACCGGGCCGGGCCCAGGGTCGAACAGGTCGCGGTCGAGCACCGCGAGGTCGGCGAGCTTGCCGGGCTCGATCGAGCCGGTGGTGGCGTCGAGGCGGTTGGCGTAGGCGGCGCCGATGGTGGCGGCGTCCAGCGCGGCGGGCAGGTCGAGCCGCTCGACCGGCAGGAACGGCTCGCCGGCGCGATCGTCAGGGGCGACGCGGTTGACGGCGACCTCGATCAGGGCGAGCGGGTCGGGGGTCGAGACCGACCAGTCGCTGCCGAACGCGAGCGTCGCGCCGGCGCGGCGCAGGCTCGCCCACGGGTACTGCCAGTCGGCCCGCTCGGCGCTGACGAACGGCAGGGTCAGGTCGCGCATGTAGCCGTCGAGCACGGCCCAGAACGGCTGCGCGTTGGCGACGACGCCGAGGCGGCGGAAGCGGGGCCGGTCGTCGGGGTGGACGAACTGGAGGTGCGCGATCTGGTGGCGGGCGTCGCGGTGGCCGTTGGCGCGCGCGGCGGCCTCGAACGCGTCGAGCGCCTCGCGCACCGCTCGGTCGCCGATCGCGTGGACGTGCACGTCGAAGCCTTCCGCGTCCAGCAGGGTCACGACCCTGGCCAGCTCGTCCGCTGGCAGCATCGAGATGCCGCGCCCGCCGTCTCGGCCCAGGTAGGGATCGAGCATCGCCGCGGTGAAGTTCTCGAACACCCCGTCCTGCACGATCTTGACCGCGCCGGCACGCAGGCGGCCGACGCTGGCGGTACGGCGCTGCTCGACGAGGCCGTCCAGCTGCTCCTCCCCGGCCTCCGGCTGCCACTTGAGCGCCGCAACCACCCTGGCGGTGAGCTTCGCGGCCGCCGCGGCCGCGCGGTAGGCGTCGAGCTGTGCCGGCAGCACCCACGCGTCCTGCCAGGCGCTGATGCCGAGGCGGTGCAGGTAGGCCTGGGCGGTGGCCAGCGCGCGGGCCAGCTCGTCGGTCGAGGGCGGCGGCACGACCCGCTCGACCAGGCGCATCGCCCCCTCGTGCAGCACGCCGGTGGGCGCGCCGCGCTGGTCGCGCTCCAGCCGCCCGTTCGGGGGGTCGGTGGTCGCGGCGGTGACGCCGGCGAGCGCGAGCGCGGGCGCGTTGGCCCAGCCAGAGTGGCCGTCGCGGCTCTCCAGCCACACCGGCCGGCCGGGCACGAGGCGGTCGAGCAGGCCGGCGGGTGGGACGCCGCCGGGGAAGGCGTCCATGCGCCAGCCGCCGCCGAGCAGCCACGGCGCGTCCGGGTGGTCCGCGGCCCAGCGGGTCGTCGCCGCCGCGTAGTCGTCCGGGTCGGTGTCCGTGAGCGAGCAGCGCAGCAGTTCCAGCCCGCTGGTGAGCGGGTGCGCGTGAGCGTCCTGGAAGCTGGGGACGACCATCCCGCCATCCAGCGAGAGCACGCGGGTGCGCGGCCCGCGCAGCGCGAGCACGTCGCGCTCGGCGCCGACCGCGGCGATCCGCCCGCCGCCGACCGCGACCGCGCTCGCCCAGCCGCGCACGGCGTCAACCGTGTACACCGGCGCACCCGTGATGATCAGCTCGACCTCGTCCGCCATGAACGCCTCCACGATCTCCCTTTCGGGGGACTATCGCAGACTCGCGCTGCAACCGCGGGCGCTCGGACGAGGGGCGTGTCGCTCCGGCGATCGACCCTGGGATCGCCGACCGCGCGGGTGCACGCCTTGCCTCAGCCCCTTGCGATGATGGTCACCACCGGCAGCCCGCAGCGGCGCTCCACCTGACGGCGGAGATCTATCCGCAGCCACCTCGAGATGGGTTGGGGCAGGGTGGAGAGGATGACCTCGTCGAACTCGCGGGTGGCGAGCACGTCGGTGATCGCCTCGAGCGGGTCGGCGCGCCCCAGCTCTCCCTCGGCCTTGGCGCCCAGGTCGTGGAGCGTGCCGAGGAGCTGGTCCAGTCGCTGCCGTGCCTGCGCGGTCGTCAGCTCGTCGGTTGCGGGAGCGCACTCGGTGATCAGCGCGGCCATCGGCACGTGACCAGCGGCCGCCGCGAGCGCATAGTAGTCCACCGCACGGGTGTTGGGGACCAGCACGTAGAAGGAGCAGGGGTCCTCGAGACGTTTGCGGAGCTCCTCGGCGAGCTCCGCGCCACCGAGCGTCTGGTTGGCAACCACGAGGTATCTGCGCACCGGGATCACTCCCTCGGGCTTGTGCTCACCCCGCCGGAATAACAGGTCATCCTACAAGGCCAGGCCGCGGAGGTACATGCGTGGGATTGGTGGTTCCTGGCCCCACGGTGCCTGATGCGTAGGCTGATTCCGATCCCTTTGCGAGGCTCTTTCCAAGGGCTTCGTTTTTCTTTTTCTGGTGGAATGGGTGGACCTTCCCGCTCTTCACCAACTGGCCGAGCCAAGCCTCAAGCGCCTGCTGCTGGCGCATGGCCTGGCGGCGATCAGCCGCCCGGCGGTGGAGCGGCGGTGAGCGTGAAGCGGCGACCACGCCCTCGAAGGAGGTCTCATTCACGATGAGAGCACTTCGTAGATTCCGGCGGCGACGGTGGCCAGTCGTGCGCCGGCCAATCGGCGCTGATCGCCGGGCACAACGACAGCACGCCCACCTCGACCGGCGTCGCCAACGGTGCCGCGTCCGGCAGCGCCACGCCGATGAGCGCCATGCGCGGCGGCAACTGGGGCAACGGCTCCATGTACGACGCCGGGTCCGGCGAGGCGATGGGCATGGCCGAGTTCCAGGCCCTGCTGCGCTGGTACCAGGCCACCGGCACGTACCCCAAGCGGACGATCAAGATCGGTCTCTTCGACAACGAGGAGGGCGGACTGGTCGGCTCCGGGTTCTACTCCCAGACGAACGTCTCGACGCTCGCCGCTCCCGCGGCGGCGGGCGACACGAACCTCAAGATCGTCAGCCGGACCGGCGTCGGGCTCGCCGTCGGCGAGACGATCCTGATCGACCCGTTCGGCAGCCCGGAGACGGCCACCATCACCGCCGTCGGCACCGCGGGCGCCACTGGCACCGGCGTCACCATCACGCCGGCGCTCGCTTCGGCGCACGTGATCGGCGCGCCGCTTTCGGCCGGCGTCGCCAACGTCGGCGGGCTGATCCCGGACGGTCCGCAGGGCCAGTACGTGATGGTCGCGAACATGGACCAGAACGGCATCGAGTACCCGGCTCGACACTTTGGCACCGAGCACTACCTGAACGACATCGTCGGCGGCGGCGTCGGTCCGTGGTACACGAACATCAACGCCATCCCGCTGCACACAACGCCCAACAACCTCTACGACGCCACCGCGATCCAGCGCATCCAGCACAACCTGGCGGCGGCGCAGGCGTTCCGCGACGCGACGGCCGACGCCGTCAGCCAGGCGTTCCAGGTGCTCGGGCGGAAGTACAACTTCAGCATGCCGCTGGAGAACCCGCTCCGGTTCGACCAGGTGGGCTCGACGCCGGTCGACCCGAGCCCGCAGTCGGTGCCGGCATACCTGCCGAGCGACATCGCGAAGTACTCGCCGGTCGTCGACGACAACACCGGCCGCACCGACCAGGTGTCGTTCATCCGGGACTGGGGCATCCCCGGCTACGGCATCATCGGGGCCTACGACACCAGCACCAACCCGCAGGTCGGCGGCAACGAGAACCCCTACCCGTCCGAGGGGCTCAAGCGGGCGCTCGAGTTGCCGGCGACATGGACGTCGTACGTGATCGCGAAGGACGCCTACGGCGGGTCGGAGCCGAGGACCGACAAGCCGGTCGCCTACTTCGAGACATCACCGGCGAAGCCGTTCCTGACCTCGACCGTCACCTTCGACGCCTCGTTCTCCCGGAACGGGGGCGGCCAGGCGAGCGGGCTCGAGTACTACTGGGACTTCGGCGACGGCACCACGATGGCGACGACGAACCCGCGGGTGACGCACGAGTTCAGCGCCAAGCCGAGCTGGTACGACGTCAAGCTCGCGGTCAACGCGGGCGGCAAGTGGGATTACTACCGGCAAGCACTGGCGGTGCGCTTCGTCCCGGCGCACTTCCCGGACGCTCCGCTCGCGAACGAGCCGCCCGCACCGGCGACCGACCCGTGCGGAACGCTCACGGCCGCCGAGCAGGCCGCCATCACCCCGCTGGCGGAGAGCCTGATGAACCGTCTCGGCAGCACGACGACCGAGGTGGTCGCCACGAAGCCCTGACAACGGATGCGTGCTGTCGGCGAACGGGCGCCGTCATGACACGGCCAGGATGCGGTGGGGCGCCGCTCGCACTGATCTGCGCGGTCGTCGCCTTGCTGGCCGGTTGCTCCGCGGCACAGCGCGATCCGGCCAGCAAGGTCCCGCTCGTCCCGTGGGACGGCTCGGTACCGCCACAGCTGCGGGCCGGGCACGTCGTGCCGGCGAGTCCGTGCCGCGCGGCGCGGCTGCGCGTCGTCGGCACCGGCTTCCTGTTCCAGCCCGCCGTCGCCGGCGGCACCGGCCGGGTGACCTTGCGCAATGCCGGACCAGGCGCCTGCCGGCTGACCGGGCGTCCGGACGTGCGGCTCGTCGGCGTGGCCCCGGCACCGCAACAGCAGCAGGTCGACGTGCCCGCCGAGCCGCCCGCGTTCCCCGCGGTGGTGCCGCCCGACGCGGCGCTGCTCGCGCTGCCCGCGGGCGATACCACGACGCTCGGTGTCGACTGGCGCAACTGGTGCGTGCCCCACGGACGCAAGGCACCGGTTCCGCCGCGAGCCGTACGGATCACGCCGCCGGGCGGACGTGGCAGCATCGACGTCGGCTACAACGCCGTCCCTGCCTGCGACGCGCCCGGCCAGCCCGCAACGATCGGGGTCCGGCCGTTCCAACCGTCGCCGGTGCGCGTCACGACGCCCTGGACGGCGGGCATCGTGCAGGCGACGATCCAGCCGCTGCCCGCTCCTCGTCGAGATGCTCGCCCCGGCCGGCAGGCCCGAGGTCCACCAGCTCAACTGCCGGGCCGCCAGCCAGATTCAGCCGGCTGGATCGCTACGATTCGAGATGCGTATCCAGGTCCCGGCGGACGCGCCCGCCGAAGCCAACGGCCTGTTCTGGGAGCTCGACCCGACCGGTGCGCAAGGCCCGCAGGCGGTGTCGCGTCTCGTGGTCGCGCGCTGACCTGGTGCGCTAGCGACCGGCGACGGGCCGGCGGACGGCCCAGGACCGCCGCGGCCGGCCCTCCCGCTCCGGCGGTGCGGGAGTGGAATCGACGAATTCCCGGAGCAGCGCCGCAAAGCGGAGCGGGTCCCGGAGATGTGGGGCGTGCCCGGCCCGCTCGAACACCTCCAGCCGGCTGCCGGGAATCGCCTGCTGCGCCGCGACGCCGTGCGCCACGGGAATCATCCGGTCATTGGCGCCCCACACCAGCAGGGTGGGGA